>Ga0073934_10009892_pt1 | contig 12032 bp, 11 predicted proteins | sample LarsenN4metaG_FD_76834 | JGI IMG/M metagenome (GOLD analysis project Ga0073934, IMG submission 76834) | Hot spring sediment bacterial and archeal communities from British Columbia, Canada, to study Microbial Dark Matter (Phase II) - Larsen... ... | reverse complement strand
TGATTTTGACCCGGAAGGCATGTTGCAGCGCAGTGTGCGCTAGGCCACCTGTTAGGGCTAATGGGAATGTTTCGTCTCCGCTGTTTCGTCTCCGGTGTTGTGGGAGACAAAAGGTTCATCTAGTGTTCGCACCGCGGCTGTCCGAGGCCCCGATGCTTGACTGGGAGGGGAAGCAGTTTGCAGTGCCACGTTGCAGATTGCGTGAACAAGAACCGTTCCAAGAAGAAGCACAAGAACAATTCCGAGAAGCAGTGATTTCGCGCGACCGCTTGTCGCGAGGCGCTTTGAGAACCATCAAGGGCCCGTCCAACGGTCGACGCTATCTGTCGTGACAGAAGCGAACTGCAAAACATTCTTTTTGTTCGTCAGGCATCGCCCCCGCGAGGGAGACGACGATGTCCAAAGATGGCATTCGACCTAAGGGAAGTAACGACAACGATATTCTCGTTGATGGCAGCCAAAACGACGATGTGTCGGGCAGCGACCGCGCGCTGATTGGTTCAGCTGGCACCACCGAGCCGAAGGGTGGCAACGGCACTGTGGAAACATCACTGCGGCGTCATCACTCGACATCATGACAATCCGCCATCCCGAAGTGCCTTCGATGGCCGCGATCTAAAGGGGAGGTTACATCATGGATACCATTGGTCCGGAGTTTCTCGTCAACACCACCACGGCAAATGTTCAGTTCTTTCCCGCCGTGGTGATGCTGCCAGATGGGCGGTTCGTGGTGACCTGGCAATCGGAGGATGGCGGCGATGGGTCGAGCACCCTCATCCGCGCACGTCTCTTCAATGCCGACGGTACTGCGGTCGGCAATGACTTCATTGTCAATACGACGACGTCTGGAGCCCAGAGCAATCCCAAAGTGACGGCGCTGCCCGACGGCCATTTCGTGATCACGTGGTATTCCTTCGATGGCGGCGATGGCTCCGGCGCGCTCATCCGTGCGCGCCTGTTCAATGCCGATGGCACGGCGGTCGGCAGTGACTTCGTGGTCAACACGACGACGGCGAACAATCAGACCAGCCCCACGGTGACGGCGCTGCCGGATGGCCATTTCGTGGTCACCTGGCACTCGGACGATGGCGGCGATGGAGACGGCTCGCTTATCCGCGTGCGCCTGTTCAATGCCGATGGCGCCGCAGTCGGCAACGACTTCGTTGTCAACACGACAGCGGCCAACAATCAGTTCCAGCCCGTGGTATCGGCGCTGCTGGACGGCCGCTTCGTGGTGACGTGGTATTCAAACGACACCGCCGACGGCTCCGGTTCGGTGATCCGTGCGCGCCTGTTCAATGCGGATGGCACGGCGGTCGGTAATGATTTCGTGGTCAATACCACGACAGCGAACAATCAGAATTTCCCCACGGTTGCAGCGCTGTCCGACGGAGGCTTCGTCATCGCCTGGACGGACGAGAGCCAAACTGGCGGCGATACATCTCTGACAGCTGTTCGAGCCCAGATTTTCAACGCCGCCGGCGCGGCGGTGGGGTCCGAAATCCTGGTCAATACGACTACGCTCAGCAGCCAGAGCGGCCCCACCATTGCCGTCTTGTCCGACGGCCGCTTTGTCATCGCTTTCACGGATCAGAGTGAAACCGGAGGCGATACGTCCTCGCACGCCGTGCGGGCCCAAATCTTCAATCCGGACGGCAGCACATCCGGCGGCGAATTTCTCGTCAACACGACCACGACGAATGCCCAGAACGGCCCGACCATCACAGCCCTCGCTGACAATCAGTTTGCGATTGCATGGGTGGACTTCAGCCAGTCCGGGGCACCGATTGGTGGCGTCACGGATATCCGCGCGCAAATCTTTGACGCCGGGAATGGGCCCAACGAACCGCCCGTGGCAGTGGCGGACGATAACACGGGTGACCCGGTGGTCGAAGCAGGAGTCAACCCTGGCAACACGCCGTTTGCGGGCGATGCCGGTGCGAGCGGCAACGTCCTGAGCAATGATACCGATCCTGATGTTCCCGACACCAAGACGGTATCCGCGGTGAATGGTTCGGGCGCCAACGTGGGTGTTGCGGTGGCCGGCACCTACGGATCTCTGACGCTCAACGCGGACGGGAGCTGGAGTTACACGCTCGACAACCTCGACCTCGATACCAACGCGCTGGCGCAGGGGGAGTCTGTCTCCGATGTCTTCAGTTACACCATGGAGGACAGCCAGGGCGCCAGCTCGAGCACCACGCTGACTATCAACATCGGTGGAACGAACGATGCCCCGCAGATTAGCGGCACCACCGCCGGCATGATACAAGAGGACGTCACGCTTTTGGCGAGTGGACAGCTCGACGCGAACGATCCGGATGTTGGTGCCCAGGACACCTGGATGGTGGTGGGCGGCACATTTGCAACCCCGGCCGATTACCTGTTCACGATCGACAATCTGACGATCACAAAAAACGGCGCGGTGATCTTCGAGGACGCCTTTGACGACGACAGTGCACCGCCCTCTTCGCCAAATTTCTCCAATGGGAATCCCACGACCTACGGGACTACCGGAGTATTCAGTGAAAGCGACGGTCAGGCGTACATGGACGGCAGCGTGGCAGGGCCTGCGATCGGGGTCGGCACGCCCGATCCGTTTGTCGGTCACTTTGCGACCGTGCGTACCAACATCGACCCGAACAATCTCGCGGCCGGCCTCAAGATCGACGACGATTTCAAGGTCGAAGGCCTATTCGCACTGACATTGCCTGACACCGTCCGGGAAGGTTATGGCATCAGACTGACCGACCGGTTGATCGGCGGAATGGGCACGCCGCCTGATCAGCCGGGTGACGACGCGATCGAACTGGTGGTGCGCCGTGCGCTCGACGGCATCGTTCGTGTGCAGCTGATCGAGACCGATTTTGCCAATGATGAGCGCACGCTCATCCAGAGCCGCACGCTCAATGTCGGCAGCAACGACCAGATCATGCTGCGGCTCGAACACGACGCCTCGACCCCCGGGCAGGTCTACGCTTCGTTCGATCTGCTGACCACTGGAGTGGTGACTTCGACCGTGACGTTCTCGCTGACCGGACAGATTTTTGGCGCCGAGACGCCGGGCGATCTGTCGGATGACGAAAACTGGACACGGGCGCAGATCATCGCCTATTCACCGGAGGAAGCGGATTCAGTCCTCGCCGGCACCTATGGGTCGCTGGTGATCAACCAAGCGGGCCAGTGGAACTATCAACTCGCAAATGACCAAGCCAATGTGCAGGCCTTGGCGGTGGGCGAGACTGTGTTTGACATCTTCCAAGTGCAGGTAAGGGACGAGTACGGGGCCGCCGACACCGAGACGGTGACGATCACGGTCACCGGCAGCAACGACGCGCCGATTGTTGCCAACGCCATCGCCGACCGGGCCGCTACCGGGGGCCAAGCCTTTTCGTTCACCTTGCCGGGCGATACATTCGCAGACATCGATAACGGCGACACGCTGACGCTGTCGACATCGACGCTCCCCGCCTGGCTCACGTTCAACGCGGCAACCCTCACCTTCTCCGGAACGCCGGCGAACGGAGATGCGGGTACAACGAGCATTACGGTGACCGCCACCGACGCGGCTGGCGCCTCCGCCAGCGACACCTTCGATATCGTGGTCGGGGTGACCCTGACGGGCGGCAACGGTAGGGACAGCCTCATCGGCACCGCTGGGAACGACGTTCTCAGTGGCGGCAACGGGGAGGACACGCTCAACGGTGGTCTCGGAAATGACATGCTATCCGGCGGCAACGGCCCGGACACACTGATCGGTGGCCAAGGCAACGACACGCTGTTCGGCGGCAACGGGCCCGATATTTTCGTTTTCGCCACCGGCAACGGTGCCGACACGATCGGCGATTTCGTGGCCGGCCCAGGCGCAACCGACCGGATCGACCTGACCGGCGTGTCCGGCGTGGATACCTTCGCCGACGTGCTCGCGCTGGCGACACAGGTCGGCGCCGACACCGTCATCGACTTCGACGGCGGAGACTCGATCACGCTGCAGAACGTCATGATCTCAAGCCTCCATACCAACGACTTCTTGTTGTGACATCTGAAAGGAAAGACCTGTGCGCTTCGCGCACGGTGTTTGCCACTGCCAAGCTGCGTCGCGACAGCGCACCGGTCGGCACGTAGTTCGCCTGTTCCGGCCGTGACGTCATGAGGCGGCAGCGTCAGGCGCGCCTCGTGCGAGACGGTCCTTTTCCCTTGCCGCTCTTTCTCTCGCCTCGCTTGCGCTTCGCATACGGGTTCGCCTTCTCGCGCAGCGTCAGCCGGACCGGCGTGCCCGGCAGGTCGAACGTCTCGCGCAGGCTGTTGACGAGGTAACGCTTGTAGTCGTCCGGCACCTTGTCGGCGCGGCTTGCAAACAGCACGAAGGTCGGCGGGCGGCTCTTCGGCTGGGTGACGTAGTCGAGGCGGATGCGCCGTCCGGACACCGCCGGCGGCGGGTGCGCCGCGATCACTCCCGCGAGCCAGCGGTTGAGCGCGCTGGTGGTGGCACGGCGGTTCCAGACCGCGTGCGCGTCGACCACCGCCTGCATCAGCCGGTCGAGGCCGGCGCCGGTCAGCCCGGACACCGGAATGACCGGCACGCCCTTGAGCTGGGGCAGCCAGTGATCGGTTTCCTCGCGCAGCCGCTTGATCGCGCCGGGCTGGCGCTCGATCAGGTCCCACTTGTTCATGCCGATGACGGCGGCGCGGCCTTCGCGCTCGACCAGATCGGCGATGCGCAGGTCCTGCTCCTCGAACGGCGTTTGCGCGTCCATCAGCACGACCACGACCTCGGCGAACCGCGCCGCATTGAGGGCGTCCGCGACGGAGAGTTTCTCCAGCTTCTGGTCGATCCGCGACTTCCGCCGCAGGCCGGCGGTGTCGTGGACCTGGAAGGTGCGGCCGCCCCAGGCCACGTCGACCGCGATGGCGTCGCGGGTGATGCCCGCTTCCGGCCCGGTGAGCAGGCGCTCCTCGCCCAGCAGGCGATTGACCAGCGTGGATTTGCCGGTGTTCGGCCGCCCGACGATCGCTACGCGGATGGCCCTGGCCGGCTCGCCTTCTTCTTCCGGCTTCCTGCGCCCGGAGCGCGCGGCCGGCTCCGCCGTCTGCGCAGGCAGCGCCGCGCGCAGCGCCTCGTAGAGATCGGCAAGCCCCTCCCCGTGCTCCGCCGAAATCGGAACCGGATCGCCGAGCCCGAGCGCATAGGCCTCGCCGAGGCCGCTCGCGCCGGCGCGGCCCTCGCATTTGTTGGCGACCAGGATGGCGGGCTTGCCGGCGCGGCGCACGAGGTCGGCGAAGGCGCGGTCGGCCGGCGTCGGGCCGGCGCGCGCATCGATCAGGAACAGAACCGCGTCGGCGCGCGCGATCGCCGCCGCGGTCTGGTCCTGCATGCGCCGCGTGAGGCTGCCGCGCTCGGCCTGTTCGAGACCGGCGGTGTCGATTGCGATGAAGGACAGATCGCCGAGCCGCGCGTGGCCTTCGCGGCGGTCGCGGGTGACGCCCGGACGGTCGTCGACCAGCGCCAGGCGTCGCCCGACCAGGCGATTGAACAGCGTGGATTTGCCGACGTTCGGCCGTCCGACAATGGCGACCGAGAAAGGCATGGGTCCGACCGTTGGGGGTGGCGCTCTATGCCCCGCCGCCGCCGCAAACGCAAATCATCAGCGCGGCGCCGGCGGATCGGGCCACTGCACTTGCTGCTGCTGTGGCGACCGCGTCGGGCCGGGCGGGTCCGGCCACTGCACCTGCTGCTGCGGCCGCTGCGCCGGCGGGTCGGGCCACGGCTGCTGCTGTTGTTGCTGCTGTTGCTGTTGCTGCTGCTGCTGCTGCTGCTGCGGCCGCACCGTCACCGCGGTCGGCCGCCGCCCCGCCTCGTCCGGCTGGCGGACCACCTGGGGCTTCGGTTTCGGCTTGGCCTTGGGCTTCGGCTTGGGCTTCGGCTCGTCCGGCAGAATGACCTGCGGGACCTCGGCCTGCTGATCCTGGAGGGCGGCCGCCTGGTTGCCCTTGATGAGGTCCGGCGGCACCCCGCGCGTAACCCCCGGCACGCCGCCCGGGAACAATTCCTTGCGCTCGCCCGGCAGCGGTTTCTTGTTGCTGAACCAGTCCCCCGCCATCCAGTCCACCGGATCGAAGTTGACGCAGGCACCCAGCGGCAGCGCACAGGCCGAGGCGACGATGACAACGCGCACGAGAGACTTCATCGCTTCAATCCTCACCCTTTGCCATCGGCAGAGCTGAGCGTGATCAGGATCTCGACTCGCGCGCGCGACGAAGCCGGCGCTTCCGGATCGGTCAGGATGGCCGCATACCATTTCCTCGCCAACGGCTGGTCGCCCGCCTTCCACGCGGCAAGCGCGAGCAACTCGCGGGCGGTGTGCCGAAAATCGCGGCGGGCTTGGACCACCGGTTCGAGCAGTTTGCGCGCGTCGTTATACGAGCCAGCATCGATCATGAGCGCCCCGGCGCGTACCGCGGCAAGATCGCGCCATACCTGATCGTAGCCGGCATCGTCCGCGATCTGGCGGTAGACCGCTATCGCCGCCGGCTGATCGCGATGGGTCAGCTCGGCTGCCTGGCGCAGGCGTGCGAGCGGGCGATAGCTCGACGTCCCATCCTCTGCAATGCGGGCAAAGACGGCCTCGGCCTCCGCGTGCTTGCCGCTCTCGCTCAGGACGATCGCAGTCTCGAAACGGGTGCCGACCTCGGCTGCCTTCCTGGCTTCCCACCACTCGTAGACGCGCCAACCGCCGACTCCGACCACGACCATCACCACCGCCGCGATAATGATGTACTGGTAGCGCTCCCACAGCTTCTTGAGCTGCTCGCGCCGGACTTCCTCGTCCACTTCACGGAAGATGTCGGTCACGTCCTACCCTCACCCACGACCCCACCCCGGGTCCCGACCGTGGCGCGATAGCCTAACGATGTGGCGCGGGCAAGGCAAAACCCACCCCGGATCAGCCTCTAACCCCTTCAGAAATCAGGTTCTAAGGTCCTTTTCTTCGCATCGGGTAAACGTGCTCGGGACCCGGGAATACACGGGATCGCACGTCGCTGGCATAGGCCGAAATGGCCGCCTCGATCCCCGGCCCGAGGTCGCCGTAGCGGCGAACGAATTTCGGCACCCTTGGCGACAGCCCAAGCATATCCTCCAGCACCAGGATTTGCCCATCGCAGGCGGCGCTCGCTCCAATCCCGATGGTCGGGATCGCGACCTGCTCGGTGATCCGGCGGCCGAGCGGCTCCGCCACCGCCTCGATCACCAACGAAAACGCGCCGGCCTCCGCCACCGCCTTGGCATCGGCCTCGATGGGGGCCCAGTCGGCCTCGTCCCGGCCCTGCGCCCGGAACGAGCCTATCGTGTTGATCGACTGCGGCGTCAGGCCGACATGCCCCATCACGGGCACCCCCCGCTCGACCAGAAAGGCAATGGTCTCGGCCATCCGCCGACCGCCTTCGAGCTTGATCGCGCCGCAGCCGGTTTCCTTCATCACTCGCACGCACGAGGCGAATGCCTGTTCCTTCGACTGCTCGTAGGACCCGAACGGCATGTCGATCACCACCAGCGCACGGCTGGAGCCCCGCATCACGGCGTGCCCCTGGAGGATCATCATGTCGAGGGTGACCGGCACCGTGGTCTCGAACCCGTGCATCACCATGCCGAGCGAGTCGCCGACCAGGATGACGTCGCAATATTTGTCGACAAGCCGCGCCGTGTGCGCGTGATAGGAGGTAAGGCAGACGATTGGATCCCGCCCCTTGCGCGCGCGGATGTCGGGCGCAGTCAATCGCTTGATGTCGTCTTGTGCGGACATTTGCCTGCCTGCTACCTGACGAACGCCGGCACGCCGACGACGTAGGGATGGAACCAGAAGCCGAGCGCCAGATAGATCAACGTTCCCACGATGACGGCGACGGTATCGCAATCACGCCCCCCAAGCCCGAAATCCGGCGCGCCCGGATCGCTACGCCACTTGAAGGATGCGCGATCATAGCCCGCCCACAGGAGGAACGATCCGAACAGGATGATCGACCCGAGATCACCATTGGCAAGCAGGTGACCCACCGCCCACAGCTTGATGCCAACCAGCATCGGATGCTTGAGCACGCGCTTGATATCGCCCGGGATATAGGCCGCCGCGACACACACGAAGGCAGGCCACAGCAGAAGATTGTTGACGTGGCGGAGCCACCGCGGCGGATCCCAAATCTCGATCATGCCGGCCGCGCGGTAACGTGCAAAACCGTAGCCAATCAGCAGGATGCCGATGAACGAAACGAGCGCATAGGCGCCCTTGTAGGAGCGCTCGCCAACGCGCGCGATCAGCGCCGCGCGCTGCGCCCGCAGGGTGGTGAAGATGTGGGCGCCGAAAAAGACGGCCAGCCCGAAAACCAAGATCGCAAGGCCCATGCGCTTCCTTAGCATCTGCGGCGGACCGGCGGGAGGGATCGTCCAGCGGACAAGCGATCAGCCGGCGGAAAATTTCCCCCAATTCAGAGGGTTGCCGACAGGTTTGAACCTGCGGCGGCAGCACGGCGACCCATCGTAACAGCAGTCCCGCCGACGTGAGCACACCGATGGCCCGCCCCCTGAACCTCAACGACATCGCCTTCAAACGCACCAACGGCGGCTGGATCTTCGCCCCGGCCGTCGTGGCCCTCGGGCCGATGGTCGGCAGTCGGTTTGGCACCCCGTATCTCCTCGATGACGCCCGCAAGGCCCGCGTCGAGGCGGCGCTTGCCGGCTTGTGGCGGTCCAACGCGGTGATCTGTCTGACCTACGCCGCGCTCTGCGGCCTGGCCGCATTGGCCGTGCCCGGGCTATTGGCCTGGCAGTATTTTTACGGCTTGCCGCAATTGCCCGCGTTGCCACGCATCTCGGGCTTCGCCGGATTTGGCCTGGCCGCCATGGTCTTCCTCCCGCTTGCTGTCAGCTTCGCCTGGCATGGCCGCGCGGTGCGGCGAAACCTCGCCGGCACGCCGCGCACCTCGGAGCGCGTCGACGCGACCGAATATTTCGAGAGGGAGGCAGCAGCGCTTTCCGAAAATCAGATCAGGGTCCAGGTTGCCGTGAGCATCCTGCTGTCGGTGGTCGTCTTCAACCAGTTGGCACGCGGCCTGGAAAGCGGCAAACCCGGTTTCTGGCTGCTATGGCTGCCGGCTCTGGCCATCGGCATCGGCGCTGCGCTACGCTGGTTCAAGATGCTGCGACTCAAGCGTTCCCTGGCGTTGGACGGTCCGACACAGTCGAATCCCTGACGCGATCGAACGGCGGGACGGAAGCCCGGAGATTCAGTGACCGACACGTCCCCGCCCCTCAGCAGCGCTTTCAAGCCAGCCTCCGGCGGCTGGACCTTCGCGCCATTGATCGCAGCATTGGGACCCTGGGTGGGGACCTGGTATGGCAAGCAATACCTCGTCCGCGACGACCAGAAGGCGGAAATCATCGACATGGTCGCCCGCTGGCGGCGCGCCGTGATGGCAGTCTGCCTCGTCTACGCGATCCTCTGCGGCGCGGCCGCTATCTTCGCTCTTGGCACATTGTTCGGACTCTGGACATTCGACACGCTGCCGCGATGGCCGTTCACGCAGCTCGGCGGCGGCCTGCTGGCGGCGATCCTCGCGCTTCCGTTTCCGGCGATGCTTGCGATCTACGCGATCGCAATGCGCCGGAAACTCATCGGTGTTTCGGAGGCCGCGGAGCGCATTACGCAGGCCGAAGTCCTGGCAAAGGAAGCCGCGCGGCAAACGCGTCCGCGAATCAAAGCGCAGCTGGGCATCTGCGTCCTGTTCATGTGCCTCGCCTTCGCGTGGCTGCCGCAAAGCCTGCAAGGCGGACGATACGGCGCAGCGCTCGGCTGGTCGGCCATGGTCCTGGCGTTTGCCTGCCTGTCATACTACTGGATCAGATTGCTGCGGCTCAAACGATCGACGGACGACTCCGCAAGACCCGACGGCTGACAGACCCGTTCCAAAGGGAATGCATGAGAAAGCCGACGCTACGTAGAAACCCTTAGAGTTTTGTGGGCATTCGGGGGTTCGATAACAATCAAAAATCAACATTTCTGCACTTCAATCAGGCCACCGCTGCCCGTGCCGCGAAATACTGCGCAACAGCTCCAAACCTGGCCGGGCGAAAGCGAGGTTCCAGATGTGGAAGGTCCTGGCGCGTTGCGCCGCGCTTGCGTGCCTGTTCGTTCCGACACTGTCGGTTGCGGAGCCGATCAAGCTCAAACTCGCGTTCTTCACATCCGATCGGGCGAGCGTCTATCGCACCGCCGTCAAGCCGTTCGTCGACGCCGTCAACGCCGAAGGCAAGGGCTACCTCGAAATCGAGGTCCATTTCAGCGGCGCGCTTGGGCGCGAACAGAGCCAACAGCCGCGGCTCCTGCTGGACGGCGTGGCAGATATCGCGTTCGTGATTCCCGGTAATGCCCTCGACCGCTTTCACGACAATGCGCTCATCGAATTGCCCGGCTTATTCCGAGACATGCGAGAGGCCACGCTGGTCTATACCCGTCTCATCGCCGCGAATGCACTGAAGGGATACGAAGACTTCCTCGTCCTCGGCGCCTACGGTTCGGAACTCGAGAGTCTTCATACCCGTGCCCCGGCCAAGACGCTCGCCGATTTCCGCGGCAAGGCCATCCGCGTGAACAACCCCACGGCAGGCTTGGCTCTGGCCAAACTCGGCATGAATCCCACGGTCATGGAGATCCACAAGATCTCCAGTGCCATCAGCGACGGCGCGATCGCGGGTGCCGCAGTGCCGCTGTCGATGCTGTTCGAATTCGGAATTGGACGCGTCGCCACCAATCACTTCTTCCTCCTTACCAGCTCCGCGCCGTTTGCGCTTCTGATGAGTCGGAGCCGGTTTGAGCGCTTGCCGCCGAAGGCACAAGGCATCATTCGAAAATTCAGCGGCGAATGGACGGCTGAGCGCTTCATCGAGATTCGCGCCCCTATCGAGTCGGATTTGATGAAGCAGCTCAAGTCCGATTCACGACGGCGGTTCATCCTGCCGTCGCCGGCCGACCAGACGAGAGCGGAAACCGCGTTCGCTGCGGTCACCAAAGAGGTTGTGGCCAAACGGCCGCATCATCGCGAACTCCTCGATCGGGTGAGGGCCGAGATCGCCAAGGTAAGGGCCTCGTCCGAATAGGATGCCCATGTCGGTCCGGCGTACGCTATGCTTTGTCATTGCGGCATTGCTCGTGCTGATTGCCGGCACGTTCGCGGCCGTCAAGCTGACGACCGACCACCTCCTGTATCGGCAGGCGACGTCGGCTGCGCAGAATTGGGCGCGCTACGTCGCGGAGAACGTCAACGATCTGGAATATATTGCGCTCGGAGAACGGCCCTCGTCGGCCAGCATGGAGTTCTTCGGCTGGGCCCAGCGCGTCGGTCTCGTGTATCGGTACGAAATCTTCAACCGCCAGGGATTCTCCCAGCTTGTCTCAGACCGGAAGCAGACGGCACTCGTTGAGATATCCGAATTCAGCGAGAATGCGGCCCGCTCGGTGCGAGGCGGTGTGCCGATTGTCGCGGTCGAGGAAGGCGACGGCATCGCACGGCCGGCATTCTCCGCCAGGGCCTACGTCCCGGTAATGTCAAAAGGACAGCCGATCGCAGTGGTCGCGGCCTTCATCGACCAGACCCGGGAGCGCGAGGAAATCCTCCGAACGTTCCTGATGGCCGCCATTGCGCTGTGCCTGCTGACCGGTGTTGCATTCTGCCTGCCGGCGCTGGCCTGGTACCGTCGCACAAAGGAGAAAGAGCGCGCCGACGAGCAGATCCGGTACCTTGCGCATCACGATTCCATGACCGGCCTTGATAACCGGCACCGCCTGTCAGAGAAGCTCCAGCGAGCGCTGGTGGCGCTCCCGGAGCGGGGCGGAAAGCTTGCCTTGCACTACGTCGACCTAGTACCTGGAATCACTGTTCCGCGAAACGTGGTTTGAGGCGCTTTTGGTAGACCTTGGCTTTGGTCCAGACGAACGGTTTGGCGTGCTGATTGTAGGCCTCGATGAAGGCATCGATATGCT
>Ga0073934_10009890_pt1 | contig 12033 bp, 8 predicted proteins | sample LarsenN4metaG_FD_76834 | JGI IMG/M metagenome (GOLD analysis project Ga0073934, IMG submission 76834) | Hot spring sediment bacterial and archeal communities from British Columbia, Canada, to study Microbial Dark Matter (Phase II) - Larsen... ... | reverse complement strand
TAGCCAACTATGTCCAGTGGAACCAGAAGGGCGACCTGTGGTGCTCGCTGGACGGTGTCAGCAAGAGCTACTGCACGCCGGAATCGTACAAGGGCACGGCCAGCAAGTTGTATCGCGGTTTGGGCGCGGGCAAGTTCGAAGACGCCAGTCACAAGGCCGGCATCGCCGACCCGACCAGCAAGTCTCTCGGAGTGGCGACGATCGACTTCAACATGGACGGCTGGCCTGATTTGTTCGTCGCCAATGACACGCAGCCGAACAAGCTGTACCGCAACCAGAAGAACGGTACGTTCAAGGAAGAAGGCGTATCCGCAGGCGTTGCGTTCGGTGAAGATGGCGTGGCTCGCGGTGCGATGGGCGTCGATTTTGCGGATTACGACCGTTCCGGCCGGCCGCATCTTCTGGTCGGCAATTTCTCTAACCAGATGTTGGGGCTGTATCGCAACGAGGGCAACGGATTGTTCGTCGATGAAGCGCCCAGGTCGACGGTCGGCCGGGCAAGTCTGCTCAGTCTTGCGTTCGGAGTGTTCTTCTTCGATTACGATCTGGATGGCCTGCTCGACATCTACTCGGCCAACGGCCATATCGACGAGGAGATAGGACGGGTTCAGCCGAAGATCCAGTACGCGCAGCCACCCTTGCTGTTCCGCAATTTGGGCAAGGGCAAGTTCGACAACGTGGCGGCGCAGCTCGGACCTGAGTTCAACCGTCCGGTGGTGGCGCGCGGCGCGGCTTACGGCGACTACGACCGCGACGGGGACCTTGACGTGCTGATCACAACCAATCACGGCCCGGCGTATCTGTTCCGCAACGACGCGAACACAGCGAAGAACAACTGGCTGAGCGTGCGGTTGCAGGGTGTGAAATCAAACCGTGACGGCGTCGGGGCGGTGATTCGCGTCACGGGCTCCGCGTCCGGGACACAGTGGCAGCAGGTGCGCAGCGGTTCGAGTTACTGTTCGCAAAGCGACCTGGCGATCACGTTTGGACTCGGAAGAGACTCCCAGGCCGCCAGTGTCGAGGTCGAGTGGCCCAGCGGCGTCAAGGACCGTCTCACCAATGTGAAAGCAGGCCAGTTTCTAGTGGTTCAGGAAGGCAAGGGAGGGGTTCCGTCGGCTACACTCAAGTAGCGTATGGATCCAAAGTTGGAGCTCGCAGCGATCACCGACGAGTTTTCGCCTGATCTGGAGCATGCCCTGGCCGCGATGGCGGCGATTGGAATGACCGGCGCGGAACTGCGCGTATTGTGGGGCAAGAACATCATGGACCTCACGGACGACGAGATCAAGCGCGCCGCCGATCTGGTTCGTTCCCGCGGCATGCGCGTGGTGTCGATAGCTTCGCCCTTGCTGAAGTGCGTGCTTCCGGGGGGTCCCGCCGTGGACGACCGGTTTCAGAAGGACATCTTCGCCTCGAATCATACCTGGGACGATCAGCCGCGCCTGGCGGAACGTGCGTTCGAGATCGCCCGAATGACGGGAGCCAACATCATCCGCGTGTTCTCATTCTGGCGTACGGTCGAGCCGCAGAAGTGCAGTGACGCCGTCGTCGATGCGTTGATGGGACTTGCGCGGCTGGCGGCCGATGAGGGCATCTTCATCGGACTGGAGAACGAGCACGCCTGCAATGTCGCCACCGGGCGCGAATCCGCGCGCGCTCTGGCCGAAGCGAGCCATCCGTATCTGAAACTGGTGTGGGATCCGGCAAACGCGCTTTGCGCGGGCGAGAACCCATATCCAGAGGGGTACGCGCAGCTTCCCAAAGACCGCATCATCCATGTTCATGCCAAAGACTGCCACATGGAAGGACACAAACCGGTGTGGGGTCCGCTGGGCACGCGCCGTGTCAACTGGAAGGGACAAATCGCATCCCTGCTCGAGGATGGCTACCGCGGCGCAGTGAGTCTCGAGACGCATTGGCCCGGTCCGGCGGGCAACAAAATGGAAGCGAGCACGATCTGCGGCTGGAACCTGCGCGGGCTGCTGGCAGCCTAGCCGGGTGGAGAGCGCTTGCGTCGAGATACGTCCCGGCGCGGCAGGCACGGGACGGGCTCCGGCGCGACGGGGGCATCTTGTAGAATGACCCCAATGCTTCGCGCTTTTGCCGTCCTTGCAGTGGTCCTTATGACAGCCTCCGGACAGGAGCGGAGTCAAGCCCGCTCGATGGTGATCTCGAAGAAAGGGATCGTCGCCACCAGCCAAACGCTCGCCTCGCAAGCCGGAGCGATGGTGCTTGCGCGAGGCGGCAGCGCCATCGATGCAGCCATCGCGGCCAACGCAGCGCTGACGGTGGTGGAACCGATGAGCGACGGAATCGGCGGCGACCTGTTTCTGATCTACCGCGAGGCTAAGACCGGGAAGTTGTATGGACTGAACGCCTCCGGTCCCGCGCCGGCCGGACTTTCCATCGAGTATCTGAAACGGAAGAACTATACGTCGATGCCGGGATCGGGCATTGATTCGGTCAGCGTGCCAGGTTGTGTCGATGGTTGGGCGCAAGCGCACCGCCGCTTCGGAAAACTGCCGTGGGCGGAAATCCTTCAGCCCGCAATCCATTACGCGGAACACGGCTCTCCCCTGACCGAGATCATTCAGGATCACTGGCGCGGGTCAGTGGGTAAGCTATCCGTGGACGATTACAGCCGCAAGACATTCTTGCGCGAGGGGCGAGCGCCGGAGGTAGGCGAAATCGTCCGTAATGCTGATCTCGCTAAAGCGTTGCGGACCTTGGCCACCGTGGGACCTCGCGCCTTCTACGAAGGAGCCATAGCCAAGGCCATCGTGGCAACGTCCCGGCGGGAGGGTGGTGTGATCGAACCAGGCGATCTCGCCAACTTCCGTTCGGAATGGGTGGAGCCGATTTCCACGACTTACCGCGGATGGAAGGTGTACGAACTGCCGCCGAACTCGCAGGGCATGGCAGCGCTTGAAATGCTGAACATCATGGAGCGGTTCGACCTGCACCACCTGAACGCGCTGGGACCCGAAGCATTCCATTACAAGATGGAAGCCCAGAAGCTGGCTTACATGGACCTGCAGCGGTTTCTTGCAGATCCGCGCGAATCGAAGATTCCGTTAAGCGGACTGATCTCGAAGGCCTACGCAGCCGAGCGGGCCAAGCTTATCAGTCCTGGCAAAGCGTTGTGCGAGGCGCCTCCAGGCAATCCCGCGCTGGCCGGAAGCGGCGACACGGTTTACCTGGCCGCAATCGACTCAGAGGGCAATATTGCATCGCTCATCCAGAGCGTCTATTTGAGCTTCGGTTCGGGCGTCGCCGTGGAAGGGTATGGATTCCACCTGCATAACCGCGCCGCGCTCTTCGTAATGGATCCCAGCCACCCGAACGCCCTGAAGCCCGGCAAGCGGCCGTTCCACACCATCATTCCCGGCTACATGGAAAAAGACGGCATGCATATCGGCTTCGGCATCATGGGCGGGCTGAACCAGGCGCAAGCGCACGCGCAGTTTGTCAGCTACATCGCCGACCATGGCATGAATATCCAGGCTGCGCTCGAAGCGCCGCGATTCAGCAAGCAGAATTTCGGCGGCTGCGACACGAAGGTCGAAGGCAGATTGAGCGATGAAGTGCTCACACTGCTGCGGAATCGGGGCCACTCGATTGACGTGCTGGCTCCGTTTTCAGGCTATATGGGCGGCGGTCAGGTGGTGATGCTGGATGCGAAGAACAAGGTCCATTACGCGGCGTCGGACCCACGCAAGGATGGCGCCGCAGTTCCCGAGCCTGAGTCTTGGTGGAGCAAGAAACAATGAGCAGGGCAGTTTTGATTTTCTATTGCGCGCAGATCGCGTTGGGCCAGACTGTAACTCGGGAGGAACTCGCCGATCGGGGCAAGGCTGGAATGATCGACGGGCAGGTGCTGACCGGCACCTTGGGCGCCGACGCTCTGGCGAAAGGAACGGCGGTGGCCACGCGCGGGGGAACATTTCTGTTCGCAGTCCAATCGGCAACCGAGCCGCAACTGTATGTCGACTTCGAGCCGGTATCGGGCAAGATGAAGCGGGTCGCGTCGAGTGATCTGTGGTGGGCGGTGGCAGACGTCAGCACGGGCACTTCGCATGCGTTCCACTACATAATTGACGGCAAGAAATTCGGCGGCTCCGGTGACGTCCCGGCGTATTTGCCGGAATGTTACGAAGTGGCGGGGGTGCCCCAAGGCAAACTGACGGAAAAGCGGGTTCACACTAGCAAGATCTACGACGGAATGAAAAGCGACTACTGGGTCTTCGTGCCGGCCCAGTATGACCCGTCGAATCCGGCCGCACTGGTCGTATGGCAGGACGGCGAGGAACACACGCGCCGCGGCGGCCGGCAGCGCACGCTGACTGTGATTGAGAATCTGACGCATCAGAAGCGCATTCCGGTCGCGGTGTATGTGTTCATTCAGCCTGGTCTGATCGGCGAGCGGCGTATGCGGTCGATCCAGTACGACACACCGACCGATACCTACGCCCGGTTCCTGCGCGACGAGGTGCTGCCTGAAGTGGCGAAAGAGTTTCCATTCCGTCAGGACGGGTATAGCCATGCGATTGCCGGGAGTTCGTCGGGCGGGATTTGCGCGTTCAATGCCGCGTGGCATTTTCCGCAATTGTTTTCCCGGGTGATGTCGTTTATTGGCAGTTTCACCAGCATCTCCTGGCGGCGGGAAGGTAATGAAGGCGGTCACGTGTACCCATTCCTGATCCGGCGCGATCCGAAGCGCAATATCCGCGTGTGGCTATCGGACGGATCAGAGGATCTGGAGAATCAGTTCGGCAGTTGGCCATTACAGAACCTGCAGATGGCCAACTCGTTGAAACGGCAAGGCTACGATTTCACGCTGAGTTGGTCCAGCGGGTCGCACAATGGCGCGCATCGCGACGCCGAGTTGCCGCGTACGCTCGAATGGATTTGGCGCGGGTATGACCCGGCCAAGACGGAAGAGACGTTCGTGCAGGATCCGGCTGAGAAGGATCGGCCGTTCTTCCGCGTGAAACCCTACGGGCGGTGACCGTTTTTGCCGATAAACCGCGCGTGGATAGTTGAAGGCGAACCGTGATGCTCAACTTTGAAATCCCGCGCCGGGTGGAACGTGTGGACAGCGCTGACTTCCAGGCGCGGCCGGCATTCTGGCTCCACTACTTGCGGACAGCGCTGGTGGATTTGATTGTGATGAAGCAGGGCCGACCCATTGCGCGGTTGAAGAGTCCGGCCACAGGCCTGCGGCCAGCATAGAGCCTGTTGGGCAGGCGTGTGGCCAGCGCGGAGCTTTCAGTCCCGCCTAATGCCAGGAAGAAGCCGATTGCCAATCGGCCGCGGGTTAGCAACCCGCCCCACAAAGCAGGAGAGGCGCAGCCAGAAAGCATCTTCCACATCCTACTGTGCACCAATGTTCGGCTGGCGGAGCGGGCGGGGTGATGGTTTTGACAGCGCCGGGCCGTGGAATCCTGCCTGCCGAAGGCATTAAAGGTGACTGGAACCGGCCCCATGGGCAAGTGGACTTTAAGTCCGTGCCACGGCGACAAAATGCGCTACGGGGCGATGCGGTAGCAGGCCATTTCCGTAGTGTTGCGGACTAGTAAATGGCCAGAAGCGATTGCCGGGACGTTCCAGGTTTTCCCATCAAGCGCTGAGAATCTGGCAATCTCCTGGTGCGATTCGGGCGTTGCTTTCACCAGCACAACGTCGCCCGATTCGGTCAGGATCAGTAGATGTTCTCCTGCTAGCAGTAGTTGGCCGTAGCCATAGCGGCCACCTTTCCACTTACGAGCGCCGGTTTCCACATCCATGGCGGCCAGGATTCCTTCATCTAATCCGTAAATCACGCCGTTGTGCAGTACCTGCGTGTTGAACCGGTTCTTGATGGCCTGACTCTTCCAGATTTCTCTTGCACCGTCTTTGGAGATTTCGATTAGCGCCGATCCGTGGCCGTAGCCTCCCGTCAGAACCAGGCGGTTTGGACCGGCGATGGTCGGGTTTGTGGCGTTGACATCGTATTCGGTGATCCAGGGAAACTCCCAAAGCAGCTTGCCACCGTCCGAGGTCAAGCCAACTGCTCGTTTGGCCGTCAACACGACCACCTGTTCTTGTCCGTTCAGCGTGACCAGCATCGGGGCGGCATACGCGGCCTTATCGTCCAGCGCAGACCACTGCCGTTCACCGCTCAGCTTGTTGTAGGCAACCACCGACTTGCCATCGGGACCACCGGGCAGCACCACCACCGTGTTGCGATACACCAGCGGCGAAGCAGCCATGCCCCACATCGCGTTCGTGGCGCCGTTGTCGGTGAGAATGTTCTTTCGCCAGATGATCTTGCCCGATGCCGCATCGAGACAACGAAACTCACCCTCCGCGCCGAGGAAATAAATGCGCCCTTCATCCCACGTTGGAGTCGCGCGCGGGCCTGGGCCTCCCATGGATTCCTGGAAGTCGGCATCCCAGGAACTGGTCCAGACTTCGCGCCCGGTTTTGAAGTCGTAGGCCACTGCGAATTCCTGTTTGCGCCGCTGCTCGATAGTGAACACCAAGCCTTGCGCGACTGTCATGGACGCGTATCCGCCGCCGACCGGGCGCTTCCAGATTTGCTTCAATCCGGACGGCGGCCACGCTGTGAGGATTGGCGTCTCCGCATAGATGCCATCGCGGTTCTTGCCAAGAAAACCCGGCCACGGAGCGGGCAATTCCGGCTTTGCTGCCGCTGGCTCCACTGCCGCGGGCTTGGCTGGTTCGACGGCGGGCGCGGGCGCCGCCGCGGGCGGCGGAACCGTCGCTCTGTCTTGCGCGGCGCGGCGATCGATCTCTGCATAATGCTTCTCACCCGCCGGAAAATAGAACAAGGGATATCCGGCGCCGTCCATCTGCACTCGCATTCCCCAGATTGCGAACAGGTGCGCCACACCCAACAACAACAGCGGGAACGTCAACAGCAAGTTCTTCCACCACGACGCGCCCTTGCGGGTCCACAGCAGGACCAACGCCACAGGGGGAATCGCGAAACCAGTTGCGAAGATCGCCGGTAACCGGTGATACCAGGGCCGAACTGCAGCAATCGAAGCCATAACACTCCTAGCTTACGGCTTTGCGCCGCGGATCCACTCAAGAATGGTGTTGTACTCGGGTGAGCCCTTTTCCCATCGCACACCGCCACCGTGCGGCAATGTACCGGAATTAGCGACGCCTTCGGATTCGGCGGACGAGGTCGGCTTGCGCAGGATCAGGCTGTTTTCCGGCTCGTCCAGGTCCACCACGCGCAACGCACCGGCGAACGTGCCGTCAAACAGCGTATGTGTCGCGTGGCAGTGCACGCAGGCTACCCCGTCGCGGCCGCGCTTCTCAAGAATTGGCTGCACGTAGCCCCGGAAGTACGCTTCGTCAGGGCGTGCCCGCGTCCTTGACGCTGCCGCCGGCGCCGTACGAACCGATGGGGGCTGCGGCGGACGGAAGGCGCGCCAAACGTCTGGATGCTGTTCCTGCTTCGCCGCAAGAACGGTTTGCAGTTCCGCGCGCAGCGGCGTGGTAGAACCCGCGATCTTTTCGACCTCTCCAAAACGCGGGTCGCGTACCATCAGCAAAGCTTCATGAGCCAAGCGGCTTATCTCGCCGTCCGCGTGAGCGAGCAACGGCCGCAAGGCGCGAGCGATGCGCTCAGCCGACACACCGAAGAACGCGATCTGCTCGATATCGTTGCCGATGCGGTTGTACACCGGCGGCGCGGTTCGCGAAAGATCCGCTTTCGGGTCGTAGACATCCGCGCGGCGCAAGGGAAACTCGACCAGAGCGGATAACAGGCGGCGCTTCTGCAGGTCAGAGCCTTTCTCGAACACGGAGGCAAACTTTGTTGCCAGCCGCGCTTCTTCCGCCAGACGTCCGCGGATGATCCGTTCGCGATCCTCCGTGCGCGGCAAAAGCGGTACCCAGTTGTTGTACAGATAGCGGATATTATCATCGGCGATGTTGTAGATGCCTTCGCGAACGGCGCGCTCAACCCAGGGATGCAAATCCTGGCGCTGCAGCGCGCTGATCAATCGCGACTCGATGTGGTCGCGCGTTTCCGGGTCGGCGCTCCAGAACCAGAACTGCCACAGCGCCTTGGCGGCCTGCATCGCCACGGCTGGACCCGCTGCCAGTTGTTGCGAGAGTAGATCGGAATAGGCAGAATAGCGCGCCAGTGCGGCGAAATGATTGGCAAAAACCCGCACCGCGCCCCAAGCCAAGCGCGGAGTTCCACGAAATGCGCCCAGCAGCAGCGATGGATTCTGTCCTTGCCTGCGCGAGTAGATCTGCCGTACCGCCCAAGCCGCTGTCCGTTGCACCAGCTTGTTGTTGTCGCCGAGCCTGGGAATGAGTGTGACCAGCGCGGCCGGCGGAGCAATGCGTCCCAGCGCTTCGATGGCCTGTTGCCGCAGCAACGCGTCGGGCGAAACAGCCGCCATGCGGAGTTGTGTGAGGACTCGCGCATTCTGTGGACCCCAGAGTTCATCCATCTGCACGATCAACTCAGCGTCATTGGCGGAGAGCAGTTTGTGTTCCGGCGCGTTCCATCCCGGCCGGAGGGGCTTCTCCGGATAATAGGCGCTCAAGGCCAGCACCGCCATTTGTGTCTCGCGGAAAGGCGTACGGAAGTTCTCGTAGCTTTGCAGCGGGTCCATCCAACCGCCAAACTCCTGCTGCCGCGACAGCAAGTATGCCAGCGCTTTCGCAACCCGAGGATGACTGCGCGGAACGCCCGCCGCGTGCAGCGCCCAGAGTGCATGGCCGGTCTGGAATTCAACCTCCGGCGCATTCGATTCGAATCGCATTGCCCACTGGCCACTCGGCCTCTGAAGCGACAGGATGCGTTCCGCGTTCGACGCAAGCTTCGCGCGATGCTTTAGCGGGTCGATTGCCGCGAGGGCCAGCGTCTGGTAGCAGAGGTCGACGGTGTTCTTGATTTCGTCGCGTTCGATTAGCGCCGCAATGGCGGGATCTCGAGTGACTTCCCAGGCGTACCAGGCAACTTCATACGTGCTCACCAGCGGCGTGTTGCCGTTGGTTTCGTCAGCGGGCAATGCAGTTCGCCCGGCATAGTAGGGTTTCAGATAGGCCGCCACGCCGTTATGGAACCACAGCCGCGGTTCCATCGTAATCTGGCCTTCGTACAGGTGCAGCAGATGGGACATCCGGCCCAGCACGTTCGCCGGCGCGGAGATCACGCGCGCCCAGACCGCGCCGTCTTTTTCCATTCCGTACAGCGGGCGCGGATTGTTGTAGAAACGTTCGGCGAGAAACTGAAGCTGAGGCCGCATGTGGACGGGATAGCCTTGCCGCGCGGCGTACAGGACGGCTCGCTGTGTGAAATGCGTCGGGTGGCAGCCGACGCAGAGAGAAGTCTCCTGGTGCACGCTGGCCGACCGGTCAAGGATGCCTCCGCGTCGTGGCGTATTCGCATGCCAGGAATCGCCGGCGCCAAGCAGGAAATCGATTGCAGTCTGGACTGCTTTCGACGGCTCTTGTGCATAAGGCGGGGGATCGTAGACGCGTGTTCGCAGCTTGTATTCCGGATGGCTGGCGATGACGCGGATGTAGTAACTGCCCGCTTCGCGCAGCACACGCGTCGTGAACTTGTTCCCTGGCAACGCCTGAACCTCGTGCGGCAACGCGACCGGATCTTCCCCTTCGGTGTACGCCACGGGCTTGCCTGTATTGTCCAGCCGGAACACCTGCACATCGACCGGGATGTTGTCGCGGTCCACCAAGTCAATCCAGAAGTAGACGAGCTTCGGCGTTGCGCCACCGAACTCAAAGCGATACCAATCGGGCGCGACATCGTACGGCCTTGCGCTGGAACCCGGTTGCGGCAGGTAGGGAACATCGTCGGCCGAGGCAAAAACGGTCTGGCCCAATCGCACGGGCGTTGCCTCGGCAGGTGTATTGTTTGGTTCCAACTCGATGGGCGAACTCTCGGGCCAAGAGGTGAGCCTGGCTCGATACCGAACTTCGGCGATGGTGGGAGCATCCACGTCCAGGGTCAGCGTGCCGGAGGGAGGGCGCAGAGTGACATAGACATCCAGGTCGCCTTCGTGGAGCGTCTTTTCGAGCAGCGTGCCTTGCGAGTCGCGAAGGACCAGTTTGACAACCGCACCGGAAGCCAGTTGCGAAAGGGAAAATGCGAAACCGAGCGGCTTGCCGGCGGGGATATTCCTTAACGCGAGCCGTTGCGATTGCAGCGTTCCGTTGAACTCTTCGAGGACGACCGCCCGACCGGCAAGAGCGAGCACGAACAGCAGCAAGGAGGCTTGTTTCAGGCGCCGCATGGGATATCAGACGATTTCAGCACACAGCGGCGCCGGGCGCGAGTCAGAACAGTTTCCAACGGCGGTCCGGGACCAGTTTCGGCGGGAATCCGGTAAGGTCGATTGCGTCGCCGCGCACGATTGCATTGGGATGGTCGACAAACAGCAAGCGGGCCAGATCGGGTGAGTAATTCTCTTCAATCCAAGTGCGCGCCGCTGCCATGCCGTGCGGTCTGCGCCGGATATCGTGCGCATCGCTGGCCACGATGTGCACCAGGCCGGCATCCAACAGTTCGCGCGAAGTTTTCGCCGCCTGCTTGCCGAAGCGTCCGAAGATGGACGCAGCCGTGATCTGCATCAGCCGGCCCGCCGCGGCCCATTCGCGAACCATTTCGATTCTGGACTGCAACAACGGATTGCGCTCCGGATGCGCAATGATAATCCGCAACCCGGCGCCTTCCAAGGCCTTCAGATTGTCTTCCGTGTTCGAGAACAGCGCGTAGTCGTTCAATTCGAGAAGCAGGTAGCTTTTCTGCGCGATGCTGAAACGCTTTGGATCTGCCACCGCCTGATCCAGAGTGGTCAACATGAGATGCATCTCGCAGCCGGTGTGAATCTCGATTGGGCCTGTGTATGCTGCGCACAGTTTCTCCAGCGCGGCATTCACCATGGACGGGTGAAAATCATATTGCAGATTGGAGTGCGGCGTGGCGACAACTGCGGTAATGCCGTCTTTCTCAGCCGCTTCGAGCATTGCCAGCGAGTCTTCAACGGTGCGCGCGCCATCGTCCAACCCCGGCAGGACGTGACAATGAACATCGGTCATGCGAACTTCCATTCTAAGGAACAGCGGCCCTCGCATCCGGACAAGTCCAGTTCGGTTACCCTACAGCTATGCGGGTATGGGTGGTTTTTGTCCTGTCTCTAGCATGCTTGCCGGCAGCAGCACAGATGGAGCAGATCGATATCAAGTTCACTGATTCCGGGTGCGCCTCCTGCGCGGAGTCCCTGATTGGCCGGCTGCAGAAAGTGCGCGGAGTTGACACGGTGAAGGCTACCGGTGATGGCGTCGAGATCAGGCTGAAACCCGACAACCGCGTACGCCTGCAGACGCTGCGCGACTTCGTGGAACAGGGCGGCGGCAAAGTGACCGCGATGCAACTCAGCGCGCGCGGCATCGTGGAGAAGGACGGCGAAGCGTACATCCTGACCTGGCAGGTCGCCCCATACAACCTGCGGTTGACGGGGCGTCATCTCGACCCGGGCGCCACGATACGCGTACAGGGAAAGGTCGAAGATGTGCGGCCTGCCTCGGGCGTGTTCTCCCTGCTGGTGCTCACAACGGAAGAGTGAGTCCCACGCGGGCGCCCCGGCACGATGGCATCCCGGTCCTGGCCGCAGCTCACAATTTGTGGAACAGGAGCCGCGACCAGAGAATCACTTACTTCGGCTCCATGGAGCCCTAGACTTTAGCCGGGACTACATACGGCGCCCGGTAATTCCTCGTCAGGAGTTTGTTTGCCTCGGGGTCGCCCTTCACGGTCCAGGTTTTTTCGTCCCAGTTCAGCGTACGGCCGACGCGGTAAGACACGTTGGCCAGGTGCATCAGCACACAGGACATCGCGCCCTCTTCGATCTCCGCGGTCAGGTCGGTGTGCTTGCGGCTGCGAACCGCGGCGATGAAGTTTTCAAAGTGCCGCTCGCGTTCCTGCCGCGCCGGGCCGGGAGTCTGCTGCGGGCCCATGAAACTGTAGTAGCGGGTGTA
>Ga0073934_10009889_pt1 | contig 12033 bp, 11 predicted proteins | sample LarsenN4metaG_FD_76834 | JGI IMG/M metagenome (GOLD analysis project Ga0073934, IMG submission 76834) | Hot spring sediment bacterial and archeal communities from British Columbia, Canada, to study Microbial Dark Matter (Phase II) - Larsen... ... | reverse complement strand
AGCCGGCCGACGACTGCCAAGGTCCGCTTCATGGGCCGCGCGCAATACCGGCATCCGCACCAGATGCTGCGCGTCGACCGGGAGACGCGGCAGCCGATTGCCGCCGGGCTGGCCTCGCAGATCGTCAGGAGTCTGCTGCCGAAGCTGAAGGACTATTCGGCGGTCCTGATTTCCGATTACGCCAAGGGAGTCTGCACGCCGGAGATCGTGCGGCCGCTCATCGAGGCCTGCCGATCGCTGGGTCTGCCGGTGATTGTCGACCCGGCTGCTGGGGGGGACTACCGCCTCTATCGTGGAGCGACCGGGGTCACACCGAACCGGTCGGAGACGTTCAAGGCGACCGGCCGCGAGATCCGCAGCATCGACGACGCCCGCGCGGCCGGCCGGATGCTCGTCGAGCGGTTCGATCTCGATCTGGCCTTTGTGACCATCGACCGGGACGGGATTGTGCTGGCCCGGAACGACGGCGACGCCGTGCATCTGCCCACGCGGCCGCGCGAGGTGTGCGACATCACCGGGGCCGGCGACATGGTGCTGGCGATGATCGGCCTGGGGATGGCGGCCGGGGTCGATCCGGTCGACCTGTGCAAGCTGGCCAATGTCGCCGGCGGGCTGGAAGTCGAGCAAATCGGAGTCGTCCCCATTCGCCGCCGGGACATCATTCACGATCTGTTGCACGGCGCGCGGCGGGTGGAGCACAAGATCTGCACACTCGACGAACTGTCGCGGCATGTTTCCGCGCGGCGGCAGGCGGGGCAGAAGATCGTGCTCACCAACGGCTGCTTCGACCTGCTGCACGTCGGGCATGTGAGCTACCTGCAGGAAGCGGCCCGCGAAGGGGACTGCCTGATCGTCGCCCTCAACAGCGACGACAGCGTGCGGCGGCTCGGCAAGGGGGCCGACCGGCCGATCTTCGATCAGCAGTACCGTTCGCAGATGCTGGCCGGACTGGAGGCGGTGGACTACGTGGTGGTGTTTGACGAGGACACGCCGCACGCGGTGCTGGAAACGATCCGTCCCGATGTGCTGGTCAAGGGAGGCACCTACCGCGAGGAAGAGATCGTCGGCCGCGAGGTCGTGCTGGATTACGGCGGCCGCGTGAAACCGCTGGGCATGACGCCGGGCGTGTCGACGACGGACATCGTCCGCCGGTTGCGTGCGGCTGAGGAAGGCGGATCGTCGCCGATCACGATTCCCCTGCCGGTGGAGCGGAAGGCCGCATGAAGCTTGCCGTGTTCCTGCCGAACTGGGTGGGAGACGCCGCGATGGCCACGCCAGCGCTGGGGGCTATCCGCACGGACTTTCCCCACGCCGAAATCGTCGGGGTGATGCGGCCGGTGATTGCTGAAGTGCTCGCCGGCAGCGGGTTGGTGGACCGCGTGCTGTTGTATCGTCCCCGCAGCCCGCAGGCGGACCACCGGGGCTGGCGATTCATCCGCCGGCTGCGGGCCGAGCGCTGCGACACGGCGGTGCTGTTCCCGAATTCCATCCGCTCGGCGTGGCTGGCGTGGCTGTCCGGAGCGTCCCGGCGGATTGGTTTCGATCGCGAGCTGCGGGGCTGGCTGCTGACCGACCGCGTGGCTCCGAAGCCGAAGTCCATCCCGCATCCCGTGCTCGAAGAATACAACCGGCTGGCCAGACGGCTGGGTTGCACGTCGCTGTCGCACCGCATGAGGTTGGCGGTTTCCGAGGAGGATCGCACGGCCTTGTCCGCATTCTGGTCCAGGCAACCCCCGTCGCTCCGAAACCGCGGGGTCATCGCCTTCAACACCGGCGGGGCGTTCGGACCGGCGAAGAACTGGCCCCGCGAGTCGTTCGCCGAACTCGCCCGGCGGATCGCCGACGAACTCGGTCGCACCGTGCTGGTCCTGTGCGGTCCCGCCGAGCGCGACGAGTCCCGCTGGATCGCCCAGGCGGCGCAGCGCTCCAGCGTGTTGTCGCTGGCGGACGAACCGCTGAGCATCGGCCTCACCAAGGCTGCGGTCGAGTCCGCGGAACTCCTGGTGACGACCGATTCGGGCCCCAGGCATTTCGCGGCGGCGTTTGATGTGCCCGTGGTCACGCTGTTCGGCCCGACGCACATCGCCTGGAGTGAGACGCAGTTCCCGAAGGGGACGCACGTGCAGCTCGCCGTGGATTGCGGTCCCTGCCAGCAGCGAACGTGTCCGCTCAAACACCACCGCTGCATGCGCGAGCTGCCGGTCCGGTCGGTGTTCGCCGCGGTGCAGAACGTGCTAACCGCCGCCCCGCCTGCGCGGGCTGCATGAGGGATTTCGTCATGCGGATCGCGATCGTGCGGCGGGCGTGCTCGCTGAAGAAGGCCGGGGCCGAGCGGTACTGCGTCAACCTGTTCCGGCAACTGCAGAAGCTGGGGCACGAGGTGACCATCGTCGGCGAGTCGATCGACGACGAGCTTCGCCGCGAGGTCGCTTTCCTGCCGGTGCCCGTGCTGCGGTTGACCTCGTGGACCCGCAACCGGTCATTCTATGAGAACGCGGCCCGCGTAACGGCGAAGGGTGGCCTCGACATCGTGCACGGCCTGTCGCGCGTCGGTGGGTTGGACACGTACCGCCTCACGGACCCGCTGCAGACGGAATGGCTCCGCGCGTACTATCGCGGCCGCTGGCGGCAGCAGCTGCAGCGCTGGAATCCCCGCCACCGCACGTTGCTGGACATTGAACGCCGGTTGTTCAGTCCCGACGGCCCGCGGCGGATCATCGTGCAGTCGCGGCTCGACGCCCGGCTGCTCCGCGAGGAGTTCGGCGTCTCGGATCATCGACTGCGGCACGTCCCCAACGGGGTCGATCTGTCCGTGTTCACCCCCGATGACGGCGAGGACCGGGAGCGTGTCCGGCGGGAACTCGGGCTGTCCTCCGATCAGCCGCTGCTGGTGTTCGCGGCCATGGACTTTCGCCGCAAGGGGCTGGATTCGCTGCTCCAGGCGCTAGGCCGGATCGAACGCCGCGAGGCCCATCTGGTCGTGCTGGGGAATGGCGACATCGCCGGCTATCGACGGCGGGCCGCGCAGTGCGGCGTCGCAGCGCGGGTGTCATTTCTGGGGCGGCAGTCGGAGATGCGGCGGTACTATCGGGCCGGAGACCTGTTTGTGCTGCCGACGATCTACGAGCCGTTCCCCAACGTGAACCTGGAAGCGATGGCGTGCGGCCTGCCGGTGATTACGACGGCGACGGCCGGCGGAGCGGACATCGTCGAAGATCAGGTCAACGGTCTGTTGATTCCGAATGCGTGGGCCGTCGAGGAACTGGCCGACGGCATCGATCGGCTGCTGTCGATGTCCGCGGCACCACGGGACGCGATGTCGGCGGCGTGCATCGCCACCGCGCGGCAGTTTCCGGTCCAGCGGAACGCCCGCGAAGTCGCCGCCGTGCTGGAGGAGGCCTACCGTGAAAAGCTTTCGGCTTGAGCGGTGGGACCGCGGCCGGCTGACGATCAACGCGGACCACGCCGCGCTGCTTCGGCACGCGCAGCTCACGACGTTCGAGGCGCTGTGGGCGTACACGGCAGCGGGGGAAGTCGCCAAGGATTTGCGGGCCGAACGGCTCACGTTGCGATTTGAATTGACGGACGCCAATGGCGCCGCGCATTCGTTCTACATCAAGCGGCATCGGGGGACGCCGTGGCGGGAGTACGTCAAGCCGCTGCTGCAGGGGCGCTGGCCGAGCGTTGGCGCGCGACCGGAATGGCGGGCGGTGCTGGCGTTTCATGCGGCGGGGCTGGCGACGATGACGCCGGTCGCGCTCGGGGAAACGCGCGCGGCGTCGTTTCTCATCACGGCGGCACTGGAGGGTTGCCACAAGCTCTCCGAACGAGAGGCCGCGCAGCCGCCCAGGGAACGCCGCGATGTCCTGGCCGACGTGGCCCGGATCGCCAGTCAAATGCACGGCGCGGGTCTGCATCATCAGGATTTCTATCTGGGCCATTTGATGCGACCCGATGGCGACGACGGTCCAATCCACGTCATCGACCTCGGCCGCGTGCAGCCGCACTCGCCGTGGACCGCCCGGCGATGGATTGTGAAGGACCTGGCCCAACTCAATTACTCGGCCCAGTCGGCGACGGCGGCCGAGCGGCTGCGGTTCCTGCGGACGTATCTCGGCCGGCCGTTGTCGGACGCCGACCGCCCGCTGATGGCGAGCATCCTGCGGAAGACCGCCCGCATCGCCCGACATTCGCGGAAGAACGGGTTATGATCCGGATGGATGTAAGGCATGTCTTAGCCCCCGGTCAGTGACCGGGGGCCGTGCGCTTCGTTGGATCCAATCTCCAATCGGTCCCCTGTCATCGACGGGGGGCCTAGACGGGACGCCGCAACGTGACTTGGGCCTTGATTGCTGTCGCCAGTTACCTGATCGGTTCCGTGCCCTTTGGGTGGCTCATCACCCGGTGGGTGGCGGGAGTCGATTTGCGCACCCTGGGGAGCGGCAACATTGGGGCGACAAATGCCAGTCGTGCACTCGGGAAGGGATGGGGCCTCGTCGTGCTGTCGCTGGACGCCCTGAAAGGGCTGCTGCCAACGCTGCTCGCGCCGCTGGTCTTTTCCCTGCCGAGCGAACATGCCCTCCATGCCCGAGTGCTGGCCGGAGTCTGCGCCATTCTGGGGCACACATTCCCCGTGTGGCTGCGGTTCCGCGGGGGCAAAGGGGTGGCGACCGCCTTGGGGGTGGCGTCGGTGCTGTCTCCGTTCGGCACGCTGACGGCATTCGCGGCGTTCGTCATCGTGATGCTGACGGCGCGGATTGTCTCGCTGGGCTCCATCGTCGCCGCGGTCGCGTTTGCGGCGTATCAGCACTTCGCCATGCAACCCTCGCCGTGGTCGGACACGACGTGGAGCCTGGCGACGTTCAGCGTCGCGGTGCCCGGCCTGATCATCCTCCGGCACCGGGCGAACATTCTGCGGCTGCTGCGCGGCGAGGAAGCGCGGTGGAAACCGGGCGAGCGTGCCGCGCCCAAAGAAGCCCAGGGATAGCGATCAGCTTTGCCGCCAAATCCGAAATCCGAAACTCGAAATCCGAAGGAAGCGCCAAATCTGAAATCCCAAACGGGCCTGCATGGCGCCTGTTTGGACCTTGGAGTATAGTCCTTCCTTCGGATTTGTGATTTCGGAGTTTGCTTTTCAGCTCACGGGTTGAACTCGATGTACCCTTCCAGGTACAGCGTGCGGTCGGTGCGGGGGCCGTTGCGGAGGACGTAGTTGTTCCAGCGGAAGGCGCTGCGGACCGAGAAGCCGAACGCCTCGCGGTAGTACGCCGGGCGGTGGGCCGACCGCTGTTCCGGCAACGGATGCGTCGGCGGCGTGCCGTCGTCGGGCCAATGGCTGAAATACGAGCGGCGGTACATCCACTCATCCGCTGCGGCCGAGTTGGCGCCACTCACCAACGTCAGGGTCACGAACAGCAGAAACAGGCGAGCGGTGGGACATCGCATCGGGGGGTCTCGCCGCGTGTTGCCGTTTCGCCACGCAAACCGTCCGGATGTTGACGATTTGCCACGGAAAACGGCGTTCTTCGCGTGGTCCGGAAGAGATGCGAATCGTGCGCCGAACGCGCGGGAGAATTGCGATTGCAGTGGCATCAACCGCGGGGATGCAACCCCGCGGCAGCTGTGAATGGCATTCTCTAACGCCTAACGCCTAACGCCTAACGCCTAACGCCTAACGCCTAACGCCTAACGCCTAACGCCTGCTATTCCTGCTTCAGCGGTCGCATCATCAGCGACTGCGTGGCTTCCTGGGGGGGCTTGGATTCAAAGAGCACCCGGTACACTTCGGTGGTGATCGGCAGGTCAATCCCCTCCTGCTCGGCGACATCATGCACACTTTTGGCCGTGGCGACCCCCTCGGCGACGGATTCCATGGTGGCCAGAATCTGCTTCAGCGTTTCTCCCTTCCCGAGCCGCTCTCCGACGCGGCGGTTGCGGCCATAGGGGCTGATGCAGGTGGTGATGAGGTCTCCCATCCCGGCGAGGCCGGTGAACGTGGAGGCTTCCGCCCCGAACCGCACGCCGAACCGCGTCATTTCGACGAGGCCGCGGGTCATCAGCGCGGACTTGGCGTTGTCGCCGTATCCCAGGCCGTCGGAGATGCCTGCGGCGATGGCAATCACATTTTTCAGGGCGGCGGCCAGTTCCACGCCGATCAGGTCCAGATTGGTGTACACGCGAAAGCGGTCGGTGTTGAACATCTTCTGCACCTGCCGGGCCAGCCCCAGGTCGCCACTGGCGGCGACAACCGTGGCCGGCAGCCGGCGACCGATTTCCTCCGCGTGGCTGGGCCCGCTGAGCGACACCACGGCCCGGCTGCCCAGGACCTCGGCGATAATCTCGCTGGGCCGCAGAAACGTCTCGTTTTCCAACCCCTTGATGACGCTGATCACCGGGCGATTCTGCGTCAGCCGACCGCGGATTTCGTTGAGCGACGCCCGCAGGAACTGCGTGGGAATTGCCGCGACCAGGAACTGCGAGCCGTGTAGCGCTTGGTCCAGATCGGCGGTGACTTTGACCTTGTCCGGCAGGCGAATCCCCGGTAGCAGCCGTTCGTTGACCCGCGTTTGCTGGATCTTGGCCGCGTGATCGGGGTTACGGGCCCAGATGGTGACGTCCTGGTCGTCCCGTTCGGCGAGCAGAATCGCGCAGGCCGTTGCCATCGCGCCGCCGCCGAGAATCGTGATTTTCGTTGTCATTGTCAGCCAACCGTTTCCGACCAGGAATGTCTGGCGCTACGTTGCCGTCACGGCGTTCCCGGCGACCTAAGTTACAGGGGAACGAACGTCTCCGGAGTCATGCTAATGGAAACCCTGCTGGAACAGAACCCCCCGGTGTTTGTGGATCGCCGCAGCAAGGACGGCGAGCGGCCGTTGGGCGTGCCGGAGCGGCGGCAGTTTCGGTCCTCGCACGATTGTAACCGGCCGGCCGTGACCGAACTGGCGAACGCCGTGGACCAGTACAAGCTGAGCCACCGCCGCCGGTTCATCACGTACGAGGAACTGTACGATGTGATTGCGGGTCTGGGGTACGTGAAGGCGGATCAGTAAGCGCCAGCGACGAGGCGTCAGGAGGACCAGCCGAAAGCCCCGGGGCTGAATTTCCGGGGCGAATGTCGACGGGTGCGAAGGTGACGAGCCGCGGGGCGGGACCCCGCGGCTTTCATTTAACCCAGCCCATTGCGGTGGATGGCGTCCCTGATCCGACCGGCGGAGGCTGCCGGTGTCGGTGGGCGTGAAACGCGGCCGGACCGGTTTCGCGGCAATGGCGGCCGGAGTTGGTGTTGACGGGAGCGGGACCTTCCAGAAAAATCCCGCCGCGTCCGGATTCCCCTCAAGAATCGGATCGCCACGCCTGTCAATTTCCCCTTCTGCAGGGTGTGCCGTGACTCCCATCAGCCTGTGTGCCCTGGTCTTGTTGGCCTCGGAGCCTGACTCGTTCCCCGCTGTCCGGGTGTACGAATTTTCACCGCAACTGGCCGCGGTCATCCGTGGCCAGACGCCGGACCCGGCGTTCGCGCAGCCCACGCCGACGCCGTCGATGGGGCCGACGCTGGGGGCTCCCGTCCCTGCGACGCCGGATCTGTACAACCCGTATCAGGGCGCGCCGATGGAGGACCCGTTCCTGTACGGTCCCGATCCGGTGCTGCAGGGGGGCTGCTGCCCGAATCCGATGGGGGCCCCGCCGCTGTACGCCGGCGTCAACGGCCCGCAGCCCTATCGCATGGGCTGGATTCCGCGGCTGGACATCGGCTACCTGCCCCAGTCGGACCTCAACGGGATTCCTTCCGACATCGAGATGTTCGAGCTCGACACCGAGCTGCGGTACAACTCCCCGTTCGCCACCGGGTGGGTGATGTCGCAGGCGTTCCAGTTCGATTATCGCGCGTGGAACACCGACACCGCGCTCGCCGGGTTGTACCGGATCAACATGTACCGCTTCGGCTGGGACATCGAACTGGCCAAGATGAAGACCAACGGCTGGACCATCGCCTTCGATTTCAACCCGTCGATCAATGGCGACTTCGAGCATCAGCTCACCTCCGAGGCCTGGAACTTCGACGCCCGCATCGTGGGGACCTACCAGATCGATCCCACGTTGATGCTGGTCCTGGGCGTGCAGTACTGGGACCGGGTGGACGACATCGTGCTCCCCTACGGCGGCGTGGTGTACACCCCCAACGATCTCTGGGAGTACCGTCTGACGTTCCCGGAAGCCCGCATCAGCCGGTTCCTGGGCTTCTTCTGGGGCGGCCACCACTGGCTGTATGGTTCGGCCGGTTACCAGGTGCAGGCCTACCAGTTTGACTCCACCCCGATCGGCGGATCCCCCCGCAACCGGCTTCAGTATGAAGACTGGCGGCTGGCGCTCGGTCTTCGCAGCGACCACGTCTACTACGACAAATACATCGAAGTCGCCTGGGTCCTGGGACGCAGCTTCGAGTTCGAAGAGACGTTCGGCAAGCTCGACGCCGACGACACCATCCTTATCCGCGGCGGCATCCGGTTCTGAGTTGTGTTAGGATGACATGACGATGGAAGCCCACGGGTTGCAACCCGTGGGCTTCGTCACTTGTGTCCGCCCACCGGGAGAATTCCACGTGTCCGCCCTTGCGATTGTCCTCGCCGCCGGGAAAAGCACCCGCATGAAATCGGCGCGTCCGAAGGTGCTGCACGAAGTCTGCAGCCGGCCGATGATCGAGTACGTCCTGGACGCCGCCCGCGCTGCCGGGGTGGACCGCCTTGTTGCCGTCGTCGGACATCGGGCCGACCTGGTGCAGGGGTATCTCTCGCAGTATGCCGACATCGAGTTCGCGCTCCAGTCGGAGCAGAAGGGTACCGGCCATGCGGTGATGATGTGCCGCGAACAGCTCGCCCGGCACACAGGTCCGGTGCTGATTCTCGCGGGCGACACTCCGCTGTTGCGGAAGGAATCGCTGGCCGCGCTCCTGGCCGAGCAGCAGTCGCAGTCTGCCGCGGCGGTGATTGGGACGGCGGTGACCGAGGCCAACCAGGGTCTGGGCCGCATCGTCCGCAATGCGGATGGGAAATTCGTCAAGATTGTCGAGGAGAAGGACGCCACACCCGCCGAGAAGCAGATTCGCGAGATCAACACGGGTTGTTATGCGTTCGACGCGCAGCAACTGCTGGTGGCACTCGATCAGATCCGCCCGGACAATGCCCAGGCGGAATACTACCTGACCGACTGCCCCAAAAAACTGTTGGACGCCGGCAAAACGGTTCTGGCGCTCCAGGCCTTCGAGATGGTGGAGGCGCTGGGGGTCAACACCCGGGCGCAACTCGCCGAGGCCACACGCACGATTCAACACGCGGCGTTGGCCCGGTTCATGGCCAGCGGCGTGACGATCGTGTCCCCCGAGCAAACGGTCATCGACCCGCGGGCGCAGATCGGTGTGGATACGGTCATCGAACCGTTCACCGTCATCCGCGGTCCGGCGGTCATCGGCGATGATTGCCGCATCGGCCCGCACGCCGTCCTCGACGGCCCGGTGCACTTGCCATCGGGGAGCAGCGTGGAGCCGTTTCAGGTCGTGACGGGCTGAGGGGCGCCCCGGGGTTCCTTCTCCGCGGCTCTTGCGGCGTCGTCATCCGCCGCGCAACTTCGCCGCGAACTGCTTGCGGAACTTCGCGACCTTCGGCGAGATGACCGTGGCGCAGTACGGCTGCTGGGGATGCCCACGGAAGTAGCCCTGGTGATAGCCCTCCGCGGGATAGAACTCGGCGGCCGGAACCACCTGCGTGACGATCGGGGCATCCCAGATCTTCGCGGCGGCGAGCGACGCGATCTTCGCCTCCGCCTGTTGCTGCTGCTCCGGCGAATGGGCGAAGATCGCCGAGCGGTACTGCGTGCCGACGTCAGCCCCCTGCCGGTTCAGCGTGGTCGGGTCGTGGATGCCGAAAAACACATCGAGCAGTTCGTCATACGAGATCCGCTGCGGATCGAAGGTGACCTGCACGACTTCGGCGTGGCCGGTCTGTCCGGTGCAGACCTGCTCGTAGGTGGGGTTGGCCGCGGTTCCGCCACAATAGCCGGAGACGACCGATTCCACGCCGACCAACTGCTCGAACACGGCTTCCAGGCACCAAAAACAGCCGCCGGCCAGGGTCGCGATTTCACGGGGCATCTCGAATCTCCACAGGAGGGGTGACACCGACAATTGTCAGTCCAGCGCGAACCTGCAAGCGAGCGCCGTCCGACGCTTGGTCCCCCACCGCGCCGGGCGATATCATCCAGTCAAAGTCCGTCAATCCGACCACCTACGAGCCAAGCCGATGACTCAGTTCCGCACTGAACACGATTCGATGGGGGACGTGCAGGTTCCCGCCCAGGCGTATTATGGCGCCCAAACGCAGCGGGCCGTCGAAAACTTCCCGGTCTCCGGCTGGACGCTGCGGCCGGAACTCATCCACGCCATGGGTCTCGTCAAATGGGCCGCCGGCGTCGCCAACCGCGACCTGGGCAAGCTGACCCAGACCGGCAAGAACCGGCTCAACGACGCCCAGGTGCAGGCCCTGCTCGACGCCGCCCGCGAGGTCGCCGCCGGGAAGTTCGACAATGAGTTCCCGATCGACGTGTTCCAGACCGGCTCGGGCACCTCCAGCAACATGAACGTCAACGAGGTGATCGCGAACCGCGCCATCGAGATCACCGGCGGCGACCGCTTCGACCAGAAGAAGCCGATCCACCCCAACGACCACGTCAACATGGGGCAGAGCACCAACGACACCTTCCCGACGGCGATTCACGTCGCCGTGGCGATGGCGATTCACAACCGGTTGATCCCCGCGCTGCAGAAGTTCGCGGATGTCCTCAAGGAGAAGTCCGCCCAGTGGGACAAGATCATCAAGATCGGCCGGACCCACCTCGCCGACGCCACGCCGCTGCGGTTGGGCCAGGAGTTCGGCGGTTTCGCCCGGCAACTGGACCTGTCCATCGACCGGGCCCACAAGGCGATCAAGCCGGTGCTGGAACTTCCCGTCGGCGGCACCGCAGTGGGGACCGGCATCAACACGCACCCCGAGTTCTCGAAGCGCGTGTGCGCGGCGCTGGAATCCGAGACCGGCCTCAAGTTCTACGAAGCCGAGAACCACTTCGAGGCCAATGCCCAGCGCGACGGCCTGGTGGAGTGCCACGGGCAACTGCGGGCGATCGCCGTCACGCTGTTCAACGTGGCGAACAACATCCGCTGGCTGGGCAGCGGCCCGCGGTGCGGGTTCTACGAGGTGATGCTTCCCGACCGCCAGCCGGGCAGTTCCATCATGCCGGGCAAGGTCAACCCCGTCATGTGCGAAAGTCTGATGCAGGTGGCGGCCCGCGTGATCGGCAACGACCAGACCGTGGCGTTCAGCGGCGCGACGGGCGGGCAGTTCCAGCTCAATATCATGATGCCCATCATGGGGCAGGCCACGCTGGAAAGCGTCGTGCTGCTGGCCCAGGGGACGAAAGCCTTCGTCGACCTGTGTGCAATTGACATGGAGGCCAACGCTGCTGCCTGCGAAGCGTCGGTCGAACAGAGCCTGGCGATGGTCACCAGCCTTAACCCCTACGTCGGCTATGAAAAGGCCGCCGCCCTCGCCAAAGAGGCGTTCAAGTCCGGCAAGACGATCCGTGACCTGTGCCGCGAGCAGAAGGTGCTCCCGGAAGACCAGTTGACCAGGGCGTTGGACCCGTGGAGCATGACGGAACCGCAGGGGTGAGGCTCGACGTCTTTGACGCACTCGGGCGAAGCCCACGCGTGGCCACGCGTGGGCTTTTGACACGAGGTCGGCGTGACACGCCAGGTCACTCCGCGCCGCTCACCTGGTACAGCGGCAGAAAGCGGTAGTACACTTCCAGGCACATCGCGCTGACGGCCGTGGAATAGATGCGGCCACCGACACTGCCCCAGGGCCCGACAGGATCCCAACTGCCGCTGTTGGGTCCGCCGCGGCGCTGAAGACGGATCAGCGTGTCCCGAGCAGCCGCGTTCCAGGCCTCCCACTCCGGCCCGCCGTGCTGGAACATCGCCAGCGT
>Ga0073934_10009888_pt1 | contig 12034 bp, 11 predicted proteins | sample LarsenN4metaG_FD_76834 | JGI IMG/M metagenome (GOLD analysis project Ga0073934, IMG submission 76834) | Hot spring sediment bacterial and archeal communities from British Columbia, Canada, to study Microbial Dark Matter (Phase II) - Larsen... ... | reverse complement strand
TCTGGTCGATGGGTCGTGCTCGTCATGTCGAACTCCTTTCGCGTTAGTTCCTCAAAAGAGAGTCAACATACAACCCGACCCATCGTCTGCCCTACATAGGGTCTGAAGCCGGACACTACATCCCCTCCTCATCCGCGTCCGCCACGAGTACCAATCGATCCACCTGCGCCCGACACGGCTGGGCTCTCGTGAGAGCATTACTTGCATCGTGGACATCATGGAACTGGAGGATCTCGACAAACGCGAGCCGGTCCAATGGCGGATGTAGATGAAATTCGTGTCATCGGCGCGGATCATCGCGATTCGACGGCGGGATCGCCCACACTCGGGGGGCAGCGTGCCGGATGGGAGCACTTTCCCCACGGCGCCGACATCGGCGTCCGCGGATGGGGCGCCACGGCCGCCGCCGCGTTCGAACAGGCGGCGCTCGCCACCTCGGCGATTGTCGTCGACCCGTCGCTCATCCGTAGCGAAACGGCGGTCGACCTCTCGTGCGAGGCGGCATCGCTCGAGGACCTGCTGGTCGAGTGGCTCAACGCCGTAATCTTCGAGATGTCGACCCGTCAGATGGTGTTCGGCGCGTTCACCGTCGAAATCGACGGGCAGCGCCTGACTGCGGCCGCACGCGGTGAGCGGTTCGATCCGGACCGTCACGACGGCGGCGTCGAACCCAAGGGCGCGACCTACACCATGCTCCGCGTCGCCCATCGCGGCGACGGCGCATGGGAGGCCCAATGCGTCGTGGATGTGTGACATGGATCTCAGAGGACTCGTCAGGAAGGATGACACCGAATGGTGGATCGAGCCGCGCGGCTCGATGCGGGTGCCTGGCGTGCTGTACGCCAGCGAGGCGCTGATTCGCGAGATGGACGACAAGGTCGCCGAGCAGGTGCGCAACGTGGCGTCCCTTCCGGGCATCGTCAACGCGTCATATGCCATGCCCGATGCGCACTGGGGCTACGGGTTTCCAATCGGCGGAGTCGCCGCCTTCGATCCGGATGAGGGCGGCGTGGTGTCCGCCGGCGGCGTCGGCTTCGACATCTCGTGCGGCGTGCGCACGATCGTCACGGGCCTGCGGGAAGAGACGATCGAACCAGTGAAGCCGAAGCTCGCCGACGAGCTGTTTCGCCGTATACCCGCCGGCATGGGTCAGCGAGGTTACCTCCGACTGGATGACGATGAGCTCGACGCGATGCTCACCGGAGGCGCGCGCTGGGCGGTTGCCCGGGGCTACGGGCGTCCGGAGGATCTCGAACGGATCGAAGACGACGGCCGGGCGGCGGATGCAGTGCCGGCGGAGGTCTCGCGGAAGGCGCGCGATCGCCAGCGCGATCAGGTGGGCACGCTGGGATCGGGCAACCACTACCTCGAAGTGCAGCGCGTGGCTAGAATCCCGGCGCCCGAAATCGCGGAAGTGTTCGACCTGCGCGAAGGCGAGATTGTGGTCAGCATCCACTGCGGCTCGCGCGGGCTGGGACATCAGATCGGCACCGACTACCTCGCCCGCATGGTGAAGCGGCAATCGGACTTCACCCTGTCGATCCCGGATCGGGAGCTGGCCTGCGCGCCGATTCGCTCCGACCTCGGCGAGTCCTACCTGGGCGCGATGCGGGCGGGGATCAACTGCGCGCTCGCCAACCGCCAGGTACTGACGCACCTGGTGCGGGAAGCTCTCGGCACGCTGTTTCCCGACGCGACGCTCGACGTACTCTATGACGTCTCGCACAACACGTGCAAGGTCGAGGAGCACGTCGTGGACGGTCGACGCAAACGGCTCTTCGTGCACCGCAAGGGGGCGACCCGCGCGTTCGGTCCGGGCCATCCCGATCTGCCCGAGCCGTTGCGCACCATCGGCCAGCCGGTGCTGATCGGCGGGACGATGGGCACGGCGTCGTACGTCCTCGTCGGCACGCCTGAAGGCCGCGCGCGCGCGTTCGGGTCGTCGTGCCATGGCGCGGGGCGGCGGTTGAGCCGCCACGCGGCTGTGAAGCAGTTCGGCGGACGCCAGGTGATCGACGAGCTCGGACGGCGCGGCATCCTGGTACGCAGCCGCTCGACGCGCGGCGTTGCCGAGGAAGCGCCGAACGCCTACAAGGACGTCACCGCCGTCGTCGAGGCCGCGGAACGCGCCGGCCTGTCACGGGCGGTGGCGCGGCTCGAGCCGGTGATTGTCGTGAAGGGATAGACGGCCATGGCGGGGATCTCGCAGATTCTGTGTCCGGTCGACTTGTCCGACACGTCGCGGCATGCGCTGGAGCACGCGTTCGCGTTCGCCCGCTGGTACGCCGCACGGGTGACCGTGCTCCACGTCATGAATACCCCGCTGCCCGTGATGCCGCCCGCCGGCATCGCCGCGGTGGAGGTGTCTCCCCTTCCGCCGGTCCGGCGCGAAGACGAGATCGACGAAGTGCGCCGCTTCATCGCGGCGACCACCGGTGCGGATCCGGGCGCCGCCGACATCGTGGTCGTCGAAGGCAACCCGGTGCGGGAAATCCTTCGCCACGCCGAAGACGGCCGCACTGATCTCATCGTGATGGGGACCCACGGCCGGAGCGGCTTCGAAGCGTTGTTCCTGGGATCGGTCACCGAGAAAGTGCTGCGCAGCACGCACGTTCCCGTGCTGACCGTTCCTCCTGCCGTGGAGCGCGTGGAAGCCGTCGTCTACAGGACGATCCTGTGCCCGATTGAATTCTCCGATGCGTCGTTACGCGCGATGGAGTACGCGTTTGCGCTCGCGCAGGAAACCGGCGCCCGGATCATCCTGCTGCACGTGATCGAACAGCTCGTCGACGCGCCGCAGCCCGCCGGGCGCAGCCCGTTCGGCCTGGACGAGTACCGGAAGGATCTCGAAGAGACGGCGCGCGCGCGGCTGAAATCCGCCGTGCCGGCACAGGCGCGCGTGTGGTGCACGCCAGAGGAACGCGTGGCGACGGGCAAGGCCTATCGCGTCATCCTCGACACCGCCGCGCGGGAGAAGGCCGAAGTGATCGTGATGGGTGTGCACGGGCGTGGCGCAGTCAAGCGGTTGTTCGGATCGACCACGCATCACGTGATCCGGGAGGCACGCTGCCCGGTCTTGACGCTGCGCGAGTGACGGACGACGCGCTCCGACACCACTTGCGGACATAGACTTCGCGGCGACAGATGACCTTGACACGCCGCACGGCGAGTCGTACGCGTACGTACAGGCACGCTTGGTGAGGCGTGCCGGTGTGTATGAGGACACCACCGGGTGTATCACGCGCACGCTCGACAGGGTGACTGTCGGGAGTGCGCGACTGCAGATCGGTTGAATCGGCAACGGTGACGCTCAGGACGCGGCTCAGCGCCCCCTGAGTGCTGGTCCTGGCTCTCGCCAGGACGCGTTGAAACGCGCAACCTCCCGGTAGCCCGGCCCGAGGCCATCCGACCTCGGGCCAGCGGCATCCCGCCCATCCCCTTCTAGGATTTGGCTTCGGTGATTTCCAGCTTGCGTCCTCTGGACAGAGGCGGGGCCGGCATCGTGATCTCGAGCACGCCGTTCCTGAACGTGGCCCTGGCCTGCTCGCTGATCGCGCCTTCGGGCAGCGGGATCACGCGGCAGAAGCTGCCGTAGCTGCGTTCGCTGCGATAGTAGCCTTCGCGCTCTTCCTCGTGCTCGTGTTTACGCGCGCCCTGGATGGTGACCTCGTTGTCGGTGATCTCGACGGTCACGTCCTCGCGCTCGAGACCGGGAAGGTCGGCGCGAATGGTGAGCTGATCGTTCTTCTGTAAGACCTCGACGTCGGGCACCCACATCTCCATTTCCGTACCGGTCTCGCGCCCGAACGGCCGCAGCCACCTCCGGCGGCCGAACCCGAAGTCATCGAAAATCCGCTCCATCTCGTCGGCCATGCGCTGCATCGCCCTGAACGGGCTGATGTCCCAGCCCCACGGCCGAGCCCGCCCCAGCCGACGCTCTTCGCCTCGTGCCAGCGCACCTTGTTTCTCAGCCATACGCGATTCCTCCTTGCTGAATCAGCGTGTGTGTTGGTTCTCCAATCGTCGGTTGCAAGCAAGACACCACTTCACGCAGTCAAGGCGTGCCGGCGCACTGGAGCGATATCGCGACCTGGCTGTTGCCGAGCCGGGATTTCTCACCAGGGCTGCGCAAATTTCCCGCACTCGTACACTCCGGGCGTACCGGGCAGACCGGCGTTCTGTCCATGCAAAGCGATGGAACGATGTGGGTAGGAGGACGCTCACCTTCGGTGAGCGTGACCCAACGCCGCTGCGGCTCCGCCGCAGAGCGCTAGGAGTCGAGCCCCAGGTCAGTGCGGAGCTGCCGATACGCGCCGCCCTGGACCCGCTCGATCTCCCGCTTCACCAGGTTCAGGCCGACGACGCATTCTTCGAATCGCTCGGAGAGAAGCCGGAAGAGCGGCGCCTCGTCGCGGTACTCGAACAGGTTGAAGGCGGCCACCACGGCGTAGGATTCCTTGCCGGCGCTCACGTAGTCGACGAACGCATCGATCGACAGCGGGCGGAGCCTGGGGAGCGCGGCCAGCGCTTCGGGAAACAGCCCCGCGAAGAACAGCGTGAAGTCGCCGACATGCCTGCGCACCTCGCGCTCGCGATCGAAGGACGAGGCCTCGAGCAGCGGGTTCGACGCGACCAGCATCTCCCCGACTTCCTCGATCCTGCGGCCGCGCGCGTTCCGGATGCGATAGAGGTTGTCGACGTGCGTGAAGTCGGTCAGGACGCCGGTGACGTACTCGGCCACTTCCGGGTCGTGCAGTTGAACGCCGTGAACGAAATGCCGCCGGACGAGCTCGCCGAACAGCTGCCGCAGGGGATGGTCTCGTGGAATCGGCATCACGCTGCATCCACATCACGATTCTATCGCCCGGGCGATGAGGGTCCATGGACCCGTCGGAGCCGCCGGGCGGCACGGCCTCAGGTGCCCGGTCTGGTCCGATTTCTGCAAAAACGGCCGTAAATCCAGGGCAAATAACTACTTGACAAAGTATACCTATTTATGATAGGGGATGAAGGGGTACCGAGAGGGAACCATCACCGAGAAGGAACCATCACATCTGGATAGGAGGGATTACGTCCATGACCGTACGACCGTTACGCGATCGTGTACTCGTGAAACGGATCGACGAGCAGGAACAGCGGATCGGCGGCATCATCGTCCCCGACACCGCGAAGGAAAAACCACAACAGGCGAAGGTCATCGCGACCGGCAACGGCCGCATCACTGACGATGGCAAGACGATCCCGCTGGACGTGAAGGTCGGCGATCAGGTGCTCATCGGCAAGTACGCGGGCACGGAAATCAAGCTCGACGGCCAGGAGTATCTGATCGTGCGGGAAGACGAGATCCTGGGGGTCGCCGAAGGCGTGCCGGCGATGGCGACCGCGTAGGAGGATCCAATCATGGCTGGCAAGCAGATCGTCTTCAACGAGCATGCGCGTCACGCCCTGATGCGCGGCGTCAACCAGCTGGCCGACGCCGTGAAAGTGACGCTGGGCCCGAAGGGCCGAAACGTCGTCATCGAGAAGAAATACGGCTCGCCGGTCATCACCAAGGACGGTGTGACGGTGGCCAAGGAGATTGACGTCCCTGATCCGGTCGAGAATCTCGGCGCCCGCATGGTCAGGGAGGTCGCGAGCAAGACCTCGGACGTGGCCGGCGACGGCACGACGACCGCGACCGTGCTCGCGCAGGCCATCATTCGTGAAGGCTCGAAGAACGTCGCAGCCGGCGCGAATCCGATGGGCCTGAAGCGCGGCATCGAGAAGGCGGTCGACCGGATGGTCACCGAGCTCAAGGGTCTGAGTCAGCCGGTCAAGGGCGACATGATCGCGCAGGTCGGCGCCATTTCCGCCAACAACGACGAAGCGATTGGCCGGATCATCGCGCAAGCGATGGACAAGGTCGGCAAGGACGGCGTGATCACGGTCGAAGAAGCCAAGACCATGGAGACGACGCTCGAGGTCGTCGAGGGCATGCAGTTCGACCGCGGCTACCTGTCGCCCTACTTCGTCACCGACTCCGAGCGCATGGAGTGCGTGCTGGAGGAGCCCTGCATCCTGATCCACGAGAAGAAGATCTCGGCGATGAAAGACCTGCTGCCGATCCTCGAAAAGGTGGCGCAGTCGGGCAAGCCGCTGCTCGTCATCGCCGAGGACCTCGAGGGCGAAGCGCTCGCCACGCTCGTGGTGAACAAGCTTCGCGGCACGCTGAAGGTGGCGGCCGTGAAGGCGCCGGGCTTCGGCGATCGCCGCAAGGCGATGCTCGAGGACATCGCGATTCTCACCAACGGCCGGGCCATTACCGAGGACCTTGGCGTGAAGCTGGAGAACCTGAGGCTCGAGGATCTCGGCACGGCCAAGCGGGTGACGATCGACAAGGACAACACGACGATCATCGAGGGCGCCGGGACCAAGAAGGCGATCGAAGGGCGCGTGAAGCAGATCCGGGCCCAGATCGAGGAGACGACGTCCGACTACGATCGTGAGAAGCTGCAGGAGCGCCTGGCCAAGCTCGTCGGCGGCGTCGCCGTCATCAAGGTCGGTGCAGCCACCGAGACCGAGATGAAGGAGAAGAAGGCGCGCGTCGAGGATGCGATGCACGCGACCAAGGCGGCCGTCGAAGAGGGCATCGTGCCGGGCGGCGGCGTCGCGCTGCTTCGCGCATCTGCCGCTCTGGAGTCGTTCGCCAGGGACAGCAGCCTCGATGAAGACGAGCGGCTCGGCGTGGAGATCGTGAGGCGGGCGGCCGAGGAGCCGGCGCGCTGGATCGCCCAGAACGCCGGGCTCGAAGGCTCGATCGTGGTCGAGAAGGTCAAGGAGTCCAGGGACAAGTTCTGGGGCTTCAACGCGCAGACCGAGCAGTACGAGGACCTGGTCAAGGCCGGCGTGATCGATCCGACCAAGGTCGTCCGCACGGCGCTGACCAACGCGTCCTCGATTGCCTCGCTGCTGCTGACGACCGAGGCGCTCGTCTCCGAGATCCCGGAGAAGGAGAAGCCCGCGCCCGCCGGTCACAACGCCGGGATGGGTGACTACTGATCACAGCACGCCGGTGGAGCGATCCCCGGCGTGATCGACGTTTCGGACTCTTCACTGCACGGCTCGCGCCTTGCGGCGATCGGCATGCCGCAGGGTGCGGGCCGTTTTTCATTTCAGGTGGACGCCACTCGTAGTGTCCACCTTCAGGTGGACGCCGCTCGTAGTGTCCACCTTCAGGTGGACGTTGCTCGTAGTGTCCACCTTCAGGTGGACCTTGAGGGACGCAGGAAATGCCGAGGGCCGGATGGCCCTCGGCTGTCGCTGTACGCGTAATCGAGGCGCGTGGCAGGCCGGCGACTTCATCGCGGCGTTGGCACCGCTACGCGCGGCGGCGCCGCTGTCCGGTGCCGGCGCCGTTACGCCGCGACCTTCTGACGCGCACCCGGAGACGAGGTCACGAGCCGGTACACGGCCGCTCCGGCCACGATGATTCCGGCGATCACGTCCGTGTTCCGTGCCATCGTCGTCGTGGTGCTGTAGGCCAAGACCCAGGGGGCGACGATCGACCAGCCGCCGCACAGCATGAGGAGATAGTCGACCCAGGCCGGGACGGTCTCACCGAACGCCGTCCACAGTCCGAGGCCCGCAATCACCACACCGAGTGCGATCGCCTCGACGGTCGCGACGTTACTGACCGCGTAATAGCCGGTGGCAAAGGGCGCGACCACGAGGCCCACGCCGGCGAGGACGGTGATCCAAGGACACCACCTCATACCCCGGTCACCTCCTTTCTGTGGCGTCTGCCACTAGTCCTCATCACAGATATTCACACTTGACATTGTTCGTTGTCAAGGAATATCCTCAATGACATGAGCCCTGTGACGCCGGCAGCCCGCACGGACACCCCGGAACACGATGTGTTCCACGGCATCCTCAGACTGGCTGAGGTGTTCTCGCGTGCGCAGACCGAGATCCTCCAGCCGTTCCGCCTGACGCTGAGCCAGTACAACGTCCTCAAGGTTCTGCGCCACACGGGTTCGGGATCGGAAGGGCTCACCTGCGGTGAGGTCAGCAACCGGCTGTCGACGCGCGATTCCGATGTCACGCGCCTGCTCGATCGGCTGGAGGTGCTGGGGCTCGTCGCCCGCCGCCGCGAGCGGCCCGACCGCCGGGTGGTCCGCACGCAGATCACCGAGCACGGCAGCAGCGTGCTCCATGCCGTCGACAAGTTGATCGGCGAGTTCCAGATCCGTCACCTCGGTCACCTCGGACCCGAGAAGCTGCAGGCGTTCAACGCGCTGCTGAAGTCGGTGACGGCTGGCGCCGTTGCCGAGTGAGTCGGATCGATCGAGCGAGTCAGGGAGGGTTCGTCAACGTGCGCGCGCAGTTCCTGATGACGACCGGGCTGGCTCTTTTGGCCAGCGCGTTCTGGTTCGGGACGTCGAGAATCACGGTGAAGCTCGCGGCCGGAGTCAGGCGCGGGCTGTCGCTGAAATGTCTGCTCCTCGGCCACGAGGACTGGGTGCGCCGCGCACCCGGGCGCATCTATCTCGAATGCTTCGACTGTGGACGTGAGACGCCGGGATGGACCACGCTCCACACTCCGCCGGCTGGATCGACGCTGACCGCAGCCGGCCCGCTGGGGCTCCGTAGCCGCCGCGTCGCGTCCGAAGCCGGCGCGATTCCTGCAATGGGCATCAACCGATCAGGGCGGCCCGACCAGCCGGCCGGCCGCCGGGAGGAGTTGCGTCCAGCCGCATGAACGCGCTCTCCACACGCACCCTTCGTTCGAGTGTCAGTGCCGAACGTGTCGTTGCCTGTGGCACCGACCGAGTCGTTCCAGCGCTCAGTGAATGGAGGCAGGCAGCGACGATCGCAAGAATGCGAATGAACCACGGAGTCCAGCCATGCATGCACGCACGACTGTGTTGCTCGTTGCGGTCATGCTCAACCTTGGAGGGTTAGCTTCCGCACAGCAAACGACAGGCAATCTATCGGGCCGCATCCTGGACCGGCAGGATCTGCCGATTCCCGGGGTGGCGGTCACCGTCACGGGGCCTCAGGGCAGCCGGACGTCGATCACCGACGCCGAAGGCCGCTACACCGTGCCCTTCCTCGTTCCCGGCACCTACACGGTTCGCGCCGAGCTCCAGGGCTTCAGGACCGCTGAAGTGGGCGGCATCAACGTCAGCCTGGGCCGGACCGCAACAGCCGACATCGTCCTGGACGTGGGCACCGTCGTCGAAACCGTTCAAGTCACCGGCAGCACCGCCGCCCTCGACATGCGCTCGACCACCACGGGCGCCGTGCTGTCGTCCGACATGCTCACCAACATTCCGGTCGGACGACGAATCACCGACACGTTGTACGTGGCGCCCGGCGTCTCGAGCGGAGGCTCGGTGGGGGCCGCCAATCCGTCCGTCGCCGGCGGCACCGGTCTCGACAACCTCTATGTGATCGACGGCGTGAACATCAGCAACACCGGCTACGGCGCGATCGGCTCCTACTCAATAGTCTTCGGCTCGCTCGGCAACGCGATCCCGTTCGATTTCGCCCAGGAAGTCCAGGTGAAGACCGGCGGGTTCGAAGCCGAATTCGGCCAGTCGATGGGCGGCGTCGTGAACATCGTGACCAAGAGCGGGACCAACCAGTGGCGGGGATCGCTCTTCGGCTACACACGGCCGCGCGCGCTGGAGGCCGACTGGAGGACCGTCCAGACTCCGAACGGCACCGTCAACACCGTCGGCACGCAGTCGAACGACACCGGTCTCGAGCTCGGGTTCCCGATCGTCCGGAACCGGCTGTTCTTCTTCGGCGCGGTGAACCCCTCCTGGGAGCGCCGGACGTTCATCGCCCCTGAGGGATTCCCGCTCGAGCGTCTCGGCCGGGTCGCCCGCGACCGGAATCTGTTTTCGTATTCGGCGAAGGGCACCTTGGAGGTGAACCCGGGGCACCGCATCGACGCCTCGTTCTTCGGTGATCCCTCGAAGGGCGAGATGGGGCCGCAGCGAACCAGCGCCCTGAACCGCACCGACACGGCGGCGTTCAGCGAAATCGAGTACGGTGGGCACAACCAGACCATCCGCTACGACGGCGTGTTCCGCAACAACTGGCTGCTCGAAGCGTCGGTCGCCCGCGCCAGGAACATCATCGAGGAGACGCCGTCGGTGGACGAGTGGTTCGTCATCGATCGCACGGTGGTGCCCAACGTCAACACCGGCGGCATCGGGTTCTTCGAAGCCGGCAACGACAGCCTGAACTGGCAGTACGCCGTGAAGTCGTCGCATCTGTTCGGCGGCCACCAGGTGAAGTACGGGCTGCTGTTCGAGGACGTGACGTTCTCGCAGCTGCAGCGCCGCACCGGCCCTTCCTTCATCGCGCACGACGGCCGGCGGACGGCCTCGGGGGCCAGCATCGACATCCTGCCGGATCCGACGTTCGGGCGCATCTATCGCGTGACCCGCGCGCTCTTCAACGAGGAGCGCAACACCGAGCAGAACTACTTCAGCTTCTTCCTGCAGGACTCCTGGAGGGCCACGGATCGGCTCACGATCAACGCCGGCCTGCGGTATGAGCAGGAGACGCTGATCGGCGGCTTCACGCGGCTGCCGACCCTCGACGGCAGCTTCCTCGACGACTTCTCCATGACCGGCAACTGGGCGCCGAGGGTGGGCGCCGTCTACGACCTGCTCGGCAACGGCCGCTCGAAGCTGTTCGGCCACTACGGCCGATTCTTCGCGCGCGTCCCCAACGACCTGGCGGCGCGCATCCTGTCGGCCGACGAGTCGATCACCCGGGGCGACTACTTCGACGCGAACCTGACGCAGCCGATCCCGGACGGCGTGCTCGCGGCCGGCGTCACGCAGCACTTCATCGCCCCGGGCGGCGGCGAAGCGCAGACGTTCATCGATCCCGACGCGAAGCTTTCGTTCAAGGACGAGTTCGCCGCGGGCTTCGAGTACGAGGCGTTCCGCAACACCAACATCGGCGTCCGCTACACGTATCGCACGCTCGGACGCGCGCTCGAGGACGTCGGGCTCTATCCGCACGTAGCGTGCGACCTGGGCTCGCAGGGTGCCTGCGCTTTCGACACGTACGTCATGACGAACCCCGACGAGAACACCACGGTCATCAAGGACGTGCCGGAGCTGGCCAGCATCCCCATCTCCTTCGAGAAGCCGATTCACACCTACCACGCGGTGGACCTGACGATGGATCGGCGCCTCTCGGATCGGTGGTCGCTGATGGCGTCCTACCGGTGGTCGCGGCTGCACGGGACGTACGAAGGGTTCTTCAGGGAGGACAACGGGCAGTCGGATCCGGCGCTGACCTCGCTCTACGACTTCCCCACGAACGACCCGTCGTACACCTCGATCGGCGCCGCGCGATTCGGGTATCAGGGCGACGTCCGCTTCCTCGGCGAAATGGGCGAGGGACCGCTGCCGCTCGATCGCCCGCATCAGCTCAAGATCTTCGGCAGCTACCTGTTCGGCAACGGGCTGAACCTCGGCATCGGCGTCACGGGGATGTCGGGCAAGCCGCTGACGGCGCTGGCGGCGCACCCGAACTATCAGAACGACAGCGAGATCCCGCTCACACCGCGCGGCGCGGGCTTCCAGACCGTGGACGGCTTCAGGCGTCGAACGCCGGCCGAGTGGGACATCGCCTTCCAGGCGGCGTACTCCCTCAACCTGCCGAACCAGCTCCGCGTGACGCTGCTCGCCGACGCGTTCAACATTCTCAACCTGCGGCGGCCGCTGGACTACAACGCCGCGGTCGAGCAGTCGTTCGGCTCGCCGAACCCGGACTTCGGCACCGTGACGAGCCAGAACGTCGCCGGCCAGATGTACCAGGCGCCGTTCCGTCTGCGCCTCGGCGCACGCCTCCACTTCTGAGGCACACCTCGAGGGCCGCTTCCCGCGGCCCTCGTCACCTGTAGTGTCCGGCTTCAGACCCTATGTAGGGCAGACGATGGGTCGGGTTGTATGTTGACTCTCTTTTGAGGAACTAACGCGAAAGGAGTTCGACATGACGAGCACGACCCATCGACCAGAGT
>Ga0073934_10009887_pt1 | contig 12036 bp, 8 predicted proteins | sample LarsenN4metaG_FD_76834 | JGI IMG/M metagenome (GOLD analysis project Ga0073934, IMG submission 76834) | Hot spring sediment bacterial and archeal communities from British Columbia, Canada, to study Microbial Dark Matter (Phase II) - Larsen... ... | reverse complement strand
TCGACCTTCAAGATCGTCACCGCGAGCGCGGGGTTCGAGGAGAAGGCCATCACGCCGGACGCGATGATCGATGCGAGCGCCGGCAACATCAGGTTTGGCTCGCGCGTCATCAACGACGATCACAACTACGGCGTCCTCTCGTTCGCCGACGCGATCGTCCGCTCGAGCAACGTCGGCGCGATCAAGGTCGCGCTCAAGCTCGGCCCGGAGAAGATCGGCGAGTACGTGAAGCGCTTCGGGTTCGGGCGGCCCAGCTCGCCCGATTTCCGCGGCGAGAGCCCGGGGATGGTTTGGGATCCCTCGACGCTCAACGACAGCGCGCTCGCGTCGGTCGCGATGGGCTACCAGGTTGGCGTCACGCCGCTGCAGATGGCCGCGGCGGTGAGTGCGGTCGCCAACGGCGGAGCCCTGGTCCAGCCGCGCGCCGTACGGGCGGTGATCCGCGACGGCCGCCGCCTGCCAGTGCCGCACAAGGTTCTCGGACGCGTCGCGAGCGCACGCACGATGAGCACGATGACCGGGATCATGGAACGGGTCGTCGAGGACGGAACCGGCAAGCGGGCGCAGATCCCGGGATACACGGTCGCCGGCAAGACCGGCACGGCAAAGAAGCTGGTCAATGGCAGCTACCGCGGACATTCCGACTACAACGTGTCGTTTGTCGGCTTTGTCCCGTCACGCAAGCCGGTGTTTGCGATCGTGGTCGTCGTCGATTCGCCGCACAGGGTCTCGCCGTACGGCGGTGTCGTGGCGGCGCCCGTTTTTCAGAGAATCGCGACTGCCGCGCTGCGTCAGTACGGCGTCCCCGCGTCGATCGACGCGCCGGAACCCGTGCTCGCGACGCGAACCGAGGAATCCGGTCAGCTCCAGACCTCGGGTCCCCTGCAGCCGACACCGCTCGTGTCCTTGACAGCACTGAACACGGCGGCGGCCGAGGTACCCGATTTGACCGGCTTGAGTGCGCGCGAGGCAATCGGTCTCCTGGCGCGGCTCGGGTGCACAGCGCAACTGCGCGGCACTGGACTCGTGGTGGATCAGCTGCCGCTGCCCGGTACGCATCTCGAGGCAGGCGCGACCGTGGTGCTGACGCTCGAACGTCGTCCTCCAGAACGTGCTGCAAGTGACGAGGCGCAATGACGATCGAGCAACTGCTTCGCGCACTGAGGCGCAGCGTCGTGTTCGATGAGGGTGTGCTCTCGGCGCGGCGCGATGCACTGCAGCAGACGTGCACTGGAGTGACCCACGATTCGCGCCGGGTGACACCGGGGGCGGTGTTCGTTGCCTTGCGGGGCTTGAAAGTGGACGGGGCGGCCTACGCGCATCAGGCAATCGCCTCCGGCGCTGCCGTCGTCGTCTCGGAGCGGCCGGCTGAGCCTGCCGGTCCGGTGCCCTGGGTAACGGTTCCAGATGCCCGCCTCGCGCTGGCGCATCTGGCGGCGGAGCTCAACGGCCACCCGAGCCATCACATGCAGGTGGTCGGGATCACCGGAACGAACGGCAAGACGACGACCGGCTATCTGGTGAGCGCCATCCTCGACGCAGCCGGCATGAAGCCCGGCCTCATGGGGACGGTGCAGTATCGCCTCGGCACTCGCGACTTCGAAGCGACGCGCACCACGCCGGAAGCCCCCGACGTGCAGAGTTACATGCGGGAGATGGTCGATTCGGGCTGCCGCGCGTGCGTCATGGAAGTGTCATCGCACGCGCTCGCTCTGAGGCGGGTGGACGGGATTCGTTTCGCTGCCGGCGTCTTCACCAACCTGACGCGGGATCACCTCGACTTTCACAGCGGCATGGACGACTACTTCGCCGCGAAACGCCGCTTGTTCGAGATGCTGCCCGACGATGCGCCGGCGGTGATCAACATCGACGATCCCCGCGGCGCCTCGCTGATCGACCTGGTGAAGCGCCCCGTTACGTATGGACTGACGAAGGGAGCGGACGTCACTACCGGCTCCTTGTCGTACTCGCTTCAGGGATTGCAGTTCGACGTCCGCACGCCACGCGGACCGATCCGCGTGCGGTCGACGCTGGTCGGCAGGCCGAACGTCTACAACATCCTCGCCGCCGTTGCGGCTGCGACCGCCCTCGACGTCCCGGCTCAGGCGATCGAACAGGGACTCGAAGGTCTCGCCGGTGTCCCCGGCCGATTCGAGATCGCCTCGAGCCCCGCCGATGACGTCACCGTCGTCGTGGACTACGCGCACACCGACGACGCGTTGCGGAATCTGCTCGAGACGGCGCGGCCGGTCGCGATGCGCCGGCTGATCACGGTGTTCGGCGCCGGCGGCGATCGTGACAGGACGAAACGGCCGCTGATGGGCATGGTCGCCGCGCGCCTCAGCGACATCGTGGTGATCACGTCGGACAACCCGCGCAGCGAGGATCCGAATCGCATCATCGATGAGGTGAAGCGCGGTGCGGACGCCGAGACGCGGCAGAGCGGGGCTCAGGTGCTGGTCCGGCCCGATCGGCGCGACGCGATCCTGCATGCCGTCGCGATGGCGGATCCGGGAGATGTCGTCCTGGTCGCGGGCAAGGGTCACGAGAAATATCAGGAGATCGGCGGCCGGACGTTCCCCTTCGACGACGTCGCGGTCGCGAGGGAAGCGTTGGCGTCGAGGCGGTTGAAATCGCGAGCAGGGTGAAAGACGGGGTTTGCACAACGCTCTAGAAATGACGCTCGGCTGGGTCGCCGAGGCTGTGGGTGCGCGACGGAAGGCGGGCAGCGACGACCTGGTCGTGGGCGAGGTCGTCAGCGACAGCCGCACGCTTCAGCCGGGCGATCTGTTCGTGGCGCTTCGTGGTCCGCGGTTCGATGGGCACGCGTTCGTGGCAGACGTGCTCGATCGCGGCGCCGTGGGAGCGATCGTCGAGCAGGGATTCGGGGGGGGTCGAGAGCATGACCCGGCCGCCCGAAGCGGGGCCGCCGGCGACGATCGTAGCGCGGGTCGCGATGAGGAGACCCGCCGGCTGATCGAGGTGCCGGACACGCTCGCGGCGCTGCAACAGCTGGCGCATGCGGTGCGAACGGCGGTGACGACGCGGGTCATCGCGATTACGGGAAGTGCGGGCAAGACCACGACGAAGGAAACGATCGCGACTCTGCTCGCAACGCAGTTCCGGGTCGTGAAGAACAAGGGGAACTTGAACAATCACATCGGTCTGCCACTCTCGCTGATGCAGTTGCGTACTGCGCCTGACGTGGCGGTGATGGAACTCGGGATGAATCACGCAGGCGAGATCAGCCGCCTCGTTGCGATTGCTGCGCCGGACGTGCGCGTGTGGACGAACGTCGGCGATGCCCACGCCGGCTTCTTTGCCTCGGCCGATGCCATTGCGGACGCCAAGGCGGAGATTCTCGAGGGCGCCAGCGTCGGCAGCGTCCTCGTCTGCAATGCCGACGATCCACGTGTGATGGCGAGGGTTCGCAGGTTCCCGGGCAAGATGCTGACGTTCGGCGAGGCTGCCGGCGCCACCGTTCGTGCGCGCGACATCCGCGATCGCGGGGTCCGCGGCATGAGCGCCCACGTGGAAACTCCTGCCGGCGAACGGACGATTGAGACGGCGCTGCTCGGTCGTGGCAACCTGATGAACGTGCTCGCAGCGACCGCGGTCGCCGTCGAGTTCGGAATCGGCCTCGACCAGATCGTCACCGAGGTTGCGCGTGTGCAGCCTGCCGATCGTCGAGGCGCGGTGCGCCGGCTTCGCGACGGCGTCACCGTGATCGACGACTCTTACAACTCGAGCCCCTCCGCGTTGCGGCGCGCGCTCGAAGTCGTCGCGCACGAAGCCAAAGACACGCGCGCCATCGCCGTCCTCGGAGAGATGCTCGAGCTCGGTGAGCATGCCACTGCCCTGCACCAATCGTGCGGCCGGGCGGCCGCCGCTGCCGGGTTGAGCCGCCTGTTCGTCGTCGGCGGAGCGCCGGCGCGGGCGTTGGCCGACGCCGCGGTGGCCGCAGGCATGCCGGCGACTGCGGTGACGTACTTCGAGACGAGCGAGCAGGCGGCGCCCGCCGCCGTGTCTGAAGTGAGCGCCGGCGATCTGGTGCTCGTCAAGGGGTCCCGCGGAATCCGGACGGATCTCGTGGTGGACAAGCTCGTGGCGGAGCTGGGCTGATGCTCTACTACCTCCTGCCGCCGCTCGCCGACCTCTCTCCGGTGCTGGGGGCGCTCAACGTGACGCGCTACATCACGTTCCGCACCGCCGCCGCCAGCCTCACCGCGCTCGCCATCAGCCTGCTCTTCGGCCCGTGGTTGATCCGGACGCTGCGCGATTTCCAGATCGGCCAGATCATCCGGCAGGAAGGGCCGCAGTCGCATCGCGCGAAGGCGGGCACGCCGACGATGGGTGGCCTGCTCATCGTGACCGCCGCGGTGATTCCGACTCTGTTGTGGGCCGATCTCGAGAACCCTTACGTCTGGATCGCCACGATGGCGACGGTTGGCTTCGGCGCGGTCGGCTTCACCGACGACTATCTCAAGATCACGCGCCGATCGCATCATGGGTTGATCCCGCGATACAAGATGGCCGGCCAAATCGTCGTTGGCCTGGCGGTCGGTCTCGCCGTCCTCTATCTCGCCGAGCTGAATCCGCCGCTGTACAGCACCCGGCTGATCTTTCCGTTCTTCAAGAACCTCATTCCCGATCTCTCGTACTTCTATGTCCCGTTTGCGGTCTTCGTCCTCGTGTTCGCCAGCAATGGCGTCAACATGACCGACGGCCTCGATGGGCTGGCCATCAGCACTTTCGGTGTCGCGGCGGCCGCGTTCACGGCGTTGGCGTATGTCACGGGTCACGCCGTGCTCGCCGACTACCTGCTGCTCGTGCGCTTCCCGCCGGCCGGCGAACTCACGATTTTCTGCGGCGCACTCGTCGGGGCGAGCCTCGGATTCCTCTGGTACAACTCGTACCCCGCCGAGATCTTCATGGGCGACGTCGGATCGCTCGCGCTTGGCGGCGCGCTTGGCACGGTCGCGATCCTGATCAAGCAGGAACTGCTGTTGCCGATCGTCGGTGGCGTGTTCGTGCTCGAGGGCCTCTCCGTGATCATCCAGGTCGCGTCCTTCAAGCTCACGGGCAGGCGCGTCTTCAAGATGGCCCCCCTTCATCATCACTTCGAGCTGCTCGGGTGGAGCGAGCCGAAGGTCATCACCAGGTTCCTGATCGTCGCGGTGATCTTCGCGCTGTTCAGCCTGACGACGCTGAAACTGCGGTGATGGTGTGGCGGGTGAGGGCTTCTCGGTGCGAGGTCGGCGGGTGGTGGTGGTCGGCGCAGCGCGCAGCGGCATCGCCGCAGCGCAGTTGCTGCAGCGCCGAGGAGCGCACGTCGTGCTGACCGAGCGGCGCGAGAGCTTCGAGCAGGCGTCGGCGCTGAGAGACGCGGGCATCGACGTGGAGCTCGGGGGCCACACCGGCGAGATGATGGCCGCCGCCGATCTGGTCGTGACGAGCCCCGGCGTGCCGCCCGACGAGCCGAGCCTCGTATCCGCGCGCGCACGCGGCGTCGAGGTGATCGGCGAGCTGGAACTTGCGTCGCGCTGGCTGCGCGGCAGGGTGATCGCGGTAACAGGCACGAAAGGAAAGTCAACGACGACGACATTACTCGGACGGATGCTCGCAGCGGCCGGCAGGCCGGTGCTCGTCGGCGGAAACATCGGCGTGCCGCTGTCGTCGCAGGTGGACGAGTCAACGCCGGCGACGTTTCACGCCATCGAGGTCAGCAGCTTCCAGCTGGAAGCGACCACCACGTTCCGGCCCTGGATCGCGCTGTGGCTCAACCTGGCAGATGACCATCTGGATCGCCATCCGAGCGTCGAGGCGTATGCGTCCGCCAAGGCGCGCATCTTCGCCAACCAGCGCGAAGACGACTGGGCCGTGGTCAACGTCGAGGACCCGATCGTGATGGCGCACAGCCAGGGAATCGCTGCGACCCGGGTCGGCTTTTCGCCCTTTGGAACGACGCCTGACGGGTTCTCGGTTGACGGCGAGTGGATCGTCCGCCGCACCGGCGCGGCAACCGAACGGCTGGTGCCGGTGTCTTCGGTGGAGTTGACCGGACGCCACATGCTCGGCAACGTCGTCGCGGCGGTGGCCGTCGCCTCGGTGGCCGGCATAGGCCCGGACGCGATGCGCGCGTCGCTCGAGCGGTTCCACGGTCTCGAGCACGTGATGGAACCCGCCGGACGCATCGGCGGCGTGAGATTCGTCAACGACTCGAAGGCCACCAACGTCGAGGCCGCCCGGCGGTCGATCGAGAGCTTCTCTGGCGTGGTCGCCTTGATAGGGGGCCACTTCAAGGGTGGCGACTTGCGGGAGTTGCGCGACGTTCTCGCGGCGAGAGGGCGAGCAGTCGTCGCGATGGGCGAAGCGGCGCCGCTCGTGCGAGCTGCCCTGCTGGATGTGCTGCCGGTCGTGAGCGCGACGTCGATGAAGGAGGCGGTCGAGCGCGGGTACGAGGCCGCTCGTCCGGACGGTGTCGTGCTGCTGGCGCCGGCCTGCGCGAGCTTCGACTGGTTCCGCGACTATGCGGAGCGTGGACGCGTGTTCAAGGAGGAGGTGGAGCGATTACGAGGAAGGGTGTGATGGATGGTGCGAGGGGGCGAAGGTGCGGGTGCGAGGGTGCGAAGGAGTGAGCAGTCGTCAGTCGGCCGGCGCGGGTGGGAGCTCACCGCTGGGAACGCAGGCTACCCCGGTCTGCGAGGTGGGTGTCCCATCCCACGAGCCGACTGATGACTGCTGACTCCTTACACCGGAACGTAAGGGGATCGGGATCTTAGCCGATCTCGAAACGCCGGGTCGGAAGTGCAAGTCCCGGCCTACGGCTGAAGTGCAAGACCCGGCCTGCGTCCATGCGTCGCAGGGCGGGTCCTGTTGGCTTGGTCCCTGTAGGACGGGTCCTGTTTTCTGGACCCGCCGGTATTTCGGTCGGTTCGCGAGATTTCTGTAGGCGGCAGGGTCACATGGCACGAAAGCTCAAATCAGACCGGATTCTTTTCACCGCCGCCGTCCTGCTGGTGTGCGTCAGCGTCGTGATGGTCTACAGCGCATCGGCTGCGCTCGCGTTCGACCGCTTCGGACAGGCCTACATGTTCCTGATCCGTCAGGCAATGTGGACGGCGCTCGGGCTGGTCGCGCTCGCGATCGCCATGCGGATCGACTACCGCACCTACCGCAACGAGATGTTCATCTGGTCGCTGACCGGCGCGGTCTGCGTGATGCTGGTCCTCGTTCTGTTCAGCGCGCCGGTCAACGGCGCCCGACGATGGTTCAACATTGGCGGGCTCGGGATCCAGCCGTCAGAGATCGCCAAGATTGCTGCGGTCCTCTTCACCGCGCTGACACTCGAGCGCCGGATGCACAGGATTGACGAGCTCTCCTACTCGCTGCTCCCGATCGCGATCGTCGTCGGCGGCATGAGCGGGCTGATCCTGCTGGAACCCGATCTCGGGACGGCCGCATCGCTCGTGATGATCGTCGGCGTGATGGTTTTCGCCGCGGGGTTGAACTACCGCTACCTGATCGGAACAGCGCTGGCCGCAGTTCCCGTGGCCTATCTGTTGATCGCCAGCTCGCCGTATCGAATGCGCCGGCTCCTTGCGTTTCTGAATCCCGAGGCCGACCCGCTCGGAGACGGCTTCCAGGTGATGCAGTCGCTGATCGCTGTGGGCACGGGCGGCGTACTCGGGCGCGGGTTGATGGGCGGCGTGCAGAAGCTGTTCTTTTTGCCGGAACCGCACACCGATTTCATCTACGCAGTGATCGGCGAGGAGCTCGGCCTGCTCGGCGCGACGGCCGTGCTGATCTGCTTCTGTGTGATCGCCTGGCGTGGCGTCCGCGTCGCCGTGCGCGCGCAGGATGCTTTCGGGTCGTTCCTCGCGCTCGGACTGACGGCAATGATCGCCGTGCAAGCGCTCGTGAACATCAGCGTCGTGCTTGGGCTGATGCCGACCAAAGGCATTCCCCTTCCGCTCGTGAGCTCCGGAGGGTCGTCGCTGTTGATCAGCCTCGCCGGAGTCGGCGTGCTGCTCAACGTCTCGCAGCATGAGCGGACGAGTTGAACGCACAACGGTGCGAAGGGGCAAGGGTGCGGCGGTTCGATGGTGCGAGGTGCGACGGTTCGAGAGTCGAGGGTCCGAAGGTGCGCTGGCGATGTTCGAGGGCATGTGAGTGGCGCTGTCCGTGTTGATTGCCGGCGGCGGAACAGGAGGGCACCTGTACCCGGGCATTGCGGTCGCCAGGGCGCTCGGGGCGCGTGTGCCGGATGCGGAGGTGACGTTTGTCGGCACGGCGGCCGGGATCGAGTCGCGTGTGGTCCCGCGAGAAGGATTCAACCTCGACGTGATTCGCAGCGCCGGCCTCAAGGGCAAGTCGCTGCCGTCGGTGATCCGCGGATTGGCATTGCTGCCGGCGAGTGCGTTCGACGCGTGGCGCGTCATCGCACGTCGGCAGCCTTCGATCGTGATCGGCGTCGGTGGTTACAGCTCGGGTCCCGTCGTGGCGCTGGCTGCGTTACGTGGCATTCCGACGCTGTTGATGGAACAGAACGCGGTGCCTGGCCTGACCAATCGATTGCTCGCGTCGCTGGTGAGCGCGGCGGCCGTGACGTATGAGGACAGTCTTGCGACCTTCGGCAGCAAGGCGTTCGTGGTAGGCAATCCGGTCCGGCCGGAGTTCTTCGATGGGGAGGCGTATGCACAACACGGTTCGCCGCCAGGGGCGGCTCGGGTCCTAGTCTTTGGCGGCTCTCAGGGCGCGCACGCGATCAACGTGGCCATGGTGGAGGCAGCGCCGCGGCTGGCTGCCGCTGCACCTGCAGTGGCCGTCACGCACCAATCGGGAGAACGGGATCTGGAAATGGTCCGGGATGGGTACCGGCGCGCCGGGCTCGAAGCGCGCGTGGAGCCGTTCCTGTTCGCGATGGATCGGGAGATGAAGGCGGCAGACCTCGTCGTCTGCCGCTCGGGGGCGACAACGCTCGCCGAGCTTACTGCGTCGGCGCGTCCATCGATCCTCGTTCCGTTTCCAGGGGCAACAGACGATCACCAGCGCAAGAACGCGGAAGCGCTCGTGCGGGCGGGAGCAGCCACGATGATCGAGCAGCGCGAGCTCACGGGCGATCGGCTTGCGACGGAAATCCTGACGCTCGCAGGCGATCAGGCCGCTCGCCAGCGAATGGGCCAGGCCGCCTCGTCGATGGCCAGGCCCGACGCCGCCAGAGTGATCGTTGACAGGATTCTGGAGCTCGCGAGGTGACAACGTCGGTTCCAGGTTCCACGTTCCGGGTTCCAGGTTCGTGTTCATGGTTCGGGTTCGTGGTTCGAGGTTCATGGGTTCGAGGTTCATGGGTTCGGGGTTCGTGGGTTCGGGGTTCGCCGGTTCGGGGTTCGCTGGTTCGGAGTTCGATGTTCGCTGCAACCAGTGGCGAGGGAGCTCGGGAGCTCGGAACCGAGAACATCGAACCCGGACCCATGAACTCCGAACCGGAACTCCGAACACGAACCCGGAACGTGGAACCAGGAACTCGGAACCGCAAGTGGCAGCGATGTTAGGCCGCACCCGGCGGATTCACTTCATCGGGATCGGCGGGATCGGCATGAGCGGCATCGCGGAGTTGCTGGCAAACCTGGGCTACGTCGTCAGCGGTTCGGATGCGAAGCGCTCGGACGTCACGGCGCGATTGGAGCAGTCATTCGGCGTGATGGTGTTCGAAGGACATAGAGCGGATCAGGTCGGCGGCGCCGATGTCGTCGTCTACTCCTCTGCGGTCCGGGCGAGCAACCCGGAGATGGTCGAAGCGCGCGCCCGCGGCATTCCGGTGATCCCGCGGGCCGAGATGCTGGCCGAACTGATGCGGCTCCGCTTTTCGATTGCCGTTGCCGGCTCACATGGAAAGACGACGACCACGTCGATGATCGCGCTGGTGCTCGAACACGCCGGGCTGGATCCGACCGCGGTGATCGGCGGGCGTCTGAGTGCTTTCGGCAGCAACGCGCGGCTCGGGCGCGGCGACTACCTGGTGGCCGAGGCCGACGAGAGCGATCGGTCGTTTCTGATGTTGTGGCCATCGATCGCGGTCGTGACCAACATCGACGACGAGCACATGGAGAGCTACGGCGAGATTGCAGTGCTTCAGGACGCCTTCGTCGAATTCGTCAACAAGGTGCCGTTCTACGGCGCGGTGGTTGCCTGTGTGGATGATCCCAACCTGCGGGCGATCGTGCCGAGGGTGACCCGCCGGCTCGTCACCTACGGTCTCGACAGCGCTGACGCGCACGTGCTGGCGACCGACGTCGAGCTTGGCGCCTTCGGCGGCCGCTGTGTCGTGCATCGCCGGGGGGCCGGTGGAATCGAGACGCTCGGCCGTATCGAGCTGGCGGTTCCCGGGCGTCACAACCTGCAGAACGCCCTCGCGGCAGTCGCCGTAGGCGAACGCGTCGGTCTCGAGTTCGATCGGGTCGCGGCGGCTCTGGCCAGCTTTCACGGCGCCGAGCGCCGGTTCGAACGCCACGGCGAGGTGAACGGCGTGCTGGTCGTCGACGACTACGGCCATCACCCGACGGAGATCGCCGCCGTCATGTCTGCCGCGCGGGCCACGTTGAACCGCCGTCTCGTGGTTGCGTTTCAGCCGCACCGCTATTCGCGAACCGCGCACCTGCTGGATTCGTTCGGGCCGTCGCTCAAGGAAGCGGACGAAATCGTGTTGTCCGACGTCTACGCCGCAGGTGAAGAGCCAATCGCAGGCGTGACGGTGGATCGGCTGGCCGAGTCGATCCGCAGGGGCTCCGGCCGTCCTGTTCACATCGCACGAACGCTCGACGAGGTGTTGGCCGAGTTGCTGCGACTCGCGCAGCCGGGCGACGCGGTCGTCACCCTGGGCGCCGGCTCGATCGGGACGATTCCGAGGCGGCTGGTCAAGGCGCTCGAGACGCGGGGAGCGGTGTCATGACACCGATTCCGGCGCCGGCAGACAAACGGTTCAGGCGCGCACGGGTCAGCCCTGCGCGAAAGCGGCGTTGGCGCCCGTCGTGGCGGGCGGTCGCGCGCGTGGGTGCCGCGAGCATCGTGGCTGCGTTCGCGCTGTATCAGACTCTCATCCTGGTTCTCGCATCCGACGCGCTCACCGTGACGCGTATCACCGTTCAGGGCAATCAGCGCATGTCGCGCGGCGAAGTGCTCGGACTGCTCCACGGTCTGCCGGGCGCAAGCATCGTGATGACGGATCTCGAGAGCTGGCGACAGAAGCTGCTCGACTCGGGGTGGGTCGCCGATGCCTCCATCCGCAGGATGTTCCCCGGCACTCTCGCCGTGGCGATCGAAGAGCGCCAGCCGATGGGCATCGGCCGTCTCAATGGCGCTCTCTTTCTGATTGACGGCACCGGTGCGGTCATCGACGAGTTCGGCCCGAACTACGCGGACCTCGATCTGCCGATCATCGACGGGCTCACAGCCACCGAGGGCGACGGCGGCACCGTTGACCGGGCGCGTGCAGCACTTGCCGGCCGGCTCATGAGCGAGCTCGCGGGACGTCCGGGCCTGGCCGGCAGGGTTTCGCAGATCGACGTCACCGACATCCGCAATGCCGTCGTGCTGCTCAAGGACGACACGGCGTTTCTCCGTGTCGGGGACGAGCGGTTCTCGGAGCGGCTGCAGGCCTATCTCGACCTGATGCCGGCACTCCGCGAACGGATGCCGGAAATCGACTACGTCGATCTGCGTTTCGGCGAGCGGGTATACGTCAGGCCGCAGCGCAGTCGCGGCCGCGCACCTGCCCGCCGCGTTTCCGGCGCTTCGACGCGGCCGGCCCCGGACAGCAGACGAGGGGCGGCCACCACGCGACGCCGTGCCGGCGGGTAGACGACGTGAAGAACAGAAGTGATGCACATGAACCAAGTTCTCCTTGTCTGGTCGTTCAAGGCGTTCGCCGGCGCCGAGCGCGGGCAGAAGATGCCGCCGGCAGTGCGGCGGCGCCTCGAGGGTCTGCCCCGCAGCCTCGCTAGCTGGAAGGAGTGCACGTGGCTCGAAGAGAGCAGT
>Ga0073934_10009886_pt1 | contig 12039 bp, 15 predicted proteins | sample LarsenN4metaG_FD_76834 | JGI IMG/M metagenome (GOLD analysis project Ga0073934, IMG submission 76834) | Hot spring sediment bacterial and archeal communities from British Columbia, Canada, to study Microbial Dark Matter (Phase II) - Larsen... ... | reverse complement strand
GAACGGCTCATCCATCAGCAGGATCGCCGGCTCCATCGCCATCGCCCGCGCGATGGCGACCCGCTGCTTCATGCCGCCCGACAGCGTATGCGGATAGCTGTCCGCGAACTTCGTCAGGTTGACCTTGTCGATGTAGTCCATGGCCCGCTCTTCGGCGGCCCGGCCTTTGAGCGTGCCCGAAGCTTCGAGCGCGAACATCACGTTGCGCTTCACCGTCTTCCACGGCAGCAGCTGATCGAACTCCTGGAACACGATGCAGCGATCGGGTCCGGGCTTTCGCACCGCCTGGCCCGCGAGCCGGATCGTCCCCTCCGTCGGCGCCATGTACCCGCCGACCGCTTTGAGCAGCGTCGACTTCCCGCAGCCGGACGGCCCGAGCAGCACGAACCGATCGGCCCGGTACACGTCGAAGCTCACGCGGTACGTGGCGGTGACCAAGTGCTCGCGCGTCTTGTACTGGAGAGTCACGCCGTCAACGGACAAAAGAGGGCCATTATCAGCCGGAGCCGTCGTCAGGGCCAAAGTCCTCCCGTTACGCGAGCTTTCTGCCTGATCGAGCCCGTCGCCACGGATCGAACGTTAGCCGCTTGGCGTGCCGACTGGAAGTCACGAGTTGGTCGCCGGAAGACGATCTGCTATTCCCTCGCTCGGTGCGCTGCGCGAGGAAGCCAGCGCTGCACCCGCTCCGCCCGCCGCCTCCCATCACGCCGCGATCGCCCCTTGACCGATTTTCTCGCCTACGCCGGACTGTTCGCGAGCGCGCTCGTCGCCGCCACGATCTTCCCCATGCAGTCCGAGGCCGTTCTCATCGGCCTGCTGGTCGCCGGGGCGCAGCCGGCCGTGGCCCTGGTCGCCGTCGCAAGCATCGGCAACGTACTTGGATCGCTGGTCAATTGGTGGCTCGGCCGGCAGGTCGACAATTTCCGCGGGCGTTCGTGGTTTCCGGCGAGCGACGCCGCCCTCGATCGGGCCGCCGGTTGGTATCGGCGTTACGGCCGCTGGTCTCTCCTGCTCAGTTGGATGCCGATCATCGGCGACCCGTTGACGGTCGTCGCAGGCATACTCAAGGAGCCGTTGCCGACGTTCCTCCTGCTCGTCGCGATCGCCAAGGTCGGCCGCTACCTTCTGCTCACGGCGGGAACGCTGAGCCTCGTCTGACCCAGGCCACCGAGGCCTCGTTTCATGCTGCGCTGCGGCACACCGCGGCTGGAACCGCTCGAAACTTCAGGGGTTGCCCTCCGAAGCGGAGGAACTCCAGCATGCTCGACGCGCCGCAAAAATCGGTGGCAGGCCCTACCCTCGATCGCGAGGAAGCTCAGGCCCTCGAGCAACGCCTGCTGACGAACCGCCGGCCGTCACTCGATCTATCTGCTCCGCTGACGGACGAAGATCAGGTCGTGCAGGCATCCCCGGACGCCAGTCCGACGAAATGGCACCTCGGCCATACGACGTGGTTCTACGAGGCGTTCGTCCTCGGACCGCATCTCCCGGGTTACGAGGTCTACGACCCCGCCTTCGCGTACTGCTTCAATTCCTATTACGAGAGCATGGGTGCGCGTCACCCGCGTACCGCTCGTGGCCTGCTGACGCGGCCCTCTGCCGATGCCGTTCGCCGCTGGCGCGGCCACGTCGACGCGGCCCTCGCGCGCCTCTGCGGGCAGTTACCCAAGATGCCGATCGGCGGCGAAATCGCCACGCTGCTGGAACTCGGGATCAATCACGAACAACAGCACCAGGAATTACTGTTGACGGATATCCTCTGCCTCTTCGCATCCGAGCCGCTGCGCCCCGCCTACCAGCCGGCGCGTGCGGATATGGCCATTGCTGGCAAAGCGTCGGCTCACCGCTGTGTCTCGTTCGAAGGCCGCGACGCCTACATCGGGTTCTCTGGGGAAGGCTTCTGCTACGATCACGAGACACCCCGCCATCGCGTCGCTCTCGCTCCTTTCCGGCTCGCCGATCGCCTCGTGACGAACGGCGACTGGCTCGACTTCATGGACGACGACGGCTACCGCAATCCAATGTTGTGGCTCGCGGACGGCTGGACGACCGTTACCGCCAACGGCTGGACGGCTCCCGGCTACTGGGAAGAGCGCGACGGCGGCTGGTGCCAGATGACGTTGCGTGGCCTCTTGCCCATCGACCCGCACGCCCCCGTCTCCCACGTCAGCTACTACGAAGCCGACGCCTTCGCGCGGTGGGCCGGTGCCCGACTGCCGACCGAACAGGAATGGGAAGCGGCCGCTGCCGACAGCCCCGTCGTCGGCAACGTGCTGGGCACCGGCGCGCTCCGACCCGTACCCTCGACGGGTCGCCATCCCGTCGACCAGCTTTTCGGCGACGTGTGGGAGTGGACCTCCAGCGCATTCTCTCCGTACCCGGGATATCGACCCGCCGCCGGCGCGATCGGCGAGTACAACGGCAAGTTCATGGTCTCGCAGCAGGTGCTGCGCGGAGCATCCTGCGTCACGCCCGACGGACATAGCAGGGCGACCTATCGCAATTTCTTCTATCCCCATCAGCGCTGGCAGTTCACCGGCCTCCGCCTCGCGAGCGACGCCTGATGCAGCGCGCGATCGAGACAGTCGGGCGACCCGCAGACGATGATTATGCAGAGGCGCTGGCAACTGGCCTCGCAGGCCGACAGAAATCGATCCCCAGCCGCTTCTTCTACGACGCCCGTGGCAGCGCTTTGTTCGAACGCATCACCGAACTTCCCGAGTACTACCCGACTCGCACGGAGATAGCGATCCTGCGCACCGAGGCGTCCGCCATGGGCGCCTTTGCCGGCCCCGCGGCGGTACTGGTCGAGCCGGGATCCGGTTCGAGCCGTAAGAGCGAGATTCTCATTGCCGCGCTGGAACGGCCATCCGCCTACGTCCCGATAGAGATATCGGCCGATGCCGTGGCGGCCGCCACAGCGCGTCTCACCCAGCGCTTTCCCCGTCTCAGCATCAAACCGATCGTCGGTGACATGCGTCGGTTGTCGCGGCTACCCGTCGAGGAACCATCCAGCCGGCGGATCGGGTTCTTCCCCGGGTCGACCCTCGGCAATTTCCGCCCCGAGGAAGCGATCGCATTCCTTGACCGGCTGGGTCGCCTCCTCGGTCCCGGAAGCCGTCTGATCCTCGGGATCGACCTAGCAAAAGCACCGGACGTCATTCTCCGCGCCTACGACGACGCGGCCGGCATCACGGAAGCCTTCAATAAGAACCTGCTGGTCCGTGCCAATCATACGCTCGGCGCGGACTTCGACATCACCATGTTTCGCCACGTGGTCACCTACGACGCGGAGGCTGCGCGGCTCGACATGTGGCTCGAGAGCACGCGCAAGCAGGAGGTGTACCTCAGTGACCGTCTTTATCGGTTCCGGACTGGCGAGCGTATCCACACCGAGCACTCGCACAAATACGACCGTAAACGGATCATAAAACTAGCCTCAGCTGCCGCGTGGGACCTCACGGTCTGGTGGACCGACCGGCACGAGACCTTCGCCGTCGCCGGGCTCCGACGCGCGGGCTAAGGCGTCTCAGGCCGCGAGGGACCCGAGCAGGAGCACGGGAACGATCACCAGCGTCGCGACCCAGCCGGCCAGGAAGGGCCACCCCCACAGTGGACGGTGACGCAACACGGCCAAGCCGATCCAGAGTGCGAGCGCACCCGCACCGGCGATCATTCCGATTTGGAGTTCGAGGGGCATTGCGGACCTCCCTGGGACGAGGTGCCGATCGTTGAACGACACACGAAGGTCCGTCTGTTCCCCTGGTGACAGCCACCTATCCGCGAAGTTGCATATGAGGCTGGCCAACTCCTCCGAAAGGAGCCGACTTGACTGGCAAGATCTGCGGCAAGCACGAAGTGTAGTTACCATTTCTCAAGTCATCCGACCTAGCGTCGCCTCATTCAAAACGAGGAGGCGGGAATGCTGGCCCGGTGCTCCGCTTGCCGCAGCGAGCCGGAACACAAAATCGATTTCACGATGGCATTCCAGCCGATCGTCGACGTCGAGCGCAAAGCGGTCTGGGGTTACGAGGCCCTCGTCCGCGGCCCCGGCGGTAAATCGGCGGAGAGCGTGCTCGATGCCGTCAACGACACCAATCGCTATTGGTTCGATCAGGCTTGCCGCGTCAAAGCGATCGAACTCGCCGCAAAGCTTTTCAGGCCGACGGCGAGGCTTTCCATCAATTTCATGCCCAACGCCGTTTACGAGCCTCGGGCGTGCATCCGTGCAACTTTGGAAGCATCGAGAAAATTCTCCTTCGAACCGAAGCGCCTGATGTTCGAGTTCACTGAAAACGAGGAGGTGAGCGACCCCTCGCATCTCGAGAAGATCGTCACCGCCTACAAATCGATGGGCTTCCTGACGGCGATCGACGACTTCGGAGCAGGTCATTCCGGATTGGGTCTCCTGGCGAACTTCCAGCCCGACGTCACGAAGATCGATATGAAACTTGTTCGTGGCATCGAACGGTCGCCAGCGCGCCGGGCGATCATCCGGAGCGTGAAAGCCCTCGCCGACGAACTCGGAATGACCGTGCTGGCCGAGGGCGTTGAAACGGCGGAAGAGTACGAGTGCCTGAAATCGTTCGGCATACGTCTTTTCCAGGGCGATTACTTCGCGCGTCCCGTGACGGCGGCCGTTCCCGTCGTTCGCGATTTACAGTCCGTCTAATCGATTTTACCGATGTTTCAGACCCGCGCGTCCGGTGAAGTGCTAAGCAATCTTTGAGATTTATCAGTGAACATGGTTCCGGGTGACAGCTGGGACAGTATCATGTTGGACGCCGACCACGTTTCTCTGGATGAGATTGGTTTGGTCGACGCGGCGCCGGAGCCGGATTTCGACCACATCACGGCCTTCGTCGCAGCCCTGACGCACGCGCCGGTCGCTTTGGTTTCGATCGTCGAGCCGAGCCGCGACCGCCAGTTCTTCAAGAGTATGCACGGCCTTGCCGAGCCATGGCGCTCGCGGCGGCAGACGCCGCTCAGCCATTCGTTCTGCAAGCACGTTCGAGCGACCGGACGCCCACTGATCGTCAACGATGCCCGCCTCCATCCGCTCGTCAAGGACAACGGGGCCGTGCCGGATCTCGGCGTGATCGCCTACCTCGGCGTTCCGATCCACGACGCTGACGAGAAGCCCATCGGCGCGCTCTGCGCGATCGACGGCGAGCCGCGCGCCTGGAATGCCGGCGAGGTCGAGACGCTCAGCAAGCTGGCCCACTTCGTCGACGGTCAGATCCAGTTGCGGACTGCCCTGAAAAACAGCGAGCGGCGCAGGGCACGCCTCGCGGCTGAAGTCGAAGCCCGGAAAGCCGCCGAGGAAAAACTCCGGACACTCGCGTCCACGGACCCGCTGACAGGGGTCGCCAATCGCCGCGTCTTTACCGAACGAGCGGAAGCGGAACTGGCCCGCTGCAACAGACGTGGCGGCTGCGTCAGCGTCATTACCATCGACCTCGACCACTTCAAGCGGGTGAACGATACCCACGGCCACGATGCGGGCGACGCGGTTCTTAAAGCCGTGACGCGGCGGATCTCCAATCAGCTGCGCGACAAGATCGATTTGCTCGCGCGCATCGGCGGCGAGGAGTTCGTCGTGCTGGTTCCGGACATGGCGGCGCCGCGGGCGGCGATCCTGGCCGAGCGGTTCCGCCGGGTCGTCACCAACGACCCCGTGACGGTCGGTCGGGACATCCGGCTCGCCATCACCGCGAGCTTCGGCGTTGCCGCGTCGAGTACCGGGATGACGGAAGTCCACCAGTTGCTCAAGCTGGCCGACGAGGCGCTCTACGCCGCCAAGGCCGGGGGCCGCAACCGCGTCGAGATTGCCGGCGATCTCATCTCGATGGCGGCGGGCTGACACACCGAGCCTGGAAGCAGGGCGCCGCTCGCCTTAGATTGGGGCGGCGAGCCGCTGCGAGACCGTGATGAACGACCCCGAGACCTGGATCATCTATGCCGTATTCGGCGCGCCCGCCCTCGTCGGGCTCGGAGAAGCGCTGCTGCGCCGCCGCGGCATCCTCGCGACGATCACGAGCATATCGTCTGCGATCGTCGGCGGCGTCACGATGATGTTCATCGTCGCCAACATTCTCGGGCCGGCGTCGAGCGAACTGACGGCAGGCCTGCAGATCTTCGCCAGCCTGGCGGCAGGCGCGATCCTGATGTTGATGTTCGTCAACCGCGTCCGCTGAGCCCCTCGCTACCTCCTCGCCCGAGGCGACGGCGCGAACGGCAGCGAAGAGGCTCCCTGTGTCGGGCATCGGCCCCACGTACTGGACGCTCGGCGAGGCGAGTCTGCTCGCCGGCCTCGACACGAGCCGCGCTGGACTGACGACGGCGGAGGCGACCCGCCGGCTCGCAGTGAGCGGCCCGAACAGCATCGCAGAGGAGACCGGGACAGCCCCCTGGCGCCTGCTCGCCCGGCAGGCAGCGAACCCGCTCGTCCTCATTCTGTTGCACACTGACGAAGGGCGACATCGAACTGTCGGCGGCGGTCGACGCGCACGGTGCGCCCTCCGATCGTGTGCTCTGGTACGCCTATGCCAACGCGGCGCTCGCAACGGGGATCGAGAATCCGCTCGACTCGGCCATCGTCGCGGCGGGCCGCAAGGCAGGACTGGCGATCGACCCGACGAGAAAGCGCGACGAGATCCCCTGCGATTTCATGCGCAAAAGGCTGACGATCGCTGTTGCGGGCGAGAGCCCGGAGACGACGACGCTGATTACTAAAGGCGCCGTCACGGCCGTGCTCGGGTGCTGCCGCGACGTCCTCGACGGCCACGGACGAAGCCCTTTGGACGAGGCGACGCGGAGCAGAATCGACACGTTCGTCGCCGAACGCGCAGCCCTTGGGCTGCGCGTGCTCGCGGTCGCCGTCCGCAACCTGCCGCCGCGTCCGGGCTACGACCCGCACCGACGAACAGGACATGACCCTGATCGGCTTTGTTCTGTTCGCCGATCCGCTCAAGGACGGCATCGTCGAGCACGTCGGCCAGCTGCGGGCGTTGGGCATCCGCATCAAGATCCTCAGCGGTGACAGCCGATACGCCGCCGCCCACGTCGGGCGCGCGATCGGCCTCGACCCGACCCGCGTCATGACCGGCGAGGAACTCGCCCGAACCAAAGGGGAAGCTCTCTGGCATCTCGCCGAGCACGTCGACATTTTTGCCGAGGTTGATCCTCGCAGAAGGAGCGGATCATCCGCTCCATGCAGACGCGCGGCCGCTCGCGGCAACGCAAATTCTGCTCAACAACTTCCTGTCGGATTTCCCGTCGCTGGCGATATCGAGCGACAACGTCGATAGAACCGCCTTGGAAAAAGCCCAGCGCTGGAGCATTCGGGACGTGCGCCGATTCATGATCGTGTTCGACCTCGTGAGCACGACCTTCGACCTCGTGGCGTTCTTCCTTCTGCAGAAGGTGTTTGGAGCTGACGAGCCGGTCTTCCAGAGCGCATGGTTCGTGGTGTCGCTCCTGACGGAGCTCGTTGTCGTGCTCCTGCTGCGCACGACGGGGCCGAGTTGCAAAAGCCGACCGAGCCGCCTGCTGGTATCCTCCACGATCGCCGTGGCGGGTCTCGCTATGATGATGCCTTATCTCGGTCCGCTCGTGGCGGCCTTCGGCTTCGTCCCTCTGCACCTGACTTTGCTGATGTCGATGCTGGCCGTCGTCGCCGCTTACGCCGTAGCGACGGAAGCGTCAAAGGCCGCTTTCGAGCGCATCAAGCCGGAGTAACGCGAACGGGACGGATCGATCAGACGTATCCAGCCGCCGCGTGCGCGATCAACTCGGCGAACACACGGAACCGCTCGACGTCCTGAAACTCTTGCATGCGGATGATCTTCCCGCCGCGGACGTGAGCAACCTGCCGGGCCGAACCCGCGATTACGAGACCCGTCGCACGGTGGCGCAGGCGGTACTCGATGCGACCGCGCACTTCCTCGCCCTTCACGGACAGCAGGATCGGCCGGTAAACCGGAATACTGTACTGGGTCCTGAGCCGCATGAGGCGATCGTGGAACGCTGGCCGCCACTCGAATTCTCCAGCAAACGGAAAAATCTCGGTCGGCAGATTGCAGGAGTAGTCGAGATCCTCGTCGAGGAGATCCAACTGGCTCGCAACGTCACCACACAGACGAGCAGCCCACCTTGCTTCGACTACTTCCCAGGGTTCCACGACGACCTCTCTGCTACCCACAAGTAGAGATAGCATCGATTGCGATAGATTTTTCAACTCTCTTTTTCTGGAAAACTTTGTGCGGACATTTGGACATTTAGTGCCCGGACGATCAGCAGAAGTCTGTCCGCTCTCACCAAGCGAAATCGCCGTCCGTAGAGTCGGTGGACCGAACGAAGACGGCAGGATTGTCGAGCATGACGGCGATCAAAAATCCGACGGTCACGAGCGCGGCGAGTTCATTGGCCGACATGGCAGCTCTCCCAATACGACGTGGCATCAGGATTACCGGACCGCGGAGACGCGCGCTGTCACCTATGGCACGGGCCAGCGATCGCGATCGACGTCCGCCCGCTCAAAGCGCCGCGGCGTAAACCGCTCGAGCGTCCGCGAGCGTGAGCTCGCGCGGATTGTTCACGAGAAGTCGTGTCTGCTTCATCGCGTCCGTAGCGAGAAGATCGAGCGCATCGGCGGTGATCCCGACGTCGCGCAGTGTCTGAGGAACGCCGAGCTCGCGTGACAGCGCTGCCAGGGCCTCGATGAAAGCCTCGCCCCGACGCGCCTCGGCGATGCCGCCGAGTTCGGGGAACGCATCCGTCGCAATCTCGGCATAGAGGCCGGCGGCGGCCGGAAGATTGAAACGAAGCACGTGCGGCAGAACCAACGCGTTCGACAGCCCGTGCGGAACGTGGAAGTGCCCGCCGATCGGATAGGCGAGCGCATGCACCGCGGCGACCGGCGAGTTCGCGAAGGCTTGGCCCGCCAGCAGTGACCCGTGCAGCATGGCGCCGCGCGCATCCCGGTCGCTGCCATTGAAGACCGCCGCGCGGATATTGGCGCCGAGCAGCCGCAGAGCTTGTTTGGCGAGGCCGCGCGAGATCGGATTGTTGTTCGCCGACTTCGAGGCATACGCCTCGATGGCATGCACCATGGCGTCGATGCCCGTCGCGGCGGTGACCGCCGGCGGCAGGCCGACGGTCAGCTCCGCGTCGAGGATCGCAAGGTCCGGGATCAGGAGCGGCGAAACGATCCCCTTCTTTTCGGATGCGCCCGTCGTCACGATCGCGATCGGCGTCACCTCCGAGCCGGTTCCGGCCGTCGTCGGCACGAGCACGAGAGGCAACCGCGGCCCTCGCGCCAAACCGACGCCGTAGGTCGAAGCCAGCGCTTCTCCGGAACAGGCAACGAGCGCGATCACCTTCGCGACGTCCATCGGCGATCCGCCGCCGACCGCGAGGACGCCGGTCACGCCCGCCGACTTCGCGGCATCGACGCCGGCGAGAATGTCGGACTCCGGTGGGTCGGCATGGACCGCGTCATAGACGGTCGAGTGGATCCCAGCCGCCGCCAGGGCCGCGAGGATCGGATCGATCAGGCCGATCGACCGCAATCCGCGGTCCGTCACCAGCAGCACGCGGTCCCCCAGGATCGGGCGAACGAGTGTCCCGATGCGGGCGGTCGCGCCGGCCCCCGATACGATCGAGCGCGTGGTGTTGAAGGTGAACATCGGCAACCTCTCGAGACCGCTGGTGCCGGCACCTTAGCCGCACTAGCGCGCCCGGCAATCGCTTCAGAGGTTCGCGGGCGGCTTGCGTCGCGTCGCACCTTTCCAGGTCTCGATGGCCTGCAGCACAGCAACATGAGCCAACAGAAGCGTCTTCAACCGGCCGCAGGCTTCCTGTTCTGCGCGTTCTGCGAGTTGTCGCCGGAGAGCTTGGGTCACGGCTGTCGTCAGCCCCCCTTGCGGCCTCTGAGGAGGCGCCGGGCGAACGCGGCGAGCGCGGCGCGGTAAGACTCGTGCGCGGCAGCGACCGCCTCCGATCGCGGCTCGGCGCCCTGCTCATTCTGCGTCTGCGAAGGAGGTCCGCCCTCGGTGGGCTCTTGCGTCATTCGTCCTGGCTGTCGCCGCATGGCCGTCTCCCGAAGGATTGCCGAGCGTAGCGCGAGCGTAGCGGACAGGGCGAGGGTCGGAGGTCCCGGACCATGGTCTGTCTTGAAAAGGAGCGGCGCGGAGCGGGCGGGCTCCGTCGCCGCTGGCGCAAACGCCACCGCCACATTGGCCCGTGCGTGCGGGATTGGGTATGACGGCACGAAGCCAACTCGCACCCCATGAAGAGAGTTGACCCCTGCGGCCGCCGGCCGCTGCGAGCCATCACGCGAGCGGTTCTCGGCACGTCAGACAGGATGGGCCGAGCCGTCGCGTCGATCGTTGGGGCGCGATTGCCTGAGCGCATACCAGAAGAACAGCAGCATATCGATCGTATAGCGGCGGGCGAGCCGCCGCGGCTCACGCATCAGGCGGTAAAGCCATTCGAGCCGCGCCTTGCGGAACGCGAGCGGCGCGCGCGCTGCTTCGCCCGTCATGAAATCGAAAAGAGCCCCCACGCCCATGATGACGGGGCCTTCGGCGCCGGCAGGATAATCGCGGATCCAGAGTTCCTGCGCCGGATTACCGAGCCCGACGAGAACGACGTCCGGGCGGGCCGCGATGGCCAATTGACGCACGACGGCCGGGTCGTGAGTAAAGCCGTCGTAGGCGCCGACGATCTCGTGTCCGAACTGCTTCACCACGCGCTCAGCCATGCGGGACACGACGTGCTGGCGCGCCCCGTAGAGAAAAACGCGCCGTCCGGGCGGCAGTCTTGAAAGGAAGGCCGGGGTCAAGTCGGTGCCGTTGAGATTGCTCGGATACATGCGCCGATGAACGAGCAGGCAGGCCGCATCGGTCGCGAGCCCGTCGTTGAAGACCCGGAAGCCGGCGAGGATCGACCGGACCCCGCCATAGCGCTGAAGCGCCACGACCAGGTTCGAATTGAGGAAGGCCACACGGGTCGTCTGGCCCGCGGCGGCGCGCCCGGCGAGAAGGTCGGCCGCAGCCTCGAACGTCGCTGCCGTCACCGGTTGGCCGCAAAGCGGTAGCGCATCTGGTCCCACGACCGATTGGATGGGCATCGAGGGTCCTGCTGTTCGCCGGTGGCGCATCCGCGTCAGATGCCTCGCTATCGGAGCCAGACCACCAACGCTGAACCGGCGTCGAAGTTCGCGCGCGACGTGAGCCGACGGGAACGGACGTTCCGTCTGGCCCGACGCCGAGCAGAGCGACCTCGTCTTTCAGAACTCGGCTCGATGAGCGGCGACAGCACAATGCCGGTCACGATCTTCTTGCCGGGGAAATCGGCACGGGCGAGGCCGACGGTGGCGAGCGTAACGGGACCGCGGCGAGCAGGGCCGGGGCAACCGCGACGGGCCTTCTCGTCACCGTCGATTGGCTGAAGTGCCGGAGCGCCCGCATGAGCGGCGGACTGGCCTAGGCATCGGCCAATAGGGCATCGAGCAGACGCGCCAGCTCCGCTGCGTCCGGACCGCTGAGTTTCTTCCCCACGTGCCGCTGGATGGCCGCCTGATAAACTGGCCACATCGCCTTCTGTAAGGCGAGGCCCTTGTCGGTGATGGCGATCACCTGCCCCCGCCCATCCTCAGCGCAGGGTTCGCGCCGCACGCAACCAGCCTTCTCCAACCGATCGATCAGTCTCGAGACATTATGCTGCGCGATCAGCAGCCGTCCTTCGATTTCGAGCGGCCTGAGCCGACCCGTCTCCGACCGCCTCAATTCCAGCAACACGTCGTACCAGCCGAGCGCCGGAAACCCGGCCGCCTTGAGGTCGGCTTCCACTGCACCCATGACGACCTGCGACGCCGTCACGAGACGGGTCCAGGCGAGAACGTGTTTGTCGGACAGCTTCGTGGCCATGTCCTCCCATCATAGCGATCCATGCAGTTACATCAAGCTTGACAGAATAAATGCAACTGCATTTATATAAATGCAATTGCATCCATATGGAGAACCCAGAGCCATG
>Ga0073934_10009883_pt1 | contig 12042 bp, 7 predicted proteins | sample LarsenN4metaG_FD_76834 | JGI IMG/M metagenome (GOLD analysis project Ga0073934, IMG submission 76834) | Hot spring sediment bacterial and archeal communities from British Columbia, Canada, to study Microbial Dark Matter (Phase II) - Larsen... ... | reverse complement strand
CATCCCCGCTTTGGCTGGAGGGGATTGATGCTGGATGTGTCCCGTCATTTCTTTACCGTAGCACAGGTGAAAGATTATATCGACCAGATGGTGAAATATAAATTCAATCTGCTCCATCTGCACCTTACTGATGATCAGGGCTGGCGTATTGAAATTAAAAGTTTGCCTAAATTAACTGAAGTGGGCGCCTGGCGGGTGGAAAGAACTGGTACGTTCGGAACATTTCCCAAACCACAACCCGGAGAGAAAGCAACTTATGGTGGTTTCTACACTCATGAGGATATTAAAGAACTGGTTAAATATGCAGCTGAACGTTATGTGAACGTATTGCCGGAAATTGATGTGCCTGGCCATAGCCTTGCTGCCCTGGCATCCTACCCGGAGTTATCCTGCACACCCGGAGAATATTATGTAAGTCCCGGCGACCGTTTCATGATGTGGCCCGGTGGCGGTCAACATTTTTATGGTTTATTAGATAATACTATTTGCCCTGCTAATGAAAAAGCTTATGAATTTTTAGATAAAGTATTTACCGAAGTGGCACAGCTGTTTCCTTTTCCTTATATCCATATGGGTGGGGATGAAACAGCAAGAAATTTCTGGGAAAAAAGTGAGCAGATAAAAGCACTGATGCAGAAAGAAAACCTGAAAGACTTAGATGAAGTGCAAAGCTATTTTGTAAAAAGAGTGGAAAAGATCATAAACAGCAAAGGGAAAAAGATGATCGGCTGGGATGAAATATTACAGGGTGGTCTTGCTCCCAATGCCGCTGTTATGAGCTGGCGGGGAATGAAAGGCGGCATTGAAGCAGCCAAAATGGGACATGAAGTAGTAATGAGTCCTACCGATTTTGCATACATCGATTATATGCAGGGCGATGCATCCCTTGAACCGCCTGTTTATGCTACACTCCGGTTAAAAAAAGCTTACCAGTTTGAACCGCTTCCGGAAGGAGTTGATACAAAGCTGATCAAAGGCGGACAGGCTAACCTGTGGAGCGAACAGGTGTACAATATGCGTCATGCACAATACATGACATGGCCAAGGGCCTTTGCGATAGCTGAAGCCTTATGGAGCCCAAAAGATAAGAGGAACTGGAATGATTTTGTACCAAGAGTAGAGCGTCACTTTGAACGGTTTGACCAAGCACAGGTAAAATATGCTCCAAGTATGTATGATCCAATTGTTACGATCAATAAAAAAGATACAGCTACGGTAGTGGTAAAATTGGAAACCGAAATTGAAGGATTGTCCATTCATTACAGTTTTGATAATTCATTCCCTGATAATTTTTATCCGGTGTATAAAGAACCTCTGACCGTTCCTAAGGAAGCAGCAGCTATAAAAATGATCACTTACCGGAATAATAAGCCCATTGGACGATTATTGGTTATAACTATGGCTGAGCTGAAAAGACGGGCAGGGATAAAGTAGCCTGGAGTCAATAGTCGTTAGTTTCTAGTCATAAGTAGAAAGCAGTGACAACAGAAGTTCTTAGTTGATCTCAACCTGGACCGGCTGTCCTCCGGGCCATTTGCCAAATAGTTCCTCTACCTTTTGAAAACGATAAGTGAAAATTCCCATGAGTTTATTTTTTACAAACAAAACATTAGCAAGTTTTCCTAAAATCCACAGTGGATTTTTGTAGTGAACAATATCCGTCATTTCCACGCCTTCTTCAATTTCCCTGAAATGATGCTGATGGTGCCAAAGAGTATAAGGGCCGAATCTCTGTTCATCAATAAAATATTCCTTGTCTTTTACCTGAGTGATCTCTGTCATCCAGTAAACCGGGATACCCAGTACCGGCTTTACCGTGTATTCAATGATCTGCCCGGCATACATTTTATCACCCTGATGCCTGGAAATGATTTTAAACCCCATATCACCGGGAGTTATGGCCTGCAGGTTGGCGGGATCGGAGAAAAACTCCCATGCTTTATCTAATGAAACTGGTATCTTCTGTACTGTTTTGATGGAATGAGCCGCCATGCAGAATATTGATTTAAATTCGTTGGAATAACCTGTCAGAAAGAAAAAAGTTCGAATAAAAATGTCGTTTAACAAAGAAAGATTAGAAAGAAAGTTCGCTGAAGAATTTGAAAGGCTGAATGAAAAACAACAGCTGGCTGTCAATACTATAGAAGGACCCGTAATGGTGATTGCAGGGCCGGGTACAGGGAAAACCCAGATACTCGCCAGCCGCATTGGTAAAATATTGCTGGATACAGATGCATTGCCAGAGAATATCCTTTGCCTTACTTACACCGATGCCGGTGTGGTGGCCATGCGGAAAAGATTACTGCAGTTCATAGGTCCAGATGCTTATAAAGTAAATATTTACACTTTTCATGCCTTTTGTAATGATGTGATACAGGACAACCTGTCACTCTTTGAAAAAACAGCATTAGATCCCATATCTGACCTGGAAAAAATTCAGCTGTTCAAAGAACTGATTGATTCTTTTCCAAAAAATCATTTACTGAAACGATACCGCGGCGATGTGTACTTTGAAGTAAAGAACCTGCAACAGTTGTTCAGTAATATGAAAAGGGAAGGCTGGACACCCGGCTTCATTAACCAGAAAATTGATGAATACATTGCTGATCTTTCCACCCGGGATGAATTTGTTTATAAAAGAAAATACAAGGAGTTCAATGCCGGCGACCTGAAAAAAGATAAGATCGAAGAAGAGAAAGAAAGAATGGAAAAGCTGAGGGCTGCTGTCAATGAGTTTGACAGGTTTCAGCAACTGATGCAGAAGAAAAACCGCTATGACTTTGACGACATGATCAACTGGGTGATAAATGCATTTGAAGAAAACAAGAACCTGCTGGCGAATTACCAGGAAAAATTTCAATACATACTGGTGGATGAATACCAGGATACCAGTGGCACACAAAACAGGCTGGTGGAATTATTGATCAGCTATTGGGATAAACCAAATGTATTTGTAGTAGGCGATGATGACCAGAGTATTTACCGCTTCCAGGGGGCCAACGTGGAAAATATGCTGCAGTTTGCCGACAGTTATCAAAAAGACCTTCTTACAGTTGTGCTGACTAATAACTATCGATCTGTACAACCAATATTGGATATATCCAAATCACTGATTGACCGCAATGAAGAAAGGCTGGTAAAACAAATTCCCGGGTTGAGCAAGGAATTGCTTTCTTCAAAGGACTCATTGAAAGAGCTTACCCATCAGCCGCTGATAATGGAATACGAAACACAGCGATTAGAGATGATCGGTATTGTAAAAAAGGTACATCAGTTGGTAGCGCAGGGAATACAACCCGGCAGAATAGGTATTATTTATAAAGAAAATAAATATGGAGAAGAACTTTCCCAATATTTCAAACAACTGAACATTCCTGTTTACAGTAAACGAAACCTCAACATATTGGAATTGCCGCTTGCGCAAAAAATAGTGCTGTTACTGAAATACCTTGCTGCAGAGCATGATACCTCATATAGCGGTGATGAAATGCTGTTTGAATTATTACACTTTGACTGGTTTGGAGTGCCTCCTGTTGAAATTGCTAGACTTACCATTGAAGTAGCGGATAAAAAGGCGGCAGGCAACAGCACTTCAATAAGACAAACATTATCCGAAAAGGCCAGCACCCCTTCAAAAGATCTTTTTAGCAACGGGCTGCATGAAGGGTTGAAAAGAGCCTCCACAGTAACTGAAAAACTGCTGGCCGATGTTTCAAACGTAACATTACAGCACCTGTTTGAAAATATTATAAGGGAAACCGGTTTGCTATCCCAAATTATGCAGGGTGCAGACAAGCATTGGCAGTTGCAGGTACTTACCGGGCTGTTTGATTTTGTAAAAGAAGAAACCCGTCGTAACCCCTTTCTCACTCTTCAGGACCTAGTCGGTCTTATTGAGTTGATGGAAAAAGAAGACATCTCTCTTCCACTGGTACAGGTAAGTGGCAGTGACAAAGGGATCAACCTGATGACGGCACATGGATCTAAAGGCCTGGAGTTTGAACATGTATTTGTAGCAGGATGCAACGCTGTGTTCTGGGAAAAGAAAAGGAAACCGGGTGGTGGCTATAAGCTTCCTGATACTATTTTTTCATCTCAGCCTGCCGCCAGCGATGAAGAAGAATTAAGAAGATTGTTTTATGTAGCGTTAACAAGGGCAGAGCAGCACCTTTATATCTCGTACAGTAAATTCAAGAATGACGGAAAGGAACTGGAACCTTCGATGTTCATTGTAGAAATACAAGACAAACATAATCTGCCCATAGAAAAAGTCTTCATTGATACAGAGGTAGTAAGTGAATTTGCCGCATTAAGCTTTGCTGAAGAAACCGCCCCTGAAATTGACAGGATAGAAGAGGAATTCATCAGCCGTATTTTGGACAAGTTTGTGATGAATGTAACAGCGCTAAACAATTACCTGAAATGTCCGCTGGAATTTTACTTTAAAAACCTGATCCGTATACCTTCCCCCAGGAATGAAGCCACAGAATTTGGCTCTGCCATCCATCATGCCCTGGAGAGATTGTTCCGTAAAATGCAGGAAAGTGGCAAAGAGGAGTTTCCTTCAAAAGAAGAATTCTTTGCAGATTTTAAATGGTATATGGACCGTCACAGGGAAAGTTTTACAAAGGAACAGTTTGCCAGAAGAATGGAACAGGGTGAAATGGTAACATCCGGTTATTATGATGCACATATTACCAGCTTCAACAAAATCGTGGCTATAGAACGCCGGATCAAAGCTGTTTATAAAAATGTACCCATCAGGGGAGCATTGGATAAACTGGAATTCAATGGCAAGTCGGTAAATGTGGTTGACTACAAAACCGGCGATTATGAGAAAGCCAAAGACAAACTGACGGGGCCAAATGAAAAAGAACCCAATGGCGGTGATTACTGGCGCCAGGCAGTCTTCTATAAGATATTGGTGGATAACTACGAACAGAAAGACTGGAAAGTGGTCAGTACAGAGTTTGACTTTATTGAACCGGACAAAAAGAAACATTACCGGAAAGAAAAAGTAGTTATCTCTCCTGCCGATATTACTACTGTCACCCAACAGATAGTTTCCACCTGGGAAAAGATCCAGAACCGTGAGTTTTATATCGGATGTGGTAAGGAAGATTGCCACTGGTGCAATTTTGTAAAGAATAACAATCTTGCGGTTGAATTACATGAAATCGAAGAAGAAGAATAATACGAACTGTTTACCTGCTGGTAAGGTTAACAGGATTTTTAAAGATTAAAGGGGTTCTATCACCTGAAAGAAGTTAAGTTTGCAGCCATTACATGAAAAGGCTTTTATTATTTTCTTTAATAGTCCTGTTCGCCATTCAGCAAATCGTAGTGCTGTCGGGCTGCGCCAACATTGTGCCACCTGCCGGTGGCCCAAGGGATTCTATTCCACCATTATTACTAAAGGCAGAACCAGGTGATTCTTCACTGAATTTTAAAGGAAATAAGATCACTTTCACTTTTGATGAGTTTGTAGATGTTCAGAACGTTTCGGAGAATCTCCTGGTATCACCATTACCCCAAAGTCTGCCGAATGTAGATTATAAGCTGAAAACAGTAACTGTAAAACTAAGAGACTCATTGGAGGCCAACACAACTTATTCCATCAACTTTGGCAGTTCCATTAAAGACTTTACCGAAGGCAACCCATTAAAAGATTTTACCTATACTTTTTCAACCGGCAGCTATATTGACTCGCTGGAACTCAGTGGTAAAGTGATACTGGCAGAAACAGGTAAAACAGATTCTACCCTTATTGTTATGCTTCATACCAATGGTGAAGACTCTGCTGTGGTAAACGAGAAGCCTAAGTATATTGCCAAACTGGATAACAAAGGAAACTTCACATTCAAAAACCTGCCTTCCAAAACTTTTCATGTATATGCATTAAAAGACGAAGGCGGAAGCCGGCGTTATTTTGGTGAAAAGCAATTGTTTGCTTTCGCTGATAAACCTGTTATTATCCATGGTAAAAATGACCCGGTAGTACTTTACGCTTTCTCGTCAAAACCTGCACCAGTGCAAGCCCCGCCGCCAGCAACGGGAATAACCCTTGGCAAAAAAAATGCAGCCGGAACAGCTGACAAAAGACTTAAGTTCCAAACAAACCTGGTGAACGGTCAGCAAGATCTTCTTTCCGATTTCATCCTGACATTTGAAACACCACTTCGTTCATTTGACTCTGCTAAAATCAATCTTTATACAGACAGTTCCTTCAACCCGGTAAAGGATTACCATTTTATAAAAGACAGTACGGACAGAAAATTAGTATTGTCACAAACATGGAGGGAGAATACATTGTATCATATTATTCTCGACAAAGAATTTGCAGAGGACTCCACGGGGAAAAAATTGCTAAAGAATGATACAGTGAGTTTTAAAACAAAGAAAACGTCTGACTACGGGTCGCTCAGAATAAAGTTCAAAAACCTGGATATGTCGAAAAATCCGGTGCTCATCTTTTTGATTGGAGGTGAAACAATACACAAGTCTTTTCCTTTAACAGGTACTGATTTCTCAAAACCCATGTTCTTTCCCAGTGAGTACGATCTGCGCATACTTTATGACAAAAACAAAAACGGTGTTTGGGATCCCGGTCAGTTTTTTGGTAAACGGGTACAACCGGAAATTGTCGTACCTATTGAACGAAAAGTCTCAGTGAAACCAGCCTGGCAAAACGAGTTTGAAATAGCATTGTAGGCTAGGAGATCAAAAGAGAAAAAAGAGTGAAGGAGATTCGTTCACCTCACATATTAAATACCTTTCTCTTTATCTACTTTTCTCATTTATCCTCTTAGCTTACCTTTGTTCCCCATGCAATTCTCTTCATCTCTGCTTGAAAATGCGGTAAACGAATTTGCCAGACTACCGGGTATTGGTAAAAAAACGGCTTTGCGGCTGGTATTGCATTTGCTAAAACAGGATACAAAAGAAGTAGGTCACTTCAGCGAAGTAATTGCCCGGATGCGAAAGGATATAAAATTCTGCCAGCGTTGTTTCAATGTAGCTGATGGTGATATTTGTTCTATATGCGCCAATTCGATGAGAAAACAGGAAACTATTTGTGTAGTGGAAAGCATCCGTGATGTCATTGCCATAGAAAGCACCCAGCAATACAACGGCATTTATCATATCCTCGGAGGAATTATTTCCCCATTGGATGGTATAGGACCCGACCAACTCAACATTGAATCGTTGATCAGCCGGGTACAGAAAGAAAAAACAGAAGAGATCATTTTTGCGTTAAATCCCAACATTCAGGGCGATACGACCATTTATTACATCCAGAAAAAGCTTTCAGCAGTTACAGTAAATCCCATTCGTATTACTACTATTGCCCGTGGCATTGCTTTTGGTGGTGAACTAGAGTATGCCGATGAAATGACACTGGCCAGGAGCCTGCAGAACAGGTTGCCTGTTGAAAGTTATGTGTCTGGCCGCTAAGGCTTATCCTGCTTGCTTTTTAAACATATAAAGCTTAGTTTTGCTGCCTATTCAGGCGGATTTGTTTATTGTTCGGCCTGCTCCAACAGAACTAATAAACGGTACGAAACTCACTCTATAGTTTCCCAACGTTTATAGTTCGCAAACAACTGATATATGAAGACAATCCAGGATTGTTTGAAAGAACGCATATTAATCATTGATGGTGCCATGGGCACCATGATACAGCGGCATAAACTGACCGAAGCGGATTACCGCGGTGAACGATTCAAAGACTGGCATTGTGATGTAAAAGGAAACAATGATCTGCTCAATATTACACAACCCGAAATCATTATAGGCATTCATCTGCAATACCTCAATGCAGGCGCCGACATTATTGAAACCAATACGTTCAGCAGTACTGCCATTGCTATGGCGGATTATGAAATGCAGTCACTGGCATATGAACTAAATGTTGCCGCTGCAAAATGTGCTAGAGAAGCAATCAAAAGATCGGGGAAAGAAGCATGGGTGGCAGGTGCTATTGGCCCGCTGAATAAAACACTTTCATTATCACCTGACGTAAACAACCCCGGTTTCAGGGCAGTAACATTTGATGAAGTAGTAAATGCCTATTATGAACAGGTAAAAGGATTAGTAGATGGTGGTGCAGATATTTTACTGATTGAAACAATCTTCGATACGCTGAATGCCAAAGGCGCCATTTTTGCCATAAAAAAATATTTCAGGGATACTCAAAATGAGCCGCTGCCAGTAATGATCAGTGGTACAATTACGGATGCCTCCGGAAGAACACTCAGCGGACAAACATTAGAAGCTTTTTACACTTCTGTAATGCATGCAAAACCTCTGAGTATTGGCCTAAACTGTGCGTTAGGCGCCAAAGAGATGCGGCCACATATTGAGGAGTTGTCGCAAATAGCCAGTTGTTATGTTTCAGCTTATCCTAATGCCGGACTACCTAATGCAATGGGTGAATATGATGAAAAACCAGAGGATACCGGCCATTACCTTGAAGAATGGGCTAAAGAAGGCTTTGTAAATATTGTAGGCGGATGTTGCGGCACCACCCCGGATCATATAAGGCATATAGCAGAACAGGTGAAAAATACTAAACCAAGACAATTGCCCGTTGTTGAAAAAGAATTAGCATGACGACACCACAGTTATTGATCTTACTGTCACTTCTTATTCTCGTTGTAAATAACTTTTCAATGATCAGAAAGTTATTTGTAAAAAAGAGTTCATAAATGCAGGAATCCACCGTTATCAGACCTTACTTACGATTAGCCGGATTAGAACCCCTGGTCATCAGGCCAGAAACCAACTTTGTAAATGTGGGGGAAAGAACCAACGTAACCGGCTCCAAAAAATTTGCCCGCCTTATTAAGGAAAATAAATACGAAGAAGCCCTCAGTGTGGCCCGCCAGCAGGTGGAAAATGGCGCCCAGGTATTGGATGTGAACATGGACGATGCATTGCTGGATGGTGTAAAAGCCATGACAACATTTTTGAACCTGTTGCAAAGTGAGCCGGATATTGCCAAAATTCCGATCATGATCGACAGCTCTAAGTTCGAGATTATTGAAGCCGGTTTGAAATGTGTGCAGGGAAAGTGTATTGTAAACTCCATCTCAATGAAAGAGGGAGAAGCCAAATTTATTGAGCAGGCAATTATCTGTCAAAGCTATGGCGCTGCTGTAATTGTAATGGCTTTTGATGAAAAAGGGCAGGCAGATACCAAAGAAAGGAAAGTTGAGATTTGCCACCGGGCCTATAAGATACTGACAGAGCAGGTCGGTTATGACCCGCAGGATATCATTTTCGATCCTAACATTTTTGCAGTGGCAACCGGCCTTGAGGAGCACAATAATTATGGGGTTGACTTTATAGAAGCTACCCGGGAAATCAAACAATTAATGCCACTTACCAAAGTAAGTGGTGGAGTAAGTAATCTTTCTTTTTCATTTAGAGGCAATGACCATGTAAGAGAAGCCATGCATTCGGTTTTTCTGTACCATGCCATTCATGCAGGAATGGATATGGGCATCGTTAATGCAGGCCAATTAGTGGTGTACGATGAAATAGAACCACAACTGAGAGAGTTGTGTGAAGATGTAATTCTTAATCGAAACAATGACAACAATGAGGCTACAGAAAAACTGATAGCCTTTGCGGAAACCGTAAAGGCAAAAGGAAAAGCAGAGGTAAAAGATGAAGCATGGCGCAATACTTCTGTGGAGGAAAGATTAAAACATGCCCTGGTCAACGGGATTACTGATTATATTGATACAGACACAGAAGAAGCAAGATTAAAATACCCCCGGCCATTAGATGTAATTGAGGGTCCGTTGATGGACGGAATGAATGTGGTGGGTGATCTTTTTGGTGCAGGAAAAATGTTTTTGCCCCAGGTGGTAAAAAGTGCCAGGGTAATGAAAAAATCAGTTTCCATACTTACCCCATATATAGAAGCTGAGAAAGAAAAAAGAAAACAAGCACATTTAGCGGCAGGTACAATAAATGCTGAAGCAGCCGGTGCCCCAAAAGTTTTATTGGCAACTGTAAAAGGTGATGTGCATGATATCGGGAAAAATATTGTGGGTGTTGTTCTGGGCTGTAATGGTTATGATATCATTGATATGGGTGTGATGGTTCCGGCCGACAAGATTTTGGATACCGCCGAAAAAGAAAAAGCTGATATTATTGGCTTAAGTGGATTGATTACACCCTCCCTCGATGAAATGGTACATGTGGCACATGAAATGAAACGCCGTAATATGAAACAACCGTTGCTGATCGGAGGAGCCACTACTTCCCGGATGCACACCGCTGTAAAAATTGCTCCTCAGTATGACAACGGGGTTTTACATGTATTAGATGCCTCCCGTAGTGTAACAGCGGTGAGTACTTTATTGAGTAAAGAAAAGGAAGGATTTCTAAAAAAAACTGCAGAAGAGTACAAGGGTTTACGGGAACAATTCCTTAATAAAAACAAAAAAGAACTCATTCCGTATTCCGAAGCAGTTATCACTAAAGAATACTTCGACTGGAAGAACTATAAACCTGTAAAACCTGCAGTTAACGGAATAAAAGTTCTCAAAGATTTTGATCTTGCAACAATCGCCAGGTATATTGACTGGGGCCCGTTTTTTATTGCATGGGAAATGCCCGGTCGCTTTCCCGAGGTTTTGTCGGATAAAATTTTTGGCACAGAAGCAACACGCCTGTATAATGATGCACAAAAAATGGTACAGCAAATCATTGAAAAAAAATGGCTGACTGCTGATGGGGTGATTGGCTTTTGGCCGGCCAGCAGCAACAATGCTGATACCATAACCTTACAAACTGAAAAAGGAGAGGTGAAACTGGAGTCACTTCGCCAGCAATTGAAAAAAGCAGTAGGGCAGCCCACTTACTCATTAGCCGACTTTGTAAAGCCACAAGAAATAGGCGAGGACTTTATAGGATCATTCGCTGTGACAATTCACGGGGCTAAAAAGCACATAGACAAATTTGCTTCTCAGCATGATGATTACAACAAAATTCTTGTACAGGTACTGGCCGACCGCTTTGTAGAAGCCTTCGCTGAATGCCTGCACGAAAAAGTAAGGAAAGAGTACTGGGGTTATGCAAAGGATGAAAATTTGTCCAATGAACAACTGATCAAGGAAGAATACAAAGGTATTCGACCTGCACCAGGCTATCCTGCCTGCCCAGATCACACGGAAAAACTCAAGTTATTCTCATTGCTGAATGTTACCGAAAACATCGGTATTGAACTCACTGAAAGCCTCGCTATGAATCCACCTGCATCTGTTTGTGGCTGGTATTTTGCGCATCCGCAAAGCCACTATTTCGGTTTAGGTAAAATTAGCCGTGACCAGCTGGAAGATTACGCCAAACGAAAGGGCATGAGTATAGAAGATGCTGAGAAATGGTTGAGACCAGTACTTGAGTAATTTATCTTGTCTTTATTACTGTTGTCTTCGTCCAGGCATCATGCCAGGGTTCATCACCTAACCCACTAAATACTTCAAATGGAACTATGCGGCAAAGACTACGGAGGATGGCCTCTTTAAAAGTTATACTACCTCCGTCGTTTCGGATGGCCTTTGTTCCTGTTAACAGTTTACCAAGAGTATATCCTTTGAAAGCAGCCTCCGAGAATGTATAATAAACCAGGTAATTAAAATAGCCAAGTATAAAAGCTAACAGCCAAAAATCAAAAACCTCTTTCTCCGTAAGCAATAGATAATAATAGATCAGGGGCTATATATGCAAGCAAATAGCCCACAACATACCCTGTTGCATAGCTAAGTACAAACCGCATAAAAAGATTATCTCTAAGCCAGTTCAGGAATCGTTGACCCTGGGTGGCCTGAGTATATTCAATATGATCTTGAAATAAATGCTGCTCTTCAGTTGGTTGCAGGTTTTCTTCCATACTGTTTTTTGACTAAAATATTCCTTTTTGCATTAAATCCTGCCTGAGTTGACTGGTATTTTGAAAATGTATACTCTCAATACCTAAAGCTTCTGCCGCCTTCACATTTCTTAAATTATCATCAATAAAGAGTGCTG
>Ga0073934_10009881_pt1 | contig 12043 bp, 10 predicted proteins | sample LarsenN4metaG_FD_76834 | JGI IMG/M metagenome (GOLD analysis project Ga0073934, IMG submission 76834) | Hot spring sediment bacterial and archeal communities from British Columbia, Canada, to study Microbial Dark Matter (Phase II) - Larsen... ... | reverse complement strand
TATTCTGCAGTTACAGCTTCTACCTCTGCAGATTCCCCAGCAGCCTTTGCAGTTGAGGATGGTTTGTATGTGCTGTCAGGTCTTATTGATACAGTCCTCTCCTCATCACGTCTCACCATGTAACCTGGGATGTTCACGATTCTATCATTCACTGAGATATGGCCATGAACAACTGCCTGTCTTGCTTGGTATGGTGTTGCAGCCAATCCTTTTCTCTGCACCACACTTTGCAACCTTCTTTCAAGAAGCGTTTCAACCGTTAGGTTTAACACATCATCAAGCGTGGCACTCTCCTGCACAAGTCCTAATCTGGTCAACGAAGTAAGCAATTCCTTCTCTTTACCAAGTCTAACTTCATGGGGTAAAGCAAGTAACGCTCTTGCAAGCGATCTAATTCTTGATAATTCAGTATGCGCTTTCCAAAGTTCACGCTTATTCCTTAAACCAAAAGTACCAACGATCTGTAATTCACTCATTAACTGATCAGCGGTCCAAGGCCTTCTAGGCTTCTTGAACACATTCTTTGGTTTTTTAGGATCGCCCATTACTTACCACCTTTCTCTGGGGCAGGTTTGGCCTTAGTGTCTGTCTTTGGAGCTTCCTTGGCAGGTGCTGCAGCTCCCGGTTTGGTCGCCGGAGCTTCTTTACCACCAGCAGTTGCAGCTGGTGCGGGTGCTCCTTTGCCTCCTGCTGCTGGTGCAGCTTCCTTACCAGGGGCAGCGCCTTCAGCTGGAGCAGCTGTTGGCAAAAGTCTGCCAGTTTTCCTAACTCCAACTGCACCGCCCTTTCTACCAGTAGTTCTGGTACACTGGCCTCTAACCTTCAGGCCCATCATATGCCTGAAGCCTCTCCAGCTCATGACACCTTTTTCACGTTCAATATCATTATGAACTGCAACGTCCCAATCCGAAGTGATCAATTGTGTGTTGGCACCACGCTCAACATCCTTTCTCCTGTTAAGGAACCACTGTGGTAAACCAATTTTTTCAGGGTTCTTCATCCCTTCCTCTATAACACTCACTTCGCTTTCTGTAAGAAGACCGACTCTTACGTTAGGATCAACTTTTAACGTATTCAATAAAACCTGTGCAAAGTTAAAACCAATTCCCTTTATCTCGCTCAGAGCCACTATTAGCTTCTTGCTACCGTCAATATCCTTGCCAGCGATTCTAACTATGTGTCTATACTCTGAAGCGGACAATTTACACGCACTAGTATATAACCAGAATAAAAACCATGCTACACGTGAATACATCTGGAGGAATGTTGGCTTACTGTATAAAACTAACATATTTCACGAATATAAAATATTAAAGATTTAAATCTGCATGGATTGCGAATTAATTCTATAAAAATGAGTAATGAAAAAGTAGCAGAACTTGTGCAGCGATCTTACGATTCACCACCCAAGTATACGGAGATTGAACCCGGTGTTCCAGAGGATTATAGACAGATAAACACACTTGGGCAGTTGCTTGAGATCAACTACAAGCATGCTAGTATTGAAGAACAGATGCGAGGAAACCTTATTGTAAAGAGAAGGAGAGCAGAGAATCCGTATAAGGGCATAGTTGGGTTCGAGGAAGACGTTATCCCTTCCACTGATAGAGCGATACTTGCAGGCCATGATATTATTTACATTGGAGAGATAGGTCAGGCAAAGACCAGACTTGCAGAAACTATTGCTAAAAACATGCTTTCTCCTATACCTGCGGTGCGTGGAACGCTAACACATGATATCCCCACAACGATTCCAAGGGAAGAATTGACTGCAATGCTCACGGATCAGGAGATAATCAGAACATCTCCAGAGTTTCATGTTTCTAAGGAGTGTGAGGATATCATCAGGGATAGTAAATTTGATACCAAGATTGATTGGGTTGATGGAGCGCAAAGATACAAGTATGTTCTTGCAACACCTGACATTTCCGTTAAGGATCTTGTCGGACAGATCGATGCAATCAAGATTGCCAAGAAAGGAGTTGAAATTTACAGCATCGAGTCATACTCCCCAGGACAGTTATTGCTTGCAAGACATGGAATATTGTGCATTGATGAATTACCAGTTCTAGATCCAAGGAAGCAGGTCGCTTTGCTAAGTGTGCTTCAGGAGGGAAAGTTCACCACTGGAGCGTATCCTGTTATCTTCAAACCAATGGCAAAGATAATTGCAACTGCAAACCCTATTGACTATACACACTCTGGAAAGATAATTGAACCGTTGTTTGATAGATTAAAGAGTCATATCAATACACATTATCCCACAACAGTTGAGCAAGAGATGACTATAATGGTGCAGGAGGCAAATGTGTATGATGGCAAAGCATTCTTGCCCATATTCATGCTCAAAACATTGGCAAGGACAGTGCATATGGCAAGACAGCATCCCGATGTTAACAAGGACAAAGGTGTCAGTGTGAGAATGAGCATTCATAGTTTGGAGCTGTTGATGGGAGAAGCGATGAGAACAAGAACATTGTATCATGATGTTCCTGCGATTCCAAGACCATGTGATATCTATTCCATACACCAGGCAGCAAAGTTTGAACTGTCCGAGGTGGAAGACACAAGGCAAAACAGAAACAATCTTCTTAATGCGTTAATTGAAGAATCGCTCAAGCAAACAGCACTTGAGTATGTCGCAGGTATTTCTCAAGATCAACTCTTGAAGTTGAAGGAAGAATTTACCAGAAACAAAATGTTTGAAGTTGCTCAAAACCTTCTTGGAAGCAAGCAGGATTCTGTTGACTATGAAAACCAACTGAATAAATTCCCGACACTGAAGCAGTTGGTAAATCAGGCTAAGGAGTTTGTGAAGAAGGACCAGCAGATATTCGTAGATAATGTGAAGAAATATAACGTTAATAGTGATATTATATTACTCAGTGATAACTTGAACGGAGAATTTACTGCATCCGTGACCGAAATAGTTTTGGAGGGTTTACGCTGGCTCAAACCAGCTATTGTGGATAAGAAAGAAAAGGGCTATGTCTCAACCTAACGTCAAGGAATTTGTTTATTACAGGAGTATAGAAGGGGAGAAGAGCGATCAGAAGGAATTATCGAAGGATACTCTGAACAAATTATTGCTTGCTCTCGGTAGGGAGGCAATAAAGGAAAAGACACCGCAATTGCAGGAACTTGAGAAAACATTGCAGGAGATCCTTGCAAATGAAGGCATAGATCCAAAGGATTTGACAGAGGATACCGAACCTGGAAATCAGGATGATATCAAGGGTCAGGGTACTGCTGTTGTCAAATATCTGATGCAGAAAGGTTACCTCAAGGGGGGGAAGAAGTGGTTAAGCAAGCAGGGCTTCATGAACATTGGCTCCAGAATTCTTACCGATGTGATGAAGGCACTGAAGAGCGGAGATCTAGGTCTGCATGAAACAGTGAAACTAGGTTCTGGCACTACCGTATTGGATACAAGCAAGAAATATGAGCTTGGAGGTGACATACGCCTGCTAAACGTTCCAAAGTCATTGTTGAACACGATAGAGAGGTTGATGAAAACTGGGAAAACCAAATTTCCACTGGATATAGATGTTGATGACTTTGAAGAGTATGAAACGATGCAGGAGGTTAGGGTTGCAATAGTGTATTGTATAGATCTAAGTTCAACCATGCGATACTCATCCATGATAGGAGAGGTTAGCAGGATAGAGGCAGCTAAGCGTGCACTGTGGAGTCTCTATGTTTTGAATAGAAAGTTCTTCCCAACAGATACTATCTATCTGGTCGGTTTTGGCGCTTTAGCGTCCAAAGTATTGCCTCAGGACATACCATACCTCAAAACATTTGAACCCGGACATGATTTTCTGCATTATACAAACTATCAGGCAGCATTCAGGTTAGCGTGCAAGATACTGCAGAGAGACGGCGCAATTAATAAGAGAATTGTGCTGATAACCGATGGACATCCTAGCGCATGTTTCATCGATAACGATTATGAGAAGGATAAAATACTTTCCGTAAGGCCGTATTCACACTTTTACAAGCCTGATGATGATACAATTGCCAATGTAAAGAAGGAACAGGATATTAATCTGGATATGAGCAGTGGCGAACTTGTGTATCTATGCTATCGCTACAGGCAGGTCGATCCCTATATTGGGATGAAGACAATTAACGAAGCGAAGAAGTGCAGGAGTGTAGGGATAGAGATAGATACACTGATGGTGAGCGAAGAAGATGCTTTGCTAAGTTATGTTAATGATATGGAGAAGCATGTGAAGGGAAGATCATACTACATCAATCCATCAAATATTGATAGACTGCTTATCACAGATTACCTGTCAAACAAGAAGCAGATGATCAGCACAAGATCATTCTAACCGTTTATACGTTTAAATAATGTAGCAATTGGTGAAGTATAGATTTGGGCAAAAAGGCCGCTGTCATCAGAGGAGATGGTACAGGACCAGAACTTGTCAGTGCCATGCTCGAAGTATTGAAAGCTTGCAATACAAAAGTGGAATTGATAGAATGCGATGCAGGCTCTGAATGGTGGGAGAAGCATGGCGGTGATTCATACATCTCTCCAGAAACATGGAAGTTGCTTGAGCAGTCTGATGCTTGCTTCAAAGGACCAACTACTACAATACCAGTTCCAACAGCACCTCGCAGTGTTGCTGTGAGCATAAGGCAGAGATTTGGGCTGTATGCAAATATCAGACCCATCAAATCATATGGTAAAACAGAAAGGAAACTTGATTTTGTATGTGTGAGGGAAGCAACGGAAGGACTGTATGCTGGAATAGAGTTCAAGGTTGGAGATGATGCTGCTGTAGCGGTTAGGAAAACAACAAGGGGCAGATGCGAGAAGGTTGCGAATAAAGCGTTTGAGGTTGCAAAACAGAGAGGTTTCAAGAAGGTAGTTGCAATAACAAAACGCAACATATTGAAGGAGACTGATGGCATATTCATGCAGGCAGTTACGAAAGCACAGGCACAGAATAATAGCATTGAAGTGGAAGAATATTTCATCGATAACATGTGCCAGCAACTTGTGAAGAATCCTGAACGCTTCAATCAGTGTGTGTTGGTGAGCACAAATTTGTTTATGGATATTGTTAGTGAAACAGCATCGGGTCATCTTGGTTCCATAGGAAATGTTTACTCTGGTAATATTGGAGACAATTATGCAATGTTTGAACCTGCTCATGGTAGTGCACCAAAGTACAAGGGCATGAATAAGGTGAATCCCGTAGCAACAATACTATCAGGAGCATGGATGGTTGAGTATCTAGGGGAGAAGGACATTTCTAAAGCTATTTTCGCTGCTACTGAAGATGTGATAAATGAAAGCAAGTATGTTACATACGATCTTGGAGGCAATGCAACTACATCGCAGGTTGCAGAGCAGATTGCAATAAGAGCAGCAAAGATGCTTTGATTCGCACGTAAAAATTACAAAATTAATTTTATGAACAAAATTGTTAAATCACAGGTTTAGCATTCATTATCCATGCAAATGTATAGATTTGCAGCCATTGGTGGGGGAGCTGCTGGAGGCGTTGCTATATTAGTGATGGCCTTATCCCTAATGCAATACTCTGGTGCGGAGTATGCTTTGGATGTAGATGCCTTCAAGGATCAGGCAGATGTAATAGGTTTTGGGCGCGTTATTCTCACCAATATAGGCCGTTCTACCCTAACAAACATAGTTGTTGATTATGGTGATTACAAGGAGACAGTGCCAAAGCTTCCGCCGGGACAGAAGATCATGCTCTCTCCAAAGCCTGATACTCCTCTTGATCAAGTAACTGTAACAGCTGATAATGGCATTCATATAACTAAAGAGTATAGAACGGCAGCAAGAATACCGGGCATGATTGGCGGAATGGGATGAACACCAATTATTGTGGTTGTGACTAACACAATTAATATAACTACTCTACATTGCAATTGCCAGAATGGAGTTACAGGAAAAGTTTGATGCCAAATCAATAGAGCATCAGGTACGAGAGCATTGGAAGAGTATAGACTTGCGAAAATTATTGCATGATGAGTTGAGTGGTAAGAAGAAGATTGCATTTGTCGAAGGTCCTCCAACCATGAACGGAGAGCCTCATGTTGGTCATTTGCGTGGGAGGGTGATAAAGGATCTCTGGTACAGATTCTCTACCTTACGCAAACTTAATGTTATCTTCCGTGCCGGATGGGATACGCAGGGATTGCCTGTTGAATTACAAGCGGAAAAAGAATTGGGGTTGTCAGGCAGCAAGGCAGAGAACCTGAAAAATGTTGGAATAGAAAAGATTGTTGAGCAGTGCAAAAAACTAGTGCATAGATATAATGAGAAATGGGTTGAAGCAGATTCTTTATTGGGAATGTCATTTGATTATGAAAAAGCGTATTGGACGTATAGAGATGAATACATAGAGCGAGAATGGAAGTATCTGAGGAGAGCGTGGGAGCAGGGAATACTTGTTGAAGGTTTCCAAGTTGTTGCTTACTGTCCCAGCTGTCAGACATCATTGAGCCATGCCGAGGTTAGTCAGGGTTATGAAACTGTTGAGGATCCATCATTATATTATAAGGTTAAGCTTGTGGAAGAAGATGTTTATCTGATAATATGGACAACGATGCCATTCACAGTTGTAACTGATGAGATGGTTGGAGTTAACCCTGAGGCAGAGTATGTTTACATCAATGTTAATGATGAGAGGTGGATAGTTGCTCAAAATCGTTTGGAACAATTGAACGTTGAACTGAAGATAAAATATTCCATTGTAAAGAAAGTAAAGGGAAGCGAATTGGATGGGAAGAGGTACATCCATCCCCTGCTTGATCAGATACCAGGTTTAAAGAAAATCGCCGATAAGGTGCATATTGTTGTTGCGGAGCAGTTTGTTGATATAGAAACTGGAAGCGGACTGGTGCATTTAGCCCCAGCAAATGGAGCGGAGGATTTTGAGATTGCGAAGGCAAGAAACCTGCCCATATTCAACCCAATCAATGATCAGGTTAGGTTTACCGAAGATGCTGGTATATTCAATGATATGTTTGTTCGTGATGCGGATCAAAAAGTTGTGGAAGCGTTGAAGGAAAAGAATGCTGTAGTAAGGATAGGAAAGATAAGGCATGAGTATCCAACATGCTGGCGCTCCCACCACAAAGTTGTGTGGTTGGCAAGGCGTGAATACTTTAACATGATAGACAAACTTGGAGATCTACCAGTTAAAGCGGCAGAAAATGCGGAATATTATTACAATGAACCAAGGAACAGGTTTGTTGGCATCATAAAGGAAAGGGTTCCATGGTGTATCTCAAGGGAGAGAGTATGGGGTGCACCATTACCGATCTGGCTATGCTCAAACTGCAAGCACAAGATTGCATTATTCAGCAGGAAAGAGATCGTTGCTAAAGCAAAAACATTGCCCGATGGAGAAAACTTTGAGCTCCATAGACCATGGATAGATAGGATAATCATAAAATGTGAGAAATGCGGATCAGATGCATATCGCGAACCCTTCGTCCTTGATACATGGCACAATAGCGGTGCAGCACCTTACTCTTCCTTCACAGATAATGAATATCAGGAATTCATACCTGTCCCATTTTTGACGGAAGGAATCGATCAAACAAGAGGGTGGGCCTATACATTATTGATGGAAAATGTAATACTGAACGGTGATGCAAAGACTCCATTTCAATCGTTTCTATTTCAAGGACACGTACTGGATAAAAATGGTAACAAGATGAGCAAGAGCCTCGGGAATGTGATTGATGGTGCTGATCTATTGAAGAACAATCCGGTTGATCTGGTAAGATTCTACTTCGTGTGGAAGGCAAATCCGATTGACGCACTGAATTTTGGCATTGATGAAATGAAGAAGAGAACTTATCAGGTATTAAGCACTCTTTACTACCTGCATGTTTACTACAAGCAGAACAGCAGTTACGATGGTTTTGATGTTATCAAGAATGATGCAGAATGGGCACTATCTAATAACTTGATGAGGGAGCCTGAGATATGGTTGCTATCAAAACTGCAGACATTGATTGAAGGAGTTACAACAGGATATGACAGGTGCAGGTTCCATGAAGCTGCAAGAGCAATTGAAGAGTTCATCATCAATGATCTGAGCCAGACATACATTCCATTGACAAGAAATGAGATATGGGATGATAGTAAGGAAAATCTGAACAGAAGGTTTGCCATCTACGCTACACTTGCTGAAGTTCTCAAGACAATAGACATACTGTCGCACCCAATAAGCCCATACATTACAGATCATCTTTACCTATCATCTTTCAGGAAGAAACAAAGTGTACTCTTGGAGGAGTGGCCCCGGCTGCAGGAGAAATTTGTAAATAGAAATGTTGAACATGCTTTCGATACACTTAAGGAAGTTGTCTCTATTGCCAGCGCAGCAAGGATGAAGGCCCAGTTGAAGCGACGCTGGCCACTGAAGATTGCTTACATATGCATAGGCAAGGATAATATTCAACCATTGAATTCCTTGCAGGAACTTTTGAAGGCGCAGCTAAATGTAATTGATTTCAAAATAATAGGTTTGGAGCAAACAGGTATGGCTGCAGGAATACTTGCAATGATAACAAATGGTTTACCTGTTAAACCTGTAATATCATTAAAGCGTGCCAGTATAGCGCCGAAGGTAAGAGCAGATATTGGGAAGGTGCAGCAGCAATTTGCAAATACTGATCAAATAGAAGTTTTGAAGGATCTTCAAATTAATGGTGAATTTGATTTACAGTATGATGGTAAGCATGTTGCGATAAAAATTGATGATGTGGATATAACATATGAAACCGCTGATGGTTACGTTTTGGCCGATCGTGAAAATATCTTTGTCTTATTATCAACTATACGTGATAAGGAACTTACAGCAAAGGGCTTGGTGAGAGATATGGCAAGGAGGCTGCAGTCATTGAGAAAGCGCAGGGGTTACAATCCAACCGATATATTGGGTACAGCATATGTAGCAAACTTGGATGATGAGGCAGTGGAGTTGCTTGAGGGCATGAGAGAGGAGTTGGCATATCTGGTGCGTGTAAAGAATGTTGAGCTCATGCGAGATTTGAAAGAAGGAGTAAGATGGGAAGAGGATGAGATAGACGGCAAGCCTATCAATATATCAGTGGAATAGCGGGTAAAGATTATTTGTCATCTTCCCGTTATATTGCTTGGAAAAGAGTAGAGTGTGCATATGAAGAAACAGGTAACGCTGGATGAATGGTTGATGACCAGATACAAGGACCTACTGCATAGAGCGAGTGTTTCTGCCGCCAAGACAGATAAACCATTCATTCTCTACAGACACTCGATAGAAGAGAGCGAGCATGCTATGGAGGAAGAGGTTGCAACTGTTACTGGTCGCTATGTGGTCGTGCAGGTGATAACACATGGAGGATTTATACCACCAAATTTCAATCAGCAGTTTGTCTTTCCAATTAATGAGTTTCCAGAATGGCTGATCAAAAGGAGTAAGGAAATTTTTCTACGCTCGTTGGATAATTTAGAGCAAGAGATCAAAGATTAGATTATATAGGAATAGGTTTTTGGTAGCAGTCATGCGTTTACTTGAGTATCAAGCTAAATCATTGTTCAATGAATATGGCATTCCTGTACCAAAGAGCTATGTTGCCAATAGCTTTGAGGAGGTAAAGAAGACTGCTGACAATCTGGGATTCCCATGTGTGTTGAAAGCGCAACTACAGGTTGGAGGAAGGGGCAAGGCTGGTGTAATCAAGATATGCAGGACACCTGAAGAGTTGAAGCAATTGTATGATGAATTAACAAGCAAGGTTGTACAGGGAGAGAGGGTGAAAACATTGTTGGTTGAGCAATTTGCAGAGCACACAAACGAGCTCTATCTTTCCATATATTTGAACAGAAGCAAGAGGTGTTATTCAGTTATAGCATCTGCAGAAGGAGGAGTGGAAATTGAAAATGTTGGAAGCAAGGTAATAGTAGATGTTGGCATTGATGGTACATCTCAGAAGGATCTTGAGAATGTAGCATCGCAACTAAGGCTTAATGGCAATAGTGCAAAGAGTTTTGTCGATTTTGGCATGAAACTCAACAGATTGGTGCTGGAGAAGGAGGCTGATCTAGCGGAGATCAATCCACTTGCCATTAGAAGTGATGGTACGTTTCTTGCTCTAGATGCCAAGGTGATAGTTGATGATAACGCATTGTTCAGGCATGAAGAATTGAGGAAGTATGAGGATACAACATCGTTAGAGGCAGAGGCAAAGAAGAATGGATTTTCATTGGTGGAACTTGATGGCAATATTGCTGTCATTGGCAACGGTGCGGGATTGGTGATGTCAACTTTGGACATGTTAAGCGATCATGGAGGCAAGCCTGCTTGCTTCTTGGACGTTGGAGGGAGAGCCACTACTGAAACCGTGTTAACAGCTCTTACACTGATAAGCCGAATTCCAAAAGTTAAGGCTATACTGGTAAATTTGTTTGGAGGAATAGTTAGAACAAGTGTTGTTGCCCAGGCGATAATCGATGCGTATAAGAAGAATATAATTAATGTGCCGGTATTTGCAAGGATCTCTGGCGCTGAATCTGATAAAGCCAAAGAGATACTCAATGGGAGTGCAGCAAAGATGTTTGATTCTGTAGAGGAAGCTATAACATCAGCAGTAAAGGGTGTGGCATAAGATGTTTGACATATTTGATATTCTGCAGGGTAAGGAGGGAGAGAAGGATTTCAAGAAGAAACCAGTCATTGTACAGGGAATAACAGGAAAGTTTGGAACCTTCCATACAAAATTGATGATGCAGTATGGAACCAATGTGGTTGGCGGGGTTACTCCAGGCAAAGGAGGACAGATATTTGATGGTGGTGTACCTATCTATGATAGCATCGCTGAGGCCGTTAAGAAAACAAGTGCAAAAATTTCGGTTATGTTCGTACCTGCACCGTTCTTTCTGGATGCTACCAAAGAAGCACTGAACAATGGTATTCAATTATTGGTAGCGATACCAGAGCATGTTCCCGTAAGAGATAGTTTGAAGTGCTTGGAGTTAGCAAAAACAAAGAATGCAAAGATAATCGGTCCCAATACTCCGGGTGTTATAGTGCCCAACATCATAAAATTGGGAATAATGCCTGCAGAACCATTCCAGCCAGGAAATGTTGCGGTATTCTCCAGAAGCGGTACGCTAATGTATGAAGTTTCTCATGTATTGAGTACATCGGGTTTTGGTCAAAGGATATCGTTGGGTATTGGAGGTGACCCGATCAATTGTACCACACTGATAGAATGCTTTGATATGATCAGGAATAGGAGTGATGTTAATTCCGTTGTTATCGTTGGTGAAATAGGAGGAGATGCAGAGGAGCAACTTGCTGAATACCTGATATCCACCAACTTTGACAAGCCAGTAGTTGCTTACATTGCAGGCAGATCAGCTCCTAAGGAAAAGAGGATGGGTCACGCAGGTGCTATAATTTACGGAAGTTTTGGCTCTGCAGAGTCAAAGGTTAGCATGTTTACAAAGGCTAACGTTCCAGTTGCAAAGAGACCTGCTGATATACCAGTGCTTTTAGCTCAAAAGTTAAAGCGCCGATGATATCTTACAATAGAAAGGTAAAAATAAACACTTGAAATAGGCTGTTGTATGCCAATAACAGACGCTTTCAAGAAGCAGATTGCGCAGCAAAGAAGGTTGTTTTTCAAGATCTGCTTCAAGTGTGGAGCAAAGAATTCTATAGAAGCTACTAGGTGCAGAAAGTGCAGGGGATCACAGTTAAGATTGCAGAATAGAACACTTGGTGTCAAGAAGTAATTTTGATTTTAACACAAAGGTAAAATAGATTATTGAATTTGCTTACTCGGGCGAGTCGTCTAGCCTGGTCTTGGACATCGCTCTCACACAGCGGAGGTCGAGGGTTCGAATCCCTCCTCGCCCATTGCTTGCAGGGTTCGGATTGTTCATTAATGGCAGTAACAGTATGTGAAGAAAGGATCTAAATCCAACGCAGACAGTAAAGCATGCATGCTAGTTGGTCTAGACATACACAAGAACTACATACAGGCTGCTGTTATGAAT
>Ga0073934_10009880_pt1 | contig 12044 bp, 9 predicted proteins | sample LarsenN4metaG_FD_76834 | JGI IMG/M metagenome (GOLD analysis project Ga0073934, IMG submission 76834) | Hot spring sediment bacterial and archeal communities from British Columbia, Canada, to study Microbial Dark Matter (Phase II) - Larsen... ... | reverse complement strand
GTGATTGCTTTTACTCATAAAGCGATGCAACAACCTAATTATTATCTCTGGGGTGGTACAGTTGGGCCAAATTATGACTGTTCAGGCTTAATGCAGGCAGCATTTCGTTCAGTGGGTATTTGCTTACCTAGAGATGCATATCAACAGGAAGGCTTCACCCAACCAATAGACCTAGCACTGCTGCAACCAGGTGATTTAGTATTCTTTGGGTCTCCCCAAAAAGCCACTCATGTGGGACTCTATTTAGGAGATAGTTTTTATATCCATAGTTCTGGTAAAGATAAAGGACGTAATGGTATTGGGATTGACATTCTCTCGGAACAAGGTGATGAGGTGAGTCGGTCATACTATCAGCAACTACGCGGTGCTGGCAGAGTGGTGAAGAGTTATGAACCGCAGAGTCATAGAGGATTGAAAGAAAAAATATGAGGAGTGGATTAGTTTCTAATGGGTTAGCTGGACAATATGAGGTGATTTCCTCACCAGTTCCCAGTGTTTCAGTGGTGGTTCCTGTACGTGATGAAGTGGAAAGTTTGCCTCATTTACTAGAGGCGATCGCTTCTACCCTAAACGCTAGTAATCTTAGTTATGAAATTATCTGTGTCGATGATGGTTCTACGGATGGTTCCGCGCAGTTGCTCAAAGAACAAGCACAAAACCGTAATGATTTAAAAGCAGTAATTCTGCGGCGTAACTACGGTCAAACTGCGGCAATGGCAGCTGGATTTTATTATGCACGTGGCAAAGCAGTTGTAACTTTAGATGCCGATCTGCAAAATGACCCAGCGGATATACCAATGTTGTTGGCAAAGTTGGAGGAAGGCTACGATTTAGTGAGTGGTTGGCGGCTAAATCGCCAAGATGCAGCTTTGACAAGGTTATTGCCCTCTAAAATTGCCAACTGGTTAATTCGACGGATAACTAGCGTAGACATACATGATTACGGCTGTTCATTAAAAGCCTATCGTGCGGAATTGGTAGCAGATATGAACCTCTACGGTGAACTGCATCGATTTTTACCAGCCTTGGCATATATCGAAGGGGCAAGAATTACCGAAATGCCCGTACGTCACCATGCGCGCCGCTTTGGGCGGAGTAAGTACGGTTTGTCGCGGACTTTTCGGGTGGTAATGGATTTATTAACGATCGCTTTTATGAAAAAGTTCCTGACTCGCCCAATGCATGTTTTTGGGCTATGGGGCTTGATTTCTATGCTTTCGGGAGGTGCGATCGGCATTTATTTGACTTGGGTAAAATTAGCTTTGGGTCAAGATATTGGCGATCGCCCTTTATTAATTTTGGCTGTTCTTCTGTTAGTGACAGGGGTACAGTTATTTTGCTTTGGTTTGTTAGCAGAGTTATTGATGCGTACTTACCATGAATCCCAAGGACGTCCTATCTATCGAGTACGAGAGATAGTGACAGCCAAGGAAGTTGAGTAATTCAGTTATCAGTTTTCAGTTACCAAGTTCTATTAATTGCAGTTGGCTATTCATTGATTCCTAACTAACAACTCACTACGAATAGACTTCTTGCAAGAGGTCTAATAAATAAAAAAGGCGATCGCTTTTCCGTCGCCCTTTTTTATTTAGTTTGTAGTCAACACCAAGCGTGCTTATATTTACTAAGAATTAAAGACTTAGACTTGTGCTAGTTCTGGTGTAGGACGCTTGCTGTTACGAACAGCTGCGATCGCCTCGCCATAATCCTTAGCGTTAAACACAGCCGAACCAGCTACAATTGCATTAGCTCCGGCTTCTAAAACTTGCCAAGTATTATTGGCCTTCAGCCCGCCATCTACTTCAATCCAAGGGTCAAGACCACGTTCATCACACATCTGACGCAGTTTGCGGATTTTGGGAACTACCGCTGGAATAAAGCTTTGACCACCAAAGCCAGGGTTGACACTCATTAGCAACACTAAATCGCAAACTTCTAGCACATACTCAATCAAATCCAAAGGTGTAGATGGGTTAAGTACGACACCAGCTTGCTTGCCAAGTTCTTTAATTTGGCAGAGAGTACGATGTAAGTGTGGCGACGCATTATGTTCACAATGTACAGATATAATGTCTGCCCCAGCTTTGGCAAAATCTGCAACATATTTTTCTGGTTCCACAATCATCAAGTGGACATCCAGTGGTTTTTTCGTCACCGGACGAATCGCCTCCACTACCAAAGGACCTATCGTAATATTAGGTACAAAGCGACCATCCATTACATCAACATGAATCCAATCTGCCCCCGCCTCGTCTACGGCGCGTACTTCCTCTCCCAGGCGACTAAAATCGGCTGATAGGATAGATGGAGCAATTACAATCGGCTTGTTAGATAGCGTTTTGGTCATGGCTAGTGGATATTTAAGCGTCCTTTTCTGTAAACATTGTAACAAAACTTGAGCAAAGGCTCACAAGGGGAAAAGGGGATAGGGGAAAGGGGATAGTTAATATTCAACCACCAACAACCAACCACCAACAACCAACCACCAATGACAAATGAGTATGGTAAAAAAAATTAGCTGGATAATTTGGGGCTTAAGTGTTACCTGTCTGAGTGTGCCGGTGTTAGCTTTGGAAAATACCCTTAGTACTAACGGCATTGATGCTCTTAAGTTACATAAGCTTCCGTATAATCTCATAGGTCGCAAGATTGCCATTGGTCAGGTGGAAATTGGGCGTCCTGGTAAATTTGGTGTAGACAAAGCGGTTTCTAAAAATCGCTCTGTAAATATAGCAGGTGTCTTTTTACGCAATAGTCCTGCTAAGTCAAATAGTGGTGTTGATTCTCACGCCTACAATGTTGCTGGTGTCATGATTAGTACAGATAAAGCTTTTCCAGGAGTAGCTCCAGGAGCGCGCTTGTATTCATCTGCTGTGGGTTCTACTAAAATGGGTCAGCCAGAAGAATGCTTGTCTGCACAGCACATAGCCTTACAGAACAGTGGTGATGTTCGCGCCATTAACTTTAGCTTTGGCGAACCTCTAAACCGCGATCCGCGACCGGATGCTGTTTTGGATGGTAACGCCTTACTAACCCAATGTATTGACTGGTCGGCTCGCGCTCACAACGTTTTGTATGTGATTGCTGGCAACCAGGGTAAAGGAGGAATTCCCATCCCTACCGATAATTTTAATGGAGTTAACGTGGCTTTTTCCTCTCGTCGGGGAGGAATTTTTAATAAAGTAGATGTTTCTAATTTAGTAGCTACATCTGAGGCAATGACTCAGCGTCTATCTGGCAAGGAAATTAATCTTGGCCCACGTGGAACGATTGGTATAGTTGCTCCTGGTAGTAATATTCCTATGCTTAATCCTGATGGCAAAATCAACAAAGTCACAGGCACAAGTTTTGCAGCACCCCACGTCACAGCTACAGTTGCTCTATTACAAGAATTTGGTGACAGACAATTACGGAAAAAACAACCTAATTGGAGTCTTGCTTCTCGTCAACATGAAGTCATGAAAGCTGTCTTATTAAACTCAGCCGAAAAAATTCAAGACATGGGCGATGGTTTGCGGCTAGGAATGACTAGAACACTCATAAATAAACAGAATCAAGACTGGCTAGCTTCTGAAACCTATAAAAATCCCAAAAAACCTTTAGATCCTCAAATGGGAACAGGTCATCTCAATGCTTACCGGGCTTACGAACAATTTAGTGCAGGTCAATGGCAACCATCACAATCTGTACCTGCAATTGGTTGGAATTATAATACTATCAACGCTGGCTCATCTGTGGAATATGTTTTAGCTAAACCACTACAGCAGAACAGTTTTGTCTCCATAACCTTGGCTTGGGACAGGTTAGTAGAACTCAACGATAAAAATAAAAATGGTCAATTTGATCCAGGGGAAGATTTTCGCGATCGCGGTTTAAACAACCTTGATATCTATCTAGTTAAAGCCGATGAAAAAAGTCCAGACACAGGAACTGTTTGCGCCTCCATTAGCGAAGTTGATAGTGTAGAACACATTTTTTGTCCTGTCCCTACCACTGGTAAATATAAAATCCGTGTCCAGTTTCAAAACCAACTCAACGAAGCCACTCAACTTTATGCCTTGGCTTGGTGGACTCGGGCAAATAGGGACTAGGGATCGGGAAGCAGAAGGGAGACACGGATAAATATCTCTCCCCATCACCCCATCTCCCCATCCCCGATAAAATGGTTGCCAAAACTGTAACCACCAAATGGCTGTGTCATCTGAAATGTCATAGTCGATAGATAGACTCTGCCTTTTGGTGTGATAACATGAAGCAGAAATTTGGTAGTTCTTGGGAAAAATTCCTACAAAGACGTTATGCCGTGCGTTTAGGAAGGCGCTACGCTCTGGCAGCTGCTAGTGTGGTTTTAATGGGTGTGATCGGATGTACCCAAGTAGAAGGTAATACAAAAGTTTATGCCCAATCCAGTGTACCTCGCTCAGAATCTCTTGCTCAAAAATCTGTCTTGCCTGATACTAAACTTATTCTAGCTAACACCAAATTTGGCTTCAAACTTTTTGAAGAAGTTCTCAAACAAGAGAACAATAAAAATGTATTTATTTCACCTGCTAGTGTAGCGATCGCTTTAGATATGACCTACAACGGTGCTAATGGTAGCACTCAGCGAGCAATGGCCAAGGCACTGGAATTACAAGGGTTAAGTTTACAGGAAATTAATTCCTCTAATGCAGCATTAAAACAGCTTTTAGAGAATTCAGATCCAGAAATTCAATTGAATATTGCTAACTCACTTTGGGCAAATCAAGAAGTTAAATTTAATGCCGATTTTATTAAAAAAAATCAGGATTTCTATCAAGCAAAGGTAACGAATTTAAACTTTCAAGATCCAAATTCTGTTAGCAAGATTAATAACTGGGTAAGCGAAAGTACTCGTGGCAGAATTAATAAGATTATTGAAAGAATAGAACCAGACCAAGTATTATTTCTGCTTAATGCCATTTATTTTAAAGGCAAATGGACAAACGAATTTGACAAACAGCAAACTGTGCAACAGCCTTTTTATCTGACATCTGGTACTCAGAAACAACATCCCATGATGTCACAAAAAGGTAAATATAAATACTACGAAAACGAACAATTTCAAGCCGCGAGTCTGCCTTATGGTAAGGATGGTAAGTTCAGTTTTTATGTCTTTTTGCCCAAAAAGAATTCTAATTTGAAATCTTTTTATGAAAATCTCAATGCTGAGAACTGGGAAAAATGGATATCCCAGTTTAGCCTACGAGAGGGTTTGATTCGCCTACCCCGTTTCAAAATGGACTATGAAATAACACTTAACACTGCTTTAGAAGCATTAGGTATAGGTGAGGCTTTTACCAACCAAGCTGATTTTTCTCAGATGGGACAAAACTTTCAAATTAGCGAAGTGAAGCATAAAACTTTTGTGGAAGTCAACGAAGAAGGAACAGAAGCTGCTGCAACTACTTCTGTAGGTGTTACCGCAGTATCTGCAACAGTTAATCAACAACCATTCCAAATGACTGTTGATCGTCCATTTTTCTGTGCAATTCGCGACAACCAAACTGGAAGCATTTTATTTATGGGTGCAATTTTAGACCCTTAATTTCACAACCAACAACTAACAACTAACCTTAGACTAAGCAGTCGGAGGAGATGCTTCTGGTGTCACAGGTGCGCCTACTTCTCGCGATCGCACATTTGCTGTTTCACCTATTTGTTTCCGACAAGCTTCTTCCCCTTGATCAGGACTGTGAGTGGTGACATCTCCCGTCTCGCTATGACCAGATGCAACATCAGGACGCAAAGCACTTAAAGCTGTCTTAATGACAACGGCAGTAGGTACTGCTAAAATTACACCCAACAAACCACCTATTCTTGCTCCTGTTAAAACCGAAATTAACGCCCAAACAGGATTTAACCCTGTGAAACTACCCAAAATTCTTGGACCAATCAAGTTTTCCAGAATTTGTTGCACTATAACTGCTGCAATCAACACTCTTGCTCCCATCCAGACATCTTGTAGCGATACCAACAAAGTAGTTAAGGCAATACCCACAGAACCACCGTAGGGAACAAGAGCCATAATCCCAATACTTAAGCCAAATAGCAAACCAAATGGTACTTTCAGCCATAAAAAAGTTGGAATTAGGGCTGAAGCCATACAGGTAGATAAAATTAGCTGAGTAATAAAGAAATTTTGAAAGCTCAGACGTACAGTTTGAGAAAAAGCCTCACGAAATTTGCTGGGTAGCCAACTAACTAAACTTTGCCAAAGTTCATCCCCATGCTGCAATAGATAAAAAGTCAAAACCATTGTCAGCAGAAAATCCAGCAGACTGGTGAAGGTGACAACCGCCAGATTTAAAACTTGTCCAGCGATCGCCTGTAATTGTCCCTTGACACGATCATTGATTTGCACTAGTAAAGCATCAAGGTTAATGGGTAAGCCCATACTTTCGGCTTTTTCGTTCAAAATCATCAACTGGGAGCGTCCAGAGTCAATTAACTCCGGTAAACGCGCCACCAATTGTTGGGCTTGAGTTAGAGCTAGTGGAACAAGAGTCAAACCTAATGCTAATAAAATCGACAAAGCCAGTAAAAACACCAAAATGGCTACTTGCTCTCGCCTAGCACCATGACGTTCCATCCAACTTACAGGATAATTGAGCAGAAACGCTAGTACGGAGGCTCCCACCAAGATAACAATCAGCGAGTGAAAGTAATGGAAAATGACTGAAAGCGCCCAGCCATTCAGCACCAGAAGCGGAGCAAATAAAGCGATCGCACCAAATCGTGCCAATGGTGTGAGTGCTTGCCACCAGTTTAAGAGCTTGCGTGTCTGCATCTGCCGATTGCGGGATAACACAAAATTATGATCCTTATTTAAAGATTATTATCTCTAACTACATCAATATCATTCATCCCTCTAATTTAGGATTACACTCAACCAAAATGGATAATTTTGAATCAAAGTACAGGAACCCAGGGGCAAAGGGACAAGGGGACGCGGGGGAAAAGGGGACACACAGATACGGAGATATTATTAACAATTTCTCCACGTCAGCGCCCCCCTCACCCTCTGCGTCTTCTTCTGTATACCTAGTTTGGTATCTTCTACCCATTATCGGTTTTTTCCCATCTCTGTGGACTCTTTATCGCCGCCAGGGTAGCAGGGAACAACTTGCTATCAGTCGTATATCAATTACGCTGGCTATTTCCTGGTTGTTAGGTTATCTTTTTTTAGCAACTGGGGCAGCAAATTTAGATTTTTTGTCAGTGCGCCTACTGAAACTTAATAGTTTTCTCACCTCTGGTTACTTTTTGATCAGTTTGTGGTTAATAATTGTCACCATCCGAGGCAAATCTCAACGTATACCAGCTTTTAGCCGTTTTGCTGATGAAATCGTTGATAAGTATCTTTCATAGAAAGAGGGGAAAAGGTTGTTTTCACTGATCACTCAAAATTTCTAATTTCTCCTCAAGCCATCTAGTCAAATGCCGCCTAATATTGCCATACTTCATAAATAAAACACCTAAACCATTTTAAATGAATCAAAAAATTAAGAAAAATACGGTGGGAAGTGTTACGTGAGACACTTAATCTATGAATTTGGCACTATTAATTAAGAGTTAGTTATTATAGTCTGATTCGTCTGTTTTCCCAAAAGTGGATTCACCAAGTATTATTCAGTAAGTGTGAGGAAGTCTGTGACCATTCAAAGAGGTTCGGCGTCAGAAAACCATTCTAAGCCCCGCCCTAAATCCAGGCGCAGAAAGGTTAATCATCCAAAATCGGGACGTTGGCTATGGTTTTGGTTGGGCGGTATCGCGATGCTGTCAGCCACCATTGGAGCATTGCTGGCGAATTCTTTAAGCAGTACACCTCTCATGCAAGCCAATCTGAGTGCGGATGAGGCAGCTGTTTTTGGTGGCGATCGCATTTCTGGAGGTGGGTTACGATTCTCAGAATTAACTCGCCCCGTTAATATCCTAGTTATGGGAATGAGTGTACTACCGCCAGATGTCCAAAATGCGCCAGAAGAAACCAAAAACTTGGGATATCTACCTCAAATTAATTCCTTTGATGGTCTTACTGACGTCATGCTCTTGATCAGGTTTGATCCACAGACAAAAAAATTGGTCATGCTTTCCATCCCCAGAGATACCCGTGTAGAAATTGAAGGGCATGGAATTAAAAAAATTAATTCTGCTAATGTCCAAGGTGGACCTGCTCTCAGTGCGAAAACTGTTAGTAACCTCTTGGATGGAGTAGGAATTGATCGCTACGTTCGTATCAACATCTTAGGAGTTGCCAAGCTGATTGATGCTTTGGGAGGTGTAACTGTTTATGTCCCCAGAGATATGAAGTATCAAGATGATTCACAGCATCTATACATTAATCTAAAGAAAGGAAAGCAGCATCTCAATGGCGATCAAACGCTGCAACTTTTGCGTTTTCGTCATGATGAAAATGGGGATATTGGCAGAATTCAGCGGCAACAAATGGTGATGCGAGCATTGATGGATCAAGCTCTCAACCCCACAACAATGGCACAACTGCCCAACATTCTCAACGTAGTTAAAGAACACATTGATACTAACTTGACTGTTGAAGAATTAGTAGCATTGGTGGGATTTGGAGCAAGAATAAATCGTTCTAATATGTTGCAGTTGATGCTACCCGGTCGGTTTAGTGAAAAAGGAGAGTATAGTGCTAGCTACTGGATACCAGATAGCGATCGCATTGCCACCACAATGGCACAGCATTTTGACTTACAATCATCTGAACAACAACAAGCGGTAGATCCAACATATTTGCGAGTAGCTATTCAAGACAGTACCGGTAGCGATAACACTAACCTCCGACCACTGATCAAAAGCTTGCAAAAAGCTGGTTATCGTAATGTCTACATCGCTAAAAGCTGGGGTGAACCATTAGAAGTCACTCACATTGTTGCTCAACAAGGAGATGGTAACAGTGCCGAATCAATTCGTAACACTCTAGGATTTGGAGAAGTGCGAGTAGAAAGTACTGGTAATCTCTATTCTGATATCAGTATTCAAGTTGGTAAAGATTGGTTAGAACAAAAAGATTTGTTTGAATAGCCAATTCAACCCTGATATCAATTTTGGATTTTGGATTTAAAGTCTCCTGCAAAAGGTTATTCCAGGAATCTCAAATAATACTAACTATCCAAATGTCATACGAGAAGGCTGGAGGAATAGGAAAGAACAAACTTTTATTTAAAAGCTAAACTATCCGATTATCCATTACTTACTTTCCAAGTTCTGAATCCTGAATTCTTGTTCTTTCCCATATCCAGTCCTGTAAAATTGGATTGACCAACTCCGGGGCTTCATCCTGGGGACAATGTCCTACGCCTTCCAGAGGTATAAACTTTTGCACTTGTGGAAAGCTGGCTAACTCTCTGCCTAACTCAATCGGTTCCCAACGGTCAGCTGTTCCCCACAAAATAATTGCTGGACAAGGCAGTTGAGGTAAAAGGTCTTCTGGTAGGGGTCCTTGGGAATAAGAGGTAAAAGCAAGAAACACTGCTGCTGCACCTGGGTCACTCACAGGAGAGGTAATAATATTTACCAGTTCTTCTGTCACCATTGCAGAATTTGCATAGGCTTGCAGTAGAACTTTACGCACAGTTTTTGGTTTAGCAATTTGATTGAAAAAAAATTCGCCAATTGGTTTAAAAGATAGTAAACGTTGCAGAAGAGGCGCTCCTAAACGGCGATGCCAAGGTAAAGCCCCGCGTTTGCGATCATGCAACAGCCGCAAAGAACAATTTAATAACGCTACTCCCAGAGCAATTTCGGGGTTGCTGACAGCTGTTTGCATCGCTACAATACAACCGATGGAGTTCCCAACCAAAAAAGCAGGCTCTCCCACCACTTCACGGCAAAAATCAGCTACTTGTTGTCCCCAAGTTTCAAAGGTATAAGTAATATTCTCACCAGGTTTAGGTTTAGCTGAAGCACCAAAGCCGATCAGATCAATTGCATAAACGCGACAATTTTGTGCCAGTGTCGGCATATTTTTCCGCCAATGCCACCACGAAGCTCCAAAGCCATGTACAAAGATCACGGCTGGACCAGCACTTCCTTGAGATTGATAGCAAATAGAAAAGCCTTGCCAAATCCAGGTTTTTGTTGGAGTCAGTGCGATCGCTGAAATGGAGGAAGCCATGAGTATTTTATGAATATAAGTATGAAAATCAACAAATTAGAAAAAAGCAGATATATTTATTTTTATTTTTACAAAAATTTACGTAATTTTACAACTAAACTTTCCTCCGGTTAATATTGTTAATCTAAGTAAAATCCTAAAAATAATGTAGTTCTGACTACTGTTGTTGCCACTATTCCCTCAAAACTTTAGAACTTTGTACATCTGTCTTGAAGATAAGGAAAGGTGCTTGAAGCCCGATTTTTGTTTTCTATCCTCAAGACATTGTACAAGTTAATGAACTGTAATTTCAGTAGTTTCACAATTAACATCAGCAAAATTGGTTTATAAAATAGTCTAGATACAAAGGATTTCCCTGATACCGTTTCACTATAAGTCTGATACATTTAGTGGTTAAGGAGACAAGGAGGACAAAGAAGATAAGGGAGAGAATTTACAGCAAAAATTTTGTGAAATGGTATGAAAGGTGGTTGAAATTAGAAAAATAAACCTAAATTTGGCTATATTTTATTTTTAAAATCTAGGGTTGCAGAATTCAATATCTAGTTGCAAAATTTTAAAATTTATTTTTGGGTGTAGTGCAAAATTTAAGTCTTTTAATAGTAGCAATTGCCACTATTAAAAGATGAAAAAACATAATTTTTCTCCTACACCCTTACATCAGCCAGTTGCTACAAAGGAACGGTTCCTTAACTGCAGGAAACCTTCAATGGCTCACTGGTTACCCTATAACCCTATACAGTCTGTGTTTCTTGAGAGGATATTTATCTCTCTGCCTTCTGACTTCTGCTTCCAGCATAGCTATCCTTGTATTCTTAGTTCCTGTGAGTCAGAAAATATGAATAAAGTAGAAACAATCAATACTCCTGTGGGAAGTTACGCACCAGATTTTGAACTACCAGGAATCGATGAGCAAGTACATCACTTGAGCCGTTATTTAAAGAAATTTCATGCAGTTGGTGTCATTTCGATGTCTAACTATTGTCCCTATGTAAAATTGTATCTAGATAGGCTTAAAAAAATTCAACTAAAGTTTTACAAACAAGGTTTTACACTTATTGGTTTGAATGGTAATGATGCCACTCAATTGCCAACAGAAGGTTTTGAAAATATGAAAGCTTTCGCGAAAGTCAATGAGTTGAACTTTCCTTATTTATGGGACTCCACCCAAGATGTAACTCGTAGCTTTGGTATTAATAAAACACCAACGGCTTTCTTAATAGACACCGAAGGTATAGTTCGCTACAAAGGTATGATTGATGATCAACCCTACAACCCATCAGTAGTGAAGGAAAATTATCTAACTCAGGCGATCGCATCACTCATGAAAGGTCAAGAAATTTATCCCATGGAAACGGAACCTACAGGTACTTATTTGCTATGGCGTAAGTGAAGGGGAAAGGATTAATTTTTCTGTTTAACCTTTGGTTGATTAACACACGTTAATTTTAGGATGGTGAAGTAGTAGAGACAGATAGTCACACTACTGTTATCTTAAATTGGAGGTAATTAGCATATTTTTTGATAAAGCGTAACTTCATGGGAACAAATTACCGACGGGTTTTACTTAAACTAAGCGGTGAAGCCTTAATGGGCAACATGGGCTATGGAATTGACCCAGAAGTGGTCAAAGAGATAGCTCAAGAGGTAGCAGAGGTAGTAGCCACTGGTGTTCAAATCGCCATTGTCGTTGGCGGGGGTAATATATTTCGTGGTGTCAAAGCGGCATCGGCGGGGATGGACAGGGCAACCGCTGACTACATAGGTATGATTGCCACGGTAATGAATGCCATGACGCTGCAAGACTCGCTGGAACGAATAGGGGTACAGACACGGGTACAAACCGCGATCGCCATGCAGGAACTTGCTGAACCATATATAC
>Ga0073934_10009879_pt1 | contig 12044 bp, 9 predicted proteins | sample LarsenN4metaG_FD_76834 | JGI IMG/M metagenome (GOLD analysis project Ga0073934, IMG submission 76834) | Hot spring sediment bacterial and archeal communities from British Columbia, Canada, to study Microbial Dark Matter (Phase II) - Larsen... ... | reverse complement strand
TGAACCCGGTCGACACGGTCAAGCCCAACACCGCGATCCTGTACGGCGACGCGGCGTACATCCTCGCCCCGTACGCGACGTTCGCCCGCGACGTGCTGAAGGTCAAGTCCGCGGCGCTCGTCTTCCCCGAAGGGGCGGGCCTCGACAATGCGGCAGCCGGGCAGACGACGGCGTTCGAGGCCGCCGGGATCCCGATCAAGAAGGTGTCCTACCCTGCGAACACCGCCGACCTGACGGTGCCGCTCCTGGCGGCGGGCGCACAGACCGCCGACCTGGTGATGCCGGTGATCAACCCGAACGAGTGCGGGAAGTTCCAGAAGGCGATCCTGGCGCTGGGCATCGACGAGCGGAAGGTGCTGGCCAGCCCGATCTGCCTGACGCCGACGACGATCGAGGAGCTCGGCGACTTCCCCAAGTGGATCTACGCGATCGCCAGCTCGCTGTCGATCGACCGGACGGATCCGGCCGTCCCGCCCTACCAGGCGATCCTGAAGAAGGTGGGCCAGGCCAAGCTGATCGGTGACCCGTGGACGAACGTCGGCTTCGGGGAGCTGACGACCCTCGCGAAGTGGCTCAACGCCCTCGGCCCGACCAAGATCACGACGGCCGGGATCGTCAAGCAGATGAAGGCGTTCCGGGGGCCGATGGTCCTCGGCTCGCCGGCGATCCATTGCGGCAAGTACAAGAAGGCGCCGGGGATCTGCAACGACTACACCCAGTTCTACAGCTACGACGGGAAGGGCGTCTTCAAGAAGGCCGGCGACTGGGTGCCGCCGCCGAAAGGCTGGGTCGCCCCGAGCTAGGCGAATCGACAGCCTTCACAAGACCGAGCGAGCAGGGCGTACCGGACGAGCATGGACCAAGTCGTCCTGTTCGCCCTGCTCGGTCTCGGGACCGGCGCGCTGATCGCCGGGATCGCGCTCGGCGTCGTCCTCGCGTATCGCGGGTCGGGAATCATCAACCTCGCGGTCGGCGCGGTCGCGATGGTCGCGGGCTACTCGTTCTGGTCGCTGAAGAGCGACTTCTTCGGGTTCACGCTGGGGACGGCGCCGGCGCTCGTCGTCACGTTGCTCGTCTGTGCCTTCGTCGGCGTGCTGATGGAGGTGCTCGTCTTCCGGCCGTTACGGACTGCCGCGCCGCTGGCGAAGCTGATCGCGTCGCTGGGGATCCTGCTGACGCTGCAGTCGGCGATGCTGCTCGGCTTCGGCACGTCGCCGAAGACGCCTCCCGACATCCTCCCTCGCGGGAGCGTGACCGTCTTCGACGTACCGATCCCGGTCAACCGGTTCTGGCTGACGGGGATCGTGATCGGCATCGCGGTGCTGCTGATGGCCCTGTACCGCTGGACGCGGTTCGGGCTGGCGACGAGGGCGGCGTCGGAGAACGAGGTGACGGGAATGCTGGTCGGCCTGTCGCCGAACCAGCTCTCGCTGGCGAACACGGTGCTGGCCGCGGTGGTGGGAGGCGTGATGGGGGTGCTGGCGGCGCCTCTCGTGCAGGTGGATTCGACGTCCCTGCCGTTGCAGATCGTTCCCGCCCTCGCGGCGGCGGTGTTCGCGCGCTTCACGTCGTTCGGGATCGCCTGCCTGGTCGGGATCCTGATCGGGGTGACGCAGTCGCTGCTCTTCTACGCCTCGACGCTGTCCTGGTTCCCGAAGGACAACGGCAATCCCTTGCCCGGCATGCAGGCGCTGCTGGTGTTCGTCGTCATCGTCGTCGGGCTCTTCCTGCGCGGAGCGAGCCTGCCGACGCGAGGCGAGCTGGTCGAGAAGCGGTTGCCGCTGGTTCCGCGGCCGGAGCGCTTCCTGAGCCCCACGGTGCTCTTCACGGCTCTGGCGGTGCTGCTCCTGATCGTGTTGCCCTTCGACTACCGGCAGGCCCTGATGCTCTCGCTGATCGGAATCGTGGTCTGCCTGTCGATGGTGGTGATCATCGGCTTCGTCGGCCAGGTGTCGCTCGCGCAGGTGGCGCTGGCCGGCGTGGCCGGCTTCACGGTGTCGCGCCTGATCGTCCAGGCTGGGGTCGGCTTCCCCTGGGGACCGCTCGCGGGCTCGCTGGTGGCGACGCTGCTCGGCCTGATCGTCGGGGTGTCCGCGCTCCGCGTCCGCGGGGTGAGCCTGGCGGTGGTGACGCTCGCGGGCGCGGTCGCGATCGAGCAGTTCGGGTTCCAGAACACCACGTGGGGGGCGGGGAGCTACGGCTCGCCGGTGGAGCAGCCGACGCTGGGCGGCCTCGACCTCGGCTCGGCAGCGTCGTTCCGGGGCCTGGACGGGAACATCCCCAGCCCGGTCCTCGGCTTCGTGTTCGTCGCCGTCGTCGTCCTCCTGTGCCTGTTCGTGGCGAACCTGCGCCGGAGCCACTTCGGACAGCGGATGCTCGCCGTGCGCTCGAACGAGCGGGCGGCTGCGGCGGCCGGCGTCAACGTCGCGCACGTCAAGTTCGTGGCGTTCGCCCTCTCGTCGTTCATCGCCGGGACCGCCGGCTGGATGTACGCGTACAACTTCGGCTCGGTGAACGCGGCTCGGTTCGGGATCCTGATCGCCCTCTCGTTCGTCGCGTTCGCCTACATCGGCGGCATCACCATGGTCTCGGGGGCGGTGTTCGGCGGCCTGATCGCGACCGAGGGCCTCTTCTCGCACCTGATCGAGGACGTCTTCGGCATCTCGGGCAACTGGCTGCTCCTGTTCGGCGGCCTCGTGCTGATCCTCAACCTGATCGCCTTCCCGGAGGGCGCCGCCGGCAACTCGTACAAGAAGAAGCAGCTGAGGAAGAGCGCCGGCAAGACCACGTTCGGGGAACGGCTCGTCGCGCGGTACGTGCGCCGGCAGCCCGAGGCGACGACCCCGGCGACCAAGCCGTGACCGCGCCGCGCGGCTCCGGGGGCGCAGCCGAGGCGGGCCGACGCTCCCCACGGCGGCTTGGGGAGACGATCGCCGAAGCCGTCGCGCACGGCTGCACGCGACGTGGTCTCGGCGCAGCCCGGCTTGCCCGGGCGAAGCCACAGGCGCGACAGCGCACGCTGACCTCAGGGGAGGGGGCACACGGGGGAAACCGGCCGTTTCCCCCGTGGCCGCTAGGAGAAGGAGCCCGCCCTGGGGTCGTTCCGGCGGTTGAGCACCATCCAGATCGCCCGGACGGGCTCGTCGCCGATCGTGTACAGGCGGTGCGGGATCGTCGAGTCGAACGAGATCGAGTCGTCGGGCCCGACCTCGTAGTCGTCGAAGCCGATCCTGACACCGAGCCGGCCGCTGATCACGTAGCCGAACTCCCGCCCGCCGTGCCGGATGAGGGCGTTCTCGTCGCACGACGAGCTGCCGACGGGGTAGACGACGTAGACGAAGTCGACCTCGTCGTCGGAGGATGCGGTCAGCCGCTCCCAGCGGACACCCTCCGCGAGGGTGATCGACGTGCGCGTCTCGTGAGGCTGGATCGGCCCGGCCTTCCGGCCGTCGGAGCGCCGGCCGTCGCCGCGCGCGGCGTCGCCCGAGACGTCGCTGAACAGCTCGGCGACGGAGAGCCCGAGGACGGTCGCGATCGACCAGAGCGTGGCCACCGACGGCGTGACGTTGCCCCGCTCGATCTGGGAGATCAGGCTGTGCGAGACCTCGACGCGGCGCGCGAGCTCGCGCACGCTCATCCCCGCCTTCCCGCGCTCGACCCGGATCCTGCTGCCGAGGCCCTGGGAGACGCTCGCCGCGGCGTCGGACCGCACAGACGGCTGGGACCGCGGGGGCTGAGGCGCATCCTCGTTCACGCGCGCCCGCACAATCTACTCGAGTCCACTGGCGCGAGCCTGCTCGCGCGCCATCACCGCCCAGTCCTTCTCGCCGTCGCCGTGGGCGATCGCCCCCAGCAGGCGGTCGCGATACGTGTTCGCGCTGGGGAGCGGGACGCGCGCCTGGTCGGCGGCGGCCAGGATCAGGTTGGCGTCCTTCAGACCGAGGAGCGCGGTGAAGCCGACCCGGTCGTAGGACTCGTCCACCATGATCTGGCCGTAGACCGTGTACGCGGGCGCCGCGAACAGCCCTTCGCTGAGGACCTCGTGCAGAACCCCCCGGGCGCCTCCGTAGCGCTGCACGAGCGCGAACGCCTCGCCCAGGGCCTCGATCGCGCACCCGAGCACGAAGTTGTTCGCGAGCTTGATCGCGGTCGCGCTCTCCGGCCGCGGTCCGGCCTGGAACGTGCGCCGGCCGATCGCCTCGAGCAGGGGCGCGCACCTCGCGACCGCGTCCGCCGGTCCGGCCGCGACGATGCCCAGCTGTCCCGCCGCCGCCGCGTCGGGTCGCCCGAGCACGGGTGCGGCGACCAGCGTCAGCCCGGACTCGCCGTGGGCCGCGGCGAGCGCCTGGATCGCCGCCACGCCGTGCGTCCCCATGACGAGGTGGATCCCTCCGGCGGGAAGCGACTCGCCGATCCCGCCCGGGCCGAGCGCGACCTCCTCCAGCGCCGCGTCGTCCGCCACCATCGTGATCACGACCTCGCGCCCCTCACAGGCTGCGGCAACGGACGCGGCGACCGTCGCTCCCGCGAGCTCCAATTCCTTCGTCTTTTCTCGCGTCCGGTTATACACGACGAGATCGTGATCACCGGTCACGAGTCTGCCCGCAATCGCTTGGCCCATGCGTCCAAGACCGATGAATCCGATCCTCATGCCACTTCCTCCTCGTCGTCGTGCCACTGGTGCGTGCTTTCCGGCGGAATCTCGCAGCCCGACCGGAGACCGATCGTCCCGCTGAACGACCGCCTCGGAGCCGAGAGGGCCACCCTGCTCGGATCGAATATACTAGGCCCCTCGAGGCTCGGCTGCCGCTGTGCCGCCGGCAACCGTCGGTCGGAACGGGCAGCGGACAGGGCAGTGCGGAGGGCAGCGCGTTGCACTCCTCAAATCGTGCGTAATTTCTGAAACCGCATTCTCTCGAAGGAGTTTTTTCCAATGCTCATTGCGTCGGCGGACAAAGTACTCCCGACCAGCATCATCGGGTCATTGCCTCGACCGAGCTGGTACACGGAAAACATCGGCTCTCGGTCGTTCCTCGACGCGATGGTGGAGATCGGCTTTCGCGAGCAGTACATCGACGCGCTCTCGGTCTACCTGCGCGACCAGGACCTCGCGGGTCTCGACATCGTCACCGACGGCGACTGCCGCTTCGACCACGACGTCGGCGGCCAGAGCTGGATTCGCTACCCGACCCTGCACATGGCCGGGTTCGACCGTGAGCATCCCGAGCTGGCGCCGGTCGGCTCGGGCGGCCTGGGCTTTCCCAGAGGGCACATCCTGCACGACTACCTCGAGACGAGGGTGATGCCCCGGATCGTCGGTCCGGTCGGCCGGGGCGATCTCCAGTACACCGAGATGTGGAAGACGGCGCAGCGCCTGACGAGACGGCCGGTCAAGTTCGGCACGATCACGCCGGAGCTGATCGCCTTCGCCGTCCAGGACGACTACTACGAGGACCTGCCGACGCGGATCATGGCGATCAGCGACGCGCTGAACGAGGAACTGCACGACCTGGCGGACGCCGGCTGTCCGGTGATCCAGATGGAGGAGCCGCAGATCCACCTGCTCGCCGTCCGCGGCATGGTCAAGGGTGCGATCACCCCCGAGTTCATGCTGGAGGTGTTCAACAACACGGTCCGCGGGCTGCGCGAGAAGACCGAAGTCTGGTGCCACACCTGCTGGGGCAACCCGTCCCAGCAGCGGATGTTCGCGACCGTGCAGACGTACGCGCCCGCGCTCGAGCTCCTGAACCAGGTCGACGCGGACGTGATCACGTTCGAGGTCAAGAGCTCCGGCGCGCTCGACCTCGAGGCGATCGGTACGCACATCACCGACAAGAAGGTCGCCGTCGGGATGATCGACCACCACACCCTGCAGGTCGAGTCCCCGGAGGAGGTCGCCGAGCTGACCCGCCTCGCGCTCCGGCACATCCCCACCGAGCGCCTCGTCCTCTCGTCCGACTGCGGCATGGGCCGCGAGGGCATGAGCCGGCGCCACGCCTTCTACAAGATGGTGTCGCTCGTGCTCGGCGCCAACATCGTGCGCCGGGAGCTCGGCGTGCCGGAGGCCGAGTGCCTGGCCGCAGACCCTGCGTACTCGGTGATCCGAATCACGTGACCGGGGCCGAGGAGCGAGAGCGGTGATCGACGCAGCCGTCGTCGGCCTCGGCTGGTGGGGCAAGACCCTGGTCGAGTCCGTCCAGGGGCACAGCGACTCGATCCGTTTCGTCGCCGGAGCGACGCGCACCGGCTCGCCGGAGGCGCAGACGTTCGCAGACGAGCAGGGCTTCCGGCTGGTCGAGGGCTTCGAAGCGCTCCTCGACGACCCGGAGGTCGGCGCGATCGTGCTCGCCACGCCCCACTCGCTCCACGCCGAGCAGGTGATCACGACGGCGGAGGCCGGGAAGCATATCTTCTGCGAGAAGCCGCTCACCTTGACGAAGCGGGACGCCGAGGACGCCGTGGCCGCCACCCGCACGGCCGGCGTGACCCTGGGCCTCGGCTACAACCGGCGCTTCCACCCGGAGATGACCAAGCTGCGCGAGCGCATCCGGTCGGGCGAGCTCGGCACGATCCTGCACGTCGAGGCGACGATGACGTTCCCCAACGCGCTGTTCCTCGAGCCGAGCCAGTGGCGCGCGCACCGGGAGGAGACGCCCTGCGGCGGGCTCACGCCGATGGGAGTGCACGCAATCGACGGGATGATCGACCTCTGCGGGGAGATCGAGCAGGTGTACTGCCAGAGCTTCCGGCGCGTCGTCGCCGTCGACACCGACGACACGACGTCGATGCTGTTCCGGATGCGGGACGGGATGACCGGCTACCTGGGGACGATGACGGCGACCGGACCCGGGTTCAGCTTCCAGGTGTTCGGCTCGGAGGGCTGGGTGCGCCTCGAGGGCATGACGCACGTGGCGGGAGCGTCGTCGGAGGAGCGGCGCACACGGCTCTTCGGCACCTGCAAGTTCCAGCCGGCGAAGGGCGAGGCGGAGGTGTGGCAGGCCGAGACCTACGACGTCACCCGAGCCGCCCTGGAGGCGTTCGCCCAGGCTGCGAGCGGCGGAGCGGAGTTCCCGATTCCCCTCGACCAGATGGTGCACGGAGCAGCGGTGACGGAGGCGGTCGTTCGCTCGGCCGCGTCGGGAGCCGTCGAGCCCGTCGGCTGACCCACCCCACGACACGGAAAGAGAGCCATGGACCTCGGCAACGGACTGGGCCACCTGACCTACTCGACGCTCGTCCACCCGGGCGACACCTGGGACGACATGTGGGCGAGCCTGACCACGTACGTGCCGAAGGTGAAGCAGCGGTTCTGCCCGGACCGGCCGTTCGGCGTCTCGTTGCGCCTCTCGGCCGCGTCGGCCGCGACGCTGGCGCGCGACGGGAACGCGCGCGACGAGCTGAGGCGCTTCCTCGCCGGCAACGACCTCTACCTCTACACGGTGAACGCCTTCCCCTACGGGGACTTCAAGGGACGTCTCGTGAAAGAGCAGGTGTACGAGCCGGACTGGCGCTCGGAGGAGCGGACCCGGTACACGATCGACGTGGCGGACGTGCTCGCGGACGTCGTCGAGGAGGGGGTCTCGCCGCCGATCCAGACCGCGCCGCTCGGCTTCAAGCCTCGGGTGACGGGCCCCGACGTGGTGGCGAGCTACACCGAGCACGTGCTCCGCGTGGCCGCGCACCTCGTCCAGCTGGAGGCGCGCACGGGGCGGAGCGTGACGCTGGCGATCGAGCCCGAGCCCTACTGCTACCTGGAGACGACCGACGAGACGATCGCGTTCTTCACCGAGCGGCTCTACTCGGACGCGGCCGCCCAGTCGCTGGCGCAGCTCGCCGGCATCCCGATCTCGGAGGCGCACGGCGCGATCCGCCGCCACGTCGGCATCGTCTTCGACATCTGCCACCAGGCGGTCGAGTACGAGGACATCGCCGCGTCGCTGCGGAAGCTCGTCGCCGCCGGCGTCCCGATCTTCAAGCTGCAGGAGGCGGCGGCGATCCACGTGCGCGAGGTGACGGCCGAGGCCGTCGAGACGCTCGAGCGCTACGCGGAGACGATCTACCTCACCCAGACGCTCGAGCGCCGGAACGGCCAGGGGCTCACGTACTTCCTCAACGTCCAGGACGCGATCGCGGCCTGGCGGGCGGACCCGGGCCCGCGCGAGTGGCGCGTCCACATCCACGTGCCCGTCTTCCTCGACGACCTCGGACCGTTCGGCACGACGCGCTCCGCGATTGCCGAGGCGCTCGCGGAGCACAAGGCGACGCCGCTCTCCCGTCAGCTCGAGATCGAGACCTACACCTGGGACATGCTCCCCGACGACCTCAAGACGGGCGACATCGTCGACTACGTCTGCCGCGAGCTCGAGTGGGTTCGCGACCAGCTCGTGTGACGCGAGCGGCTCGGCCTAGACGGCGAGCCCGGCTCGGGCGCGCAGCCGGAGCAGCAGGGCCATGAAGTCGACGTCGGCGTAGCCTTCGTCCTTCGTCTCCTGCAGGAGCTCCGCGAGCTCCGCGGTCACCGGCAGCGGGATCCCCGCCTCGTCTGCGAGCGCCAGCACCAAGTCGATGTCCTTCTTCATCATCGACGTCGTGAACGTGGCCGAGTAGTCGTCGGCCAGGAGCGGCGCGGTCTTGTACTTGACGAAAGGCGAGCCGACGGCGGAGTTGCCCATCACCTCGAGCAGCCGTGCGCGGTCGACGCCGATCGCGTCCCCCAGGAGGAGCGCCTCCGACATCAGCTGGGCGGTGCCTGCGATCAGCACCTGGAGCGCGAGCTTGACGACGCGAGCCTCCTCCGCCTCGCCGACGTAGAAGACGTTCGGGCCGATCGCCGTCAGCAGCGGCTCGATGCGCTCGTACGGCTCAGCGGGGCCCGAGACGACGATGGTCAGGTTCCCCGCCCGGACGACGCCGGGGTTGCCGCTGACCGGCGCCCGGTAGAACGCGACGCCGGCGCTCTCGGCCGCCGCAGCCACGCGGCTCGACGCGGCGACCGACACGGTGCTCATGTCGACGAGCGCGCTGCCCGGCCGGGCCTGCCCGAGCACCCCGCCCTCGCCGGTCGTGACCGCCTCGAGCGCGCCGTCGTCCGAGACCATCGTGATGCACACGTCGTGGTCGGCCAGGAGCGATCCGGGGCTCTCGGCGACGGTCGCCCCCTGCTCGACGAGCTCGCCGGCTTTGCCGGGGGTCCGGTTGTAGACGGTCAGCGTGTGACCGGCAGCGAGGATCCGCTCGGCGATCGGCACGCCCATCTTCCCGAGCCCGACGAGTGCGACGTCCACGGCGGCCAGTATCTCACCCCGGCGGCTGGGCGCGTGGGCCGAGTGACGCCGCGCGATACCGTACGCACCCGACCAGCCGGGCGACCAGGAGGAGTGCAGTGGGAGCGTTCACCGAGGAGATGCGCAGGCGGCTCGATGCGGCGGTGCTGTGGCACGTCGCAACCGTCAACCCGGACGGCTCGCCGCAGGTGACGCCCATGTGGGCCGAGCTCCGCGGCGACCGGATCCTCCTCAACACCGCCAAGGGGCGGAAGAAGCACCGGAACATGTCCTCGGACCCGCGCATCGCCATGTCGTCGGTCGCGCCCGACGTCTCTCCGACCGACGTCGCCATCCAGGGCCGAATCGTCGACACGTACGACGACGAGCGCGCCGACCGCGACATCGACGCGCTCGCGAGGAAGTACATGGGCGTCGACGCCTACCCGTATCGCCGGCCCGGCGAGGAGCGAATCAGCTTCGTCGTCGAGCCGCTGCACGTCTTCGCCTGGTCGCGCTAGCGAGCGTTCGGACCGGGCGGGCGCAAGGGCAAGGGGTGTAGACGCCGATCGGGGCTTCGGCCTTGCGCCGAGGAAGCTCTGTCGAGCGGGAACGCGGGCCGATCGGCGAGACTCTCGCCGTGCGGACACGAGGGACGGAGGTCGACGTCGCGGTCGTCGGCGCCGGGATGGCCGGATTGACGGCCGCCACGGCGCTCGCGGCCGAGGGCCGGGAGGTGATCGTCCTCGAGGCTCGAGACCGGGTGGGCGGGCGCCTGCTCAACGTCGAGATCGGCGGGCAGCCGAACGAGCTCGGCGGCCAGTGGATCGCGCCGTACCAGTCCGAGATGCAGGCGCTGGTCGCGGAGCTCGGGATCGGGCTCTTCCACAGCCACCGCGAGGGCGACAACGTGTTCGTCGACCGCTCGGGGCGGACCGTGCGGTACGCCGGTCACGACACGCCGCTCGGGTCCGCGGCCGACCGCGCGTACGCCGCCGCGGTCGCGCAGCTCGACGCGCTCGTCGACACCGTCGACCCGGAGGCGCCGTGGGAGCACCCGGACGCGGCGAGCCTCGACGAGGCCACGTTCGAGGCGTGGCTGCGGCGCGAGGTCGCCGACGACGACGCCCGCGACCTCCTCCGCTCGAACCTCGCGGGCGGCTACCTGGCCAAGCCGGCCCACACGTTCTCGCTCCTGCAGTGCCTGCTGATGATCGCGGGCGCGGGCAGCGTCGACGAGCTGCTCGAGCCCGACCTCTGCCTGCACTCGCGCGTCGTCGGCGGCTCGCAGGCGATCCCGATCCGGCTGGCGGAGCGGCTCGGCGACCGCGTCCGCCTCGGCGCGCCGGTTCGCTCGTGCTCCTGGTCGGAGGAGGGCGTCACGCTCGCCGCCGACGGGCTCGCCGTCTCGGCCCGCAAGGCAATTCTCGCCGTCCCACCGAACCTGACGGGCAGGATCGCGTTCGACCCGCCCCTTCCCGCCTGGCGCTCCCGCCTCGAGCAGGGGCTCTCCCAGGGGAGCGTGATCAAGGTGCTGGCCGTCTACGAGCGGCCCTTCTGGCGGGACGAGGGGCTCAGCGGCGAGGGGTTCGCCCCGTACCAGCTCGTCCGCGAGGTCTACGACAACACGCCGCCGTCGGGTGCGCCGGGCGTGCTCTGCACGTTCCTCGCAGGGGAGAACGCGGAGCGGGCCGGACGGCTCGACCCGCCCGAGCGGCGGCGGCTGGTGCTCGAGGGGTACGCGGCGTTCTTCGGAGCCGACGCGCTCGCGGCGGTCGACGTGCACGAGCGCGACTGGTCGGCCGAGGAGTGGACGCGAGGCGCCTACGGCGCGACCTTCGCCGTCGGTGGACTCTCCCGCTTCGGGGCGGACCTGCGGCGGCCTGTTGGCCCGATCCACTGGGCCTGTACGGACATCGCAGGGGTCGGCCACATCCACATGGAGGGTGCCGTCCGGTCGGGCAAGGCCGCCGCCGAGGCCGTCGCGGGAAGGCTGTAGCCGACGCTCGCCCGGCAGCTCGCGCCCGGTCAGGGGGCGAGACCGTCGAAGACGAGCCGCTGGAAGTGCTGGATCAGGTGCTCGCTCGAGAGCAGCAGGCGGCCGTGCAGCACCATCCCGGAGCCGAGCCCTCGCTGCACCGATTGCACGAGCGCGTCGTCCTCGGCGCCGACCTGGCTCGAGAACGCGATGATCTCCCGCGCCGTCTCCTCGGGCACGTCGCTGCCGAAGAAGTAGTCCGTGTGGCCGGCGGTGCGGTCGGGCCCCGCCGGTCGCCAGACGTCGACGGACAGGTTGGCCGGACCGGGCTCGACGTTCAGCGTCAGGTTCGGCCAGACCACGTGGTACTGCCCCTGCGCCACCGGCCCCACGGGAACGTACGGCACCGTCGCCCCGCTCGCGAGGGCGGACGCGCGGACGGGCGCGAGCTGGCTGAGGACGGTCTCGTGCGCCTGGAGCACGTAGGCGTCGGGGTCGACGTCGACCACCTTGCTGAAGCCCGGATGCGCGACCGGGCAGTGGTAGCACTCCAGGTAGTTCTCGAGCCCGACCTTCCAGTTCGCCTTCACCTCCCACTCCTGCCGGGTGTGGAACCGCACGGACTCGAGGTCGAGGCCGCCCTCGGCGATGCGCTCCGGCAGGTCGCCGAGCGTCTCGGCGAGCGGGGCGGCATCCGGGTCCGGGTTACAGAAGACGAGCGGGCCCCACGTCTCGACCGCAACCGGCAGCAGCGAGTACGCGCCGGGGTCGAAGCCCGGCTCGCGCTCCGAGCGCGGCGCGCG
>Ga0073934_10009878_pt1 | contig 12045 bp, 12 predicted proteins | sample LarsenN4metaG_FD_76834 | JGI IMG/M metagenome (GOLD analysis project Ga0073934, IMG submission 76834) | Hot spring sediment bacterial and archeal communities from British Columbia, Canada, to study Microbial Dark Matter (Phase II) - Larsen... ... | reverse complement strand
CGGCGGCCGGGAGCGGGCCTGCCCTGCCGCCTGCCTTGTCTGCCAGCGCCGGCATCCCCAAGATGCGTGCACCGCGACGCCGCAGCGGCGGCAGCCGCGCCCCGACAACCACCCGAGGAGACAGCCATGCCTCTGTACGACTACCGCATCGGCCACGGTGAACGCATGGTCGAAGCCAAGCACGCCATGAGCGCCAGCCCCGCGACCTGGGGCGAGTTGCGCGAGCTGGCGGGTCTGCCGGACGACGGCACGCCGGCCGACACGCCGGTGCAGAAGATCCTCACCACCGGCGGCGTCGTTGGCAGTGCGGCCGGCAAAACCGACCTGCCCCCCTGCATGGGCGGCAGCGGCATGGGCTGCGGCAAGGGTCTGTGCGGGATGTAAGCGTTCGCTACACCGCTTGAACCCGGGCGCCGGCAACTGCAGGCCGCGCGGGCAACGCCAGCCAGGAGACTCCCCGTGCAACGCCACCTCGCCCTGATGCTTTGCCTGGCGGCGGCCACCGCCGCCGACGCCGCCCCCGCCGACCTCGCCTGCCACTGGGACAAGCCCGCCGGCAAGGCACCGGCCGGCGGCTCCGCCGCCGTCGCGAAGCTCTACGCCGCGCCGGCGGAGCCGCTGTTCCTGCGCCTCGACGCCGACGCCAACACCGTTGCCCACAACGACCCCGACCACGCCCAGGCCGGCACGCTGCCGACACTGCGCCTGTCCGGGTCCGGCACCGGCGTGATCATCACCGCCTCCAGCGTCAACCTGAAGGAAGTCCAGGGCCTGCAGACGCTGCTGGAGATCTCCATCGACCGCTACACACTGGAGAGCGAGATGCTGTTCCTGATGCAGGAATCGCTCGGCTCGGCGCCCGTCTCGCAGTGGACGCGCCCGGGCCGCTGCGTGTTGCGGAAGTTCTGAACGGCGCGGCGCACCGCCATAGGCGGTCAGCCGAACAGGTCGCCCTGCCGCACATTCCGCGCCTGCCGGTTCTGCAACCAGGACGGCGAGGGCAACGGCGCCCGGAACCGGCTCACATCCAGCGGCGCTCGCGTGTCGCGCGCCGCATAGCCGAGTTTTTTCGTCGCCACCGCGAAGCGTTGCGCGAGCAGCCCGGCATAGGCCCCGGCGCCGGTATGGCGGCTGAAGAAGCGCGGATCGTTGTCACGGCCGCCGCGGGCGTCGTGGATCACCGCCATCACGCGGGCGGCGCGCTCCGGGAAATGCGCCTGCAACCATTCCGCGAACAGCGTCTTCACTTCATGCGGCAGGCGCAACAGCAGGTAGCCGGCCGTTTCCGCCCCGGCCTCGCGCGCGGCGGCCAGCACCGCCTCCATTTCGTGGTCATTGACGAAGGGAATCGCCGGCGCGAACAGCACGCCGACGGGAACGCCGGCCGCGCTCAATTCGCGCAGTGCGCGCAGGCGCGTTGCCGGTGCCGCGGCGCGCGGCTCCAGCCTGGCCTTCAGTTCATTGCTCAGGGTGGTGATGCTGAGGAACACGCGCACGAGGTTTTCCTGCGCGAATTTCGCCAGCAGGTCGACGTCACGCAGGATGAGGCTGCCCTTGGTGACCACCGTCACCGGGTGGCGGCATTCGTAAAGCAGCTCCAGCAGGGCGCGCGTGCTTTTCTGCTCGCGCTCGAGCGGCTGCCACGGGTCCGTGTTGGAACCGAACGCGATCGGCGCCACCCGGTACCCGGGCTTCGCCAGTTCCGTGCGCAGCAACGCGACGGCATCCGGCTTCCAGGCGATCTTCGTTTCGAAGTCGAGGCCGGGCGACAGATCCAGGTAACTGTGCGTCGGCCGCGCGAAGCAGTAGATGCAGCCGTGTTCGCAACCCTTGTAGGGGTTGATGCTGCGGTCGAAGGGCACGTCCGGCGATGCGTTGCGCGTGATGATGCGTCTGCTGTGGTCCACGAGCAGTTCGGTGGGCCGGCGCGGCGCGCCGCCCTGCTCGTCATCCCCGGCGGCGGCCCAGCCATCGTCCTCGCGCACCGACAGCGCGCGGGCGTAGCGGCCCTCGCCGTTGGAAACGGCGCCACGGGTACGGTCGGGAAGCGACGGCTGGCTCATGGCGAACACTGTACATAATGACAGTGTCCGCGAACAGCCCGTGCCGCAGGGAAACAGGCTGACACCACCGCGGCGTGCCGTGGCGGCGCCCGCGTTCCGCGCTCGCCGTCAGTACTTCACCGTCAGCAGGATCCAGGCTTCCGGCATCACATCGAGGATGGCGGCCTCCAGTTGCTTGTCGAGGCCGGTGAGGATGCCGACACCGATCAGCACCAGCAGCAACGCGAAGCCCTTGCGCAAGGCATCGATGCGCGCCAGCACCCGGTCGCGCGCGGCCCGGAATCCCGCGCGCGAGGCGTAGGCAAATGCCACCAGCGGGATCGCGGCGCCAAAACCGAACAGCGCCAGCAGCAGGCCGCCACGCAGCGCGCCGCCTTCACTGGCCACCAGCGACAGCGTCGAGCCGAGCAGCGGGCCGGAACAGGGCGTCCAGATCATGCCGAGCGTGAGCCCGAGCACGAAGGAACCGGTGAGCGAGTCGTCGCGGACATGTTGCGCGGCACGGTTGGCACCGCTGGCCAGCGGCGTCATCCAGGCGACGAAGCGCGCGTTCAGCGCCGGCACCAGCAGCACGATGCCGAACACCAGCAGCAGCACGGCACCGAACTGGCGGAACGCATCGCCACTGAAACCGAGCAGCGACCCCAGCACGCCCAGCAGCACGCCCAGCAGCGTGAAGGACACGATGATCCCGGCACCGATCGCCAGCGGTGCAGCCCGGTTCGCCTGCAGCGCACCGCCGACCACCAGCGGAATCATCGGCAGCACGCAGGGCGAGAGGGTTGTCAGGCTGCCGGCGAGGACCGCCAGCGCGAATTCACCGGCGCTCATGCAGGCACACGCCCGGCATTACAGCCCCGCCTGCAGCGCGGCACGGATTTTCGCGGCATCCGTTTCGCCGGCAAGACGCGCCTTTTCATCCTTGCCCTTGTAGACGATCAGCGTCGACTGCGTGCGCACGCCGAGTTTTTCGCGCAACGCCGGCTCGTGGTCGTAATCGGCGATGAACAGCGTCAGCGGCAGGGATTTTTCGGCGCGCAACGCGCTGATGACCTTCTGCTGCGCGCGGCAGGTCGGGCACCAGTCGGCATGGAAATGCAGCGCGACGGATTTGCCTGCCAGTTTCGCCTCGGCGAATTTCGGCGCCGAATAGGGGGTGACATCGAGGGCGGCGGCAGTACCGGCCAGCAGCGCGAGCGCGGCGGCGGCGAGGAAGGTAATGGTCTTCATGTCGGGCACCTGGGTGGCAAGACGGCGTGCGGGCGAGCGGGCAGGGTAACCCGGCACGCGCGCGTGCCGGCAGCACGGGCCGGACACGCGGCCTTCGATGGCGATGCCCGGCCAGCGGTTCCCGCGCCCCTGCAAAAAGAAAGGCCGGCATCACTGCCGGCCTTCCGTCACGCGATCACGTGGCTCAGGCGAACAGCGTCACCTTCGCGTTCGAGATCACGTCGATGCCGCGCTCCTTGACGCCGGCCTTGACGATGATGTCGGTGTCCGACTCCTTCCACATCGAGACCACGATGGTCTCGCCCGGCATCACCGGCGAGGAGAAGCGCACCTTGATCGAACGGAACTTCGTCGGGTCACCGCCGGCGAAGCCGTCGATCACCGCGCGGCCGACGTTGGCGAACGTGCAGAGGCCGTGCAGGATCGGCTTCTCGAAGCCACCCATCTTGGCGAACATCGGGTCCGCGTGCAGCGGGTTCTTGTCGCCGGAAAGACGGTACAGCAGCGCCTGGTGGCCCATCGTCTTGTATTCCAGCACCTTGTCCGGCGCGCGGTCCGGCGGGTTGTTGCCGGCTTCCGGCGCCTTCGGCCCGTTCGGCGCGAAGCCGCCCTCGCCGCGCACGAAGGTGGTGAAGACGTTGCGGAACAGCGGCTCGCCGCTGCCCTTCATCTTCGTCAGCACCTCCACCTCGATGGTGGCGCCCTTGCCGCGCTTCTTCTCTTCGTCGTAGCCCTTGTCGTAGATGCCGGTGAGCTTCGCCTCGTTGATGACGGTGGCGTTGACCGGCATCGGTGCCTTGAGGATCTCGAGGTACTGCTCGCCGTGCAGGATCATCATCGGGTTGATCTGGATGCCGGGAACGGTCATCAGCTGCATCAGCGTGCCGAACACCGGGATCACGCCGTAGGTCGGCAGTGCCTTCAGGCCGTTCTCGTAGGTGTACTGCAGCACGTCCTTGCTGGTCGGGTCCTGGTCGTAGCCGACGCCGGCGCCGAGTGCGTAAAGGATCATCTGGTCCTGCGTCCAGGAAGCTTCGGCCGGCGGCAGTTGCGCGCCCAGCGCCTTGCTCGGATCAATCGCCATGGTGTGACTCCATTACCGTTGGATGGTTTGCGTGACAGGGCCCATCGGTGTGCTTTGCACAGGCCGCGCCGGATATTGCCGCAAGGATGACCGGAGCGTCACTGACAGGAACCGGCGCCATCCTGACGTGCGCGGTCAAGTTGGGCCTGCACCGCCGCCTCCACGGTGGCCAGCGCCGACCGCCATGCCGCGTCGGTGCCGTCGGCCGCGCCGCCGGCAAACAGCGCCGACGCCGCGATCGGTGCACCGATGCGCATGCGGATCGTCCAGGGGATCCACGGCAGCAGCGTGAACGGCGTGCCCAGCCAGGCCCAGGCGAGCGCCGCGCGCAGCGGCCAGGCGGCATCGACGCCGGCGAGGATCGCCAGCGCGCCGAGCGCACCGAGCAGGGTCACGCCCCAGCGCTTCTGGCCGAACAGGCGCGGCAGCACCAGCGCAGTCGCCAGCCAGTTCGCGCGCCACAGCACCGGCGCCGTGTAATGCGAGCCGGCGATGCCCATCGGCACGATGGCGAGTCCGTGCTCGCGGGCGATGCGCAGGAAGCCGACGCGGCCACCGAAGTCGACGCGGTTCGCCTCCTGCAGCGGGCGCAGGGTTTCGTGGTCGCCACCGGGAAAGACCAGCAGCGGCACGCCCTTGCCGATGGCGTCGCGCGCCGCCTCGTAGGTCGAGGGAATCGCGCCGACCTGGCGCAGCAGCCACGACGACGGCCACAGGCGGAACGACAACGGCAATGCGAAACCGGCCAGCGGCCGCTGCGCGCCGACTTTCTGCAGGTACAGCGCGATGAAGCATTCGATCTCCGCGGCGCCGATACCGGCCGAGTGGTTGGCCACCAGCAGGAACGGGCCCTGCGCGGGCAGGTTTTCGGTGCCGCACAGGCTCGGCCGGTGCAGCACGCGCAACACCGGCCACGCGCGGCGCTGCACCCACTGCGCGAACGCCGGCGTCACCTGGCCGGGATTCGCGATGACTATCCCTGCGGCCCAGCGGCCGGCGTTGTTGCTGTTCTCTGCCACGGCGCTGTCTCCGGGTTGCCGCCGTCCGGGCGGCGTTTGCGCCAGCCGCACGACGACGCCGTGCAGCGATTCGCGCGTCCTGCGCGCGGCGAACGCGCTCATCAGGATGCGCCACTGCCCCTGTCAGTCAATGCCATTGACCCTGCGTGCCGCCGCCGGCTATCCCCTTGGCCGACGCCATGCACGCTACGCGCGCAGGCAGCCGACGGCGCCGCACCGGTGGCGCACCATCCCGATGACACGACGAGGACGCCGACATGTTTGAACCGGGCGACATGGCGAAGATGGCCGGCCAGATGGCACGCCAGTGGGTGAACGCGAACCTGCGCCCGGCACTGCCGGCGCTCGAGCACGGCGAGATGCTGCCCTACGACCTCATGCGCGACATGGCGCAGAAGTTCGGCATCCGCGACCTGGCAAAGATGGCGCTGGAAAAAAAGGTGCGCCGGATGCGCGAAGCCGGTGGCAACGCGGGCCCGAAGGGCGCCGGCCTCGCCGCGCTGATGGCCGACGCCGGCGGCAGCGACGGCATGGACCCGATGATCGGCATGATGATCGCGAAGGAACTGTGCCGCGCATCGCCGGGCTTTTCGATGGGCTGGGGCGTGTCGGTGGCGCTCGCCGGCGGCGCCATCATCGCCAAGGGCACCGCCGACCAGATCGAGAAATACGGCATTCCGCTGGCCACCGTCGACAGCATCGGCTCCTGGTGCCTCACCGAGCCGGGCGCCGGTTCCGATGCATTCGGCTCGATGCGCACCACCGCCAGGCCCGACGGCGGCGACTACATCCTCAATGGCCAGAAGACCTTCATCACCAACGGCCCCTACGCGGACACCTACGTGGTCTACGCGAAGGTGGATCGCGGCCAGCCGCGCGAGCAGATGGCGGTCAACGCCTTCATCCTCGAGCGCGGCATGACGGGGTTTTCGCAGGGCAAGCCGATGAAGAAGATGGGCATGCGCGACTCGCCCACCGGCGAGCTCTTCTTCGATGACGTGCGCGTGCCGAAGTCGCAGTTGCTCGGCGGCGTTGAAAAGGGCGGCGAGGGTCGCAGCGACACCAAGGAGTCGCTGGGCACCGAACGCTCCGGCCTGCCCGGCATGGCCTGGGGCATCATCGAGGAATGCCTGGAGCGTTCGACGAAGTACGTCAACGAGCGCCAGCAGTTCGGCCGGCCGATCGGCGAGTTCCAGGCCGTGCAGCTGGACATCGCCGACATGTACATGAAGCTGAAGAACGTCGAGAACATCTGCTACCGGCTGGCGTGGATGCAGAAGAACGGCGTCCAGGACGTCGCCTTCGTCAACGCCTCGAAGGCCTACTGCTCGCAGGCCTGTGTCGATGCCACGCTGCGCGCGATCCAGCTGCACGGCGGCTACGGCTACATGGAGGAGTACCACATCGAGAAACTCGCGCGCGACGCCAAGCTGCTGGAACTCGGCGCCGGCACCACGCACATCAACTACCTGTCGGCGGCGCGCGCGGTGCTGGCCGCGGGCTGAGCGCCGGCGGCGCCGCGGCGGCGGCAACCACCCGGCCCGCTGGCGCCGGGCTTGCCGCGTTGCCTATAGTCCGGCGCTGTTGCCCACCGCCCCGAGCCGCCCATGAAACTCGCCGAACGCCTGCAGTCCGCCCGTGTCACCGTCTCGGCCCTCCGCCGCCTGCTGAAAGTCGCGCCGCTGGCGCGGCCGGGCGCCAACACCACGATTTCCACCCTGCTCGCCGCGCGCGCGCAGCAGTCGCCCGACGCCACCGCGCTGGTCTTCGAGGGCCGCCGCTACAGCTGGCGCGAGGCCGACGAGCACGTCACCCGCTGGGCGCGCGAGCTGCATGCGCGCGGCCTGCGCAGCGGCGACATCGTCGCGCTGGTGATGGACAACCGCGCCGAGTACCTGTTCGCGGAAACGGCGGTGGTGCGCGTCGGCGCCGTGGTGTCGCTGATCAACTCGCACCTCGCCGGCGAGGCGCTCGCGCATGCGATCACCGTGTGCCGGGCGAACGCGCTCATCGTCGGCACCGAGCACCGCGAGCGCGTGGAGGCGATACGCGCCGCGCTGCCGGGCGTCGAGCCGCAGAACTGGTGGTTCGTCGCCGAGGGCGAGGACTACGCGGCGCCCGACACGCTCGATGCCTCGGTGCGCCGGCAGTCGACCACGCCGCTGGTGACCAGGATCACCGCGACGCCGGACGACACCGGCTGCTACATCTACACCTCCGGCACCACCGGCCTGCCGAAAGCCGCCGTGATCACGCATCGACGCTGGATACTCGCGTCCGGCGGCTTCGCCTTCGGCCTCGAGGACAACAGCGCCACCGACGTCATCTACTGCACGCTGCCGCTGTACCACTCCAGCGGACAGTTCGCCGGCTGGGGCTCGGCGCTGTGTTCCGGCGCCGCGCTGTTGCTGCGCCGCCGCTTCTCCACCCGCGAGTTCTGGAACGACGTGCACGAGCACGGCGCCACCGTGTTCATCTACATCGGCGAGTTGTGCCGCTACCTGCTGAACGCACCGCCTTCCGCGAAGGAGCGCGGCCACCGGCTGCGCGTCGCCGTCGGCAACGGCCTGCGCGAAACCATCTGGCGCGAATTCCAGCAGCGCTTCGCGATTCCGCTGGTGCGCGAGTTCTACGGCGCCACCGAAAGCAACGTCGCGCTGCTCAATTTCGAGGGCAAGGCCGGCTACGTCGGCCGGCTGGCGCCGGGCCAGGCGATCATTGCCTGCGACCCGGACAGCGGCGAACCGCTGCGCGATGCGAAGGGCCGTTGCCGCAAGGTGAAGACCGGCGAGACCGGCCTGATCATCGGCTTCATCAACCCGGTGATGCGCTTCGACGGTTACCTCGACGAAAAGGCCACCAGCAAGAAGATCCTCGAGAACGTGTTCTTCCGCGGCGACCGCTGGTTCAACACCGGTGACCTGATGCGGCTGGACGACGGCAACTGGGTGGCGTTTGCCGACCGCGCCGGCGACAACTACCGCTGGAAGGGCGAAAACATTTCCGCCGGCGAGGTGGAGGCGTCGCTGCACGGCTGCGCCGGCCTGGTGGAGAGCATTGTCTATGGCGTCGAGGTGCCCGGTGCCGAAGGGCGTGCGGGCATGGCGGCGCTGGTGGTGAACGACGGGTTCGGCATCGAGGCGTTTGCGAAGTGGGTGCGCGAGAAGGTGCCGTCCTACCAGCAGCCGCGTTTCGTGCGCATCCTCGGCAGCGCGGCGAAGACGACCGGCACCTTCAAGTACCAGAAGGCCGCCTACCGCGCCGAAGGCTATGACCCGTCACGCATCGCCGACGCCCTCTACGTGCGCGGCGACGGCCACTATCACGCGCTCGACAAGACCGCCTTCGATGACATCCGCGCCGGCCGCCGCCACGTCGACTGACGCCGCGGCGGCGCGCGTCCGCGTCAGCGCGGGCCCAGGCGCTCGAACGACAGCGTGACCTCGCCGAGCCCGATGCCGAACTTCGAGAAGCGCGCGCGGTTGATCATCACGCGCTCGTCGACGAGGAACATCCAGTCGTCGAAGGCGAGCTCCCATTCGCGGCCGCGCGCCGGCACCCGCAGCGTGTAGCGCCAGCGCAACGCCGAGCCGGCGACCACGCCTTCCGCCTCGCCGACGACATCGGCGGCGGTGCCGCGGTAGGTGCCGTCCGCCAGGCGCCGGATCGTCCAGACCCGCTGCTGCGTTTCGCCGTCGTCGTAGGTGAAGCGCTCGTCGAGCACCAGCGTGTCGCCGGTCACCGTGCCGGTGATGTCGACGACGAACCGGCGGATCAGCGTGCCGTCGCTTTCCTGCACCAGCCCGTGGCCGCGCGTCTGGCCGGAAAACCAGGCGAACAGGTCGAGCGCCGGCGCGGTGCGCGCGTAGTCGTCGATGCGCGGGCCGCCGCAACCGGCGAGCAGCAGGAGCAGGCCGGTGACGGCAAGCGCGCGCAGGGCGAGGGAATGACGGGTTTGCATGACGGCCTCCGGCGGCGCGGTCGGGATGGAAGAGGGTTACTGAACGCGGCGCGCCGGCGTGGCGCCCCCGGCCACGTCGCCCGGCGACACCGCGGCCGCGTCGGCGCCGTCGCGCAACTGGCGCAGCGCGAGCAGGGCGCGCTTCTGGTCGGTATCGAGCGGTTGTGCGCCCAGCCACACGGCGAACAGCGCGGCAGCGGCATCGTCGCGCGCCGTGTGCGCAACGACGCGGCCGTTGAGCGCCAGCGATACGCCCTGACCCGGCCGGTAGGTGAGCGTGTAGCGGTCGCCGGCGCGCACGTCGGTGAAGGCATTGACGAGGCTGTCGATCGCCTGGCGCTGCTCCGGCGCCAGCCGGGCCGGCGGGACATTGCGTGCCATCACCTCGCGCGTGCCCGCACGCAGGCGCTCGCCGGGAATCGGCACCAGGTAGCGGATCTCCAGCTGCTTGCCGATGCGCGCGTCGAGCACGTTGTCGGCGCGGCTGCCGGCGGGCAGCCACAGCGCCGTCACGCCGACCTTGATCAGGCCGGCCCAGCGGCTGAGGTGGGTGCCGGACAGCAGCCAGCGGCCGCCGTCGTCCTCGCGCACATGCTCCACCGTGACACCCTCGATGCGCTCGGCACTCGCCGGCGCCAGCGCCGGCATCAGGGTGGCGGCCAGCAGCAGGCCGGCCAGGGGTTGTCTCAGGCTCATGTTTCACCTCCCGGGGATGAACCGCGGCCGGCGTCGCGCCAGGCCAGCCAGACCGCCGCCAGCTTGAACAGCACCGGCACCACCGCGTAGGCGAGCACGAGGGCGGTGTCGCCGCGGTCGTCGTGCGCGGCGGTGCCTGCCTCGAAGCCGCCGGCGTCGATCAGCGCCAGCGCCAGCGCGGCACCGCCGGCCAGCGCCAGCTTGGTGGCCACGCCCCACCAGGCGAAGGCGAGGCCGGCGTCCTCGTGGCCGCTGGCCTCGCGCAGGCGGGTGGCCAGGCGCGCCTGCTGCGCCGAGGGCAGCGCGTTGTCGGCACCGACGCTGATGCCGCTGGCGGCGCAGACCAGCGCGAAGGCGACGGCGTCGCCCGGCCCGAGCAGCGGTACCAGCAGGAACACCAGCGCCGCCCACGCCATCGACAGGATCCAGGCACGCAGCAACCCGGTCCGCCGCGCCAGCCAGAGCCAGGCCGGCAAGGCAAGGATGCCGGCGCCGAGGTAGGTGACCAGGTACAGGCCGAGCCACTCGCGCGCCGCCAGCACATGCGTCACGTACAGCACCAGCAGCGTGGCGGGCATCGCGTTCGCCAGCGCGTTCAGGAAATAGGCGCCGAGCAGGCGGCGGAACGGCGGCGCCGCAAACAGCGCCCGCGTGCGCGGCAGCAGGTCTGCCCAGGCGCGCGCGCCGCCCCAGTCGGCGCAGGCCGCCAGCGACCACGGCAGCCACAGCGCCAGCGGCAGCAGGGCGGCGAGCAGCCACCACTGCAAGTGCAGGCTGGCGCCGATGTCGTCGGCGCGGCCGGCCACCACCGGCAGCGCGGTCGCCAGCACCGTGCCGGCGATGATGAAGCCCTCGCGGGCGCTGGCCAGGCGCGCGCGCGCCACGTCGTCGCCGGCGAGCGTGGCCCCGAGCGCGTAGAGCGGCACGGTGAGTAAGGACCAACCCACCCAGGTAGCCAGCGCGCCGGCGAACAGCCAGGCGAGGCCGGCGGTGCCGGCCGGCAGGAACAGCAGCGCGGTGCCCGCCAGCAGCAGGGGCGCGCCCAGCGCGAGCAGCAGGCGGGCGCGCGCCGCGCTGCGGCAGGCATGCCCGGCGAGCGGGTCCACCAGCAGGTCGAGGGCACGTGCTGCCAGCAGGGCCAGACCCACCGCGGCCGCCGGCAGGCCGAGCCCGTCGACAAAGTGCGCCGGCACCAGCAACAGCAGCGGAATGCCGGGCAGGGCGAGCACCAGCCCCGGCAGCCCGTAGCGCAGGGCGAGCCAGGAGCCGCCGCCGGCGGCAATGTCCCCACGGACGCTCATGATTTCTTGTACAACCAATGGCAACTTGTACAAGCATCTTACCCGCGACCGGGCGATCCGGTGCGTTGGCGGCCGTCGCGGTTTTCCGAAGTGCGGCGCCCGCGGCAACGGATGGCCGGCCCGCGGCGGTGCGGCAGGGCACCGGCAACCGGCCGGCGCGTTTGGTGCCATCATCGCCGGCCGCGCCGTTGCGGCCGCGGCGGGTCCGCCCGCCGCCACGGCAAGCCCGGCGGCGTTACGCCTCACCGCCGGCAGAACCGGGAGAACCAGGCCATGTTCAACACCGACCGCAAGTACTGGGGCTGGGGCTACGCCTCGCTGCCCTTCCCGCAACCGATGCTGCAGCTGGCGCGCGCGTTTCTTTCCGCGAAGTTCGGCGTGACGCTGCCGGAGCCCTGTGCGGTGCCCGCGCTCGACGCCCTGCGCATGCCGGAACCCGCGCTCGCCGTGCCGGCCGCGTTCGCGGACATCATGACCGCCGAGCGCTACCACCGCGCCGTGCACACCTACGGCAAGTCCTTCCGCGACACCGTGCGCGCCCTCGACGGCGATTTCGCCGGCGCACCGGACCTCGTTGCCTACCCGCGCGACGAAGAGGAGGTGCTGCGCCTGCTGCGCTGGGCGAATGACAACGCCGTGGCGGTGATTCCCTTCGGCGGCGGCTCGAGCGTCGTCGGCGGCGTCGAGGCGG
>Ga0073934_10009877_pt1 | contig 12046 bp, 11 predicted proteins | sample LarsenN4metaG_FD_76834 | JGI IMG/M metagenome (GOLD analysis project Ga0073934, IMG submission 76834) | Hot spring sediment bacterial and archeal communities from British Columbia, Canada, to study Microbial Dark Matter (Phase II) - Larsen... ... | reverse complement strand
TCGAGCCCCTCGGTGAAGGGCCCCACGGCCTCGCGGAGCTCGTGCGCGACGTGGGCCGGCACCGCCCACCCGTCGGCCTGCCAGATGTCGGTCCGGTAGAGCCCGAACGTGCGCCCGTCGGGGGTGAGCCGGAGGAGCTTCAGGCGGAACACGCCCTCCACCCGGTCCTCCGCGAGGGGGACGAGCTGCTGGAGGACCTTGTCGCGGGAAAACCACTCGCTGATCCACCCGCTCCACTCCCCCACCCGCAGGTCGGCGATCGCCTCGCGGGCGTCCCGGGCGCGCGCGACGACGACCCGGTCGTAGCCCTGCCCAGCCGAGTCGACCACGAGCACGTGGTAGCTCCGGAGATCCGGGTCGCGGGCGGCGCCGCCCCCCTCGATCTGCATCCCGGTCTCGGACCACCGGAAGCGCTCGGCCCCGAGGAGCTCCACGGTGGTCTCGAGGGGCGCCTGGTAGGAGGCCGGGGCATTCTGCCAGCCGGCGGCCGGCACGAGCCGGACGTCCTCCACGAGCCCGCCGATCAGCTTGACGATGGCCGGGTCGAGCGTCCGGCCGCCGAGGTCCCCCTGGCGATAGACGCGCCCGAAGCTCACGCGCCACGACGCCGTGAAGGGGCCCGTCCCGTTCACCTGGATCGACTGCTTGAGGCGCGACGGCCAGGAGCACGGCCAGTTGAGGAGGATCGAGCGCCTCCCCTGGCGCTCGGCCGCCTCCCAGACGAACTCGGCCTTGACCGCCCCCGAGTGGAGCGTCGTGTGGGCGACGTTGAGCGGCTCGCCGGGCACGTGGGTGAAGAAGCTCACCACCTCGGTCGTGCCGGTATGGGCGCCGGTCTGCAGCACCGACCAGTTCGTCGGTGTGTCGCACGGGGGGATGGGCAGGGACTCGCTGAAGACGCCCTCCCGCTGGAGCCGGGCGAAGGTCGGGAGCTTGCCGTCGGCGATGAGCTTGCGGAAGAAGCCGGGCGAGGCGCCGTCGAACCCCACCCAGATCAGTCGCTTCGGTCGCGTCATGTGTCGGGTCCCTCCTGGCTCGGTGACCGGTGACTCATCGCGCCCGTTCGGTCTCCCGGCGGGCCTCCACCGGCACAGGGTCGAACTGGTCGGGCGCGGGCGTGGGGGGGATCTGGACCGACCTGACGACCCGCTGGTTCCGGATGTCCCGGAGGTAGTCCTCGACGAGGTAGTTTCGCCGGATCCGCTCGTACGGGCCGACGTGCGCCTCGACCGGAGGCCCCGTGAGCCAGGGGTAGCGGTTCGCCTCGAGGTCCCAGAGGTGGCGGTGCGCGTCGATCGTCCGGCTCACCGGGGCCGACGCACGCGACGCGGCGGGGCCCCAGCTCACGCTCTCGCCCTCTGCGGGCCGGCCTTCGCGTTCGACCCGCGCCGCTCATGCATGCGCGCTAGGCCTTCTGGGCACGCCTGATCTCCTGGTCCGCGCGGGCGGCGGCCTTGGCCAGCGCCTCCTTCGGCGGCGCCCCGCCGATCACGGCCGAGTCCACCATCTCCGAGATGATCTGCAGCACCGCGGGCAGCCCGATGACGCCGGGGAAGGGGCGGGCGTCCGGGATCGTGTCGAGGAAGGCCTGGCCCAGCGGGTTCTGCGCGAGGAACCGCTTGTATTCCGGGTGCTCGGCGGCCGCTCGCGAGTTGGGGATGGCCCCGCTCTCGCCGGCCCAGCGCCCGCTCACGGCCGGCTGGACCCACCACTGGCAGAACTTCGCGACCGCCTCCTTGTTTCGGCTGAGGGCCGAGATGCACCAGTAGTTCCCGGCGAAGTGGGCGCCGCGCCGAACCTTCTTGGGGGGCGGCGCCGTCATGCTCCGCACCTTGGTGGCCAGGATGTTGGCCGTGAAGACCGGGTAGAGGAGGACAGAGCCGACCTTCCGGGTCCCCCACTCGTTCCAGGCCTCGACGTCGGTGTAGGACTTCTGGGGCGAGATCTTCCGCGTGCGCACGTTGTCCACCATGAAGGCCAGCGTCTCGAGCCCCGCCTCCGAGTTGAAGGCGCTGGCCTTGCCGTCGGGGGTGAAGAACTCGCCGCCCGCCCCGGTGAGAAACGCCCAGTAGTTCTGGGCCGTCGTGAAGCCGGGCTTGTTGCCGAGCATGAGCCCCCACTGGTTGTCGGCGGCGCTGGTCATCTTGGTCGCCACCGCCAGGAGCTCGTCCCAGGTCTGGGGGAGCTTCTTCGGATCGAGGCCCGCCTTCTCCATGAGCTCCAGGTTGTACAGCATGCACCCGAGGCCGCCGTTGACGGGGACGCCGTACCGCCGGCCGCCGTAGATGGTGATGGCGTCGAAGTTCTGGTAGGTGGTCGGGTCCAGCCTGACGAGGTCGTCGAGCGGCACGATGATCTTGTTTGCCGCGAAGTCCGGCGGGACGTAGCCCGGGGCGTGGAAGACGTCCGGCGGCGCGCCCGCCGCCACCGCCGCCAGGTACTTCGGCGTGATCTCCTGGGGCCCGTAGGACGTGGGCTTCACCTCGACGTCGGGCGTCGCCTGGTTGAACTCGTTGATCAGCCGCGTGATGATCTCGTAGTTCTTCCCCGCGAAGTGGATCCAGATGTTGACGGTGTGCTTCTTCACCTGCGCGGGGGCCTGGCCCGGGATCGCGCCGAGCGCGAGCCCCGCGCCCGCCGCCCCCGCCGTCCTGAGGAACGTCCGCCGTCCCACCGCGTTCGCCGTGCGTGCCATCGCCGCCTCCTCCCCGTGTCGCGCCGAGCTCAGCCCTTGAGGCCGCTCATGACGACACCCTTCTGGAAGTACCGCTGCAGGGCCAGGTAGACGGCCACGGTGGGGAACACCGAGAGGGTCACCACGGCCATCACCACCCCCCACTCCACCGCCTCCGTCTGCTTGAGGGCCGCGATCAGGAGCTGGATCGTCCGCATCTCGGACGACTGGACGACGATCAGCGGCCAGAAGAACTCGTTCCAGGACGCCGTGAAGGTGAAGATGGCCAGCGTGGCCACCGCCGGGCCCATGTGGGGCACCAGGACCGACACGAGGGCCCGGAGCCGGCCGCAGCCGTCGATCCGCGCCGCTTCCTCCAGCTCCCGCGGCAAGGTCAACAGGAACTGCCGTATCAGGAAGATCCCGAGCGGCGTCATCATGCGCGGCACGATCAGCCCCTGGTAGGTGTCGATCCAGCCGAGCCAGCGCATCAGGATGAACGTCGGGATCATCGTCACCTGGGTGGGGATCATCATGGTCCCCAGGACCAGCAGGAACACCGCATCCCGTCCCCGGAAGCGGAGCCGGGCGAACGGGTACGCGGTGAAGACGCTCGTCACGACGACGAGGACGGTCTCGCCGCCGGCCATGACGAGGCTGTTCAGGATCGCCCGCCCCACGGGCTCCCGGGTGAGGGCGACCACGTAGTTGTCGACGATCGGGCGCGTCGGGATCAGCTGGACCGCGGCCGAGTAAATCTCCGCGCTCGGCTTGAACGAGGACGACACCATCCAGACGTACGGGAGCAGCGTCAGCACTCCCCCGCCCACGAGCAGCGCGTGGAGCGCGAGCGTGAGCGTCGCGGGCCGCCGGGACATCAGAACTCCAGCTGCTGCTTGCCGAACAGCCGGAACTGCACCAGGGTCAGCACGAAGACGATCCCGAAGAGCACGTAGCCCACGGCGCTCGCGTACCCCATGCGGAAGTACGTGAACGCCTGCTGGTAGAGGTAGAAGACGACGACGGAGGTCGCCCCGCCTGGCCCGCCCGCGGTCATCACGTAGACCAGGGCGAACACCTGAAACGAGAGGATGACCGACATGACGACCACGAACAGCACGGTCGGCCGGAGCAGCGGCAGCGTGATGCGCCGGAAGCACCCCCACGCGTCGGCGCCGTCGATCCGCGCGGCCTCGTAGTACATGAGGTCGATCCCCTGGAGCCCGGCCAGGAAGATCGTCGCGAAGTAGCCCACGTTGCGCCAGGCCGCGGTGACGACCAGGCACAGGAGCGCGAGCTGCGGGTCGGCCAGCCAGCGGGGCCCGACGATCCCGACCTCGCGGAGCGCCTGGTTGATCAGGCCGTACTGGGGGTCGAAGATCCACAGCCACACGACGCCGATCGCCACCACCGAGGTCACGGCCGGCAGGTAGTAGATCGTCCGGTAGAGGCGGATCTGCCTGAGCTTCTGGTCGAGGAGGAGGGCCGTCGCCAGCGAGAAGACCACGATGCACCCCGTGATGCCCGCGGTGAAGATCGTGGTCTGGACCAAGCTGCGGAGGAAGGTCTCGTCGCGGAGGAGGGTCGCGTAGTTCTCCAGCCCGACCCACTCCGGCGCGGGCGACATCATGTTCCACTCGTGGAAGGAGAGGTAGAAGGCGTACGCCACCGGGAAGCCGACGAAGACGGCGAAGAAGAGGAGCGCCGGGGAGAGCGCGAGCCACCCGAAGCGCGTCTCCTCGCTCCAGCGCGCCCGGCGACCCGGCGCGAGGGCCGGGTGCGCCTCCACGCGAGCCCAGGGCGCGGTCACGTCGCGTCTCGACCCGGCCATCGAGCCTACTTCACGCCGCCCACCGTGAGGCCCGCCGCCATGTGCTTCTGCACGAGCAGCACCATGGCGAACACCGGGATGGTGACGAGCGTGGCGGCGGCCATCATCTGGCCTCGGCTCCCCCCCTCGGCGGCGGCGAACTTGTAGACCGCGACGGGCGCGGTGTTGACGTCGATCCCCCCGAGCACCAGCGCCAGCTGGAAGTTGCTCCACGAGAACACGAAGCAGAGGATCGACGCCGCGATGATCCCGGGTCTCACGAGCGGCACCAGCACCCGCCAGAACGTCTGGACCCGGCTCGCGCCGTCGATCAGCGCCGCCTCCTCGAGCTCCCGCGGGATGTCCTCGAAGAACCCCATCAGGATCCACACCGCGAAGGGGATCGTGATGACGAGGTGCGCCAGCACGAGCCCGCTGTACGTGTTGAGGAGTCCCAGCCACCGGTACATCATCCAGAACGGGATCAGCGCGGTGATGTACGGGATCATCCGCGTCACCAGGATCGCCAGGGCGAGCCGCCGCAGACCATAGCGCACGATGGCGTACGCGGTCAGGATCCCCGAGGCGAGCCCGATCAGCGTGGCGAAGCCCGAGACGACCACGCCGTTCTTCACGTTGGCCAGGATCTCCGTCTGGCTGAACACGGCCCGGTAGTTCGCCAGGGTCGGCTCGAAGCGCCAGACGCCGGGCTCGAAGAAGAGGAAGTCCGGCCTGACCGAGTTCCAGACCATGTAGAAGAAGAGGAAGAAGAAGGGCCCCACGACGGCGAGGAACACCAGGTGGGTGAAGAGCCGCCCGAGCGCCCGCACCGTTCCCCGGGACGGGAAGCATCTCATGCGCAACCCCCCGGGGGTGGCTTGGCTCAGTAGGACCACTGCCGGCTCCGGAGCCTGACCAGGACGAGCTGGATCGCCAGGATGAGGGCGAAGAAGACAACCCCGCGGGCGGCCGCCTGCGCCGTGTACCCGTAGTCGAAGGCGTTCAGGTAGATGTTCAGGTTCATCGTCTCGCTGGCGAATTCCGGCCCGCCCCCGGTGATGGCGAGGATGATGTCGAACTCCTTCACGGCGAAGATCGACCGCAGGATCAGCGCCACCGCGATGTGGGCGCGGAGGAGCGGCAGCGTGATGTGACGGAAGGCCCGCCAGCCGGAGGCGCCGTCGATCCGGGCGGCCTCGTACGGGTCGGTCGGCAGCGACTGGAGGCCTGCCAAGAGGAGCAGCGTCATGAACGGGGTGTGCTGCCACACCGACACCAGCACGAGCGACGGGATCGCCCACTCCGGGCTCGAGACCCACTCGACGGGGCCCAGGCCCAGGGACCCGAGGGCGTGGTTCAGGAGCCCGTAGGTGTTGTCGAAGAAGACCTTCCACACCAGGCTGATCGCCGTGGGCATGGCGATCGTCGGCAGGAGGAGGACCGACCCGTAGATGGTCCGACCCGCCAGCTGCCGGTTGAAGAGGAGCGCGATGCCAAGACCCAGGATGAGCTGGAGCGTCACCGAGGCCCCCGCAAAGTACAACGTGTGCCAGACGGCGCTCGGCCAGCGCGGATCAGCCCACAGCGTGACGTAGTTGACGAGCCCGACGAACCGGCGCAGCTCCGGGGTGTAGAGGTACCAGTCCGTCAGGCTCGTCCAGAGCACGAGGGCGACCGGGAAGGCGACCAGCCCCAGCAGGAGGACCCCCGTCGGCAGGCTGAAGAGGAACGCGATGTGGCGGTCGACCCAGCCGGAGAGCGAGCCGCGACGCCGGCTCTCGACGCGGCCCGCCGGGTAGGACGCCACCCTCTCCGTCACCCGCCAGGAGCCTCCCGCGGGATGGCTCATGCCTTCACTGGACACCGTGCGGCGGGACGCCTACAGCCGCTTGGCCCCCGGGCGGAAGAGGTCCACGATCTCGAGCCCCTTCTCCGTGCTCTCGATGAGGTCGTTCATGACCTTGGCCTGCTTGTCCGCCTCGGCCTGGATGGCGGCCCGGCCCCCATCCCGGATGGCCACGTTGATGACGGCGCCGGCCGCGTCGCGGAGCTGGCTGATGGCGACCCCGGTCGGCTTGGCGATGGCCGCCCCGTACTCGAGCGCCAGCCGGGCGGACTCACCCCACTCGGGCGTCGGCGGCTTGTAGGAGGGGTCGGTCCAGACCGACTTCCGGCACATGGGCGCGCCGTTGTTCTGGCCGTATTGCATCTTGTCCTTCTGGGTCATCCACGCGAGGAACAGCCACGTCGCCTTCTTCTTCTTCGAGTAGGGCGAGATGGCCAGGGAGGTCGTCGGTAGGTTCGGGTAGCTCCCGCCTGGCCCCCGCGGGATCAGGATGGACGCCACCTTCCCGGCGACCTTCGACTTGGCGGGGTTCTGGAACTCGAAGATGAAGTAGTTCAGCTCCGACACCATCGCCACCTTGCCGGCGGCGAACAGGCTGACGTTGTCCTCGAGCCGGTTGCCGAGCGCCGCCTTCGGGGCGTACTGGCGGATGAGCCGCCCGTAGTACTCGAACGCGTCCACCGACTCCTTCGCGTTGATGTTCGCCACCCGCCGGCCGTCGACCCGCTTGATCCACGAGCCCCCGTGGTTGAAGAGGTAGGACGCGAAGCTCGCCGTCGCCAGGCCGCCCTGGGCCCGCGAGATGAAGCCCCAGATGTCGGGCTGGCCGTCGCCGTTCTCGTCGATGGTCAGCCGCTTGGCCGCCTCTTCCAGCTCCGCCAGGGTCTCGGGCACCTTGACCTTGTGCTTCTCGAAGAGGTCCTTGCGGATGTGGAGCACCTGGGCCTGGGCGGAGAAGACGAGGTTGTTGAGCGGCTGGCCGGCCAGCACCCGCTCCGTGTTGAGGCACCCTCCCGCCCAGTCGTCGGGGTAGCCGTAGCCCGGCGGCGTCAGGGTCGCGTCCTTCAGGTAGGGCTCGAGGTTCTCCAGATGATTCGCGGCCGTGAGCTTGAGGCCCCGGTTGTCCATCTGGAGCATGTAGAAGTCCAGCGACGGGTCCTTGCCCGACAGGATGATGTCCTGCTTCTGCCGGACCTGGGTGTCGATGAGGGCCTCCATCCGAACCTTGATGCCGGTCTCCTTCTCGAACTCGGGGATCAGCGGCCGCAGCCAGGCGTCGATGTACGGGGCCACGAACACGAGGCCGTAGATCGACTCCCCGGCGAACTGCCGCCAGTTGAAGGCCGCAGCCGGCTCGGTGGTCGCCGGGACCGCGACCGACACCGACACGACCACCGCGAGCAGGAGCTTCTTCCAGCTGATGCCTCTCATGGCTTTCCTCCGTGCGTCCTTGGCGCCTCGACTCGCTCGCTCTCTCCACGCACACGCCCGTCGTCTAGAGCTTGAGCTCGCGCCGCGGGGCGACGAGCCGCTCGGGAACGCGGGTCTCTTGCATGAACTCGAGCAGCATCCGGTGGTGGTCCCGGGCCACCTCGGGATGCTTTCCGACGACGTTGACCTCCTGGCCGGGATCGGACGGCAGGTGGTAGAGCTCCGACCGGCCCGGCTCGGGCGTGTAGAGGAACGCCCAGTCCGCGGACGTGACCGTCGTGACGAGGGGGGTCCGGAGCTTGCGGCTCACGTTGTCCACGGAGCTCACCTCGTCGGCCGGGTTGGCGAAGGGGATCGTGCTGACGAGGTAGGGCCGCCCCGGGAGGCGCGGGTCTCGCATCGCCGGCAGGAGCGACCGCCCCTCCACCCACTCCGGGATCGGCTGGCCCAGGATCTCGAGCACGGTCGGCATGACGTCGACCGCCGAGGCGAGCCCCCCGTACGTCCCCGGCCGCACGCCCGGGACGTGGACCAGGAGCGGGAGGGTCACCAGCTCCTCGTAGAGGGGGGAGAAGTCCCACGCCGCGACGGGATCCCGGTGGGCCAGCAGGGTTCCGTCAGGGCGCTTGGCGTAGGTCATCTTGCCGAACAGCCCGCCGTGCTCCCCGAAGTAGAAGCCGTGGTCGGAGGTGAAGATGATCGCGGTGCGCTCTGCGAGGCCCATGTTCTCGACCGCCCGGAGGAGGGAGCCCACCCAGGTGTCGACCATGGTGATCTCGCCCATGTACGTAGCGTGGGCCTTCCGGACCTTTTCCTCGGTGAGCCCCGGGGCGTCGAACCAGTGGCCGTAGACCGGCTGGATCACCTCGCCGTCGTAGTCGGGCCAGTAGAGCTCCGTGTAGTAGGCGGGTGCGTCCCACGGCTCGTGAGGGTCCCACGTGTCGACGTAGAGGAAGAACTGCTCCTTGTAGTGGCGCTCGAGCCACTGCATGGCCGTGGTGATCGTCCGGGGGGCGTTCCGGTCGGCCTCGACCCGCCACCACGCCCGGATGTCGCGCGACTCGTGGCCGCGCTTGACGTTGAGCCGCGTCGCCGAGCCCTCCTGGCCCTGGATGGGGAAGAACGTCTGGAAGCCCCGGTCGTAGTTCATCCCGAAGCGGAGGTAGAACGGGGTGTCGACGCACGCCGCCGTGTGGAAGCCCGCTGTCGACAGGACCTGCGCGAGGGTCCCGGCCTCGGGCGGCAGGGGCTCCCAGCGCATGAAGGACATGGTCCACCGCCCGGTGAAGTGGTCGGCGCGGGCCGGCATCGTGGGGAAGCCGGCGGCGTAGGCGCGATCGAACCGGACCGACCGGGCGGCGAGGCTGTCAAGCGCGGGGGTCCGGATGGTCGGATGCCCGTAGCAGCCCACGCGGTCCCGCCGCAGGGTGTCGGCCACGATCCAGATGACGTTCATGGGCATGCTCCTCGTGGTGGCGTCAGGCGGACGGGTGGCGGCGCGCCCTGGTCCCGGCCGCCTGCTCGAGGGGCTTCACGCAGGCGGCCTGGTCCTCCTCGCCGAGGCCGGCGCCCATCGCCAGCGTATGGACGATATGCGAGGCGGTGCCCATCGGGAGGGCCACGCCGAGCTGGAGGCCCATGCGCAGCGCCAACCCGAGGTCCTTGTGGGCCAGGGCGAGGCGGAAACGGGGCGCGAAGGCGCCCGCCAGGACGAACGGCTCCACCGAGTTCCGGAGGTGCCAGTTGTCGGCGGCGGTGGTCTTCATGACCTCGACCAGGACGGCCAGGTCGACGCCGGCCTTGGCGCCGAGCACGAGCGCCTCGGCGTCGAGCGCCATGGCCGAGCAGGACACGAGGTTGTTGATCAGCTTCACGGTCACGCCGCTCCCGAGCGGGCCGCAGTAGAACTGGGACGAGCCGAGGGCCCGGAGGATCTCCTGGCACTCCTCGACGACCCGAGGGTCGCCGCCTACCATCAGGGTCAGGTCCCCCTGCGCGGCCGCCGCGGGGCCCTTGCCCACCGGGACGTCCAGCATCCGCACCCCGCGCTCGGCGAGGGCGGCCCCGACCCGGCGGGTCGTCACGGGCTCGATGCTGGAGAGATCGATGTACACGCTCCCCGGCCGCATCGCGGTCGAGAGCCCGTCGGGGCCGAGCGCCACCGCCTCGACCGTCGCGGGATCGGGCAAGCTCGAGCGGACGGCCTCCGCCCCCGCGGCGACCCCCGGCAGCGCGCCGACCGCGGTGGCGCCCCACGACGCGGCCGCCGCTCGGGCCTCGGCGCGGATGTCGTACGCGGTCACCGTGAAGCCCGCCCGCACCAGGCTCTGGACCATCCCCCGGCCCATGGCTCCCACTCCCACGAATCCGACCCGGCGCGTCTTCATCCTCCCCCCTTCCCTGGGTTCCGGCCCGGCGGCGCCGCTATTCCTTGAGCCCGCCGGCCATGAGGCCGCTGACCAGATAGTTCCGGACCACCAGCGAGAAGACGACCACGGGCAGCATCACCAGGGTGCCGCCGGCCGCGATCTTCCCCCACTCCCAGCCTTCGTACTGCATGAAGTTCACGATCGCGACCGGCGCCGTCATGGCCTTGGTGCGCGTCAGGATCAAGGCATAGAAGAAGTCGTTCCACGAGAAGACGAAGCACAGCACCGCGGTCGCCGCGAGCCCGGGAGCGGCCAGGGGCAGCGTGACCCGGAAGAACGAGCCCCAGACGCTCGACCCGTCGATCCAGGCCGCTTCCTCCAGCGTCTTCGGCACGCTGTCGAAGAACGTCCGCATCATCCACATGACCAGGGCGAGGTTGAAGGTCAGGTAGATCAGGACCAGGCCCGAGACCGTGTCGAGCAGCTCCAGGTGCCGATAGGCGAGAAAGAACGGGATCGTGAAGGCGATGGGAGGTGCCATCCGCGTGGCGAGGACCCACAGGGCGACCTGGCGACGGGCGCGGAACGGCCAGCGGGAGAGCGCGTAGGCGGCGGGCACGCCGACGATGAGGGACAGCAGCGTGGACGCGACGCTGGCGAGCGTGCTGTTCCCGAACGATCGGGGGAACTGTCCGACCCGGAGGGCCTGGTAGTGCTCGAGGGTAGGACGGAACAGGAGCCGGTAGCCCAGGATGTCCTCGTTGGGTCGAACGGACATCTGCAGCAGCCAGAGAAACGGAAACAACACGGTCACGAGGAGCGCCCCCGTGCCGACAGCGGCGACGACACGACCGCCCCGGTCGCGCCGTCGCGGGCGCGCCTTCCCGTCACTCAACGTCGACCTCCATGCCCACCCCGCGCATGATCAGCCAGCTCAGGAAGAAGATCCCCGCGACCATCATCACGGTGATCGCGCTCGCGTACCCCCAGTACGAGAAGTTGAAGGCCTGGACGAAGGCGTAGAAGTTGGTCACCTCGGTGACCGTGCCGGGCCCGCCTCCGGTCAGGACGTAGATCAGGGGAAAGGCCTTGATGCTGTCGATCAGGCGGAACAGGGCCGCCACGACGAGCGTCGGGCGCAGGAGCGGCAGGACGACGAAGCGGAAGAGCTGCCACGGGCCGGCGCCATCGATCCGGGCCGCCTCCAGGGGCTCGTCCGGCATCATCTGGAGCGCCGCCAGGACCATCAGCATCGTGAAGGGGAACCACTCCCAGACGTCGGCCAGGGTGATCGCCCAGAGGGCCGCCCCCGGGTTGGTGATGAGCGAGCTGAACGGGGCGCCGAGCGCCGCGGCCGCCCGATGGACCGGGCTGATCTCCGGCGTGTACAGCACCTTCCACATGATGGCCACCACGATGGGCGGCAAGACCATCGGGACCAGGAACGCGGACCGGACGGCCTCGAGGAACCGGGAGCCCGCGTGGAGCAGGAGGGCGACGGCGAGCCCCGCCAGGAGCTGGAGGCTCACCGTGGCGACCGAGAGCCGGACCTGCACCCCGACCGAGTTCACGAAGCGCTCGTCCGTGGCGAGCTCGACGAAGTTCGCCCACGGGGCCGCGAAGTCCCAGGCCGTCTCCTCGGGCCGGACCAGGTTGAGGGGCGTCAGGCTCGTGAGCAGGAGGTAGAGCGCCGGGGCCACGGTGATCGCCGCCAGGACCGCCAGCGCCGGGGCCAGCCCGAGGAGGAAGGCCCGCCGACGCTGGGCCGCCCAGCCCGGGGACGCCGGGACGGCGACCGCGGGGCCGCGCTTCAGCACGTTCGAGACGGCGTCGTCCATGTGCCGGTCCCGTCGGCGGGGCCGGCGCCGCCCCGGAGGGAGACCCGCCGGGCGGCGCGCGGTCGAGCCGGACGGCCC
>Ga0073934_10009876_pt1 | contig 12046 bp, 9 predicted proteins | sample LarsenN4metaG_FD_76834 | JGI IMG/M metagenome (GOLD analysis project Ga0073934, IMG submission 76834) | Hot spring sediment bacterial and archeal communities from British Columbia, Canada, to study Microbial Dark Matter (Phase II) - Larsen... ... | reverse complement strand
TTCATCTTCCGCGGCGCGCTCGACGTGCGCGCCCGCGCCATCAGCCGCCCGATGCTCACCGCCGCGGTGCGGGCGCTGGCCGCCCTGGCCCGCGAGCCGGTACCGGACGAAGTACTGGCCGCCTACAATCTCACGCAGCTTGAATTCGGACCCGAGTACATCATCCCCAAGCCGCTCGATCCGCGCCTGCGTGATGTCGTGCCGGCGGCGGTCGCCCGGGCCGCGGTCGCTTCCGGTGTGGCGCGTCACCTGCCGCCATGACCCGCCCCGGTTGCCGACCATCCGCCCACGCTCCTCGTTCGTCCGGGAAAATTGGGGCCGGCCCTCGTGGGTTGCATACTTTTTAATCAACCTCTCGATCCCGCACACTATGGCAACTGACAGCGGCTTGAGCCATGTACAGCAAATCCTCGCCGGCCTGAAAAAGACCGGCGAAGGCGCGATGCTGCACGCGTTCATTGCGCGCGGCCTGCGCAAGTTCGGAAACACCGGCATCGAGGGTGCGTTCCTGGCGTTCGCCGACAAGCTGTTGGAACGCTATCTCGCCAACCCCGATTCCGATCCGGCCACACGCATGCGCGTGAAGGTCATCCAGCAGCGGCTGCGCCCGTATCTCGAGGAATTTCCGCCGGCAGCGCCGGCGGTGGAGGCCGTGTCCGACGCCGCACCGGTCGTCACCCAGGCACCGCTAGCCGCCCAGGCTCCGGAACCGCAGGCCCAGGAGGATCCAGCCCAGGAACTACCGGCAGCCGACGTGTCGCCGCCGGCGACGGTATCGGCCGCGGGTCGCGAGCTCGACGAGCTGATCTTCGAGACCCTGGCGGCGCTCAAGGCACCGGACAGCAACGAGGAGTTCGCCGAGCTCAAACAACAACTGCAACGCGGCATCGAGGAGCTGCTCGACGAGCACCACTACCTCACCGAGACGCTCGCCCACACCCGCGGCGAGCTGGCCACCGCCCAGGCCTATCGCCAGCAGCTCGACGCCGCTCTCGCCAAGGCGCGCGAACACAGCCTGACCGACTGGCTCACCGGCCTGCTGAACCGCACGGCCTTCCTCCGCCAGCTGGACGCCGAGATCGGCCGCGCGCGCCGTTACGGCTTCGCGCTGTCGCTGGCACTGCTCGACATCGACAACCTCCAGGACATCAATACGCGCTACGGCCAGGACGCCGGCAACACCGTGCTCAGCACCTACGCGCGCGAGGTGCTGGCGGAGTTCCGCAGCTACGATCTCGTGGCCCGCTACGGCGGCGACGAGTTCGCCGTGCTGCTGCCCAACACACAGCACGACGGCGCCACGCGCGCGGTCGACAAGGCGCAGAAGCGGGTGGCCGGCATCTACCTCCAGCTGAACGGCGAGAACGTCCCGCTGCCGTCGTTCTCGAGCGTGCTGACCCTCTACACCCACGGCGAGGCGCCGGCCGCGCTCTTGAAGCGCGCCGACGAGGCGCTGAGCCACGCCAAGCAGCGTGGTCCCGCGCAAACCGTGGTCGCTCTACCGCCCGGCTGACGGATCTTGCGGTTGCCCGTGAGCAGAAAGATCCGGCTGCTGGTGTTTTTCGCCTTGATCGCGCTCCTGTACTATCTGGCGCTCAACCACCTCTTATGACGGGATCGCGCCATGAAAAGCCTGTGGAATGACAGCGAGGCCGAGCTGTTCGCTGGCGATCTCGGCCAACGCGTCTACAGCTCGCGCCTGCTCGGCCGCGACAAGACCCTGGTCCTGCACGGCGGCGGCAACACCTCGGTCAAGATCGTCGAGAAAAACCTGTTCGGCGAAGACGAACCGGTCCTGTACGTCAAGGGCAGCGGCACCGATCTCGAGTTCATCGAGCACGACGGTTTTTCGCCGGTGCGCCTCGCCGCCCTGCTCAAGCTCGCGAAGCTCCCGGCATTGTCCGACCCGGAGATGGTCAACGAGCTGCGCTCCCACATGACGCGCGCCGACGCGCCGACCCCGTCGGTCGAGGCGATCCTGCACGCCCTCCTGCCGCACAAGTACGTCGACCACACCCATGCCGACGCGGTGCTGGCGGTGATGAACAGCCGCGATGGCGAGGCCCGCGTCCGCGAGATTTACGGCGACACCGTGGTGGTGATTCCGTACGTGATGCCGGGCTTCGACCTGGCGCGGCGGGTGGCCGAGCGTTTCCCGTCCGCCGGACCGAAGACTGTCGGTATGATTCTCCTGCATCACGGCGTGTTCAGCTTCGGCGCCACGGCGCGCGAATCGTACGAGCGCATGATCGATCTCGTCACCCGCGCCGAGGATTACCTCGCCAAGCACGGTGCCTGGAACATCCCGGTGCCGTCGCTCACCCCCGGGCCGGCGCCGCTGCGGCGCGAACTCGCGGCGCTGCGCTACGAGGCCTCGCGGCTCGCCGGCTTCCCACTGATCCTCACCGCCCACACCGATTCGCGCAGCCTGGCGTTCGCACGCCGCGAGGATCTGGCCAAGCTCACCCAGCAGGGCCCGGCCACGCCCGACCATGTGCTGCGCACCAAGCGCCTGCCGCTCATCGGCCGCGACCTGGCCGGCTACGCTGACGCCTACCGCAAATACTTCGAGTCGTATAGCGCCCAGGCGAAGGAACCAAAGACCATGCTCGACCCGGCGCCACGCGTGGTGCTCGACCCGCACTGCGGGGTGTGCACGCTCGGCCGCCACGCACGCGACGCCGCCATCGTGCATGACATCTACTCGCATACCATAGACATCCAGCAGCGTGCCGCGCGCCTCGGCGGTTACCAGGCGCTGTCGCCAAAGGACATCTTCGACGTCGAGTACTGGGATCTGGAGCAGGCCAAGCTGAAGAAAGGCGGCAAGCCGCCGGTGTTCAGCGGCGAAGTGGCGCTGGTCACCGGCGCCGCCTCCGGCATCGGCCGGGCGTGCGTCGAGGCGCTGCTGGCGCGCGGCGCGGCGGTGATCGGGCTCGACGTCGATCCGGGCATCGGCAAGCTCCACCAGCGCCCGGACTACGCCGGCTTCGTGTGCGACGTCGCCGACGAGCCGCGCCTCGTCCAGGCAATCGAGCACGGGGTGCGCGCCTTCGGCGGCCTCGACATGCTGATCCTCAATGCCGGGCTGTTCCCGCCCGGGACGCGCATCGAGGCGCTCTCGACCAACGAATGGCACAAGGTGATGCGCGTCAACCTCGACGCCAACCTGGCGCTGCTGCGCGAGGCGCATCCGCTGCTCAAGCTCGCGCCCAATCACGGTCGGGTGGTGGTGATCGGCTCGAAGAACGTCCCGGCTCCGGGACCCGGGGCCGCGGCCTACTCGGCCTCGAAGGCGGCCTTGCAGCAACTGGCGCGGATCGCGGCGCTCGAATGGGGGGCGGACGGCATCCGCCTCAACACCTTGCACCCGGACGCGGTGTTCGACACCGGCATCTGGACCGACGAGGTGCTCGCCGCACGCGCCGCGCACTACGGCATGACGGTCGAGGACTACAAGCGCAAGAACCTGCTCAAGACCGAGATCACGAGCCGCGACGTGGCCGAGCTGGCCGCCGAGCTGTGCGGACCGCTGTTCGCCAAGACCACCGGCGCCCAGATCCCGGTGGACGGCGGCAGCGACCGCGTCATATGAACCGGTACGCGCCGGCGGTGCTGGCCTTCCTGTCGGCGGCGCACGCCGGCGAGTGGGTGGGTTGCGCCGACAAGACCCACTCGATCGACCTGCTGGTCGACCCGGTGCAGAAACTGGTGTTGGGCTTCTCGCTCTCCATCCACGGCCAGAAACAGGACACCATCAGCTGGGACATCCTCTCCGGCACGCTCGACCCGCGCGCCCAAACCTTGAACCTCACGGCGCGCGAGCGCAGCACCGCGCCGCGCGAATTCACCAGCGTGCAGGAGTCCTCCGGACGCTTCCGCCTGCGCGGCGCGCACGCCGAAACGGTTCTGGATCTGTCCTGTTTCTGGGGAACCGTCGGCGGCTAGGGAATCTCTGATCAAGCCAGAGGTTCCCGTCCGGCCAGGGATGGCCGGGCAATTTTCAAACACGCAGGTGTTTGAAAATTGGAGCAGAGCGAAAATGACAGTTTTCGCCGTGCGCCATTTTTCAGGCACCTACACCATGCCTGAAAAATGGCGGCACCTCCCTGTGCCGCACCGCAGGCTGTTTATCAATAGCCTGCGAGACCCCGGCCCGGCCGTGCCGCCTACAGCTCGCGCAGCGACTGGAGCGGCGGGCGGGTGAGCACGAAACGCGCGCCGAGGACGCCGAACAGGGCGACGCCGAGGGCGCCGCCGCTCAAGCCCACCACCCACAGCCACGGGTTCACCAGATAGTCGAGCTGGAACACCTGGCGGGCCAACACCAGTCCGGCAGCGCTCGCGGCCAAGGCCGCGAGCACGCCGGCCAACAACCCGAGCGCGCCGAATTCCGCGAGCAGGCCCTTGAGCACGTGCGCGCGGCTGGCGCCGAGCGTGCGCAGCAGTGCGCTCTCGTACAGGCGTTCGTCCTGGGTCGCCTGAATGGCGCTGTACAGCACGGTGAGCCCGGCGAGCAGCGTGAACAGGAACACGTACTGCACCGACAGGTTCACCCGGTCCATGATCGCGCGCACCTTGCCCATGATGGCGTCGACGTCGATCACGGTCACGTTCGGGAACGCGCGCACCAGCTCCGCCAGCCGGCCGCGTTCGTCGCTTGCCAGGTGGAAGCTAGTCATGAAGGTCGCCGGGTAATCCTCGAGCACCCCGGGTGGCGCAATCATGAAAAAGTTGGCGCGGAACGAATCCCACTCGACGCTGCGCAGGCTGGCCACGGTGAGCGTCAGCTCGCGATCGGCGATCCGCCAGCGGAGCGTGTCGTTGAGCTTGAGCCCCAGGGTTTCGGCCAGACCCTTCTCCACCGACACCAGTGGCCGGCCGAATTCGTTCTTGTCCCACCAGCGGCCGGCGACGACGCGGTTGTCGTCCTGCAAGTCCGCCGCCCACGACAGGTTGAACTCACGCTCGACCAGGCGCTTGGCGCGATCGTCGGCGAAGTCCGCGGCCGCCACCGCCCGGCCGTTCACCGCCACCAGCCGCGCACGAATCATCGGATGAAGTTGCGCACCGTGCAGCCCGTGAGCGGCGAAGAATGCCTGCATCGGCTGGACCTGCGGCGGCTGGACGTTGATCAGGAACTGGTTGGGGGCATCGGCCGGCAGCTGGTTCTGCCACGAGGCCAGCAGGTCGCCACGCACGATCGACAGCAGCAGCAACACCATGATGCTGAGGCCGAAGGCCAGGATCTGGGCGACGCTCGCCTGGGCACGACGCGCGATGTTGGCGAGCCCGTAGCGCCAGGCAACCCCGACCCGGCCGCGCAACAGGTTCAGCAGCCGCACCAGGCCGAAGGCGGTGAGCGCCAACAGCAACAGCGTGCCGGCCGCCCCCCCGAGCACATAAACGGCGAGCCGCACGTCCGCCGCCTCCCACAGGAGCAACGCCGTGACCGCCGCAAGCGCCGCGCCGTACACGCTCACGGCGCTCGCCGGCAGCACACCGAGATCGCGCCGCAGCACCCGCAGCGGCGGCACGATCTTGAGCCGCGTGAGCGTCGGCGCCGCGAAACCGATCAGCAGGATCAGCCCGGTGGCGATGCCGATCCATACCGGTTTCAACGACGGCGCCGGCAGGCGCGTAGTGAACAGCCCGGCGTGCAGCTGCGCCAGCACCTCCTGGGCGCCGAAGCCGATCACGCAGCCCACAAGACTCGCGAGCAGTCCGAGCCACAGCATCTTGAACAGGTGCAGGCGGGTGATAAACGCCTGGGTGGCGCCGAGACAGCGCATCACCGCGGCGCCGTCCAGATGCCGGCTGCTGTAGCGGCGCGCCGCGGTCGCGACCGCGACGCCGGCGAGCACCACGCTGACCAGCGCCGCGAGTCCGAGGAACTTCTCGGCGCGCTCCAGGGCCACGCGCAGTTCCGGCCGCGCGTCGCGCACGTCGAGCACGCGCTCGCCCTCGGCGAGCCGCGGTGCCAGCCAGGCGCGCAGGAGCGCGATCTGCTCGGGCGGACCGGCGAGCAGCAGCCGGTGGTTGACGCGCGAACCGGGAACGATCAGGCGGGTGGCGTCGAGGTCGGCGTGGTTCATGAGCAGGCGCGGCGCGAACGCCAGCAGATCGCCGCCGCGGTCCGGCTCGTAGGCCAGCACTTGCGCGACCGTGAAGCGCCGCGCCCCGAGCTCGATCGACGCACCGGTCTCGAGCCCGAGCGCGCCGAGCGCGCGCGCATCCAGCCACACCGTCCCGGGCCGCGGGATGCCGTCCGCGGCCCGCTCCGGGCCGAACGGCTGGTCGGCCACGCGCAGCGGGCCGCGCAACGGATAACCGTCGGTCACCGCCTTCACGTCCACGAGTTGCGGGAAGTCGTGGGCCAGGATGACGCTCGGGAAATTCGCATAGCGTGCGGTCGCGATGCCGAGCCGGCGAGCATGTGCCTGCCACTCGGCGGGCGGGGCGCGCGTCGACGACACCACCAGGTCGGCGGCCAGCAGTTCCGCGGCCTGCTCGCTCATGGCGAGCCGCACCCGGTCGGTGAAGAACCCGACCGAGGTGATGCTCGCGACCGCGATCACCAGCGCCGCCGCCAGCACCCGGAGCTCGCCGGCCCGCCAGTCGCGCCGGAGCGCGCGCCAGGAATAGCCGACGAGGTTCATGCGCGTTTCGGCCGGCGGCGCGCGGCGCGCTTTGGTTTCGCGCCCCGCACCCGGCCGGCGGCGAGTTGCACGTGCCGGCCGCAGCGGCGGGCGAGCGGTTCGTCGTGCGTCACCAGCACCAGGGTCGTGGCCGACTCGCGATTGAGCGCGAACAACAGGTCGGCGACGCGCGCGCCGGTCGCCTGGTCGAGGTTGCCGGTCGGTTCGTCGGCGAACAGGATTTTCGGGCGCGCGGCGAAGGCGCGCGCGATCGCCACGCGCTGCTGCTCGCCGCCAGACAGCTGGCTCGGATAGTGACCGACCCGGTCGGCGAGACCGACGCGTTCCAGCACCTCGTGCGCGTGCTCGGCCGGCGCCGCGTCGCCGGCCAGCTCGAGCGGCAGCATCACGTTTTCGAGCGCGGTCAGGCTCGGCAGCAACTGGAACGACTGGAACACGAACCCGACCCGGCCGGCGCGCCACCGCGCGCGCCCGTCCTCGTCGAGCATGCCGAGATCGACGCCGTCGAGCATCACGCGGCCGGCGCTCGGGGTGTCGAGCCCGGCGAGCAGGCCGATCAGCGTCGACTTGCCGGAGCCGGAGGCGCCGACGATCGCACAGGCCTCGCCGGCGCCGATGGTGAGATCGATGTCGTCGAGGATAGTGAGCGGGCCTTCGGGGCTCACGACCTGCTTGGTGAGATTTTGTGCCTCGATGATCGGCATGGTGTAATGCGACGGCATGCGGCGATTCCTTCTTTTGCTGTTATTGATCCTGGTTCCGGTTCTGCCGAATCCCCCGGCCGCGGCGGCCGCGCCGACCATCCTGGTGCTCGGCGACAGCCTGAGCGCCGGTTACGGCATCGACGTGCGCGACGGCTGGGTGAACCTGCTCGCACAGCGATTGCGCAAACAAGGCTATCCGCACACGGTGGTGAACGCCAGCATCAGCGGCGAAACCACCGCCGGCGGATTCACGCGCCTGCCGGCGGCGCTCCAGCGCCATCGTCCCGAGGTCGTGATTCTCGAGCTCGGCGCCAACGACGGCCTGCGCGGGCTGTCGCTCGCCCAGACGCGCGCCAACCTCGAATCCATGATCAAGGCCGCCCAAGCCGCCGGCGGCCGGGTGTTGCTGGTCGGCATTCATCTGCCTCCCAACTATGGCCCGGAGTACACGCGCAAGTTCCGCGGCGTGTATGACGATCTGGTGCGGCGTTACCGGCTCGCCTATGCGCCGTTCCTGCTCGAAGGCGTGGCGCTGACGCCGGGGCTGATGCAGGCCGACGGCCTGCACCCGCGCGCCAGCGCGCAGCCACGGCTGCTCGACAACGTCTGGCCGTATCTCGAACCGCTGCTCAAGCCCGAGCCGGTCGCGGTCCGGCGCTGAGCGTTTTCTCATGTCCCGCCGCCAGCCGCCGGCCGAGCCGCGCACCGTGCGCGACGCCGTGCTGCACTTCGAGCGCCGCTTCCGCCTGGCGAAGCTCTACTTCGGCCACGGCACCGACAACGCCCGCGACGAGGCAGCGTGGCTGGTAACGAGCGTGCTGGCGATCCCGTTCGCCGAGCTCGACGCCAACGCCGAACGCGTGCTCACGGACGCCGAATACCGAACGCTGCGGGACGTCGCCGAGCAACGCATCGCGACCCGCAAGCCGCTCGCCTATCTGTTGCACGAGGCCTGGTTCGCCGGCCACAAGTTCTACGTCGACGAGCGCGTGATTGTACCGCGCTCGTTGCTCGGCGAGTTCCTGCGCGAGCGCTTCCGGCCATGGGTCGATCCGGCGCGCGTGCGCCGCGTGCTCGATCTCTGCACCGGCAGCGGCTGCATCGCCATCGCCGCCGCCCTGGAGTTTCCACAAGCACGGGTGGACGCGGCCGACATCTCGGCCGCGGCGCTGGCGGTCGCGCGCCGCAATGTCGAGACTTTCGGCCTGGGCGAGCGCGTGCAACTGCTGCAGTCCGACCTGTTCGCCGCACTCGCCGGCCGGCGTTACGACCTGATCCTCACCAACCCGCCGTACGTCGACGCCGCCGACATGGCGGCGCTGCCGCCCGAGTACCGGCACGAGCCGGAACTGGCGCTGGCCTCCGGCCACCACGGCCTGGACGCCATCGTCCGCATCCTCGCATCCGCCGCGGAGCACCTGGAGCCCGGCGGCGTGCTGATCGCCGAGGTCGGCAACAGCCATGCCGCGCTGCGGAAACGCTTTCCGAAGGCCCCGTTCACCTGGCTCGACAGCCCGAGCGGTGACGACAGCGTGTTCCTGCTCGGGCGCGAAACGCTGGTCCGCCACGCAGCGGCGTTCCGCGCCGCGGGCGGTTAACGGCGGGCAAGGCACGCCCGGCCCGCCACATTCCGGGCGATTTTCTGGCGCCCGCCGGCCGGCCTGGGTCGAGACTGAATCCAGACCGGTGACTATTGACGCAAATCAAAGCCGCCGCCGCCAAGTCCCATTATTAATTTATTCTCCTTCATTCCACTTGTGCAGCAGGAGGCTCACATGGCCAGACCGAAATCCACGCGTGAATCCGGCACCGGGAAAGCCAAGAATCCCCGGGAACAATCTTCCCAGGAGGAACGCCAACGCATGATCGCCGAGGCCGCTTATTACCGGGCGATGATGCGCGGCTTCCAGAACGGCAATCCGATCGACGATTGGCTGGCGGCGGAGCGGGAAATCAACCGGCTGCTGCCGAGCCCGGAACAGCAGAAGCGCGAGCTCGCCGCCTACCAGAAGTTGCGCGCCGACGTGCAGAAACTGCTGGCCGACGCCAAGGATACGCTCAGCGCCGATACCATCCGCCAGGCGATCGACGAGGCACGGGAGCGGCTCCGGCAGGCCGGCGGACATACCATCGAGGCCGTCGACAAGGCGATCGCCAGCGTCGAGAAGGAGATGCTCAGCGCCGGCCAGCGCATGGGCGCGCGCCTGGAAAACTTCTCGGAACGGACCGCGGACGTGTTCTACATCTGGCGCGACCGCAGCAGCCAGTTCCTGGGCCGCGCGGCGGCGGCGATCGGCGACTGGGTGCGGCAGGCGAGCGCGCGTCTCGCGCCGCAGACCTATCGCACCGGCGACATCGCGGCCGAGGGCGCGTTCGAGTGCAGCGCCTGCGGCGAGCGCGTGCAGCTCGAAATGCCGGGACACCTGCCGCTCTGCCCGAACTGCCACAAGACCGAGTTCCGGCGGGTGACCTGATGCCGTCGTGGCATCGGCCTGTCATTCCGGCTCAAGAAAAGGATAACGGGCGCGCTGCTCGCGAGTGACGAGCGCGAGCCCGGCCCACTGGCCGAGGGTTTCGATCACCAGCACCGCGTCGGGATCGTCGAACTCGACCTGCGCGGGCGTGCCGGCCGCCTCCAACCGTTCGATCAACTGCCGGGCAAGCAGGCGCTCGATTTCCTGGCTGGCGAGCTGGCCGCGGAAACCGCGGCGGTGCATGCGCACATGAAACGTCCGCTTCGCCAGCTCCGGCGCGAAGACCGGCACCACCTCGCGCGCCCGCGCCTCGAACTCCGCGGGATTCTGGAAAAGGAATGATTGGCTGACCGGAACGACGCGCGCCAGGGCGTTGCGTAATTCCGGCTGAAGTCCCGTGTCGCGTTTGACGGCCTCGAGAAACAGCGCGCAATCGTCCACCTTGAGCGCCAGCACGTTGTAATAGTCGGTGCGCTCCACGCGCCCCAGGGTCTTGAGGTAACGGCGCGCCGTTTTGTAACCGTTGGCGCGCACACTCACCACCGCGTTCCAGTCGAACATCGCGTCCCCAACCTTCCAGCCGTGTCGCCTGTCACCACCCTAACGGCAACGCTCCATCCCGGGCGTTGATGACAGTCAAACGGCGGGCCTCGGCGCCGTGAATTTTTTGACCTGTATCAATGCCGAAGGCGCGGCGAACGCCTAGCGTAGCTGGGGACATAATGGCCGGCACGCCGCAAGCCGGCGAGAAAGGGATCCCCGCCATGACCGCCAAACAAATCCTGTTCCGCTCCCAGGCGCGCGAGAAGATCCTGCACGGCGCGGCACAGCTCGCCGACGCGGTGCGCATCACCCTCGGTCCCAAATCCAAGTCGGTGCTGATCCAGAAGAAATGGGGCGTGCCGCTGATCTGCAACGACGGCGTCACCATCGCCAAGGAGACCGAGCTCGAAGATCCGGAGGAGGATCTCGGCGCGCGCATGCTGCGCCAGGCGGCCGAGAAGACTGGCGACGCGGTCGGCGACGGCACCTCGACCTCGACCATCCTGGCGCACGCAATCCTGGCTGACGGCATCCGCAATGTCGTCGCCGGGGCCAGCGCCATTGATCTGAAACGCGGCCTCGACCGCGGTCTCAAGGCCGCGGTCGCATCGTTGCACGCCCTATCGCGACCGGTGCAGACGCGGCTGGAAAAGGCCCAGGTCGCGACCATCTCGGCGCACAACGATCCGGCGATCGGCGAGCTGGTCGCCGAGGCCATGGAAAAAGTCGGCGGCGAGGGCGTGATCACGGTCGAGGAGTCCAAGACCACCGAGACCGTGCTCGAGGTGGTGGAGGGCATGCAGTTTGATCGCGGTTACATCTCGCCGTATTTCATTACCAACACCGAGAAGATGGAGGCGGTGCTGGAGGACGCCTATGTGCTGCTCTCCGACCGCAAGATCAGCGGGCTCAAGGACCTGCTGCCGCTGCTCGAGCAGATCGCCAAGGTCGGCAAGCCGATCCTGTTCGTGACCGAGGACATCGAAGGCGAGGCGCTCGCCACCCTGATCGTCAACCGCATCCGCGGCGTGCTCCACTGCTGCGCGGTCAAGGCCCCGGGTTTCGGCGACCGGCGCAAGGAGATGCTCGCCGACATGGCGGTGCTCACCGGCGCTCAAGTGATCGCCGAGGAGCTCGGCCTCAAGCTTGAGGACGTGCAGCTCGGGCAGCTCGGCCGCGCCAAGCGCATCGTGGTGGACAAGGACCACACCACGATCATCGGCGGCGCCGGCGACAAGCCGGCGATCACCGCGCGCGTTGCGCAGATCCGCGCCCAGATCGACAAGGCGACCAGCGACTACGACAAGGAGAAACTCGAAGAGCGCCTCGCCAAGCTGGCCGGCGGCGTGGCGGTGATCCGCGTCGGCGCCCCAAGCGAGGCCGAGATGAAATCCAGAAAGGAGGCGCTCGACGACGCCATTTCCGCCACCAAGGCGGCGGTCGCCGAGGGCATCGTGCCGGGCGGCGGGCTGGCGCTGCTGCGCGCCATCGAATCCGTGGCACGCGAAGAGGCGCAGGCGCAGGGCGACGAGAAGACCGGCCTGCAGATTCTGAAGCGCGCGCTCGAGGCGCCGGCCCGGCAGATCGCCGAGAACTCGGCGGTCGACGGCGGTGTGGTGGTGAACCGCATGCTCATCGGTGATGGCAACCTCGGCTTCGACGCGGC
>Ga0073934_10009875_pt1 | contig 12046 bp, 10 predicted proteins | sample LarsenN4metaG_FD_76834 | JGI IMG/M metagenome (GOLD analysis project Ga0073934, IMG submission 76834) | Hot spring sediment bacterial and archeal communities from British Columbia, Canada, to study Microbial Dark Matter (Phase II) - Larsen... ... | reverse complement strand
TTTATAAATTCAATATAAAGTTAAAGCTAAAAATAATTCTTGAGCAAAATATTTGTTTAACAAATTTATTGCTCATCAGCAACATTAACAAGCTTTTATAAAGATTGGTAGATACAAACAGCTAGCTACCTGAAAAAATAAGATTAAAATCAATAAGATAAAAATCCGTACAATCAACATTATCAACCAAATATACAAATGATACAAAAGAAATATCTCATCAAATGTAACTTTTCTAAAAACTAAATAGATAGGTATTAACACAAGTATTTATTGCTAATTATTTTTGTCGTTTGTTGTTCCTACGATCGGTGAAAAAAGCGCACTTACTTTGCTTATGCTTTTGAAAAAGCAGTAACTATTATCATCAACTACCAACAATCCTCATACTTATATTTATTTAAACCTGATTACTAGATAAATCTGTCAACATGCCAAACTCAGATAACAAAAATTCCACTAAAAACCTTTATAACGGCACAGCATCACAGTGGATTCGAGGAGAACCGACTTCACTTTCTGATTTTACGGCACGCCCTTTCGTACTAAAGCTTTGTGAGCCTGTTGCCGGGTTGCGAGTGCTTGACTTGGGTTGTGGTGAAGGTTATTGCTCTCGGGAATTACGCCAAAGAGGTGCTGCCCAAATATATGGTGTAGATCTCTCTGAAGCGATGATTGCAGGAGCAAAATTGCAGGAATTAAAAGATCCCTTGGGCATTCAGTATGAATTAGGGTGTGCTACTGACCTCAAACAGTTTGGCGATCGCGAATTTGACTTAGTCATAGCAGTGTTTCTATTTAACTATTTGACAACTGCTCAAACTCAACAATGCATGACCGAAGTTGCACGTGTACTTCGTCCAGGGGGTCGATTTGTTTTCAGTGTTCCACATCCATTTTTTCCATACATGCGCTCAGCTGCCTATCCCTTCTATTTTGAGGTTGAGGGTAAAGGCTATTTCAGTAAGCGAGATCGGCAATTTCCGGGTCGTATTTGGAAAAGAGATGGGTCTTGGCTAGATGTGCAATTGGTTCACAAAACCTTAGAAGACTATTTTGATGCCCTTAAAAACGCTGGCTTCAATACGATGCCAACTTTGCGGGAATTACGAGTTACTCCAGAACACATAGCACTAGATGAATCTTTTTTCGGTTCTTTGATTGATTTACCACTCCATTTAGCCATACAAGTATTACGATGATGACAAAGCTATCTTGTTCTATTCACGAATCCTTACGGGAAATTACGGCTCATCATCCACTGTGGAAGCATGATTTCCTCAGCCGTTGTCGCGCTAGACAGTTGTCTTTACAAGAGATACGCTTACTAGCCGTTCAGATGTACAAATTCTCCAAAGAATTTAATCGAATTTTGGCTAGTATTTTATCTTGCTGCCAAAATGAAAGCGCTCAGTTAGTCCTCTTAGAGAACTTGTTTGATGAAATGGGACAGGGAGATTTAAATAAATCCCATACCGAGTTATTTCGTCGTTTCACCCGTGCTATTGGTATTGATGACGAGATTTTAGCAATGCTGCCCACAATACCTGAAACTAGAGATCTAATTGATACCTACCTACGAATACCGCATCAGTATGGTTTTTTAGCTGCACTTGGGGCAGTGTGTTACGCATCTGAAGGAATTGTGAGTACGCTATACACTCAACTTTATCAAGGCATTATTGGCACTGCACCTTTATCCAAGGAATCCTTGATATTTTTTGAAGTCCATATTGATGTGGATGATAGCCATGCGGCAAAACTCGCAGCACTGATTGAACCTCAGTTAATTACAGAAGAAGAAGAAGCCAAGCTAAAGCTTGCTATTGTTGAAGCAATGGACGCCCGTGTGCAATTCTTTAATGGGATTCAGCGTCAAATTCACGAATATGACTTGAATGCTAATCCATTTTTGCTTTTGAATGCATGGCAATCGGTAAGTTAAAAGGGTGAAATTACGGATGTTATTATTCTGGATGAATTGCTAAAAATAGCAGGAAGTTTATAGCGTTTTTTCTCTTTTTCAGGCAATTAAGCACAGGCAAAATAACATGTTTATACAGCAGATATAAAAATTTGAATACTGCTGTAGAGCCTAAAATTATTGAGTCTGATGCACAAATTATAATTGGGTGCAAAAATCAGGAGTATTTATGTATGGATTAGTCAACAAGGCGATTGAAGAGATGGTATGCAGTCGCTTTGGCAAAAATACTTGGCAAGAAATTAAGCAGAAAGCTGAACTAGAAGTAGATGTTTTTATCAGCATGGAAGCCTATCCTGATGATATTACCCACAGGCTTGTAAAAGCTGCAAGTGTTGTCTTAGGTTTATCAGCAGCAGAAATTATGCAAGCTTTTGGAGAATATTGGGTACAGTACACAGCAGATGAAGGCTACGGCGAACTGATGGATATGAGCGGAGATAACCTACCTGAATTCCTGGAAAACCTTGACCATCTTCATGCTCGTGTGGGAATTAGTTTTCCTAACCTAATGCCCCCATCTTTTGAATGTACTGATACAGAAGAAGAGTCTCTGAACTTACATTATCGCTCAACCCGAGAAGGACTGACGCCAATGGTAATGGGTTTAGTCAAGGGATTAGGAAAAAGGTTTGATACAGAAGTTGATATTACCCAAACCCAAAGTAGGGATGAAGGCGCAGATCATGATGAATTTTTAGTGAAGTATAAACCACAGTGAGGTCAGTATGTATGGTTTCTCCTCATCTGAGTCTTTCGCCAGAATTATTTACAAAAGCTTTTCCATTCCACTTTGTATTTAACCGCCAACGAGAAATTTTACAAGCTGGTGCTGTTCTAGAGCGCATTAGTGGCGAACAAATAATAGGAAGCAAAATTGAGCAGTATTTTCAAATCAATCGCCCTAAGGTCACAGTTGAATTTGATACTATTAAAAAACAAACTCACGCTCTTTTCATATTGGAGTTTCTCCGCAATGGAATGCAACTCAAAGGTCAAATGGTATATCAACCAGAAGAGGAATTGATATTTTTTCTTTGTTCTCCCTGGATTACTGATGCTGCTAATCTCATTCCTCTAAATATCAAATTAAAAGACTTTGCCATTCACGATCCAATTGTTGATTTTTTATTCCTACTACAAGCAAAGAATTCTGCTCTGGCTGATGCTGAAAAGTTAACAACAGAACTAACTAAGCAGCGGGCAGAATTACAGCGTGCTCTGGCAATACAAGAAAATTTGGCTAAAGTTGCTGAAGAACAAGCCCAAAAACTAGAACAATCTCTCAGAGAATTACGGCATACTCAAGCCCAATTAATACAAGCTGAGAAAATGTCCAGTTTAGGTCAGTTGGTAGCAGGGATTGCTCACGAAATTAACAATCCTGTAAATTTTATTTACGCCAATTTAGATTATGTTGAACAATATACTCAAGACCTATTGAAGTTATTAATTTTATATAAAACATTTAATTTTCATATCGTGCCAAAAATACAAGATTACATTCGTAAAAATGAATTAGATTATATACTTGAAGATTTACCCAAAACGATAAATTCTATGAGAATAGGGGCAGAACGGATCAGGGACATTGTGTGCTCTCTTCGCAACTTCTCTCGTCTTGATGAAGCAGAGGTGAAAAGGATTAATCTTCACGAAGGTATTGAGAGTACTCTGCTGATTTTACAAAACCGCTTCAAAGCCAAAGGTGATAAACCAGGTATAGAAATAGTAAAAAACTACGGTAATTTACCTTTAATAGAGTGTTATCCTGGACAATTAAACCAAGTCTTCATGAATATTATTAGTAATGCTATTGATGCTATTGAGAGCAATAACATAAAAGATTCTAGTATAGGAATTCAAGATAATTTTAATACAATTACAATTACTACAGAAGTTTTAGAAACAAGCTATATTGCAATCCGAATTGCTGACAATGGCCCAGGGATGACTGAAGCAGTTAAGGCAAAACTGTTTGATCCATTTTTTACAACTAAGCCAGTAGGTAAGGGGACAGGGCTAGGCTTATCGATTAGCTATCAAATTGTTGTTGAAAAACACGGAGGAAAACTGACATGCGTATCAGAACCGGGTCAGGGAAGCGAGTTCTGCATTGAAATTCCTATATCGGTGGACAGACAAACAGTGAATGATATTAGATCGCTCAGTTGTGTTATCTAAATAACCTTCAAAGTTGTATCATTCTGTATACTTAAATTTTATTTAGTATCTGCATCAAAGAAGTCACTTACCCTTCTTTTCATCACGTAGTGGAAAGTGCCGATTACAACACCGTTTACGAATGTGGGGCTGTGGGTGTACCCTTGGTAGCGATCGCTTTCACACGACTGTGCGATCGCCAAAATAAAAGGGCTGCTAAAATCTACCACGTACAAAATATTGCGGATGCTATTGATTCGGTATAACACGTGAATTTACGCCGCCTAATTCCATTATTTGATAACTCTGTGTCCGAGTGGGCATTAGAGGCGCGCCTGTTGCGCTGGTTAACATTAGTTTGGCTGTTTATAGGCTTAATAATGCTGTTTTCAGCCTCCTATCCCGTTGCTGACGTTCGTCATGATGATGGGCTGTACTACTTTAAACGCCAACTTCTTTGGGTATTAGTTGCTTTGATACTCTTCAATATTGTTGTGAACTTACCCTTACGTAAGTTTTTAGGGATGTCCCATTGGTTTATGTTTTTGCTACTGGGGTTAATTTTCGTCACTATGATTCCAGGAGTGGGAAAGAATGAGCTTGGTGCAGCTCGTAGGCTAGTAGGACCAGTCCCGATTCAGCCTTCAGAGTTAATTAAACCCTTTTTGGTGCTGCAAAGTGCGAGAGTTTTTGGGCAATGGGAACAGCTGAGTTGGCATGTGCGTTTGACTTGGTTGGGTATTTTTTGTCTTGTGATTGTAGGGATTTTGGCACAGCCGAACTTAAGTACTGCCTCACTATGCGGTATGACTATTTGGCTAATTGCCTTAGCAGCTGGATTACCTTACAATTATCTGGGAGGAACAGCTTTTGCTGGAGTTTTGTTAGCTGTACTCAGTGTTAGCTTCCGAGAGTATCAACGTAAACGGGTAATGTCTTTCCTCAATCCTTGGGCTGATGCAACTGGGGATGGCTATCAGTTGGTGCAAAGTTTATTAGCAATAGGTTCGGGTAATACTTGGGGTGCTGGTTTTGGACTTTCTCAACAAAAACTATTTTATTTACCGATTCAGGACACAGATTTTATTTTTTCTGTATTTGCGGAAGAATTTGGTTTTGTCGGTAGTGTTGTGCTGTTAGTAATGTTAGGTTTATTCGCAACCTTGGGGTTAATAGTTGCCCTCAAGACAACCCATCCCATACATCGACTGGTGGCGATCGGTGTGACAATTTTGATGGTAGGACAATCATTACTCCATATAGGTGTTGCTACAGGTGCCTTGCCAACTACTGGTTTGCCGTTACCAATGTTTAGTTATGGTGGTAATTCCATGATTGCCAGTTTAGTAGCAGCTGGATTATTGATTAGGGTAGCAAGAGAAAGTAGTGAAGCTGAGGTGATACCTTTACGAGGAGGAGGGAGAAATAGACCAGAAAGATTGACACAAAGAAAAAAGTTTTAATTAAACGTGAGTTCGATAGATTTCATTAGACTTATATAACGCCCTCAAATAAATTCCGGGCTAATAGCTAAAATCCACTTTCACAGTTATCAGTATATTGATCACTGATAACTGATAACTGATTGAAGCAGTTATTTACGCGTCATTTGGTTATTAATCTGAATAATATTTATCGAACTCACGTTCAACAAATGAAACTGCTATCAAGCTATTTCTTCGCCTCGCTGAGCCATGTCTAATTATTTATTATTACTGTTTATTTTTGTTAATTTCCTTTTTGGAATTCACCCTGCCTCTGCTCACAAAGTCAAAACAACAGCAGATGTAGGTGCAACCCTACACATTGAACCAAATGATACTCCTCGTGCTGGAGAAGAAACAAGAGCGTGGTTTGCTCTCACGCGTAAAGGTGGTAAGGTGATTCCGCTAGCACAGTGTGATTGTCAATTGCTGATTTATGCCGAACCTCATGCCTCTGGCGAACCACCGCTGCTGGAACCAACCTTAAAATCAATCTCGGCAGAACGCTACAAAGGAATACCTGGTGCTGATATTACTTTTCCCAGACCAGGTAGTTATCAACTACTGTTGCGGGGAAAACCAACAACAGGGTCAAAATTTAAACCATTTGAGTTGAAGTATAGGGTCACTGTGGCGGTTGGAACAGCACAAAAAAAATTGACTCCACAAGTTGCCAAAAATGTCAACCAAAATATTACTGAAGAACAAACCCAGGGAGTACCTATTTGGGCGATCGCAGCTTTAGGCTTTTTTGGCATGGGCGTGTTGCTATTTGTTGTGCAACGGGTGAATAAGGATTAGTCAATTGTCAATTGTTATTAGTTAGTAGTTGGTTGTTGGTTGTTTGTTGGTGGTTAGTTGTTTGTTTTCTTCCTTGTCTAGTTTGTCTCCCCACACTCCCCCATCTCCCTTGTCCTCCTTGTCCCCAATCCCCCATTACTTATGTCGCTGTTGATGCCACTGCCAGGCGTGGGTGATGATTTCTTTGAGGGATGAATATTGTGGTTGCCAGTTTAAGATTTTTCTGGCTTTGTCGCTACTACCAATTAAAACAGGTGGATCACCAGGACGGCGATCGCATTCTACAACTTTAATATCACGGCCTGTTATGGACTTAGCAGTCTCAATCACTTCCTTGACTGAAAAACCATTGCCATTTCCTAAATTGAAAACTTCGCTGTCACCACCTCTTAACAAATATTCCAAGCCTAAAACATGAGCATCAGCTAAATCATTGACGTGAATGTAATCTCTAATACAGGTACCATCGGCTGTGGGGTAATCTGTACCAAAAACAGAAATTGATTCGCGTTTACCTAGAGCTGTTTGCAGTACCAAGGGAATTAAATGGGTTTCTGGATTATGGTCTTCTCCTAACTTCCCATTAGGATCAGCACCAGCAGCATTGAAATAGCGAAAAATAACTGATTTTAAACCATAGGCAGTATCAAAATCAGACAGAATCCTCTCCACCATCAACTTGGTAGCACCATAGGGATTGATAGGGTTTTGGGGATGATTTTCGGGAATGGGTATGATCTGGGGAACTCCATAAGTTGCACAAGTAGAAGAAAATACAAATTTATTTACAGAAGCTGCCAGCATCGCTTCTAGCAAGGTGAGAGTTCCGACAACGTTATTGCGGTAGTATTTAGCAGGGTCAGTAACCGATTCTCCTACATAGGCATAGGCAGAAAAATGCATCACTGCTGCAATATCACGGCTTTGAAATAACTGATCCAACAAAGCGCGATCGCTTGTATCACCAACTACAAGTTCCACTTGTAAAACTTTTTCTACCAAATCGCGATGTCCATACACCAGATTATCCAGAATTAACACTTCATAACCAGCCTGCAATAGGGCTGATACGGCATGGGAGCCGATATATCCAGCCCCTCCCGTAACCAAAATGGTGGGCTTTCCAGGCGACATAGTTCTTCCTTTTTCTGAGACAACTACTTAATTAAATTAATCTACCTGAACCTAATTACTGATCTGGAAAATTACAAAAACTGCGGTCACTTGAAAAAATTTGCTCTAAAATCACTACGACGGTGGTCTTTGTGTGAGGGGGAGCCACCCCCCAGTGCGGAGATATATCTCTGCCCTTGGGAAGTGGCGTGCTGAGGGATTTTCTGTCAATTAACAGTGCAATACTACTAATTTGACGGTAAAATAACTCAAATGCCCAAAAATGCTAGGCTGACCGCACCAGAAGATTTGAGAGTTCACTTATGTTTGTACTTCTAAGCCGGGTTCTTCTTTGGCTGCTTCTTTTAGCGGTTTTAGTCTCTTTGTTCCAGAGATATTATCCGAAAGGAACTTTTGTAGGGCGATTATTTCTAGTGATTTTGGCTGCTGTTGTACTTCTGTCGTTTGTTAACCCTACAGAACCAGCCATTGCTTCTTTGTGGAGAGTAGTATCCTTTCCACTCAAACCTTTAGGAGCATCAATTTTATTAATGATTTTTGCTGCCCAGAATTTAAAAGATGGTGGAATCACAAAGCCAGGAGGATTATATGTCGCTTGGGCATTAACGATTTTGTTGCTGGCTAGTACGCCAGCAGTCGCCTATTTTTTAGTTCAGTCACCGATCGCCAAATTTGCTAATCCAGATCTGGCTCTAGCAACGCCCACATCTGGAACACTGGTGGCATTTAAACAAAACTCCACAGTAGCGAACGTGTCAGATGTAGTCGGTGATAGCATTCTTTCACAGGCACAATTAAACTCGTATCTGTTGCAAACTCCAACTGAAGTTCGCAGACGTGGGTTGCAATTGGAAGATTTTGTACCCAGTGCGGACACATTGGCGCTGACAACGAGAGTTTGGGAAAGTTATCTCAATCAGATTTACTTTTTCTTGCGTGGTGGTCAGCAATAAAACAAAGAAAACTGCAATTCAAGAGGCCACAATGCTACATTTGTAGCTGACTGGCCTTATTTATTTCAGGTATCATATCAAGTCCGGCTAATTACTTACGATATTATTGTGATGCAGTTGGGCATTGGGCATTGATTTTTGCCATTACCCATTACCAATTACCAATTACCGGCCTTCACAGATATGATAAGTCTTTAAGCGGACATGATATCAGTTATCAGTGATTTGAACTGTCAATCTCACTGATTGCCAGATTTTGGCTGGCACATTCTACCATCACAATCGCTGCAAATTGCTGGAATGGCAAAAACACGACGCCTTGCTGTACTCGCTACTTACCTGCGTCCCCACTGGCGGGAAGCGACATTAGGTATTGTCGCTCTATTGACTGTCAATGGACTAGGTGTTTACATTCCTTTGTTGATTCGCTCAGCAGTTGACAAACTCTCAGTCACATTTAGCTTAAATCAGTTATCCAATTACGTAATACCAATCATCCTGCTGACTTCAGCAATGTGGTTTATTCGGATGGCGTCGCGCATCTGGATATTTGGTATAGGTCGTCAAGTAGAATTTGAACTCAAACAAAGAATTTTTGAACACTTACTGAAGCTAGAACCATCCTATTTTACTACCAACACAGCTGGGGACTTGATTAGTCGCGCCACTAGCGATGTAGATAACGTCAGGCGATTATTGGGTTTTGTAGTGTTGAGTTTGGCAAATACCGTATTTGCTTATGCTTTAACATTACCAGTCATGCTCTCAATTAGTGTAGACATGACACTGGCGGCGTTAGCAGTATATCCTTTGATGTTTTATTTGGTGCATCTGTTTAGCGATCGCCTCCGTAATGAACAGTTAGCAGTGCAAAATCAACTCTCTGACATCAGCGATTTGATTCAAGAGGATATCAGTGGTATTGCTTTAATCAAAATCTACGCCCAAGAAGAAAACGAGCGGCGTGCTTTCGCCAAGAAAAATCAGCAATTATTACAAGCTAACCTCAAACTAGCAAAAAGCCGCAATACACTGTTTCCCTTAGTTGGTGGATTAGCTAATGTTAGCTCCCTAGTCATCATCTTGCTGGGAGCAACGCGCATCGCCTCTGGAACCCTCGATGTTGGTAGTTTTGTCGCACTGCTATTGTATGTAGAGCGTTTAGTTTTTCCCACTGCTTTGTTAGGATTCACCATCACCGCCTACCAACGGGGTGAAGTGAGTGTTGATCGCATCGAATCGATTTTGACTGTCACACCCAAAATCAAAGATGAACCAAATGCAATTCATTTGCCAATAGAGCAAGTGCAAGGCCAGTTGACAGCAAAAAACCTTTGTTATATCTACCCTGGTGCTTCCACTCGCGCTTTAGATAGGGTAAACTTTAGTATCGCCGCCGGAGAAACAGTCGCAATTGTCGGGGCGATTGGTTCGGGGAAATCAACTTTAGCTAATGCTTTACCTCGTCTGTTGGATATTGACGAAGGGCAGTTATTTTTAGATGGAGTAGATATTACTAAAATTGCCTTAGCAGACTTACGCAGTGCGATCGCCTACGTTCCTCAAGATAGTTTTCTTTTCAGCACCACCATCAAAAATAACATCCGCTATAGTGACCCCTTAGCAGAACAGCAAGAAGTAGAATTAGCCGCCAAAACAGCCCAAATCCACCCAGAAATATTAAATTTTCCCCAACAATACGAAACTATAGTTGGTGAACGTGGTATCACTCTTTCTGGTGGTCAACGCCAACGTACAGCTTTAGCAAGGGCAATGCTAGTTGATGCCCCAGTTTTAATATTAGATGATGCCCTCTCCAGCGTTGACAATCAAACAGCTACAGCGATTTTAAACAACCTTTCCGGTGGTATAAAACGCAAAACTGTAATTTTTATCACCCACCAACTTTCAGCCGCAGCAGCTGCTGACCGAATTTTTGTCATGGATAAAGGCAAAATCGTCCAAACAGGTATCCATGCAGAGTTATTACAACAACCAGGTCTCTACAGAACTTTGTGGAATCAACATCAAGTCGAGGAATTGCTGCATTAACTTGTAGCGATTTTAAACGCAGAGGGACGCAAAGATATACGCACAGAGGCGCGGAGTTAAGGTGTCAAAATTTACCATGAGCCTGGTGTCAAAATTTACCATGAGCCTCAAAACAATAGACCTCTTGCATGAATCCTCAAAACCCCACCCCAACCCTCCCCTGACTAAGGGGAGGGAGTGAATATATTGTTTTCTGCCTTAACAAGGGGGGACTAAGGGAGGTATTTCAAATATTTGTGCAAGAGGTCTAATATCGATAAATCCTTACCTTGCGAATTTTCCCTGTGTATCTGTAATTAGGAACATTGCTTGATACAAAATATCAGTAAAGATTAAATCGCCCGGGAAAACTTTTGTTTTTGTGTGAGGCGACGAGCATCAAAATTGACAGCAATATTTCTCACTAATAATCTGCCAATTCCTGTGATGCCAATCTCATTTTTTGATAAGCTGACTAATCCATCTGATTCTAAATTTTGCAATGCTGCTAATTCTTTTGCAAAATACTCATCAAAACAGATTTGATACTTATCTTCAATGTCTTGCTTATGCAATTTGGCATGAGACATTAGCCGCATAATCACATCTCGTCTGAGAATATCATCCTCACTTAACTTAATACCTTTACCAATGGGTAAAATTCCCGCATCAATTGTTTGATAATAATCACTCAAGCGCTTGTGGTTCTGAGCATAGGCATCTTCTAGCATACTAACCGATGTCGCACCAAAACCAAATAGTTCTGCTTGTCCCCAAGTAGTATAACCTTGGAAGTTACGCTTGAGTGTGTAGTTGCGTTGAGCGATCGCTAATTCATCATGAGGTTTGGCAAAATGATCCATGCCAATAAAGAGATATTGACTATTAGTTAATTCTTCAATAGTCATTTTCAAAATCTCTAATTTCTCCTGTGGTGCTGGTAGCGCATCCTTGGCAATATTTTTCTGCACTGGTTTTATCCACGGAACATAAGCAAAGTTAAATACTGCTATGCGATCCGGGTCTAACTCTATAGTCTTGTCAATTGTCTGCTGAAAGCTCTGATAAGTTTGATACGGTAGACCATAAATTAAGTCTACATTCACACTTTGAAACCCTGCTTCTCTAATCCAGTCCATGACTTCAAATAGTGCTTTCTCTGGCTGGACACGATTGATAGCTGCTTGCACTTGGGGGTTAAAATCCTGGATACCAAAACTAATACGGTTAAAGCCAATCTCTTTGAGAAAGAAAATGTAGTCTTTATCAACGTAGCGAGGATTGATTTCGAGGGAGATTTCTGCTTGTGGATCAAGGTGAAAGTGGCGATTAATATTGTTCCACAGGTTTTCTACCTGTTCTAAACTTAAGTAGTTTGGGGTTCCTCCACCCCAGTGTATCTGCACTACTTTTCTATCTGTATCAATCAAAGATGCTGTATGTTTGATTTCTCGACCCAGATATTCTAGATAAGGTTTAGCAATATTCTTGTTATT
>Ga0073934_10009874_pt1 | contig 12047 bp, 10 predicted proteins | sample LarsenN4metaG_FD_76834 | JGI IMG/M metagenome (GOLD analysis project Ga0073934, IMG submission 76834) | Hot spring sediment bacterial and archeal communities from British Columbia, Canada, to study Microbial Dark Matter (Phase II) - Larsen... ... | reverse complement strand
GGCATTGGTCAGGAGGTTTACCAGGACCCGAACTATTCTCTCTCGGTCTGCCTCCGGGTGTGGAAGGGATTCGGATAGGGCTACTTGAATATGAATCTTTTTCTGTTCCTGTAAATATTTTATCTGGGATAAAGCCCGATGAATTAAAGTTTCAATGTTTACAGGCTCTAGTTTCAGGCAAAAATCTCCCTCTTCGTACTGATTCAGATCTATCGTATTGTTTGTCAAAGTAAGTATAGTATGGCATTGGAAGCGGGCCGCCGAGAGGAGTGGTTTTTGGTCTTTATGTAAACTGCCGGCAAGGTGGTCTTCCAAAGTCTTCAAATATGCCGCAATGTTGTCCAGAGGATCTCTCTGGGCGGAGATAAGCGTTTTAATAAGATTTCGAGACTGCGTCAACTGCTCTATTAACCTCGTCCGCTCAATGGTAAGCGCTGCGCGCTGGACCATAATTTGAAGGCGCTGGATCTCTTCAAGTTTAAATCCTTGGGGTTCAAAAGTGTCGATGTAAGCCACTCCGGTGATCTTTTCATCCACCCTTAGGGGAACTTCCAGGATCGATTTGACGCCCTCTACGTCCTCCACTTCTGTAATAAAGAGAGGTTTATTTTCGGGAAGGACTTCCCTTACAAAGTCCGTTCTAACCCTTGAGCTCAAACTCTCCTTGAGGGCCTCTTCAACACCGTACGAGGCTGCGATCCTTAAAGTGTCTTTCTCTAGTAAAAGGATGGCTCCGGCGTGGGCGCGGGTCCCCCGGACCATCCTCTTGATCAGTTCGTTCAAGAGCTCGTGAATGGGTAAGTTCGCTAATCCAACTTCCAGAATGTCCACCAGCGCCGCCAAATCTTCCCGAGCCCGTCTCTCGCTGACTCGGAGACGATGAAATTCTGCCGCCTCTTGAACGGTCATGATTAGCTCTTTCATCTCAAAGGGTTTCATGTAATAGGCATAGGCTTCCCCTCGGCTTACGGTTTCTTTGCTCAAAAGCTCCTCATGCCCTGTCATAAGAATTGAAACCAGGTCCTCTTGCATTCCTTTGAGGTTATGTAGCAATTCAAGCCCTGAGATGTCAGGAAGTTTTACATCTATCAAGGACACATCGAACGTCGTCTGTCTGGCTTTATAAAGGGCTTCGCTGCCGGATAGAGCGATTTCGATCACGTAACCTTCCCCATGAAAAATGTCAGCCAGGTTTTCACAAAAATCCTGGTTATCATCGACGATCAGCAGTTTCGGATCACCCATCTGAACACTTCTCCCTCTAGAACCCCCTTGATTCTGGAAAAGCTTCCAGGTCTCCCGATTTTCATAACGCTATGTTAAAACTTCCGACGGCCCTCCCTCTTGAGCTACTTTCATATATGCCACCCCTTTACGTGACTCCCCATACGGCTCTAAAGCGAGGCATGGGGGTGCGGATATTCTCCCCCCGCTAAGGTCGACGTGAAAAAAAACAGATGGCTTCGTTTCCTTTGCCGGGCCCTAGGCGCCGGTTCCCAGCAGGCCTCGTCGTGACAGTTCCTGTACGATGAATGGGATGGAGGCGCATTAAGGCGAAATGACGACCGAATGCGACAGTGTAACCGCGTCTCTGGGATTACCAAACCAATTTAACTTATTTTAGCAATAAATATACCAGTTTGATGGAAGGAAAATACGGGATACCGCCGGAAGATGGAGGACTGTGGGATTTGAAGGGTCGAGCCGCCTCAGACTCTTCCACTAAAAACTCGAACAGGAGAAAGAAGATTCCTCTACCAGGGGCAGTTTTCCTGGAAACCCACCCCTGCAGATTGTCCGGGTCTTTTTATAGAAAGCCAAGCTCAAGCTTGGCGGCCTCAGACATCATACTCGGGTTCCAGACAGGATCCCAGACCACATCAATGGTAGCATTCTTCACCCCAGGGATCGTCCTTACCTTGCTCTCCACTTCAGCCGGCAAAGAGGCCGCTGCCGGACAGTGGGGAGAAGTCAAGGTCATCTTAACGTAGACCTCGTTCGAGGGATCGACCTTAACCTCGTAGATTAATCCCAGTTCGTAGATGTTAACCGGAATCTCCGGATCAAAGCAGGTCCTTAAAACTTCCACGACCTGCTCCTCAGTTACGGGCGTTTCAGATAGATTCATGGGATCTTAACCGCCGAGAGCGCTGATGAACGCCGATAATTTTTAATCCCTTACCGATACCGGCGTTCATCGGCGGTTGCGGCGTTCATTGTTCATTCTGTCGAGACCGTTTCGCATTCCCCATTTAGGGCAGCGTGGAGGGTATGCCAGGCCAGAGTTGCACACTTAACCCGGACGGGAAACTCGGATACCCCTGAAAAGACGGCAAGTTTTCCAAGCTCCTGCAGGTGGTTGGAGGCCTCCAGCCGACCGGTAACCACTTCGTGGAATCTTTCAAAGAGGGTTTCCGCTTCGGTTTTAGTTTTTCCCTTCACCACAGAGCTCATCAAAGAAGCCGACGCCTTTGAGATGGCGCAGCCTGAGCCTTCAAAGCTGATGTCCTTGATCACGTCATCGACCAATTGCAAGTAGATAAAATAATGATCTCCGCACAGGGGATTATACCCTTCCACCTTCCGATTTGCTCCTTCTAGTTTGCGAAAGTTACGCGGGTTTTTATTATGATCTAATATAACTTGTTGATAGAGTTCACGTAGATCATCCATCTCACTGAAGGATGAAGGATGAAGGATGAAATGAATTCATCGTTCATCGATCTGCGTTCATCCTTTAACGGAATATCTCCTTAACCTTATGAATCCCCCGAACCAGGGCGTCCACGTCTTCTTTCGTATTGTAGAAGGCCAGGGAGGCCCGAACCGTTGCCGGGATTCCGAAGCGTTGCATGACCGGCTGGGTACAGTGATGGCCGGTGCGGACGGCAATTCCTTCCATATCTAAAACCGTACCGATGTCGTGGGGGTGTGCCTCTTCAAGGACAAAAGATAAAACGCTGGCTTTTTCCCTGGCCGTACCGATAATTCGCAGCCCTTCGATCCCGGAGAGGGCTTCCGTAGCATAGCTAAGTAGCTCATGCTCGTAGGCAGCTATGGCGTCCAGTCCAATTTTATTCACATAGTCGAGGGCTGCCCCGAGCCCAATACCCCCGGCAATATGAGGGGTACCGGCCTCAAATTTAGCCGGCAACGTGTTGTAAATCGTCTTCTCAAAACTCACCGACAGGATCATGTCCCCGCCCCCCTGGTACGGCGGCATCTCTTCCAGCAACGACTCCTTACCGTACAAGATACCGATACCCGTCGGGCCAAAGATTTTGTGCCCGGAAAAAACGTAGAAATCACAATCCAGCTCCTGGACATCTACCTTTACGTGCTGGACAGCTTGTGCCCCATCGATCAGGACCGGGACCCCACGTTGGTGAGCCATTTCGATAATCTGTCGGACCGGGTTAATGGTCCCCAGGGAGTTGGAGATCTGAACCACCGAGACAAATTTAGTTCTTTCGTTCAGAAGCTTTTCATATTCATCCAGCAGGAGCTCCCCCGCATCGTTGATCGGGATGACCCGCAGCTTGGCCCCTTTTTCTTCACAAAGCATCTGCCAGGGGACGATATTGGAGTGGTGCTCGATGGTCGAAATAATGACCTCGTCTCCCTCCCGAAGGTGTTTCCGACCATAGCTCTGTACGACCAGGTTGATCCCTTCGGTGGCTCCACGAACAAAGACGATCTCCCGATCCTTCGAGGCGTTTATAAACTGCCTCACCTTGGATCGAGCGCCTTCGTAGGCCTGGGTGGCCTGCTCGCTCAAGAGATGGACGCCCCGATGAATATTAGCGTTTTCCTCCGAGTAGTACCGGTAAAGGGTATCGATGACCACCCGAGGTTTCTGGCTTGTGGCCGCGTTATCCAAATAGACGAGCGGTTTGCCGCGGACTTTTAATTTAAGTACGGGAAAGTCCTCCCTGATTTTTTCCACATCGAACCACGTGGTGGGAGTTACAGGGGCGGTTTCCTGGGGACGCCCCGGTGTCATGACCTCGTAGCTAGCTTTCATCTTATTCCTCCGATCTGGGGGTGGTTGAATTTATCGAACTCCTAACGTTTCTCAGCCGGAACGCCCGATGCAAGCCATGATAATAATATCTCATCCAGTTGGATCCGAACCGGGTCGGGCCGGATACGGCTGATGACATCGCTGGCAAAGGCGTAAATCAGGATCGTTCGGGCGGCCTCCCTATTAATCCCTCGAGAGCGCAAATAAAAGACGGCATCTTCCTCCAGCTGGCCGATCGTTGCGCCATGACTGCATTTAACGTCGTTCGCGAAAATTTCCAGTTGGGGCTTCGTATCTATCAAGGCTTCATCGGAGAGCAAGAGATTCTTGTTCATCTGGTAGGCGTTCGTCTTTTGGGCGTCCTGCCGCACGAGGATCCTTCCGTTGAAGACGCCCCTGGATTTTCCATCCAGGATGCCTTTGTACAGTTCATTACTCGTACAGTGAGGCTTTGCGTGGTCAATCGTCGTATGGTTATCTACGTGCTGACGACCGGTTACCATGTACAAGCCGTTCAAGATACACTCAGAACCTTCGGCATCCAACCGCACCGTAATGTTATTCCGGACCAGGGCCCCCCCCCACGATAGAGAGTGGGACGAAAAATGACTCTGCCTCTCCTGGCGCACATAGAGGGATCCGATATGGAATGCCTTCTCGCTCTCGTGTTGGAGTTTGTAATGGTCAACAATGGAGTTTTCACCCGCCATAATTTCTGTGATGGCGTTGGTAAAGTAGGTTGGGGCCGGATTAATCCCGCCTAAGCTCACATAACTCTCAATGAAGGTCCCCTGGCTATGCTTGCCCGTGATCATGAGATTCCGCGGTTGAGAGAGGGGGGCTACTTCCTCGGTCCCACCTTCTGTGCTCACAAACAACAAATGGATAGGCGTTTCCACAACCACGTCATCGGGAATGTACACAAAGGCGCCATCCTGAATAAAAGCCGTGTTAAGGGCCGTAAATCCGTTATCATCGTATACGGGCGTCGCGCGCCGGGTCCCGACGGCCAGATGTTGCTCCACAAATCCAGGATCCCTCTTAATGGCTGCGGCGAGGCTCCCTATTCGGATGCCGTTCTCAAGGGCCGGTAGGTTCGAGAGCTCCTCTACGTAGTGACCGTTCACAAAAACGATACGGGGGTACCCGGGGGCTCCCAAATTGAATTTTTCAATCTCCCGGGCGGTCAAATTTCGAGATTCCCCTCTCAAAGCGGGTTTGAAGCTACGCTTAAGGATCGGGGAGACGTCCGTAAACTTCCACTCCTCATCCCGGGTGGTCGGGAAACCCAGTTCAGCAAATCGATCTATAGCCGCCTTGCGGATCTTATGAAGGGGAGAGGTCACTTCCCCGTCGAGATTTTTCTCGAAACGCTGAAAGAGAGAGAGGTACCATTCCTGATTTTCAGTAATTTTCATTCTGAATAGTGGGCGGCAGGCCGTAGGCAACAGGGGCCCATGTCCACGGCGAATCCCACTGCCCACGGCCTGTGGCCTACTACTTACTGCTCACTGCCCAGTGTCCACTGCTCACCTCGTCCTTAACCCAGTCGTATCCCTTTTCCTCGAGTTCCAGAGCGAGGTCTTTTCTACCCGATTTGACGATACGGCCATTGAAAAGCACGTGCACATAGTCTGGGACCACATAGTTTAGCAGCCGTTGATAGTGGGTGACCAGGATGATAGCATTATCCGGCTTTCTCAGCGTATCGATTCCATTGGCTACGATCCTTAAGGCATCGATATCCAGCCCCGAATCGGTCTCATCCAGGATGGCGAGTTTAGGCTCTAACACGGCCATCTGGAATATTTCGTTGCGCTTCTTCTCGCCGCCGGAAAAACCCTCGTTGACGGGGCGGTTCAAGAGACTCTGGTCCATCTCAACGATCTTCATCCTCTCCCTGATCAGCGAGAGGAACTCCATGGCATCCAGCTCTTCCAGGCCCCGGTGCCTCCGAATGGCGTTCAGCGCAGCCTTTAAGAAGTAAGTATTGCTGATTCCGGGGATTTCGACCGGGTATTGAAAGGCCAGAAAGAGACCTTCCCGGGCCCGTTCCTCTGGAGCCATCTCCAGCAGGTTCTTTCCCTCATAAAGGATCTCTCCCTCCCTGACCTGGTAAGTCTCGCGTCCTGCAAGCACCTGGGCAAGCGTGCTCTTGCCGGAGCCGTTGGGGCCCATGATCGCATGGACCTCTCCGGCATTCACTTCCAGATCGATGCCTTTGAGAATTTCCTTATCCTCCACGGTGACCCATAAGTTACGTATTTTCAGCATTATTCCTGGTATGACTTTTATCCCCAGATGGCCCAAAGGAGCCCAGGAAGTTGGATAAACCTTTTGCTTTTACCTGGGCCTATCCGGGCCATCTGCAGATCGTTCTTATCCGACGCTTCCTTCAAGACTTACGGCCAGCAGCTTCTGAGCTTCTACCGCAAATTCCATCGGCAGCTGGCGGAAGACTTCTTTACAATATCCATTGACGATGAGATTGACCGCATCCTCCGTGGAGAGACCGCGCTGGTTACAATAAAAGAGCTGGTCCTCACCAATTTTGGAGGTGGTCGCTTCGTGTTCCAGCCGGGACGAAGTGTTCTTCACCTCAATGTAGGGGAAAGTATGGGCGCCGCACTTATCACCGATCAGTAGAGAGTCACATTGCGAGTAGTTCCGGGCATTTTTGGCGCTTTTCTCGATCTTGATCAGACCTCGATAAGTATTATTTCCGTGGCCTGCGGAGATTCCCTTGGAGACCACGGTGCTTCGCGTATTCTTCCCCACGTGAATCATCTTGGTCCCTGTATCCGCCTGCTGGTAGTTATTGGTGAGGGCCACCGAGTAGAACTCCCCAATGGAGTTGTCTCCTTTTAAGATCACGCTCGGATACTTCCACGTAATGGCGGATCCCGTTTCTACCTGGGTCCAGGAGATCTTAGAGTTGTCTCCCAGACAAATCCCGCGCTTGGTGACAAAATTGTAGATGCCTCCCCGACCGTATTTGTCGCCCGGATACCAGTTCTGGACGGTGGAGTACTTGATTTCCGCATTTTTATGGGCGATCAGTTCCACCACCGCCGCGTGCAGCTGGTTCTCATCTCGCATCGGCGCCGTACATCCCTCCAGATAGCTCACGTAACTCCCCTCTTCGGCAATAATGAGCGTGCGCTCGAACTGACCGGTCTCGGAGGCATTGATGCGGAAGTAGGTAGATAGCTCCATCGGGCAGCGGACCCCTTTAGGAATGTAACAGAACGAACCATCGCTGAAGACCGCAGAGTTCAGCGCTGCGAAGAAGTTATCGGTATAGGGGACTACGAATCCCAAATATTTCTGAACCAGGTCCGGATATTTCTGGACCGCTTCGGAAAAGGAACAGAATAGGATCCCCAACTCGCTGAGCTTTTCCTTAAAGGTCGTTGCCACCGAAACGCTATCGAAAACGGCATCCACCGCCACCCCCGTAAGCCGCTTCTGCTCTTCCAGCGGAATACCCAGCTTTTCAAAGGTCTTCAACAATTCCGGGTCCACCTCTTCCAGACTATTCGGCTTGGCTCTAGACTTGGGAGCCGCATAATAGATGATGTTCTGATAATCGACAGGCGGATAGTGGACATTCGCCCAGGTCGGCTCCTTCATGGTCAACCAATGTCGATAAGCTTTCAAACGCCATTCCAGCATGAATTCTGGCTCGTTCTTCTTAGAGGAGATCAGCCGGATAATATCCTCGCTTAACCCTTTGGGAACCTTGTCCTCTTCAATTTCCGTAACAAACCCATACTTATATTCTTGGTTCGTTATGGTTTCTATGGTGTTTAGTTCAGTACTCATAGATGCTCCTTCTTCTTCTTAAGATTAGTAAACGATGAGATCCCTCGAAGAAACTCTTCTTCCCGCTCTTTCAAGCCGGAATGTTCAGGCGAGTTGTCGAAGGCAACCACCTCCAATACCTGACTAATCCGTCAGGTATAAGATCAAAAAAAATTAATCCGAAAAACTTTATTCCCCTCTCCCATTCGCCGCAAATTAGCAGGGAAACCCTGCTGGGACTTACCTAACCCAATAATTAAAATGGGTTGTCTGAACATCTCCGTCAAGTACTTTTTACGAGAAAATTACCGGAGAGAGCCTGTATAATTACCTATCTGAATCAAATCTTGCGGTTCCTTTACAATATTCAGGATGACCTCCTCACCTTTCAATAACTGGGCTAGCGTCACCTGGCTAAACATCTTATGGATGTACCTCATGAGCGTTATCCACACCGGGCGGATTCCACACTGTTTGGCATGGGCACATTCCATCAGCTTTCCCGTGAACTGCTTACAAAGATCCGATTCGCCGGTATCCTGATAAAAGACAGAATCTCCATCTAAAGCCTGCAACACCTCTATCAACAAAATATCCTCAGGATTTTTAGTCAATGTGTAGCCGCCATTCACACCGCGAATGCTCTCAACCAGTCCCGCGCGCCGTAAGAGAACAAGAAGCTTGGTCACATAATCCGTAGAAAGACCTTCCCTCTCCGCAATTTCGGTCACTGATACAGGTTCACCGGGGGGGTAATGGGCCAGTTGTAAAATACAACGTAACCCATATTCTTCTTGCGCTGTGATTTTCATAAAAGCCCCATCCCTTATTTTTTAGGAAACGACCTTCCGCGTATTTCATCCTGCTTTTAATTTATGAAAACCTGACAAGTTTGTCAAGTTTTTTCCAGATTTAATGATTTCGGAGAACCGGGGAACCGGAGTTCCCCGTTTCCCCGCTTCCCCGTTTCCCCGGAGGGAGGGGCTGTCTTGGGGCCTCTGATCAGATAAATCAAGGGAATACTGATGATGGTAATAGCCATCTTCACCAGATACTGACCCCGAAGGAGGGGGAGTATCGGAAGTCCGGTTCCGGCAAAGGCCAGGGTGATGAACACGGCACTATCCATCAGGGTGGAGATGGCGTTGCTCAACAAAACCCGGGCCCACTTCCACTTTCCAACCCGTTCCCGCCACCAGGCAAAAACTTCCGCATCGGTCAAAGAGCTGACGAGGTACGCCGTCAAACTGGCAAAGACGATCCGAGGGGTGGAACCTAGAACGCTCTTGAAAGCCTCCTGGCCTTTGTAGAACCCGGCGGGCGGAAGGACGATGGCGAACTGAATATAAAGTGCCAGAAGGATATTCGCCGCAAAAGCGGTATAGATCACCTGCCGGGCGCCCTGCTTCCCTAACTTTTCGTTGATCAGATCGATCAGGGTAAAGGTGAGGGCATAGATGAAAACGGCGGCAGGAACTACCATTCCGTCCAGAGCTACCGGCTTAGTCGCCGTGACGTTGGCGATCAGTTCACAGCTAATGTAAATCCCGATAAGAAATAGGATCATAAGGGTTTCGATGAAGAGGCGATCCACGAAGGGCCGCGAAGGGCATCTAAAATTTTTTCTTCAGAGTTCTTCGTGGCCCTTCGCGGATGAAGGGCCGTTCCGTTTCAGGCCCGCTCCACCTCGACCAGGTTCGTATAGAAGACGGCTCCGCCCCCCAGGGGCTCCAGGGCCTCCGAGGTGATCCGGTTCAGGTTACCGTTAAAACCGGTCTTTTTGTTCCACCAACTCTTAAAGGAGATGGCGGAACCTCTGGGGACCGTCTCCCCGACCCGGGCGTAGAGGAAGCATGCTCCCCGGTCATTATACACGCGGACCCGGTCCCCTTCTGAAATACCCCGGACTTTCGCGTCTTCGAAGTGCAACTCGATAACGGGCCTTTTCTCCTTGGCCAGCGTAGATTTCAGATTTCCAAAAGAGGAATTGACGAAGTATTTGGCCCCGGCGTTAAAGAGGGCAATGGGGTACTTTCGATGGAGATCCGGCGATCCTTCGGCGCTTTCCGTTTCCGGTATATAGGTGGGGAGAGGATCAAACCCGGCCTCTTTCATACGCTCCGAGTAAAACTCGATTTTCCCGGAGGGAGTCGGAAACTTCCCATCTGCAAAGGTAATAAAAGGTCGAGTGGGCGTGTTGAGGTGGACCTGCCTTTCCTGCCGTAACCGTTCCAGGGTGATCCCCTTCATAAAAGGATGCGGGCTATCCAGGGCCTGTCGGATCAGGTCCTCTTCGCTGTCCTTGAAACAGGGATCGTCGAAGTCCATGGCCTGCGCCAGGAGCCGAAAAACCTCCACGTTGGATTTACTCTCCCCCACAGGAGGGATCACAGGCTCTCCCAGTTGTAAATAAAGATGCCAGTAGGACCTGTAGAGATCCAGATGCTCCATGCTCGTCGTCGCCGGAAGGACGATATCGGCATAATCGGTGGTATCGGTGAAGACCTGCTCATGGACGACTGTGAACAAATCCTCCCGGGTGAGCCCCTGGAGGACTTTGTTTTGGTTGGGCGCAACGGCGGCGGGGTTGCAGTTATAAACGTATAGGGCTTTTATAGGAGGGTCGTTCAGCTCGGTAAGAACCCTGGCAAGCTCTACCATGTTGATGGTCCGGGATTTTCGGGCCATGAGGTCGGGCCGTTCCAGGGCCTGGGTATTCAAAGGAAACATCCCGCCATTGCTATACAAAAATCCTCCTCCTAGCTGCCCCCAGGCTCCTACGAGGCCGGGCAGGCAGGAGATGGTTCGCATGGCCATACCCCCGTTGGAATGGCGTTGAAATCCCCAGCCCACGCGAAGGAAAGAGGGCTTTATCCTGGCGTACAGGCGGGCGATATGGCTTATTTCTTCAGCAGAGATACCGGTAATTTCGGCAACCCTCTCAGGCGGATATTCCTCCAAGCGCCCCACCAGTCTGTCGAACCCATGGGTGAACCGGGCTACATAATCCCGGTCGTAAAGCCCTTCTTTAACGAGGACATGCATCAAACCCAGGGCCAGGGCTGCGTCTGTGCCGGGCCTGAGCTGGAGGAAATAATCGGCTTTTTCGGCCACGTCGCTGCGATGGGGGTTGATGTGTACGTAGACGGCTCCTTTGGCCCGGGCTTCTTTAATAAGGGGCAAAATATGGATGTTTTGAGAGGAGCTGTTGGTTCCCCAACTGAGAATCAACCGGGCGTAAGGAATATTTTCAGGGTCCGCGCCATAGGTCGCCCCGGTGGTGTAGAAGTAACCCATCTTTCCCGCTGCCGAACAGATGGTCCGGGCCAATAAACAAGCCCCGAGCTTGTGAAAGAATCTTCTATCCATGCTGGCATTGTTGAGAACGCCCTCTGTTCCGGCATAACTGTAGGGTAAGATAGCCTCCCCCCCGTAGGAAGATAGCACCTCTTTAAATTTATCTGCAATGAGCTGAAGGGCCGTCTCCCAGGATATCCGCTCGAACTTTCCCTCCCCCTTCTTTCCTACCCTCCGAAGGGGCGTTAAAACCCGGTCCGGGCTATAGACCCGCTCGGGGTAGTACCGAACCTTGGCACAGATAAATCCCCGAGTTGTTTCATGGTCCGTATCCCCAGTGACTTTGATCAATTTCCCCTCCTGTACGTGAACCTCCAGAGCACAGGTATCCGGACAATCGTGGGGACACACGGTCTTTTTAATTTCATAAGGTGTGGCTGGCTCCATGCGAATCCTCCCTCATTAATAGTCCTAAACAGAACAGGCCATCGGCGACTTTGGTAAAGTCCTCAAGTCTGTAAGTTGCATTCATGGTAGTGACTCCTGTAAACGGAGTTAACATTATAAATATATCCACCTATGCACCTCCTGACAAGATGGCAAATGCGTAAGGTACCTGCGTTCATTTGGTCGGCGACCGGCATAAGGGCGCGGTTTCCCCGCCCTGTCCCTTAACGAAGGGCCCTCCTAGCGACGAAATGCGCGCCTCCCCGACGCAGGAAGGGGGAACCCGAGGCTCACAAGGGCCTGTTGTTTGTAGGGTTAGGGCCCATCCCCTTAAGTTAAGGCCCTCTCCCCCACCTTCCCCCCCCATCGCAGGGGGAGGGCACGTCGCGCTCCATGCCCTCCCCCTGCGAAAACCCCCGGATACGGCTGAAAAGGGTGGTAAATCCAGGGAAAATCCCCCCTCGCCCCCCTTTAT
>Ga0073934_10009873_pt1 | contig 12047 bp, 12 predicted proteins | sample LarsenN4metaG_FD_76834 | JGI IMG/M metagenome (GOLD analysis project Ga0073934, IMG submission 76834) | Hot spring sediment bacterial and archeal communities from British Columbia, Canada, to study Microbial Dark Matter (Phase II) - Larsen... ... | reverse complement strand
GAACGCGAGGTTCGCCGCGTAACCGGTGCAGTCGTACATCCGCCACAGTTTCTGTTCGTACCACGTCGGCTGCAGCGTTTCGTTCTGGAAGACCTTCAGGAACTCCGGCGTTTCGGAGAACCCCGCTCCCGGATTGGCTGCGAACCACTGGCCGGGGTAATGCACGGCGAACTGCCAGCAGGCGGCGCCCCCCATCGAGAACCCGCGGACGGCGATCCGCTCCGGGTTGATGCGGTAGTTCTGCTGGGCGTGTGCGAGCGCCTCGAACGTGTCGATCTCCCCGGCAAACTTGTTGGCGTTGCAGTACCGGCCGTAGGGATGCAGGACGATCGTGTTCGGCGGCGTGTATTCCCCCTTGTTGGTCAACCGCTGGTTGAGGAAGTTCACCTCACTGAGGGTCTCGCCCCGGCCATGGAACCAGAGGTCGCAGCGGACCTGGTTCTGGGCTGCGAAATCGTAGTTGTCCGGGATGAGCAGGCCGTAGGGTTGCACGGTGTCGTCGATCTTTGACCGATAGCCGCGGACGACCAGTCCGGTCTGCTGCGTCCACGGGGCCTTGCCGGCGAGAAGTTGGTCAGCCCGTTCGTGACCGAGCGCGAGCAGCTTTTTGGTGACGGGAATTTCCTTGGCGTCGAAAAACTCCTGATACCGCAGGGCCTGGTCCACGGCCCGATGGAGGATTTCCACATCGGGCAGCAGATTCGGAGCCACCCCCTGGCGGCGGAGCGTGGCGAGCTTGTCGGCCAGATCCCTGAGCCCCACTTCAAGCTCCTGCCGGTCCGCGCCGGGAACCTCGACTCCCAACTTCGGGATGCGGCGGACGTTGTCCGGCAGGTTGTCGGCGGGGCCATCCGCGACCACCGGGGAGAGGCCGAGCAGCCATCCCGCAGCCAATCCGGTCAGGCAGGCCAGCAGACGCGGCAACGAAAGGGTCATGGGAGGCGACTTTCGTGGCGGGGGCGGGTTGGAGGGGATTTGACTGGAATTTCTGCTGTCAGCGTGGAAGGGGCGGGAAAAAAAATCAAGCAGTAGGGGCTTGGAAAGGGTCGATGGCGCTGGATATACTAGGGATGTGTTGAGACTCAGTCTCAATTCATTCCGTGTTTATCGTTCCGTGCATCGGGCTTTGCCGATGGACAATCAAAGCTGTTGTGCCACCCCGCGGCCGCTGTGCCACTGCCTGAATGTCAGCAGTGACGAAGTCCGCCAGGCCATTGACGCTGGCGGTCTGCAGTCGGTCCGCCAAGTCAGTCAGGCGTGCGGGGCCGGGAGCGGCTGCACGTCGTGCCATCGGCATATCAAGCGGCTGCTGGCGCAGTCTGCGCAAGAACGGCAAGCCGTGCCGACACTGGAGCCACTGCTGGGCTTCGCGTGACAGGCAGGTCCGCATCGGAACAGACAATGACAGAAGCCCAGGGATTGCGATCCCTGGGCTTCAAACGTTTGATGCCGCCATCACTTGATGGCTCAATATCACTCGCCGCGGTGTTCGCCCATCTGGTGGCCGAGGTAAATCTCCAGCCCCATCGTCTTGATCAGGCCGATCTGCGATTCGAGCCAATCGACGTGGTCCTCGGACTCGACGAGGATCTCGGTGATCAGGTCGCGACTGCCGGCGTCCTTCTCCGCCTCGCAGATCCTGATGGCGTCCCGGTAGGTCATCACCCCCTTGGTCTCGAGCGCCAGGTCGTTGTCGAACTGTTCGGGGACGGAGGTGCCCACGCGGATCACGTCGTACCGGGCGATTTCCGGGACGCCGTCGAGGAACAGAATGCGGTCGATGATTTTCTCGGCGTGCTTCATTTCGCCGATGGACTCGTCGTAATGCTTCTTGGCCAGCTTGTTGAGCCCCCAGTTCGTGCACATTTTGGCCTGCACGAAGTACTGGTTGATGGCGGTCAATTCGATGGTCAGCCCGGCGTTAAGGGCGTCGATAACCTTCTGCGAACCCTGCATGATGCACCTCGGCGGAGGAGTGGGATTTCGATTCGTCATCCCTCCCGCGGCGATTCCCGCGGGCAGCGCCGAATTCTAGAGCCCCCCGCGGCGAGATTTCCACGCCCACAGCCGGCAATCGCCGTGGATTTTGGGGATTGATACGGCGTGTCGCTCCGTTCGCGGCGGGCGGTTGAAACCGAATCGCAAGATTGCGGCTACGGCGCTTCCGCGGGGGCGTCGATCACCACCAGTTGATGGTTCTCGACGTCGTACTGGTACTTCTTCCCGCCGGGCAGCACCGGCAACTGGATGTTGTTCTCCTTGATGATCCGCTGCATGAACTCGTCGTACGAGTTCGGATATCGACCCTCGGTCGCGTTGAACAGGCCGAGTGCGTGTGCGATGTGGGTCTTGGAGATCTGCTCCAGCATCGGGCCGTAGGCGCTGGTGGGGGCGGTGATCGGGTCCGTGGCGTGAATCTTCGAGTCGCTGACCTGCGCACCGGCGTTGGGGTCGAACTCGCCGATGTCCTGCGTCTTCTTGCCGATGACGCGGCTGGTCTCAGTCTTCTTCACCTGCTGGTCCAGCGGCTTCATGCAGCCGCACAGGTTCAGGCAGACGTACAGGGACACCGCACACATCACCTCCGGCAACGTACGAGTCATGGCCGCACCCCGCGAATCTGAGAGCCCACCGAACGTCTCCACCCGTGAGTGTATCCCGCCGCGCGACGGGCCACAAACCGGCGGGTCGTTGGTCGGCGGCGTCGCAGGGTGTTATCTTGCATGCCGTCCGATTAGAGGAAGTCCGCGCCTGTGTCCGCCTCGTCGTCGATGGAAGAGCCGGTGCCCGCCCTGGTCAGCCGTGCGGGGTGGGTGCTTGGGCTGGTGGTGTTCGCCGCAATCGCCTTGTGGCCGACGCCGGAAGGGCTGTCCCCCGCGGCCCAGCGGCTGGCGGCGGTGACGGCGCTGATGGGCGTGTTCTGGGTCACGCAGGCCCTGCCGATGGAAGTCACCAGCCTGCTGCCGCTGGTGCTGTTTCCCGTGTGCGGCGTGCAGTCGGCGAAGACGGTGGCCGGTTCGTACTTCAGCGACAGCTCGTTCCTGTATCTGGGCGGGTTTCTGCTGGCCCTGGGGATCGAACGCTGGGGGCTGCATCGGCGGATGGCGTTGCACATCGTGGCCTTCACCGGAATCGGCGTGCGGCGGATCGTGCTGGGCTTCATGCTGGCCACGTTCGCGATTTCGATGTGGATCAGCAACACGGCCTCAACGCTGCTGATGCTCCCCATCGCTCTGGCGCTGCTCACGTCGCTGGAACATCCCGATGACGATCATGGTGCGCCAACGCCACGGCGAACCGACCCCGATTTCGCCCCGTTCGGCATGGCGACGATGTTGGGGTTGGGTTACGCGGCGACGCTCGGTGGCATGGCGACACTCGTCGGCACGCCGACCAACGTCGTGTTCGTGGCCGTCTTTCAGAAGCAGTTTCCCGACGGTCCGCCGCTATCCGCGGCGCAGTGGATGCTGACCTGGACGCCGTGCGCGCTGGCGTTTTTGGTTATGGCCTGGCTGGTGCTGACGGTGCGGCTGCGGACGCCGTCGCGGTTGGCGACGCTGGACCGGACGTTCTTCACGCAGCGGATTCGCGAACTGGGGCCGATGCGCGTCGGGGAATGGTGGATGCTGGCGGTGTTCCTGGTCACGGCCGCGCTGTGGCTCACCCGGACCGGGTTCGATGCCGGCGAATCGTTTCGACTTCCCGGTTGGAACGTCCTCGGCGATCGCTGGCTCGCGTCCCTGGGCGTGGCGTCGCCGCGGGAGTGGATCAACGACTCCACGATTGCGATGGGGATGGCGATCGTGATGTTCATCATTCCCCTTCGGCCGGAGCGGGGCGGGCCGCTGGTGCACCTGATGGACTGGCACACAGCGTCGCGGTTGCCGTGGGGGATTCTGCTCCTGTTCGGCGGCGGCTTCGCCATTGCGGAGGCCTGCCGGACGACCGGCCTGGCCGAATGGATGGGGGTGTGGCTGGCGGCGTCGGTCCGGGGGCTGCCGACGTGGCTGATCATCGCGGTGATCTGCCTGCTGGTGACGTTCCTGTCAGAATTCACATCGAACGTGGCGACGGCGAACGCGCTCTTGCCGATTGTCGCCGGCCTGGCCGTGGCGTTGGGACTGGATCCACGGCTCTTGATGCTGCCGGCGACGCTGGCGGCCAGTTGCGGGTTCATGCTGCCGATCGGGACGCCGCCGAATGCGATCGTGTTCGGCTCCGGCCGCATCCGCATGTCGCAGATGGCCGGCTACGGACTGCTGCTGGATGTCCTGGGGGTGGCGCTGATCGTCGCGGCGACCTACGGCCTGCTCGCGCCCCAGTTGCGGATCGACCTGCAGCACCCTCCGGCGTGGTCGGTGGCGAAGTGAACGGGGGCGGGGCCCTGTTGGCCAACAAAAACAGCGGCCGGAAAACCGGCCGCTGCGGGGCAAGTCAAAACCGTGTAAACCACGAGCCGCAAGTTACACGGCGGCGGTTTCCTTGCGGCGGCTCTTCTGGTCGAGCAGTTCATACAACCGGCGGATTTCCCCCAGCTCGTCGCGCCGGTCGTCTTCGGTAATCTCGGCGGCATCGCGGAACTCCATCATCCGGCTGCTGCGGACGAACCGCAGTCCGCGGAGCAGGAGCTCCCGCTGGCGATCGTTCAATTGGATTTGCAGGGCGTCACTCATGGGTTGGCATCCACCGAAACAGGGGGTGGCCAGCGTGCCGGCCATCCCGCCGGCGTCCGCTTGAAATTCATGGTACCCCGACGGCAGCCGGTCCTCAAGGGGCGGCCGGGAGCGCGTCAAGGTCAGTCGGAAAAATCCCGTTCCCCGGCGACTACCCCGGAAACGGTGCGAACGCCGTGCCGAACACTTCCGGCAACCCGTCCAGTCCGGGGTAATGATCGTACCCCCACGCCGAAACTCTTGGGACAGTTCGTCGGTCCCGTTGAGCCCGGCACAGCCGTCGCGACCCCGGCGAACCGGCAAGTCTTGCCGATCCGACAAGCCACCTTGCAAATCGGCACCGCCCACCGCTCGTCGAAGGCGTCAGAACAGCGGATAAATGAACGGCGCCACCGCGGAGCTGCTGAGGACGATCAGCACGGCCATCAGGCCAATCACGATCAGGATCGGCAGCAGCCACCACTTCTTGTTGTGCTTCAGGAAATCCCAGAACTCCGCGAGCAGACTCGGCGCCGGCTCCTCGGCGGCCTTCGCAAAATCGGCGTTCGGTTTGGGGGCCGGGTCGGTCATCGGCGGCCTTCAGAACTGGCGGAAATAGCGCTGCGGGTCCGGCGGCGGGGGACGCGGAATCCAGTATGACACGGCGGCCGGGTCACGGCGACGCTGCAGCGGGTCGTGCCCCCGCCAACGCAGCAGCCAGCCGATGGGGGTGATGACCCCGAAGTACACCACCACCAGCACCGTGTGCGAGACCACCCAGCCGATCGGGAACACCGCCAGCATCCAGCCGACATACACTGGCCGAATCCAGGCGGGACGGACGAGGCCAACAACGGCGACGATGGACGAGAGCGTCAGCAGTGTCGCGATCTGTTCCGCTGCGACGTGTCGCCGCCAGAGCATCACGGCCACGATGGCGCAGAACAGCCATTGCAGGCCGGCGAAGATCTGCAGATCTTTCCGCGGGGGATGCCAGGGGACGGCGATCAACGACATCGATTCTTCCGATCAATCGAGACGAAACTGCGCCAGGTACTTCGTCACCTGGTCCGGGGCGAGTTGCGGCTGGTCGGCTTTCCGCAGCACGAACCGCTCCAGCACCAACAGGTCGATATTCGTCGCCAGGAAGCAGCGGTACGCGTCCTCGGCGGTGCAGACGATTGGCTCGCCCCGCACGTTGAAGCTGGTGTTGATCAGCACCGGGCAGTCGGTCTGTTGCTCGAACGCCGTCAGCAACCGGTGATAGCGGCCGTGACGGGTCTCGTCCACCGTCTGCAGCCGGGCCGAGTAATCCACGTGCGTCACCGCCGGCAGATGCGAGCGGATCGTTGGCAGCCGGTCGATCCCCCGCCGCTGGCGATCGTCGTCGGACAACGGTCGGCGATGTTCCGGCCGGACATCGGCGACGAGCAGCATGTACGGGCTCTCGACAGCAGAGGCCATTTCGAAGTGCTCGGTCGCCTTCTCCGCCAGCACCGACGGGGCGAACGGCCGGAACGATTCGCGGAACTTCGTCTTGAGGTTCATCTCCGACTGCATTTTCGGGCTGCGGGGGTCGCCCAGAATGCTGCGCGATCCCAGCGCCCGGGGCCCGAACTCCATCCGCCCCTGCACCCAGCCGACCACCTGGCCGTCGGCGAGGGCCTGCGCGACCTGCCGACAGAGCCGGTCCTCATCCTCGACGAATTCGTACTTCGCACCGATCCGGTCGAGCAGCCGGCGGATGTCGGCTTCCTCGTTCCGCGGCCCCAGAAGCGAACCGTGCTGGCTGTCGGTCGGCGAGGGCGCACGTGGCTGGTCGAGGAGTTGATGCCAACAGAAGAGCGCCGCCCCGAGCGCGCCGCCGGCATCCCCCGCGGCGGGTTGAATCCAGATCCGCTCGAACGGCCCCTTCCGCAGCAGCCGACCGTTCGCCACACAGTTGAGGGCCACGCCGCCGGCGAGACACAGATTCCGCTGACCGGTTTCGCGGTGCACGTGGGCCGCCATCTTCAGCAGGATCTCTTCCGTCACCACCTGCACCGACGCCGCCAGATGCATCTCCCGTTCGGTCAGCGGCGACTCGGGTTTGCGCGGCGGTCCACCGAACAGCCGGTCGAACCGCCGGGAGGTCATCGTCAGACCCTGGCAGTAGTTGAAGAACTCCAGATTCAGCCGGAACGAACCGTCGGGTTTGATGTCGACGAAGTGCTCGCGGATGACGTCGGCGTAATGCGGCTCGCCATACGGGGCCAGCCCCATCAGCTTGTATTCGCCGGAGTTCACGCGGAACCCGCAGAAGTAGGTGAAGGCGCTGTAGAGCATCCCCAGCGAATGGGGAAACCGCAGTTCGTGCGTGAGCCGGAGTTTGTTTCCCTCCCCGACGCCGAACGCGGTGGTGGTCCATTCCCCGACGCCGTCCACGGTGAGGATGGCGGCCGCGTCGAACGGCGACGGAAAGAACGCGCTCGCCGCGTGCGATTCGTGGTGCTCCGGATACACAAACCGCCGGCGGTACTCGCCCCGCAGACCCCGGCTCAGTTCGCGCTGGAGGAACAGCTTCTGTTTGACCCACACCGGCAATGCCGCGAGGAACGACCGGAACCCGGCCGGCGCGTAGGCCAGGTACGTCTCCAGCAGTCGCTCGAACTTCAGCAGCGGCTTTTCGTAGAAGCAGACGAAGTCCAACTGACCGGGGGTCAACTCCGCGGCGGCCAGACAGAAATCGACGGCGTGCTGCGGGAACGCCGCGTCGTGTTTGATCCGCGTGAACCGTTCCTCCTGCGCGGCAGCGACGATCCGGCCGTCGACGACCAGCGCCGCCGCCGAATCGTGATAGAACGCGGAGATCCCCAGGATGGCGGTCATCGCTGTTCACCACGAATCGGCGGCCTGGTCTGCTTCACACCCGTTGCGCGCCAGGCTTGCCATGCTCCACCACGTACGAGGCCCGTGTGATCAGCGGGGCGCCGGGTTCACGGACCTCCTCAACCACCTGGAAGTCGGCCCGGTGTTCAGTGGGGGTGACGGTGCAGCTCACGTAACCCCGCTCGCGATTGACGAACTTCAGGAACGGATTCTCGGCATACACCGGGGCGTTCGGGTCGACCTGGCTGCCGTTGCCGCCGGAAGAAATGGACGTCCCGACGAACTCGGTGGCGATGGTCGGGGAGTCCGGGTCGGCGAAGTCCACCTTCAGATCGTTGACCCAGTTGCTGTGGATGTCGCCGGCGATGCTGATCGGGTTGCTGACCTTCAGATCACGCAGGCCGCTGAGCAGCCGGGTGCGGGGGACGGCATAGCCCGACCACTGGTCCATGCTGATGGCGATCTCTTCCCCCGCCTTCTGGTCGATGGGGGCGACCATGATCTGCTGGGCGAGGACGTTCCAGCGGGCCGGCGACCGCTTGAGCGAGTCCATCAGCCACGCTTCCTGCGTGGAGCCGAGCAGGGTGGCCTGGGGATCGAACACCCCTTCGCAGGGGGGGCCGTTGCGGTCGCCACAGGGCTGGTCCGTGCGGTACTGGCGGGTGTCGAGCACGGCAAACTGGGCCAGCCGGCCGTAGGTGATGTTGCGGTAGAGTTTCAGGTTCGGCCCCTTGGGCAGGCTGGCGGTCCGGAGCGGCATATGCTCGTAGTAGGCCCGGTAGGCCTGCGCCCGCCGGATGAGATACTGCTCGGGGTCTTCATCCAGTTTTTCCGAAATCGCCCCGGCGCAGTTGTTGGCGAACTCGTGGTCGTCCCACGTCACCACCCACGGACAGCGGGCGTGGGCCGCCTGCAACATGGGGTCGGTCTTGTACTGGGCGTGCCGGTTGCGGTAATCGGGGAGCGATTCGAGCAGCGGCCCGACATGCTGCCGCAACGGGTTCTCACGGCCGGCGGCCTCGTAGATGTAATCGCCGAGGTGGAACACCAGGTCCAACTCCTCGCGGGCCATGTGTTCGTACGCCGTGAACAGTCCGGCCTCATAATGCTGACAGGAGGCGAACGCGTACCGCAGCTTCTGCGGCAGGAAGTTCGGCCGCGGGGTGGTGCGCGTCCGGCCGATGGGGCTGGCCTCGCCCATCGCGTAGAAGGCGTAGTAGTACCAGCGGTCCGGTTCCAGGCCGTTGACCTCGACGTGCACCGAGTGGGCCCACTCCGGCGTGGCGACGGCGACCCCCTGCTGGACCACCTGCATCAGCCGTTCGTCCTTCGCCACCACCCAGCGGACGTCGACGTTCTGAGTCGGCATCCCGCCCCCTTCGAGCGGCTTGGGAGCCAGCCGCGTCCACAACACGACGCTGTTCGCATTGGGATCGCCCGAGGCCACCCCCAGCGCGAACGGGTAGGCTGGCGCGCTCAGTTGCCGTTTGACCAGCGTGGACGCCGCCGTCGCCCGCCAGGGCAACCCCGCGGCCGCCAGACCGGACAACAAGAACGCGCGACGATGAACCTGCAACCGGCGGGAGACGATGTCGGACTGCGGCATGCGTGAGCCTCGGGGCCCGAAGCCCACGGGTTGCAACCCGTGGGTCTTCCTGGGAACACGGTGGGGAGAAAACGCGGTCCCGCTAGGATACCGTCCGCCGCGACCGTCGAGTATCGTCAGGAGTCGCTGGGAAGCATGTGATTTGCAAGAAGATTCTGCGTGGGTCGCCCCCGGATGACCCGCAGGGGCCAAGACATCCAAACGCGACACGAACCTTCGGAGTCCCATATCATGCGTCTCCTGTCGATGACGTTCCTCGCAGTCTTGTGTGCAAGCCCCGCCGCCGAGGCCCAGATGTTCCGCGTCTATTTCGGCACCTACACCGGCAAGGACAGCCGGGGGATCTATCAGGCCACGTTCGACGCCGCGACCGGGAAGCTCGGCGAACCATCGCTCGCCGGCGAGGCGGTCAACCCGTCGTTCCTGGCGATCCATCCCAGCGGGAAGTTCCTGTACGCCGTCGGGGAGATCGCCGACTTCGAGGGCCAGAAGACCGGCGGCGTGACGGCGTTCGCCATCGACCCGGCCACCGGGAACCTGACCAGGCTCAACCAGCAGTCGTCGATGGGGACCGGCCCGTGCCACATCACCGTCGACAAGGCCGGGACCACCGCGTTCGTTGCCAACTACGGCGGCGGCAGTTGCGCGTCGCTGCCGATTGGTCCCGACGGCAAACTGGCCCCGGCGGCGTCGGGCATTCAGCATGAGGGGAAGAGCGTCAACGAAAAACGGCAGACCGCGCCGCACGCGCATTCGATCAACCTCGACCCCGCCAATCGCTTCGCGTTCGTCGCCGATCTGGGATTGGACAAGGTGCTGGTCTACAAAGTCGATGCCGCGAAACACACGCTCACGCCGAACACGCCGCCCAGCGCGAGCGTCGCCCCTGGCTCCGGTCCGCGGCACTTCGCGTTTCATCCGTCCGGCAAGACGGCGTATGTGATCAACGAACTGGCCAACACCGTCACGGCCTTCGCGTATGATGCCGACAAGGGCGCGCTGACCGAAATCCAGACTATCAACACGCTGCCTGCGGACTTCACCGGCACGAGCTACACCGCCGAAGTGGTGGCGCATCCGTCCGGCAAGTTCCTGTACGGCTCGAACCGCGGGCACGACAGCCTCGCCGTGTTCCAGATCGACGCCGCTGGCAAGCTGACTGCGGCAGGCCACGTCCCCACCGGTGGCAAGACCCCGCGGAACTTCAACGTCGACCCGACCGGCAAGTGGGTCCTCGCCGGCAACCAGGGCTCCGGTACGGTGACGGTGTTCGCCGTCGACCAGGCCACGGGAATGCTCACGCCGACGGGGCAGTCGATCAAGGTCGGCGCGCCGGTGTGTCTTCGGTTTTTGGCGATCAAGTAGTCGAACCCAAGATGGACACCAGGCCCCCACGGCGGTCGACACGAGCCGAAGACATCCGGACGATCTTCGCGTTCGCATGTGGGTTTGGTTCGTGGGTGGCAGTAATCGCTTTGCCGGGGGCCAATCACCCGTGGCAGTCCTCGACGTGGTCGCTGTTCCGGGGACTGCTTGTCACCGGGGGCATCATCGCGGGGCTCGGGAAATGGCGGACAGTAGGGATCGGCGTGATGGCCGTCGTACTGGGGCATGTGTTTGGGGGGCTCGTGTGCTACGTCGCCTTCAGAACCAAAGGCCCCGATCCTTTGATCGCACTCTTTTGCTTTGGCTTGCTGGTGATCCCGCTGATCGTGGCGGGACCGATCGCGGTGCTGGTCGCCGCGATTTCCAACAGCGTGCCGGAGAGCCAGCTTCATCCGAAAGGCGACCCGTGAAGCCTTGAAGATTCAGCCCCGACAGGGGCGCAAGATCGTAGCCCCAGGCGTCAGCCTGGGGTTTGCTTCGATTCGGCGACATCAGCCGCGGAGCGGCGGCAGAATGGCAGCGCGCAACAAAGCCTCTGTCGCCCCTCCGGGGCTCGACGAATCGCACCAATCCTTCCCCAAGCTCACGCTTGGGGCTACGGTCTGTCGCCGCTTCGCGGCTGGAAATCATCGCACGGTCGTGACCCGCCCCGCCGGGTCTTGCCGGTAATAGCTGCGCAGGCACTCGTACACCACGGGCTTGTCGAGCCGCAGTTCGACCGGCCGTTCGAAAAACGCTTCGCTGGCGACGGCGAAGAATTCGGCTTCGCTGGTCGCGCCGTAGTCGTCGATCACCGATCGCCGGCCCACGCGCGACTGCCGCACCAGCCGCTGGTACTCGGTGTGGAATCGTTCCACCCAGCCGTCGGCGTCGGCGACGCCGTCCAGCGCAGGGATGCCGTCGATGGCGTGGTTCGTCATGTCCAGCAGGTGGGCGAACTCGTGGATCACGACGTTCCGGCCGTCGGGGTCATCGACGCACTGCTCGCGCACCTCCCGCCACGACAGCACGACCGGGCCCTGATACCACGCCTCGCCCAGCCGCGGCTCGTCGGATTCGTTGACGATCCCCGCCTGCAGCCGCTGCTGCCGGGTGACGAACGTGTCCGGATAGATCAGCACCGACAGCAGCCGGTCATACGGCAACTGCGGAAAGCCCAGCCCGAGCAGCACGGCGTGCGCGGCGATGGTGATCCGCATCTCGTCCGTCACGACGAGGCCGTTGCAGCCCTCCCAGTGCTTCTCGGCGACGAACACCCGCACGTCGTTCCGCAGCCGCTGCTGTTCGGAGGCGGTCAGCGAGGAATAGTGCCGGCAGTTCCGCTCCAGCCACGGCCGCCAGTCGTCGGGGAACGGCTCGGCGAGCAGCTTCCGCCGCCGCCGATCCCGCCACCAGGAAAACCACACGCGCGCATCCTTCCGTTGGCATTGTCGTTCGCAGGCGTCAGTATGTCGGGTGGAGAAGAATTGACCAACCCCGTATCGACTTAGCCCCCGGTCTCCTGACCGGGGGCCGAATGCTCGTTGGATGTCGAT
>Ga0073934_10009872_pt1 | contig 12050 bp, 8 predicted proteins | sample LarsenN4metaG_FD_76834 | JGI IMG/M metagenome (GOLD analysis project Ga0073934, IMG submission 76834) | Hot spring sediment bacterial and archeal communities from British Columbia, Canada, to study Microbial Dark Matter (Phase II) - Larsen... ... | reverse complement strand
TCGAACGCGGCATGGCCAAGGAAGACGATGTCCTGAAGGTCCTGGCCGACGAGTTCGGCATGGAGCTCGTTGACCTTACCAACGCCAAGGTCGAGGCCGATGTGCTCAAGGTCATGCCGACCAAGCTCGTCCATCGCCGCAGCCTGATGCCGCTGCGGCGCGAGAATGGCTCGCTGGTCGTCGCGACCGGCGACCCGCTAGACGTTTACTCGCTCGACGAGCTCAGCACCCTGACCGGACTGCACGTCATCCCCGTGCTGGCCAGCCAGCGGGAGATTTCCCGGCTGATCAAGACGCACTTCGGCGTCGGCGGCGAAACGGTCACGGCCATGGTCGCCGAGCGGGGCGACGGACTGGAAGTCCTGCAGGAGATGGAGGCGGACGATTCCGAGCTGGCCAAGATGGCCCAGGAAGCCTCCGTCGTCAAGCTGGTCAACGAGATCCTCATCGAAGCGGTCAACGAGCGGGCGAGCGACATCCACATCGAGCCGCAGGAGCACGACCTCCGCATCCGCTATCGCATCGACGGCCTGCTGCAAACACAGAAGCTCCCCCCGGAGATTCATCGTTTCCAGGCGGCAATCATCAGCCGGCTCAAGATCATGGCTCGGCTGAACATCGCCGAGAAGCGGCTTCCCCAGGACGGCCGCATCAAGATGCGGGTGCAGAACAAGGAAGTCGATGTCCGCGTGTCGATCATCCCGATGTCGCACGGAGAGGGCGTCGTCCTGCGTATCCTCGACAAGAGCCGCATGGTCTTCAACCTGGCCAACCTCGGCATGATGCCGGACACCTACGAGCTGTTCCGCAAGATGATCGACCAGCCGCACGGCATCATCCTGGTCACGGGGCCGACCGGCTCCGGCAAATCGACGACGCTCTACTCCGCCCTCAACGAGATCAAGGACGAAACGCTGAAGATCATCACGGTCGAGGACCCCGTCGAGTACCAGATGGAAGGCATCAGCCAGATCCAGGTGCATCCCAAGATCGGCCTGACGTTTGCAGCGGGGCTCCGTTCCATTCTGCGTCACGACCCGGACGTGGTGCTCATCGGCGAAATCCGCGACCTGGAGACGGCGGAGAACGCGATCCAGGCGTCGTTGACCGGCCACTTGGTGTTCAGCACGCTGCACACCAACGATGCGCCGAGCTCCTTCACGCGGCTCATCGACATGGGTGTCGAGCCTTTCCTCGTCGGCAGCACGATCGAGGGGGTGATGGCCCAGCGACTCGTGCGGACCATCTGCCCCGAGTGCCGCGAGGAGTACGAGCCCGATTACGACGCCTTGCCCAAGGACTTCCCGCGTCCCGAAGGTCGTTTCAAGCTGGTGCGAGGCGTCGGCTGCCGGGCGTGTCGGCAAACGGGCTACCGTGGACGGCTGGGCATCTTCGAGCTGATGCTCACGGGGGACACGATCCGCGAGCTGTGCGTGCAGCGGGTCAACGCCGTGGCCATTCGCAATGTGGCCCTGAAGGAAGGGATGATCACGCTGCGGCAGGATGGCTGGCGGAAGGTCCTGGCGGGCAAGACGACCATCGAGGAAGTGGCCCGCAACACCCAGGGCGACTTGAGTTGATCGCGCGAGCCAGGCTGAGCAGACGTTGTGAGCGAGTTCCTGCGCGAGCGGATTTGAGCCAAGGTACACACTCATGCCAGACTTCACCTACGTCGCCCGTGTTCCCTCGGGCCAGCAGACGACGGGCCTCCTGACGGCGGCCAGCGAGCGCGAGGTGATGGCCCTGCTTGACCAGCGGGGGCTGTTCCCCGTACGGATCGAGCCGGTGCGCAAGTCGGGAGCATCGGGGTTTCTCAGCATTGGCCGGCGGATCAAGAGCCGCTACCTGTCCACCTTCTACGCGCAGCTGGCGGACCTGCTCAGCGCCGGCGTGCCCCTATTGCGCAGCCTGGAAATCCTGGAAAGGCAAAGCTCAGTCCCCGCCTTCAGCGAAATTCTCAAGGAAGTGCGGGCCCGCGTTGCCGATGGGACGAGCCTGGCCGACGCCATGGCGCAGCATTCACGAGCATTTAATGAGCTAACTGTCAGTATGGTGCGTGCCGGCCAGGAGGGCGGCTTCCTGGAAGACGTGCTGCGGCGCATCGCCGACTTCACCGAGCACCAGGAAGACCTCAAGGCCAAGGTCGTCGGAGCGCTGGCGTATCCGGTGTTCCTGTCGATCATCGGCACGGCCATCGTCTCCGGCTTGCTCATCTTCCTCGTGCCGCAGTTCGAGGAGATGTTCGAGCAGCAGAAGAGCACCGGCGATTTGCCGTTCCTCACCAACTGCCTGCTCACGACAAGCCGATTCATGTGGGCCAGGCCGGTTGGCGTACCGAACGTGGTCTGGGTTTTCGGCGCTTTGGCGGGTCTGTTCGCGGCCTGGTGGTGGTGGACGAACACGCCCGATGGCCGGCTGATCGTCGATGGCTGGAAGCTCAATCTTCCGGGGGCGGGGCCGATCTACCGCAACCTGGCGATTGCCCGGTTTTGCCGCATCCTGGGCACGATGCTGCACAACGGCATCCCCCTGCTGACGGCCCTGAAGATCGCCAAGGATTCAACGGGCAACCGCAGGCTGACGCAGGCCATCGAAAAGGCGGCGGAGAACGTGACGGGCGGCGAGTCGCTCGGCCAGCCGCTGATGGCGAGCGGCTACTTCCCGAAGGACATCGTCGAGATGATCGCCGTGGGAGAAGAGAGCAACAGCCTGGAGCGCGTGCTGCTGAACATCGCGGACGGCACGGAAAAGCGGACGACGCGCCAGCTCGAACTCTTCGTCCGCATGCTGGAGCCGATCATGCTCCTGATCATGGCCTCGATCACGCTGGTGGTCGTGCTGGCGCTGATCCAGCCGTTCCTGAACATGGGCAAGATGGTGAAGTAGCTCTGGGGGGAAGGTTAAATCCGGATGAGTAAGGCAGAACCGCCCTGGGGTTAGCGAAGTTAAACAGCGTAGCTGATCGCGTTCTCCCTCTCCAAGTCGGGGCGAGAAGCGTAAAATATCGGGGTACCACCAGCAACTACTCTCGCTCGAAGGAGACAGTCATGCATCTTCGCAAGTCCAGCGCCCATTCGCATCGTCGGAACCGCCGCGGCTTCACGCTCATGGAACTGCTGGTGGTGGTGGCGATCCTGCTCGTGCTGGCGGGAAGCAGCATCCTGGCGTACCGCACCATCTTCGCGGAGTCGAAGATGAGCGTGGCCAAGTCCACCGCTACCAACTTGAAGAACCAACTCGAAGCGTATTCGATGTCGCCAGTCAGCGGGATGTCCTATCCGGCCAACCCGGCCGACGGCTTCCTGGAACTGGTGCAGCGGGGCTACCTGGCCAAGCTGCCCGTAGATCCCTGGGGCCAGCCCTATCAGTGGTCGCTCATGCCCTTGCCCGACGGGGTGTCGATGACCGCGGTGGTCTGGTCGTGCGGCCCGAACATGATCAACGAGAACGGGGGCGGGGATGATATTACCAGCGAGTAAGCCCCGCAGGGGGTTCACACTCCTGGAACTCATCCTGGTTGTGGCGATCCTCGCGCTGGTCGCGGCGGTCGCCATACCGTCGTTTCAGACCTGGTCGCAAGGCTATCGCTTGCAACAGGGCGTGGACGTCGTGCGGACGCTGTGGGTGAAAGCTCGCACGGCGGCGATGGAGGAGGGCCGGCCCTACCGGTTCATGTACGTCCTGGGGAGCGGCGAGTTTCGCCTCGCGCCGGACGACTTCGAGAACTGGCCCGAGCTGGCCGGCGACGTCACCGGCCCGAACATCTCTGGCGCAGGTTATCCGCTGGGCCTGGTTGTTCAGGACTCCCTGCCGCCTGGGGTGCAATTCCTCAGCCCGTTCGGCGAGCCGGCGGGAGCCTTGATCTTCTGGCCCGACGGCACGGCGAAAATCTACGACGCGGACGGCTCCGAACGGCCGGACCTGGTGCTCGGCCTGCTCGATAGCCAGGGCTCCGCCCGATACTTGCAAGTGCGAGCCGTGACCGGCGGGGCCAGCGTATTGAATCTGTCGGGATTCTGACCGCTACGGGGAGTTGCCATGAGAGCACGACGGAAGCACGGCCGAGGCGGCATGTCGCTGCTCGAAGTGCTGACGGCCCTGGCGATCTTCATGCTCTCCGTCGTCGTGATCAGCCAGATGGTGGACTCGGCGGCGCAGACCGCGCTGCGGGCCCAACGGCTGACGCGGGCGGGGATCTACGCCGAGTCGAAGATGGCCGAGGTTGTGGCTGGCATCGATCCCCTGGAGAACGTCTTCGAGGCTCCGCTGCAGGAAGCGGGGCCGGGCTGGTACTACACGGTGCAGGTCGAACCGGAAAGCTGGACGCAGGTCGAAGTGGACGGGCAGCAGGTGGCGGGCTTGAACCTGGTGGCGGTAACGGTCGGCTTCAGAGGGCAACGGGCGGCGACGGACGCCGAGCAGACGTTGACTCGCGTGGTGCTCGATCCGCGGCTGCGCGTCCCCGCGCCGCCGCCCACGGTTGGCAGCAGTTCTTCCCAGTAATTCGTGAGCGGGATGATGCGACGAAAGGGCTACACGCTACTGGAAGTGATCCTGGCGATTGCCATCGGCCTGCTCCTCATCGCTGCGCTCTACGTGGCTCTCGAAGTGCAGATGCGCTACATGCAGACGGGGCGAAATGCCGTCGCTGAGGGGCAACTCGCGCGGGGGCTCCTGGCCCGCATGGGGGCTGACATCCGCCAGCACCTGGGCAAGCTACCGACGACCCAGTCGGCTGCGGGCGCCACCGCCGCCGCCACTGACACGACGACTGGGACTGCCACGGGGGGGACGACATCAACCAGCACGAGCGGGACCGAGGCTTCAACTAGCGGCGGGCTGGGAACGACGCAGTTCAACTATGGCGTGCAAGGGGACGAGACCCAGCTGATGCTCTACGTCAGCGCCGTGCCGCGCTTTGGCCAGGCTGACCTGGACAATCAGACCGGCGCCAGCGACCTTCGCCGGATTGTCTACACGCTGATGCCGGGTACTGGGTTGGTGCGGATCGAGTCGCGGATGTTCTCGGTGGACGACTCCGACATGCCGGACGCCTTCCCCGACGTGCTTGCGCCGGAAGCGCTGGCCTTGCAGTTTCGCTACTATGACGGCGCTTCCGGAACCTGGCTGACGAGCTGGGACGGCGCCACCAGCGGCCCGCCGCTGGCGATCGAGATTACCCTGGGGCTGCAACCCCCCGTCGATCTGATCACGCCACGGGTTGAGACGCTGGAGCCAACCCTTTATCGAGCTGTGGTAACGATCCCGACGGCGGTGGTGGATACCTCTTCAACCACCGATTCAACCACGGGCACATCGACTCCCTGAGGCCTGGCCATGCTGCTGCGCTCCAAGAACGAACAGCCTGGTTCCAGGACGCCACGCCGGCGCGGCATGGTGCTGCTGGCCGTGCTGATCGTGGTCGCGATCCTGATGCTGGTGGCCTATCAGTTTCACAACCTCATGAGCGCGGAGCACGAGGCGGTGCACGCTTCCAACCGCGTGTCCCACGGCCGGTTCGTCGCCGATTCGGGTCTGCACTATGCGGCCTTCGTGCTCAGCTATCCGCAGAGCGTCGGCTTGAACGACGCCGAGGGCAGCATTCTCGTCTCGCCCATCGCGATTTACCACAATCCCTCGGTGTTCCAGCGTCGGCCGGTGAATGCCATGCTGCCGCGCTACCAGGCGTACTTCAGCATCGTGGCCCCGCGCGACCCAGAGGACCCGCTGGCCGGTTCGCAGCCGCTGCGCTTCGGAGTGGAAGACGAGTCCGGCAAGATCAACCTGAACGCCTTGCTTCAGCTCGATAGCACAGGCAATCGTGCCCGCGAGATGCTTCAGAAGCTGCCTGGCATGACGGAAGAATCGGCAAACGCCCTTCTGAACTGGGTGCGGGCCTCGGCGGTGGACGAGAGCGCCAACGGGGACATGCTCTACTACTCATCGCTGGGTTATCAGACCAAGTACGGCCCGTTCGAGAGCGCGGAAGAACTTCTACTGGTGCGCGGCATCACGCCCCGCATGCTCTTCGGCAACGACCTGAACCGCAACGGCATCCTTGACGCCGACGAGTCGTCCGGTGGTTTTGGCTACGGGCTTGATCGCGGCCTGTCGCGCCTGCTGACCGTGTATAGCCGAGAACAAAACGTCGATTCCACAGGTCAGCCACGGATCTTCGTCAACGACTCCAACCTCCAGACGCTCTACGACAGCCTCAATACCGCGCTCGGCGAGAGCCTGGCGAACTTCATCGTGGGCTACAAGCTTTACAGCCAGAGTGAGTCGAATGGATCGGGAGGGAGCGGCTCGAGTTCTGGAGCTGGCGGCAGCGGAGGATCTGGGGGTGGCGGCGGTTCAGGTGGAGGGGGCGGCGGGCCTCGCCAGGCGGGCGGTGGAGGCGGTCCTGGTGGAGGGGGTGGAGGCGGAAGCAATAACAATGTTCAGGAAGGCACGCTTACCCGAGACGATCTCGACCTGACGGCTACCTCCGCGACCAGCATCGGGTCGCTCTACGAGCTCATCAATGCCGAGTTCACCATCACCAAGGACAACAGGACGACGCGCTACCGCAGTCCGCTGCAAACCGATGATGTTTCGAGTCTCCGAGATCTCTTGCCGGAAGTGCTGGACAAGCTGACCACTTCGCAAGCGGCTGAGTTGCCCGCGGGGATCAACATCAACACCGCGCCGCGCGAGGTCCTTCTGACGTTGCCAGATATCACAGAAGAGGAGGTGCAGAACATTCTCGATAACCGGCCCACGGCTGACACCGATCCCGCACTGGGCTACCTGTATCGCACGCCGGCCTGGCTGCTCACCGAGGCGGGCTTCCAGCAAGACGTGGTGCAGCGCCTGGCGCCGTACATCACGACGCGTTCCTTTGTTTTCCGCGTCCAGGTGATCGGTTATTATGAGATGGGAGGTCCGGTCGTTCGTCTGGAGGCCGTCATCGACACGACCGGCGGCCGGCCCCGCTTCTTGCATTGGCGCGATCTCTCGGAACTGGGTCGCGGCATCGATCCGCGGGTCTTGCAGACGCTTGGCCCGTGAGGCGTTAACGTCCCCTTGCTCGGCGCGCATCTGGAGAAGAGGTCATCCATCGTGGCAAGGCTACTAGGCATAGACTGGGACCAGCGGTTCCTGCGCATCGTTGAAGCGAATGTGCAGGGAGGAAAAGGCGTGCTCCAGCGCGCCTGGGTCTGGGAGGAGCAGGTGTGTCCCAATCCTGCCCAGGCGGAGGAAGCGGGCCGTCGGCTCAAGGAGCGGCTGAAGGAAGCCGGCGTGGCTCCCGCGCCGGTGCGCTTCGTCATCGGTCGCGACGGCGTCATCTGCCGCGACGTGCTCTATCCCGACGTACCCGCCAACGAAGTGCCCGCCATCGTCAATTTCCAGGCCGGCAAGGATCTGAGCATCCCAATTGACGAGGCGGTGATCGATTTTATTCCGAACCGCATCCCTGGGCCGGCCGGCGAAAAGCGCGCCCTGGCCACCATCATACACGCCGAGTTGCTGCGCTCGATCGAGAAGACCTGCCAGGCGGCTGGACTGAAACTGGATTGCGTCAGTGCCAGCGGCGTGGGCCACGTCTCCAACTGGCAGGCAGCCACAGGCCCATCGAGCGGCGCAGAAACGGCAGCCGTTCTCGTTCTGAACAGCTCCGGAGGCGAGCTGAGCATCACGCGGGACGGCCAGCTCCTGTTTAGCCGGGTGCTCGTAAGCCCCAGGGCAGATGGCGGAGCAAGAGCCCTCTTGCCGGAAGTGCGTCGCACGCTCGCCGCCTTTGAGACCCAATTTCCAGGAGCCCCCGTTCGGTCGCTGAACGTCACTGGAGGCAGCACGACGGAGGAGCGGCAAGAACTGGCGACTGTTTTGGGGATGCCGGTGACGGGCTACGAGGTGTTCCCCGCCGCCGTCGGCCGTGACATCCCGCCGACGCGCCGCGGTCTTCTGGCCGCCGCCGCGGGCCTCGTTCAGGCCAGGAAGCCCTTGCAGGCCGACTTCCTCAACCCCAAGCGCACGCTTCCTCCTCCCAGCCGCAAGCCTCTGTATTACGCTGTCGGCGCCGCGGCTGCCGTGCTCTTCCTGGTAGGTCTCTTCATCTACTGGAGCGAGCTGGCCAGACGACAGCAGCGCTTGGAAGAACTTCAGGCTAGCAAGTCCAAGCTGCAAAAGCAGATCTCCGACCTTGGAGATGTCGAGAAGCGGCTCGAAGCCATCAACACCTGGGCCAACGGCGAAGTCATTCTCCTGGATGAGCTTTACGAGCTAGCTGCACGATTCCCCGATACCCCTGGCCTGCGGATCACCAAGGTGACGTGGACTCCAGTCGCACAGCCAACCAGTCAACCCGCAACGACTCCAGGCAGCCGAACTCCCGTGCCGGCCCGGCCCCAGCTCAACCCAGCTCCCAAGCCGGTCGCGCGCCTGGTGATTCAGGCGACTGGCGAAGCGGACAGGCTCGAAAAACTCAGGGCCGCGCTGAACTCCGCCGAGCACTGGAAGCTCGATCTCTGGGAGAAGGACGTACCTAGCGCGGGGACGATCCAGGCCACGCTGAAAGTCTTCCGCATTCCCGCCAGGGACTACGACCGCATCATGGAGACTCCAGAACACACCACGATCGGCATGACGCCGACGCGGCGGGCCGTGCCCGAGAGAGGAGGAGTCGAGCCATGACGCAACGCGAACGCAATCTGCTCATGATCGTGCTGGTGCTGGGAGGGCTCGTTGTCCTGGTCGTCGGCTACTTTGGGCTGCAGGGCGTGCTCGACACCTTTGCCGAGAAGGACAGGCAGATCGAGGCCCTGGAACTCGAAGTCCGGACCCAGACGGCCAAGCTCAAGGATCTGGCCCAGACGCAGGCCAGGCTTGAACAATGGCGAGCGATCAGCCTGCCAGCCGACCCGCAGCTCGCCAGCAGCCGCTACCGCCCTTTCCTCGACGAATTGCTGAACCGGCACCAGCTCCGCAAGCGGTCGATGACGGAGGGCGGCAATCTAAGTTCGCGGACCATCAGGCCAGGCGCGAACGTCAACATCACCCCGCTGACGTACCAGCTTCAGCTCGACGGCACGCTGGCCAGGCTGATCGGCTTCCTCAAGGAGTTTTACAGTCTCAACCTGCCGCACTCGATCCGCGAACTGTCGATTACCCCCCAGGGAACAGGCCCCGACGCCCGCCTGGACATCCAGATGCGCATCGAAGCGCTCTATCTGCCCAACGCAACCAATCGCGACTTCCTCGTGGCAGTGCCTGACAGCCGATTGCTAGCTCTAGACGTCTTCATGGCCATGAAGCACGGTCCCATTGGCATGGGTCTTGCGCCGTGGCTCATCAGCCCGACGGGACTGCACGGCGCGCGCAAGCTCGCTTCGGATCATTACACCGATCGCGACTACACGAAGCTCGTGTCCAAGAACGTGTTTGTCGGGCTGGCCGCGCCGCCGTCCGCCGAGAGTGCAGCCCAGGAAACCCCGCGCGGCGACCGTGAAGTGCTGAAGTACGTCCAGCTTTCAGGAATAACCGGAGATTTTCTCAAGACCGAGGCAGTGCTGCGCAACCGCTTGACGGGGAAGTTCATCCGTCTCCGCTCCGAGGGCGGGTTCGACACCTTCACCATCAAGGACGCCAATGATCGGGAAGTCTTGAAAGGGAAGGTGAAGCACATCGATCGCGCGGACGTGGTAATCCAGGTGGACGACAAACTGTATGGGATTCACGCCGGTGAGTTCCTCGAACAGGCTCTGCGGAAGGAGCTGACCCCCGAACAGCTCAAGGCGCTGGGCATTGTTGCCAACGCAACTGGAGAAAACCCTTGAGAATATGGGCCGACTCTGCCGATCATAACGAAGCTAGGGGGTACCGTTGGCGACTCTTCCGCATTCGTTGTCAGAATAGGTAACTCTGCAATGGCTCATGAAGCACGGTTGGCCGCCAAGGTCGGAAGGCAGCTCACAGGCAATCGCCTGGAGGAATCCAACATGACGCACCCACGGTATCTCCACTTTGGCATCATTCCGCTCCTGCTCGCGGTGACCCTGGTCACTCCTGTGCTTGCCTGGGCGCAGCCCTCGACGCCCAAGCCCGAGCCACGCCGCGAATTGCAGCGCAAGGTCTCGATCGACTTTCGCGACATGCCCTGGGAGAAGGTCCTGGAGTGGTTGACCGATCAGACTGGGCTGCCCTTCACCGGGGGCCACAAGCCGATCGGAACGTTCAATTTTATCGGCACTCCCAAGCGGACCGAGTACACGGTCGCCGAGGTGATTGACCTGATCAACAAGAGCCTTCTCGCCCAGAAGTACATCCTGATCCGACAACCGACCCAGCTCATCATCGTTCCAGCAGATGATCCGCAGAACATCGATCCTACCTTGATTCCCCGCATCACCGTGGACGACCTGGACGCTGACAAGCCTGTCGATCAGCAGCGGTTAGGCAGCACGGAGCTGGCGCAGGTCATGCTGAACCTCAACAGTCTGACCAAGGAAGAGGCCGAAGCGGACATCAAGTCGCAGCTCAGCTCGTTTGGCAAGGTCGTCAAGATCAGCAAGGGGAATCGTTTGCTGGTGACCGACATCGTGGGCCATCTGCGGAAGGTGAAGCGGCTGCTGGACGAGATCGACACCGGCGACGGCGGCGGCGAACGTGAGATTCGCGTCTACCCTCTGGGGAGTTCTGACGGCAACAGCGTGGTCAAGGTGCTCAACGATGCGCTCGGCCTGAGCGGCACGACCAAGCCTGCCAACGCGCCTTCGGTCACGCTGGACACGCTCCGGAACGCGGTGACGGTGCACGGCACGCCGCAGCAACACCAAACCATACGCGAAGCGCTTCGGCAACTCGGCGTCGCAGTACCCGGCGGCGCGGTAGGCAATGGGATGACCGATCCGGTCCGCATCATCCCGCTGGAGAAGGCGGACAGCACGGAAGTCATCGAGAACCTCCTGCACCTCTGGCCCGACCTGCGCAGCAACCCGATCCAGGTCATGACGCAGTCGCAGCTAGAAGCCAGGATGGCTGGCAAAAGGCTTGCCCCTGGGAATCCGGCGGCACCAGCGCCGTTCCCTCAAGAACCCTTGCCCAAGCCGCCGCCAGGCGTCAAGCCTGCCGAGAGCACCGTGAAGCCGGCGGCGTATCAACCAGGCAGCCAACTCTCCGACCCGCGGGATCAACCGCAAGGGCCGCGCCTGGCTGAGCTGCCCGGCAGCAGGACCAAGCCGATCTACGTCGCTCCGCTTTCGCGCGGAAATGGCATCATGCTGGGCTCAGAGGATGCCGACGCTCTCGCCCTCATCGAGGAGTTGGTGCGCTACATGACGCTGGCCAGCCCAAGCGAGGGCAGCTTCGCAGTCATCCCGATCCGCTATGCCAATGCCGCCACGGTCGCGGAAACGATCGATCAGCTTTTCAATGGCAGACGGGAGAGCAATCGGGGCGGCGGAAACTTCAACCCGATAGCGATGATGATGGGCGGCGGCCGGGGCTTCGGCCGCGACGGCGGGGATTCGCCATTCGGAGGTGGCGGCGGTGGCGGAAGCTCGTCCGCTTCCACGGCGAAGGTCCGAGTGGTTGCGGATACGCGCACCAACGCCATTCTTGTGAAAGCTCCAGCCAGTGAGCTGGCAACCATACGGCGGCTCGTGGACATCTCGCTTGACGTTCCCGAAAGCGATGCGGCTGCCCTATCTCGGACCTACATTATCCAGCTTCAGCACGCCAATGCGAACGAAGTTGCCGCTGTCTTGCGTTCACTTTATTCCGAAGCCATGGGACGAGGCGGCTCGACGAGCGGACCTGGCGGCTTCCCGGGGTTCGGCTTCCCGTTTCCTGGCGGCGGCGGGCGCGGCAATGATGGCGATCGAAACGCCGGCGGCGGGCGCGGCGAAGTGACGCTCTCCTTCGGCGTGTTCGAGGCCACCAACAGCATCGTGGTCTCCTGTCCCGAGCCGATGTTTCAGCAGATCAAGAACCTTATTGACGAGCTAGACAAGGCTTCCGAATCTACGACGCGGACCGTAAAGGTCGATCGCATCAACAATATCGATCAC
>Ga0073934_10009871_pt1 | contig 12050 bp, 10 predicted proteins | sample LarsenN4metaG_FD_76834 | JGI IMG/M metagenome (GOLD analysis project Ga0073934, IMG submission 76834) | Hot spring sediment bacterial and archeal communities from British Columbia, Canada, to study Microbial Dark Matter (Phase II) - Larsen... ... | reverse complement strand
GCCGCTCGATCGTGTGCAGCGGGTTGAGCGAGGTCATCGGCTCCTGGAAGATGATGGTGATGTCGTTGCCGCGCACCGAGCGGATTTCATGCTCGGGCAACCCCAAGAGCTCACGGCCCTTGAAGGTGATCTCGCCCGAGGGATGGCTGGCCGCGGGATAGGGCAGAAGCTTGAGGATCGAGAGCGCGGTGACCGACTTGCCCGATCCCGATTCGCCGACGATCGCCACCGTCTCGCCCTTCCTGATGTCGAACGAGATGCGGTCGACCGCCAGCAGCTCGCGCTCGCCCTGGCGGAAGGCGACGGACAGGTCGCGGACGGAGAGAAGCGGAGCGGTCATCCATTCTCCTGGCGCATATCGCCCACGGCGTGGCGGCCGACAATCCCGGCAACGTCGACAAGGATTGCGCGCTTGATCCGCGCAAGCAGATGCTGCGCCATCGTGATCGCTCCGGTCACGCCAACAATCTTGCCGTGTTCCATCATCGGAATGTCTTGCGCGGGTCGAAGGCGTCGCGCACGCCCTCGCCGATGAAGATCAGGAGCGACAGCATGACCGCCACCGAGAAGAAGCCGGCCAGCCCGAGCCAGGGCGCCTGGATGTTGGCCTTGCCCTGCGCCAAGAGTTCGCCGAGCGAGGGCGAGCCCGGCGGCAGCCCGAAGCCGAGAAAATCGAGCGCGGTGAGCACCGTCACCGAACCCGACAGGATGAACGGCAGGAACGTCATGGTCGCGACCATGGCGTTCGGCAACAGATGCCGGAACATGATGGTCGCGTTCGACACCCCGAGCGCGCGCGCAGCCTGGATGTACTCGAAATTGCGCCCGCGCAGAAACTCCGCGCGCACCAGTCCCACCAGCGCCACCCACGAAAACAGCAGGAGGATGCCGAGCATGACGAAGAATCCCGGCACCAGCACCGAGGAGATGATGAGCAAGAGATAGAGCGAGGGAACGGAGGTCCAGATTTCGATCAGGCGCTGGAACAGGAGGTCGGTCCAGCCGCCGAAGTAGCCCTGCACGGCGCCGGCGGCGATGCCGATGATCGAGGAAATGACGGTCAGGATAAGACCGAACAGCACCGAGATGCGAAAGCCATAGATCAGCCGCGCCACCACGTCGCGTCCCTGGTCGTCGGTGCCGAGCCAGTTGTATTCGAGATCGCGGCAGCCGCGCAGGCCCTTCTTCTCGACCACCGCCTTGCATTGCTCCTCGGTCAGTTGCCACGTCGGCGGGGAGGGTGCCGGCGTCGGCAGATCGAGATTGTGGGTGTCGTAGGAATAGCGGATCAGCGGCCACACGATGGTGCCGCCCTTGTCGGCGATGAGCTTCTGCAGGTAGGGATCGCGATAGTCGGCGGCGGTTTCGAATTCGCCGCCGAAGGCCGTTTCCGGATAGGTCACGAAGGCGGGGAAATAGGTCCTTCCCTCCATGTGGATGAGGAACGGCTTGTCGTTGGCGATCAATTCCGCAAACAGCGAAATCACGAACAGGGTGAGAAAGATCCAGAGCGACCAGAAGCCGCGCCGGTTGCTCTTGAAGTTCTCCCAGCGCCGCCGGTTGATCGGCGAAAGCCTGAACAGGCGGCGGCCGGCGGGCGCGACGGCGCGGCCGGGCGATGCGGGCACGACCTGCGGCGGCTGCAACGAGGTGCGAGCGTCCACCTCACACCTCCCGCGTCTCGAAATCGATGCGCGGATCGATCCAGGTATAGGTCAGGTCGGAGATCAGGTTCACCACGAGGCCGATCAGCGCAAAGATGTAGAGCGTCGCGAACACCACCGGGTAGTCGCGATTGAGCACGCTCTCGAAGCCAAGAAGGCCCAGGCCGTCGAGCGAGAAGATGGTCTCGATCAGCAGCGATCCGGAGAAGAAGGCATGCACGAATGCGCCGGGAAAGCCCGCAATCACGATCAGCATGGCATTGCGGAACACGTGCCCGTAGAGCGTCTGCCGTGCGGTACAGCCCTTGGCGCGTGCGGTGAGCACGTACTGCTTCTTGATCTCGTCGAGAAAGGAATTCTTGGTCAGCAGCGTCATGGTGGCGAAGGCGCTGAGCGCCATGGCGATCAGCGGCAGCGTCAGATGCCAAAAATAGTCGAGAATCTGCTGCCACCAGGGAAGAAACGCGAAGTTCTCCGAGGTGAGGCCGCGCAGCGGAAACCAGTCGAGATAGGAGCCGCCGGCGAACAGGATGATGAGCAGGATCGCGACCATGAAACCCGGCACAGCGTAGCCGACGATGATGACGCCTGACGTCCAGACATCGAAGCGCGATCCGTCGGTCACCGCCTTGCGGATGCCGAGCGGAATCGAGATCAGGTAGGTCAGAAGCGTCATCCAGATGCCGAGCGACATCGAAACCGGCAGCTTCTCGGCGATGAGCTGAAGCACGCTCACGTCGCGGAAATAGCTCTTGCCGAAATCGAAGGTGAGGTAGTTCCACAGCATCAGCAGGAAGCGCTCATGCGCCGGCTTGTCGAAGCCGAACTGCTTTTCCAGCCGCTTGATGAATTCCGGATCGAGCCCCTGCGCCCCCCGATACTTCGAGGTCACGGCGTCCACCTGCGCGCCGCCCTGGACCTGGCCGCGGGCACCGAAATCGCCGCCCTGGCCGGAGCCGGGGATGCGCGAGCTTGCCCCCGTGTCGGCGCCGGAGAGCTGCGCGATGACGCGCTCGACCGGTCCGCCCGGGGCGAACTGCACGACGACGAACGACACCAGCATGATCCCGAGCAGCGTCGGAATCATGAGCAGCAGGCGCCGGATGATATAGGCGGTCATGGCTCCAGACTTGTTTCAGCGTCCGGTTCCTCGCTCCCGAACCGGACCGGGTCCCTGTCCTCGCGGGCGCCGTGGCCCGCGGCGGCGGGCGCGCGCTTCCGGCCGATTGTGGCCACCCCCGCCGCTTGAGCCCGCTCGCACCGTACGCCGATCAGGGATATCGGGCGGCGCGGATAGGTTCAACCCTGTCCCCTCCGCTGTTCCTGCCTTGCCGCCTTTTCGCGGTCGATCCACCAGGTTTCCAGGACGCCGCGGGCATAGCGCGGCTTCTTGGCCGGCCGGCCGAACACGTCCCAGTAGGCGATCCAGTGCGACGCCTTGTACCAGTGCGGAACCCAGTAGCGCCCGGCGCGAATCAGCCGGTCGAGGGCGCGGCAGGCCGCGGTCAGTTCGGCGCGCGTCTCGGCGGCGATGACCCGATCGATCATGGCATCGATCGCCGGGTCGGCGATGCCGGCCAGGTTCTGCGACCCCTTCAGCGCGGCCGCCTGCGAGGAGAAGAATGAGCGAAGCGAATCGCCGGGGGTGGAGGAGAAGCCGAACCGCTGCACCACGACGTCGAAATCGAAGTCATTGCGCCGCTTCTGCATCTGCGCCGCATCGATGATGCGCAGGCTCGCGTCGATCCCGAGCGTCGCCAGGTTCTTGATGTAGGGCATGTGGTGGGGCTGAAACGATGGCTCCTCGATCAGGAACTCGATCGTGACGCGCTCGCCCTGCGGGGTAACGCGCTTGCCGTCCTTGATGGGATAACCCGCCTCCTGCAGGAGCTGGGCGCCGCGGCGCAAGAGCCGCCGGTCCTGGCCGGAGCCGTCCGACACCGGCGGCATGAACGGCTCGCCGAACACCTCGTCGGGCACCTTGCCGCGGAACGGTTCGAGCAGCTTGAGTTCCTCCGGCCCGGGCTTGCCGACCGCCATCATCTCCGAGTTCTGGAACACCGAGTGGGTGCGCTGATAGGACCCGTACATGATGGACTTGTTGGTCCATTCGAAGTCGAAGGCGTAGATCAGGGCCTCGCGCAGCTTCGGGTGCTTGAACTTCTCGCGCCGCGTGTTGATGAACCACCCCTGCGCGCCCGAGGGCGTCTCGTCCGGCAGCACCTCGCGCTTGACGCGACCGTCCTTGATGGCGGGGAAATCATAGCGCGTCGCCCAGATGCGCGACGTGAACTCCTCGCGGAAGAGGTAATTCCTCCCGGTGAAGCCCTCGAACGCCACGTCGCGGTCGCGATAGTATTCGAAGCGCAGGACGTCGAAATTGTACTGTCCGCGCGACACCGGCAGATCGGCACCCCACCAGTCCCTGACGCGCTCGTATTCGATATAGCGTCCCACCTCGAAGCGTCCGACCCTGTAGGGGCCGCTGCCGAGCGGCGGCTCCAGCGTGGTCTCGTCGAATGCCCGCGTCGCATAATAGGCGCGCGAAAAGATCGGCAGCGACGCCGCAAACAGGGGCACGTCGCGCGCGCGCTTGGGTGCAAAACGCAGCACGACCGTCAAATCATCCGCCGCCTCCGCCCGCAGGAATTCGCGCAGCAACTGCGTGATGATGGGGTGACCCTTGTCCTTGAGCACGGCCAGCGAGAAAGCAACGTCGTGCGCGGTGAGCCGGCTGCCGTCGTGAAACCGCGCCTCCGGCCGCAGCGCGAAGCGATAGACCTGCCCGTCCTCGGAGATGCGCACCGAACGCGCCGCAAGCCCATACATGGCGTCGGGTTCGTCGTCGGCACGCACCATCAGGCTCGCAAAGGTCAGTTGCATGCCCTGCGCGGCGTCGCCCTTGAGGATGTAGCTGTTGAGCGAATTGAACGTCAGGAAGTTCTGGTTGAACATCCGGTTGGGGCCGATCTGCGAGAACGTTCCGCCCTTCGGCGCGTTCGGATCGACGTAATCGAAATGCTTGAAATCGGCCGGATACTTCAGGTCGCCGAACGCCGACATGCCATGGCGTTCGGCCGCATCCTGCGCCTGCGCCTGCGCCTGCCGCCCGACGAGGCCTGCTGCGACCGCGGCGGCGCCGGTGGACAGGACGTCCCGCCGCGATGGGCCGCTCACGACCGCGATCCCGTCCTGGCGGCCCGCTCGGCGTCCCACCACCAGATGGTCGGGAAGCCCGAGGCCGCGTATTTCGGCAGTTCCGCGGGCCGCCCGAAGCGGTCCCAGCGCGCCGAGCGGACCTTGCCGTAGGTCCACTGCGGCACGACGTAGTGGTTCCACAGCAGCACGCGATCGAGCGCCCGGGTGGCAGCCACCAGGTCCTCGCGGCTCTTGGCGAAAATGACCCGATCGATCAGGGCGTCAACGGCCGGATTCTTGATGCCGATCAGGTTGCGCGACCCCGGCTGGTCGGCGGCCTGCGAGCCCCAGTAGCCGCGCTGTTCGTTGCCGGGCGAGAGCGACTGCCCCCAGGTGGCGACGATCATGTCGTAGTCCCACTGCCGCAGCCGGTTCTCATACTGCGCGTCGTCGACGATGCGGACGCTCATCTGAATGCCCATCCGCTCGAGCGCGGGCTTGTAGGGCAGGACGATGCGCTCCCATTCCGGTCGATCGATGAGAATTTCCACCGACAAAGGCTCGCCGGTCTTGGTGTGGACGAGGCGCTGGTTGCGGATTTCGTAGCCGGCCTCGCGCAACAGGCGCAGCCCCTGGCGCAGATTGTCGCGAACCGCCTCGGCGCTGCCGCCGACCGGATTGGTATAGGGCGTGGTGAAGACCTCCGGCGGGACCTTGTCGCGCACGGTCTCAAGGATGACAAGTTCGGCGCCCTGCGGCAGGCCGCTCGAGGCCAGTTCGAGCCCCTCGAAGTAGCTGCTCACGCGCTTGTACTGGCCGTAGAACATCTGCTTGTTCAGGTCTTCGAAATTGAGCGCGAAATTGAAGGCGCGGCGCACGCGCGGATCGGCGAACTTGGCGCGACGGATGTTGAAGGCAAAAGCTTGCATGCCGCCGGAGGAGCGGATGGGGAACTCCTCAAGAATGACGCGCTTGCTCTTGACCGCGGGGAAATCGTAGGCGGTCGCCCAGTTCTTGGCGCTGTTCTCGGTGCGCCAGTCGATGGCATCGGCCTTGAACGCCTCGATGGCGACGGTGGCGTCGCGGAAATACTCGAAGCGCAGCTCGCCGAAGTTGTCGCGGCCGATGTTGACGTTGAGGTCCTTGCCCCAATAGTCGGCGACGCGCTCGTACGTGATGGAACGGCCGGTGGAAAACTCCTTGATTCGATAGGTACCGCAGCCCAGCGGCGGCTCGAGCGTGGTGGCGTCGATGCGGCGCCTGTTGCCGGCCTTGTCGGTGCCTTCCCACCAGTGTTTCGGCAGGATGGTGAGCTGGCCGACGATCTGCGGCAGCTCGCGGTTGCCCGGCCCGTCGAAAATGAAGGTGATCTCGCGCTCGCCGGTCTTCTCCGCCTTGGTCACGTGCCGGTAGTAGGCCGACCATTGGGGATGATGCGTCTTGAAGGCGTTGAGCGAGAAGATCACGTCCTCGACCGTGACCGGCGCCCCGTCGTGCCAACGCGCGTTGGCCCGCAGCCGATAGGTCACCGACGAATGGTCCGGCGGATGGCTGACCGCTTCGGCGAGCAGGCCGTATTCGGTGGAGACCTCGTCGAGCGCGGCCGTCATCAAGGTGTCGTAGATCAGGTCGATGCCGGCCGCGAGCGACCCCTTCACGCCGCCGACGACGGCGTTGAAATTGTCAAAGGTGCCAAACGCAATCATGCGCGCCATGCCGCCCTTCGGCGCGTTCACGTTGACATAGTCAAAGTGCTTGAAGCCGGGCGGATACTTGAGTTCGCCGAACAGCGACAGGCCGTGCCGCCAGACGCGCTCCTGCGCCGCTGCGGGGGGCGCCGGCGGCGCGACTGCGACAAGCGGCCCGACGACAGGGGCGGCGAGGGCCGCGGCACCGGTCTTGAGAATGGCTCGACGGGTGGGACGCATGGGCTGCTCCGGGAGACCGCCACTTGCGCGGCTGATGCAACATCGCTGCCCGACCGATTATGTCGGTTTTTCGATGAATCAACAGCCGCTCGCGAGGGGCCGTCCCCATCGCGATCACATCTGCGTGCGAAATGCGGGCTCCGCAGGCTCGTTCCCTTCGCCGGCGCGACCGGCGTGCAGCGCTACTGGGGCTTCGGTTCCGCCGAAGGAGGCGCCGCGGGAGTGGCGGGCGGGCTGTCCGCTGGGGCGGCAGGCGCGGCCGTCGCTGCGGGCGCAGCGGGCGAAGGAGCAGATGGAGCAGCCGCCTGCGGCGCTGCCGGCGGAGTGGCCGGAGCAGGGGCCGCCGCGGCGGCCGGCGGAGCGGCGGGTGCCGTCGGAGCGGGAGAGGTCGCCGGTCCTGCGGCCGGAGGCGTCGCAGCCTGCCGCGCGGGCGGGGCGCTCTCGGCGGCCTTGGGCAGCGGCGCCGGGTTGTCCGCCTTGCTGTTGAGGTAGGCGAGAAGATCGGCGCGTTCACTCGCCCGCGGCACGCCCGCAAAGCTCATGTTGGTGCCGGGCACCATCCCGCGCGGGTTCTTCAGGTATTCGTCGAGTTTTTCCAGGGTCCAGGGCCCCTGCTGGCCCTTCATGGCGGCGGAATAGTTGAAACCCGGCAGGGAGGCCATGGCGCGCCCGACAATGCCGTAGAGGTTCGGGCCGACCCGGTTCGGCTCGCCCTTGCCGAAGGTGTGGCAGGCGACGCACTTCTTGGCGGCCGTCTCGCCGCGCGCAACGTCCGCGTTGGCAAGCCGCACCGGCAAGGGCTCCTCGGCGGTCAGCGCGGGCGCGGCCGGGCCGCCCGGGGCCTCCTCCTGGACCGCGATGTGATAGCCGGGCTTGGCCGGCGGATGGGTCGAAAACAGCGCGTTGGCGGCAATATTGAGCGAGAGCAGCGCGAGGCAGGTTCCGAGAACGGCCCCAAGGATTTTGTTGAGCTCGAAGGAATCCATCGAGGATCGGCTCCTGCTGAACGGCACGGCGTCTGGCTTGAACCGCAGGGATCGGCGGCGGCGCACAGATACCCGGTTTTCCTTGCCGCTGGCAACCCGTATAACGCGCCACGACCCTCGTTCCGCCCGACCTTTGGCATGGCCCGAGCCGGCGGCCCGATCGAGGCCGGATCACGGCAATGGCTGACGACGTCCTCCTCATCATCCCCGCCCGCATGGCCTCCACCCGCCTTCCGGGCAAACCGCTCGCCGAAATCGCGGGCCTGCCGATGATCGTGCATGTGCTGCGCCGCGCGGAGGCGGCGCGCGCGGGCCGCGTCCTGGTCGCGACCGACGACGAAACCATCGCCACCGCGGTCGAGAAGGCGGGTGGGCGCGCCCTGATGACGCGCGCCGATCATCCTTCCGGCTCCGATCGCATCCACGAGGCGCTCGGCCTCGTCGATCCCGAGCGCCGGGCTGCGGTCGTCGTCAACGTCCAGGGCGACCTGCCGACGCTCGATCCCGGCATCATCGGCGCGGCGCTCGAACCGCTCGCGGATCCCGCGGTTGACATCGCCACGGCCGCCGCCGAAATCCGCACCGAGGCGGAACGCACCGACCCCAATGTGGTGAAAGTGGTGGGCACGCCGGTTGCCCCGTTCCGCCTGCGCGCGCTCTATTTCACCCGCGCCGCCGCCCCCTACGGCGAGGGACCGCTCTACCATCATATCGGGCTCTACGCCTATCGCCGCAGCGCGCTGGAGCGCTTCGTGTCGCTGCCGCCCTCGCCGCTGGAGCGGCGCGAGCGCCTCGAACAGCTGCGCGCGCTCGAGGCCGGCATGCGCATCGACGTTGCCATCGTCGATACCGTGCCGCTCGGGGTCGACACCCCGGAAGATCTCGAGGCGGCGCGTCGCTTGCTCGGCCGCAGGCGTTGACTTCGGTCGGGCGATTGCGCCAAACGAACCATCGATCCGAGCACCAGTGATGGCCGCGACCAAGAAGATTGCATTCCAGGGCGAGCCGGGCGCCAATTCGCACCTGGCGATCCACGAAGCCTATCCGGACTACGAGGCGATCCCCTGCCCGACGTTCGAGGACGCCTTCATCGCCGTGACCTCGGGTGACTGCGAACTCGCCATGATCCCGATCGAGAACTCGGTCGCCGGGCGCGTCGCCGACATCCATCACCTGATGCCGGAGTCCAACCTGCATATCGTGGCCGAGCATTTCATGCCGGTACGGCATCAATTGCTCGCCCCGAAGGGAGCCACGATCAAGGACATCAAGTCGGTGGAAAGCCATGTCCATGCGCTCGGCCAGTGCCGCAAGGTGATCCGCCAGCTCGGCGTGAGGCCGATCGTGGCCGCCGACACCGCAGGATCGGCCCGCGAGGTGGCGCAGGCAGGCGACAAGACGCGCGCCGCCATTGCGTCGCGGCTCGCCGCCCAGATCTACGGGCTCGACATCCTCGCCGAAGACATCGAGGACGAGGCGCACAACACCACGCGCTTCATCGTGCTGTCGCGGGAGAAGAAGTGGGCGCCGCACGGCAAGGGCAAGGTCATCACCACCTTCGTATTCCGCGTCAAGAACGTTCCTGCCGCGCTCTACAAGGCGCTGGGCGGCTTTGCCACCAACGGCATCAACATGACCAAGCTCGAAAGCTACATGCTTGAGGGCAATTTCTTCGCCACCCAGTTCTACGCCGACGTCGAAGGTCACCCCGACGATCGCGGATTGGTTTTTGCCCTCGAGGAACTGTCGTTCTTCTCCAAGGAACTGAAAATCCTCGGCGTTTACCCGGCGCATCCGTTCCGCGACACGTTCGCCGAGGAGAAGGGTTGAGCATGCGGATCAGGGCCAACGGGATCACGTTCAACTTCGAGATCAGCGGGCCGGATCGCGCGCCCTGGCTGATCTTCTCCAATTCGCTCGCCACCAATCTGCACATGTGGGACCAGCAGGCGACGGATTTGAGAAACGAGTTTCGCATATTGCGCTACGATCAGCGCGGGCACGGCCGGACCGAGGCCCCCGCCGGCCGCTACACGTTCGACCTCCTGATCGCCGACGTGATTGCCCTGATGGACGCGCTCGGCATCAAGCGCGCCCACTGGTGCGGCCTGTCGATGGGATGCGCCACCGGCATGGGCCTCGTGCAGAAACACCCCGAGCGGTTCGACCGCATGGTGCTGTGCGACAATCCCGGCCGGTCCTCGCCGGAGACGCAGCGCGCCTGGGAGGAGCGGATCGCGATCGCGCAGCAAGGCGGTATGCCGGCCCTGCTCGAATCGACCATGCAGCGCTGGTTTCCGCCGCAGACGCTGCAGGCCAATCCACCGCACCTCGACAAGATCCGAAAGATGATCCTCGCCACGCCCGTCAACGGTTTCATCGGCTGCGCCGCCGCGCTCGCCGATCACGATTTCCGGCCGCTGATGCCCCAGGTCAGGAATCCCGTCCTTTACATGACCGGCGAGAAGGACGCCAACAACGCCGCGGCGATGAAGGCCATGCAGGACGAACTGCCCGGCTCGCGATACGTCGTGCTGCCCGGGGCGGGCCATATCTCCAACATGGACCAGCCGGCGATGTTCACGAAAGCCCTGCGGGAATTCCTCAGCGCGTGAACGGCGCCGGTTGCATGCGCCCGCCCTGATCCAGATCAAATCGTTCCGCCGCACGCGCTGCTGTGATCGGCCAGGCCGCGCTGCAGTGGGCGCGGCAAGGATTTGCCGGAGAATTGAATGGCCAGGATCGTACTCGGTTTGGGCACCTCGCACACGCCGATGCTGCTCGCCTCCGACGAGACGCTGCCGCGCTTTCTCGAGACCGACCGCGAGATCAAGCACCGCGACCGCGAAGGCCGCCCGGTCACCTACGGCGAGCTCTTGGAACGGGCCGATCCGCGCATGGCGGACATGGTCGCGCCCGCCCATCTCGTGCAGCGGCAGAACCAGGCGCGCGCGGCCGCGCAGCGCCTGCGACGGACGTTGGCCGAGGCGCGGCTCGATGCCCTGATCGTGATCGGCGATGACCAGAACGAAAGCTACCTTGAAGACTGCCGCCCGGCCTTTGCGATCTACTTCGGCGAGACGATCCGCAACGACAACAAGCAGCACCGCACCTATTCGCACCTGCCCGACTGGTACATCAAGAACCGCGCCGCCTTCTTCGAGCCGGAGCGGCCGCGCGACTATCCCGTGCATTCGGCGCTCGCTCTGCACCTGATCGAACACCTCATGGACGCCGAATTCGACCTCGCCGCCTCCAAGTGCCTGCGCGAAGGCGAGGGCGAAGGCCACGCCCTCGCCTATGTGCACCGCCATGTCATGGATCCGGAGCGTCCGGTGCCGGTCGTGCCTTTGTTCATCAACACCTACTACCCGCCGAGCCAGCCGCGGCCGCGGCGCTGCTACAGCCTCGGCCAGGCGGTGCGTCGGGCGGTCGAGAGCTTTGCCGGCGAAGCGCGCGTCGGCGTGCTGGCATCCGGGGGCTTGAGCCACTTCCTAGTGGACGAAGAATTCGACCGCGCTGTTCTCGAGGCCTGCGCGGAAAAGAACGCTGCGTTCCTGCAGCGCCTGCCGCGCAACAAGCTGATGGGCGGCAGTTCGGAAATCCTCAACTGGGTGGCGTTGGCGGGCGCGGTCCAGCACCTGGACATAACCTGGTTCGATTACGTGCCCGGCTATCGCACGCCGGCCGGCACCGGAACCGGCATGAGCTTCGCCGCCTGGGCATAGGCTTGCGCCCGAGCGGTGTGCCACGTCCGCGTTCGCAGGCTTTGCCGTGCGCCGCCCGAGCAGCCTTTTCCGACTTCGCCAACGACGGCCGGCCCTGTCCCGGTGTCCTTTCTCTGCAAGGGCAAGCAAGCGGGGCCTTGCATCTGCGGCACACCGCTTCGCTTGCGCCCGCGCTGCACGGCGCGCGGGATACGGTCCCGCGCGTGTCGGCGGCCCAAGAATCTGTGTTCAGATCGTCTGGTTATAGGCGCCGACCTCGCGGTGCGTGCGCAGCACCGCGTCCAGGGCCTGGAACATCTCGCGCATGCGCTGTTCCGATACCGGGCTCTCCACCACCACCACCAGTTCGGGCTTGTTGGAGGAGGCGCGCACCAGGCCCCAGGTGCCGTCCTCGACGGTGACGCGCACGCCGTTGACGGTGACGAGATCGCGGATCGATTGACCGATCACCGGCTCGCCCCTGGCCTTGGCCTCCTGGAATCGCCTCACCACCGCCTCGACCACGCCGTACTTCTTTTCGTCGTCGCAATGCGGCGACATGGTCGGCGAGGACCAGGTCTTGGGCAACGCCTTCTTCAGATCGGCCATGCTCTTGTCCGGATTGCG
>Ga0073934_10009870_pt1 | contig 12051 bp, 15 predicted proteins | sample LarsenN4metaG_FD_76834 | JGI IMG/M metagenome (GOLD analysis project Ga0073934, IMG submission 76834) | Hot spring sediment bacterial and archeal communities from British Columbia, Canada, to study Microbial Dark Matter (Phase II) - Larsen... ... | reverse complement strand
TCGTTTTGCTGGCGCCGCCCTTGTCGGGAGAGCGCGCGGACGCGCGCAGCTTGATAGACCGCTTCGTTTGGCGGCCGGAGCGGCCGCTCACCGTCATTGTCATGGACAAGAATGACCTGGCGCGGCGTCGACTCTACGAGCTTCCAGCCAGATTCCTCTTTCACATCGGCAACGCCTGGGAAGATGGAACGGGCGTCATCAGAGTCGACGCATGTCTTTATGACGACGCCCACTACGCTGTGCAGGCGACGCGGGACATGGCGTTGAGAGGGGTCGTGGAGGCGCCGCGTGCGCGCCCCGCGCAGATTGTTCTGCATCCCGATGGCCGGTCGGGCATAGATGCGCTGCCCGGGCCGGGGGAGTTTCCACGCATCGATCCGCGGCGTGTCGGAGAGCGCCAGCGCTACACTTACGGCGTCATCCCTAACGGCGTGGCGCGATGGGATTGGACCGCTGGCGGCAGCGCGACTATCCAATACGGGGCCGCCTATTGGGCCGAGGAGCCCGTGTTTGTGCCGCGCAATGGAGATGCGGAGACACGCGGATGGATTTTGCAAACGCGGCTCAACGCAGCTTCAGCCCAGACCGAGCTGGTGGTTCTGGACGCTCGGGCCGTTGAAGATGGCCCGGTCGCGGTCCTCGCCTGTCCCTACGCCCTGCCGCTCGGCTTTCACGGGCATTTTGTCGGCGCCGTCGTTTAGCACTGAGGCTGACGGCGTTGTTACGAGCGGTCATGGCGCGATTGAACGGCAGCATCTAAGTGCTTCCGTCGAGCCAGGCGCCGTGGGCCGGCTAGGGGCGGGGACGTTCAATGAGAGCGAGAGTTGAGAACGTAAAGTTACAGGCGAGGGCTGCGGGCTTTCTCTACCTTGTTGTGTTCGTCGCGATTTTTGCTCTCTTCACCAGGGACGCGCTGATTGTGTCGGGAGACGCCGCGGCGACCGCGCACAACATCCTGGCCGCTGAGGCTCAGTTCCGCGTCGCCTTGCTGGCGGACTTGGCTTCAGCCGCAGCCTACATCGGAGTCACCGGCCTGCTTTATTTGTTGCTCAAGCCAGTCAATCGCGCCGTTTCGTTGCTTGCCGCGCTGTTCGGTCTTGCTGGGAGCTGCTCAATGGCCATCAATTTGGTTCATCATTTTGCGCCGCTGGTCTTGCTAGGCGAGGCCGGCCATTTTGGGGGTTTTTCCTCAGAACAGTTGCATGGCCTGGCCCGCATCGCGCTCAGCCTGCAGGGCGCAGGCTACAACATTGCCGGTTTTCTATTTGCATTGCACTTGCTGCTGCTTGGATGGCTAGTGCTTGGCGCGACGTTTCTGCCTCGAATCCTTGGAATGCTGCTTGTGATTGGCGCGCTCGCGTACATGACCAACATAGCAGCCGTCTTCCTTGCTCCGAATCTTTCAGCCGCACTCCATCCCTATATCCTGTTGCCGGGCTTTTTCGGTGAGGCAGGGCTTGCCCTATGGCTTGTCAGTATGGGCGTAAACGAAACGAAGTGGCGCGCGCAGGCGGATGGACTGACATGAGGAAGACTTCCACGATCCCATCCGGACACTTGTCAGCATCCAGGCTCGCCAGACTTGCCGGCCTCCTGAGTTTGGTGAGCCTTACCGCCGGAATCTCTTCCGAGTTTGGCGTCGTCGCAACTCTGACCAGCGATCCAGCCGCCGCTGCACAAAACATCATGGATGCCGAGGCTCTCTATCGGCTGGGGTTCATCGGCAATTTTGTTGACTATGTCTGTTACGCAGCCGCCACGCTTCTGTTGTACGTCCTGTTAAAGGCCCAGACTCCAATCCTCGCGCTTTTTGGGTTGGCTGCGAGCTTGCTCGCGACTGCAGTCGTTGCGAGTCTTGCCGTGCAATACCTCGCTCCCTTCATCGTGGCGAAGGCGGGGACAAATACTGACGCGTTCGATGCCGCTGAGTTGCAGGCGCTGTCGGCGGTGCTTCTCGGTGTTCGCGGCGCCGGCGCCAATGTAGCAATGGTCTTTTTCGGCTTCCATCTGCTGTTCGTTGGGTTGGCAATTATGCGCTCACGGCTTGCGCCCTGGGCGCTTGGGGCGTTGTCTTCGCTGGGGGGCGCTTGTTTCATTGCGAACAGTGTCGTTGCATTCGCATCACCTTCCACCGCCTCCCATCTTATTCCCTACAGTTTGGCGCCGGGGATTCTCGGACAGGCGCTACTTGCGCTCTGGCTGTTAGCGATAGGTGTGCCAAACCGCGTCGCGCCATGATCGTAGCGACAGCGCGGGATCCACGGCTTCGGCCGCGCTCTCGATCAACGCAAGGCGTTCCGCGAGCGTGAAGGAATTGGCCTCGCCCGTCGTGCCCAGAACGGCGACGCCGTTGCAGCCGCCATCGAGCAGTCTGCGCAGGTGCGCGAGACAGGCGCCCGTGTCGATGCTGAAATCGGCATTGAGCGGGGTGAGCGCGGCGGCCCCAGACGCCGGCGGCGAGCGTGGTCATGCGTTCTGTTATATAGCCCACGCCGGCGATGGCGACTCGGCTCGTCGCGGTCGTAGGAACCGCGTGGCGCCGAGGCGATTGTCAGCCGGGGAACGCGGAGCGCCCTCATGCGAGTGTTGGTCACCGGCGCTTCCGGTTTTATCGGGTCGGCCGTCGTCGCGTCACTGCGCGAGGCGGGGGATCGCGTCATCGCGCTTGGCCGCAATGGGGCGCCAGACGCGGAACATGTCTCTGCCGATGTTACCCAGCTCGACGAAACGACGTGGCTGGACTTGCTCGAAGGCGTCGACGCGGTAGTGAACTGCGCGGGCATCTTCGCGGACACCGCGACAGCAAGCGTTGACGAGGTCAATCGCAGGGCGGCGGAGACCCTGTTTCGCGCCTGCCTGGCGGCTGGGGTGCGCCGGGTGGTGCAGCTCTCTGCAATTGGAGCGGGGGACGGATTGTCGCCGTTCGCGCGCAGCAAGCTCGCCGCGGACCGCGTGCTGACGGGGCTGGACCTGGACTGGGTGATCCTGCGGCCAGCGATCGTGTTCGGAGAGGACGCCGGCGGCGGCAGCGCGCTGCTGCGGGGCCTTGCGGCGCTGCCGATCATTCCCATCGATCCATCAGCAGGCGATCTGCAGATCGTGCAGCTCGGCGATGTCGTCAAAACCGTTGTGCATATGACGCGGCCCGAGGCGCCGGCGCGCGTCGTGCTCGAGTTGGTTAGTCCGGAGCGGCTGAGCTTCGCCGAAACGCTTCGCGTCATCCGTTCGTGGCTTCGCCTCAGTCCTGCGCGCGAAATTCGCATGCCGTCGCCGCTCATGAGCCTCGGCTACGCGCTTGGCGATCTTGCGGGCTGGTTGGGCTGGAAAACGCCCATTCGTCTGGCGGCGCGCGCAGAGCTGAGGCGCGGCGCCGTTGGAGATGCGCGAGGGTGGATCGAAGCGACAGGTTTACGGCCGCTCCGCTTGCGTGAGGCGCTCGCCGCAAAGCCTTCGACGGCGCAGGAACGCACGTTCGCGAGCCTGTATTTCCTGCAGCCCCTCGTGCTCGCCGTGACATCGCTTTTCTTCATCGGCACGGGCATCACGTCTGTCACAATCGGCTATCGCATCGGCGTGTCGTTGCTGGAACAGGGCGGCATGGGACCGCTCAGCGGGCCATCGGTTATTGCCGGCGGACTTGCCGATCTCATCGCTGGAGCGATGATCGCCTGGCGGCCGACGGCGCGCTGGGGCCTTTACCTCGCCATTGCGCTCTCGCTGTTCTATTTTATGTTTGGCACAGTCCTGCTGCCAGGTTTATGGCGCGACCCAATCGGTCCGATGCTGAAGATTTTCCCGCTGATCGTACTCAATTGCGTGGCGCTGGCGATGGTGCGAGACCGATGACGCTTTATTTCGTGCTGAAATTCCTGCACGTCATCGGCGCGGCCGTCCTACTTGGGACGGGAGTCGGCATCGCCTTCTTCATGCTGATGGCGCATCGCACGGGCAACGTCGCCACGATTGCAGGCGTTGCGCGCATAGTCGTGATTGCAGACTTTGTCTTCACGGCCACGGCAGTCGTTGTCCAACCCATTACGGGGGTCGCGCTGGCGCACTTGGTGGGCTACGCGCTCACCGAAGGCTGGATCGTGCTCTCTGTCCTTCTTTATCTTGTTACCGGCGCGTTCTGGCTGCCGGTCGTGTGGATGCAGATGCGCATGAGGAAATTGGCGGAACAGGCGCTGCAGAGCGGCGGCGTCCTGTCTACAGCTTACCACCGCCTGTTTCGCCTATGGTTCGCATTCGGCTTTCCCGCCTTTGCGGCGGTGCTCGGCATCTTCTGGCTGATGATCACGCGGTCAACGGCGGGGCTGTGGTGAGTCCTATCCAGACAGGAACAAGTGGGACGGAATGGCAGCTCGTGCGTTGAGGGCAAGGAGCGCTGACATGACGATTTCCCATCCTGCGCCAAAGCCGCCGCGCACGCTGACCGCGCTCAACAAGCTGATCGCCGCCGCGCCGCCGCTGACGCCCGGCGCCGGCCGGGCGGTGTTCGGCGAAGGCCCGCTCGGAGCGCCGGTCGCGTTCGTGGGCGAACAACCGGGCGATGTGGAAGAGAAGGAGGGACGCCCGTTCGTGGGGCCAGCCGGCAAATTGTTGCGCGACATGATGCAGGACGCCGGCCTCAAGCCCGAGCGCAGCTACCTCACCAACGCCGTCAAGCACTTCAAGTTCGTGCAGCGCGGCAAGCGGCGGCTGCACCAGAAGCCGAATGTCGGCGAGATCGAACGCTATCGCTGGTGGCTCGGCCTCGAGCTGGAGCTCGTCGATCCCGATGTCGTCGTCGCGCTGGGCGCGACCGCAGTACGCGCGCTCGTCGGCAAGAGCGTCCCGATCGAGGCCAATCGCGGCGCCTATATGTTCGGCCAGCGGCGGGGCTACATTACAGTGCATCCCTCGGCGCTGCTTCGCATTCCGGAGCAGGACGCGCGCCGCGCAGCGCGGGCCGCGTTCCTGGCGGATCTGAAGCGGATCAGGGCGATGGCTGAGGAACGTACGCCAAAGCGCACGCCGCGATCACGGCGCTAACCGGTTTTTTGCTGCTGCGACATCAACCCGTCGTCGAGCTCGCGCGCACGCACGGCGGCGGGACGCGATAGCGCACGACCCGTATAGGCTTCGAACGATGGGCGCTTTTCGATCGTGCCGAATTGCATGCCCCAGCCGAGCTGCGCAGCAATGTAGAGATCTGCGGCGCTGAAACGATCTCCGGCGAGATATTCACGCCCCTGCAGCGCCTTATCGAGCGTGTCGATCACCGCTTCGCGCGAGCCGAAGCCAACCATCCCGCGCTTATCATCGGGAATGGAAACGCCGAGCGCGTGCATGCTCGCCATCGCCTCGATGCATCCGGCCCCATAGAACAGCCAGCGATAATACGGCCCGCGTTCCTTGCTGCCGGACGGCGGCGCCAGTTTCGCCTGTGGAAAAGCGTCAGCGAGATAGGCGCAGATCGCGGCGGCCTCGGTGACGACCGTATCACCGTGCTTGATCGCCGGCACTTTGCCCATCGGGTTGATGGCGAGATATTCGGGACCCTTCATGGTCGTGCCGTAATCGAGCACGACGGTGTCGTAGGGCTGTCCCACTTCTTCGAGCATCCAGCGGACAATGCGTCCGCGCGACATGGGATTGGTGTAGAAGGTGAGAGTGTCCGCCATGGCTTGTCTCCGATGCGTGGCGCCAATTAGTCTCCGCCCATGGCCAAGCGCAAGCAGATTACGATCTACGGCATCAAGAACTGCGACACGATGAAAAAGGCGCGCGCGTGGCTGGATGAGCGCGGCCTCGCGTACGCCTTTCACGATTACAAGACGGAAGGCATCGATCGGCGTGTGTTGGAAGGCTGGGTGCGCGAGGTGGGCTGGGAAACACTGCTCAACCGCGCGGGGACGACCTTCCGCAAATTGCCGGACGCGCAGCGCGAGAACGTGACGGAAAAGAAGGCCATCGCGCTGATGATCGAGCAACCAAGCATGATCAAGCGGCCGGTGCTGGATGTCGGCGGCAAGCTCATCGTAGGATTCAAGCCTGAAGTGTATGCGAAGGCGTTCGCGTGATGCGCGTTTGCCTTCCTCGATGGAGGAGCTGTCGGCGCGCAGCGCCGACTGAGGAGGTGAGCCCGCGACATTTTTGAACTTCGCCTCTTGAGGCCATTCCCGAGGGCATCGCGAACACCTCCTCCGCCCGCTTCGCGGCCACCTCCTCCATCGAGGAGGAGGTTGGCGCTAGTCTCGTCCGAGCATCCACGCCGCCGCCGCATCGAGAATCTCATTCAGCACATCCGCATCAGTGCGTCCCGTTTTCGCGGGCACATGGAAACTGTGATCAGCGTGGGGGACGAGCTTCAATGCTGCGCGCTCGCCGAGGCGCGCGACGACGGGCTTTAGCAAATCGAGCGAAGCCAGCGCATCGTTCTCGCCCTGCAGGAACAACATGGGCAACCGAATATCCGACAGATGTGTCGCGCGCTCGTCGCTTGGCTTGCCCGCAGGATGAAGCGGGAAGCCAAAGAAGACGAGGCCCCGCACGTGCGGCAAAGGCTCCTTTGTTTGCGCCTGGCTTGTCATTCGCCCGCCGAACGACTTCCCGCCGGCGAAGAGCGGCAGCGAGGGCGCGAGGTCGCGCGCCTTCGCTACGGCGGCGCGCACTGCGGCGTGGGCAAGCGCTGGCGGGTCCGGTCGTTTGCCACCGTGCTCGATGATGACGGAAGTTTCCGTGACCATCTTCTTGCGGTCGCTATCGATGAGGATCGGAAACTTGCCCATCGGCCATTTGGCGATGAAGTCGGCGTACGTGCTCTGATCGACCGTGATGAAGTCGAACGGCGTGTCGTTTTCATAGAGCGCGATCAGCGCTTTCCACGTGAACGATGAAATCGGGTGGCCATACACGGTCAGCATCAGTCGTCCTTCGTTTCATCGAGAAATTGTCCAAGTCGATCGAAGCGACGTTCCCAGAGCGCGCGTCGCTCGGCGAGCCAACGTTCAGCGCGACTCAGCATCGCCGGCTCGATGCGGCAGGTGCGCGTGCGCCCCACCTTTTCCGAGACCACGAGGCCGGACGCCTCCAGCACCGCCAAGTGCTGCATGACGCCGGGCAGGGACATCGCGAGCGGCTTGGCGAGCTCGCTGACGGTCGCCGGGCCCTGGACCAAGCGGTCCACCATGGCCCGGCGGCTGGGGTCCGCGAGCGCGTGGAAGGCCATGTCGAGGGCGGTGTCCGACAGAAACATCGAATACTTAAGTAACGACTGAAGTGTCAGCGCACAAGCCTTAGCATCCAGATTTGTCGCAACGTCGCTCACGGTGGTGATATGGCGCCGTGAGTGTGTCACAACGCGCAGCCGTTGCGTGTGTTGAGGGCGCCTGCATCCAAGGCGATCAGCGCGCGCATCTACGAGTCAAATGGGGCGCTAGACCCCCCGAGGCTATGGAGACCGCCTGGATGGCCGATATCATTGTTCCCCTTGTTTTTTTTGGGTTCCTCGCGGCCATAATCTTGGTGCCGATCTATCTTCGGGAGCGGACCAAGCAGTCGGCTCACGCCCTCATCTCTCAGGCGCTGGAAAAGGGCCAGACGCTCGACCCGCAGCTGCTCAAACAGCTTACGGACGGGGGGCGTCCACAGCAGGACAAGGCTCGTCGCAGCCTGGGCAGCGGGATCGTGCTGCTGGCGCTGGCGGGCGGGTTCGCGGGTGCGGCCTTCTGGGTCGGCGAAATCTCAGGAGCGCCCGAGGCGTTCGGAGGAATGATGGTGCCCGCGGTTCTGCTTGGCGCGCTTGGGGTGGCCTTTATCCTGCTCGCGATGGTCGATTATGCGACAAAGAGAAAGGAACAATGAGAGTGGTTGTAGGTGGCGGCGCGGGGGCTCCTCAATCTGGCTCAGGCCACGGAAGCTGCACTTATCATCGCAGCCCAGGCCAGGGACCAGGCGGCTTTCGGGGAGCTGGTCAAGCGCCGCCAAGGCTGGGCTCGCGGCCTCTTGAGACGGATGTGCCGCAGCCACGCAGAAGCCGACGATCTGGCCCAGGAGGCGTTCATCAAGGCCTGGGAAAGATTGAAGGACTTGGAGACGCCGGCGGCTTTTCCAGGGTGGTTTAGGAGGATCGCGGTCACGACATTCCTGATGGCCAAACGGCGGCAGAAGGCGGTGTTCGAGGAGATCGACGAAGCCGCCAACCCAATGGCATCGGAGGACTCCACGCCGGAGGCGCAGGCCGGGGCCAAGATCGACCTGGAGAAGGCCCTTGCAAGGCTTTCGGATGCCGAGAGATTATGTGTGACGCTGAACCACGGAGAAGGTCTAAGTCATTCTGAAATCGTGGAGATTACCGGTCTTCCGTTGGGCACCGTGAAGTCCCACGTGTTAAGAGGAACGGAAAAGCTCCGGCGTATGTTGGAACCTCAATGAGCGAGTTCGACGCCCTCCTGAAGCGCAGCTTCGCCGAAGCTCACGAACCCCAGGACGATGGGTTCTCCCTGAGGGTCGCCCACGCAGTCGCGCGCTCGGAAAAGGCGTTGCAGGTACGCACGGTGGTCCAGTCCGTCGCGATGGCCTTTGGCGGGGCCGCTGCTCTCTATGGCCTCTACACGTTTGCGGGCGCGATCGCGCCGGAATTCCTCGCCACCGTCGGGCTGGAAATCGCTCGCATTCATGGCTCGCTGACCGCGGCACCATCCGTGGGCGACGCCGCCGGGAACGCAGCGGGGCAGGCGCAAACCGTGCTGCAGTCGTTGGGCGCAGGCCTGACCCAGGTGTTTCTGCTCGCGGGAGTGTTGGCGGGCGGCGCTGTGGCCTATCGTGCGACGCAACAGGACTAGCGCCGCTGCAGGGCGCGTGCGGGTGAATATGCTCTCGCCTTCGCCCCGCTTTTGCTACTGAACCCTCCCGAAGCCTGACCCTGATACCTGAATGTCGCGACACGCCGAAACCGTCCGCCGCCTCACCGCGCCTGACATCCGCGCCCGAAAAGGCGGGGATCCCATTGTCTGCCTGACCGCTTATACGTCGCCGGTCGCGCAGATTCTCGATGCGCATTGCGATTTGCTGTTGGTCGGCGATTCCGTCGGCATGGTTGTCCACGGCATGCCGAACACGGTCGGCGTCACGCTCGACATGATGATCATGCATGGCCAGGCCGTGATGCGCGGCTCGCAACGCGCGATGGTCGTGGTCGACATGCCGTTTGGCTCATACGAGGGCGGGCCGGAAATCGCTTTCGCCAACGCAACGCGCGTGATGAAGGAAACCGGGGCTCAGGCCATCAAGGTGGAAGCAGGTCCGTCCATAGGCGCAACGATCGCTTATTTGGTTGATCGCGGCATTCCGGTGATGGGCCATGTCGGTCTGCGTCCGCAGGCTGTCAACGTGGACGGGAAATTCCGCGCCAAGGGCCGCACCCGGGAAGAGCGGGCCAAGGTTCTTGCCGAAGCCCGCGCCGCCGATGAGGCGGGCGCCTTCGCCATTGTTGTGGAGGGCGTGGACGAAGCACTCGCCCCCGAAATTACCGCTGCCGTCAAAGCGCCGACCATTGGCATAGGCGCCTCGGCGAAGTGCGACGGCCAGATTCTGGTGACGGACGATCTTTTGGGCCTCTTTGAGTGGACCCCGAAGTTCGTCCGCCGCTACGCCGACGTCAAAGGCGTCATCGACAAAGCGGCCGCAGCTTATGCCGCCGATGTCCGCGCCCGCCGTTTTCCTGCCGCAGCCGAGACCTATGCCCTGGGCGGAAAGCCACAGCGCCGGCGCGTTGCCGGGGGAGACAACCACGGCTAGCTTGCCGGCGCTTTCGGGGCCGGGGGCAGTCAGCCGAGCCAGACAGGCGGGAATAGGGGCGCGTGACCAACGACAGCGACAGCTTTGTCCGGGAAGTGGACGAGAGCCTGCGGCAGGATCGCATGCTCGCGATCGCCCAGCGCTACGGCCCCTGGCTGATCGGCGCCTTCGTCGTCCTCCTGATCGGCGTGGCCGGCTGGATCGGCTGGCGGGACTGGCGCGCCAGTCAGGCGCGCGAGCACGGCGACGAGTACGCCGCGGCCCAGCAGCTCGCTGCGCAGGGCAATCTGGAGCAGGCCAAAACCGAGTTCGAGCGGCTCCGCGAAGAAGGTCCGCGCGTGTACCGCGTGATGGCTCGGCTCGAACACGGGGCTATCCTTGAAATGCAAGGCGATTTGCAGGGCGCCTTAGCCGAGTTCGATCGTGCGGCCGAAGAAGCGAACGATCCCATCATGCGCGACACCGCGCGCCTGCGCGCGGCGTACATCGTGGCCGACACACAGGACTTTGCCGCTCTGCAGGAAAGGCTCGAACCGCTTATCCAATCGGAGAGCCGCCTCTCTTATCTTGCACGCGAACTCCTGGGTATTGAGGCCTGGGAAGCTGGCAATCTCGATCTGGCGCGCACTACCCTGCAAAACCTGACTCTCGCGTTCGACGCGCCCGAGGCGGTGCAAGAACGCGCGCAAATCGCCCTTTCCGTTATCGGCCCAGCGCCGGCAGGCTCGGCGGACGGCGCGAATGCGCCCGCGCCCTCCGAAGGAGAAACGAAATGAAGCCGTTGCGACCGATTGCACTGGCCGCGGCTGCCGCCGCGTTGTCGGCGTGCTCCACCGTCGGCCGCGTCGCCGATGCGATCAATCCATTCGACGGCGCGGACGCGCCCGCGCAAACTGCGCCGCAGGATGGGCGCATCTCCATTCTCGCCTTCGAACAGCAGCTGACCCCCGATCCCGCGCTGGCCGGTCGCACAATCGTGCCGCCGCCCGCCGTAGCGCTCGCGGACTGGAGCCAGCCCGGCGGGACTGCCGACAATTCTCCCACGAATGCGAGCGGTTCTGCTGTGCTGCAGCAGGTCTGGCGCGCCAATCTGGGCGCAGGATCCAACGACCGCGTGCAAATTGCAGCGCCTCCCGTGATCGCCGAGGGCCGGCTCTTCTTCCTCGATGCGAATCATCGCGTGCACGCTGTGGACGCGAGCGATGGCAGCCGCATCTGGACTGAGCAGCTGCGGCCGCAAGAGGGCCGCGATCGCACCGCGCGCGGCGGCGGCGTCGCCGTTTCGGGCGGACGTGTGTTTGTTACGACGGGTTTTGGCTTCATCGCCGCGCTCGATGCGTCAAATGGGGACGAGGTATGGCGCACGGCGGCCGGCGCGCCATTTCATTCTGCGCCCACTATTGCGGGCGGACGCGTATTTGCGGTCACCAACGACAGCGAACTGATTTCGTTCGACGCCGGTACTGGCCAGCTGAGTTGGAACTACCAAGCTATCGCGGAACCTGCGCGTATTCTGTCCGCGCCAAGCGTCGGCGTCGACAGCGACACCGTAGTCGCGCCATTTGCGTCAGGCGAAGTAGTGGCGCTGATCAGCGCCAACGGCCGGCGTCTGTGGAGCGACTCGCTTTCGCGCAGCGGCCGCCTGACCTCATTGTCGGCGATCAACGACATTGCGGGACGGCCGGTCATCGACAATGGGGTCGTTTACGCCGCAAGCCATTCGGGCGTGCTCGCCGCCATCGATCTCCGCACTGGCCAACGCGTCTGGGCGCGCGCGTTCGCCTCCACGCAGACGCCGTGGATCGCCGGCGACGTGCTCTACGCCGTCAGCGTCGACGGCGAACTCGCGGCGTTCGACCGCGCGACGGGCGGCGTCTATTGGGTGCAACAGCTGCGCCGCTACGAGGACGAGGACGATCGGCGAGGGCGCGTGGCCTGGACCGGACCGATCATGGTCGGCAGCCGCTTGATCCTTGCCAACTCCGTGGGCGACGTCGTGGCCGCATCCCCGGAGAATGGCCAAATCGTCGCCACCGCCGACGTGCGTCAACCCGTGTTCATCCCTCCGATCACCGCAAACGGACAGATTTACATCGTTACCGACGAAGCGCGGCTGGTTGTGTTCCAATAGCCCAGGTGTCAGGCGCCAGGTGTCAGCGAGCGAATTGACTGACGCTCTCGCGCGCGCCCTGCTAGTTAAACACCTCAATCCTGGCACCTGACACCTGACACCTGATGACAAAGCTCGCCATCGTCGGGCGGCCGAATGTC
>Ga0073934_10009869_pt1 | contig 12051 bp, 9 predicted proteins | sample LarsenN4metaG_FD_76834 | JGI IMG/M metagenome (GOLD analysis project Ga0073934, IMG submission 76834) | Hot spring sediment bacterial and archeal communities from British Columbia, Canada, to study Microbial Dark Matter (Phase II) - Larsen... ... | reverse complement strand
CGCTCACAGCGGAGATTCAGGGCGTCCACCAGTGGATCACGTTCGCCGTGAACACACCGATCCAGATGGCCTACGCCGACGCGGTGCGCCGCGATCCCGAGTGTCGCGAGGTGACCGAGTTCTACCAGGGCCGCCGCGACAGGTTCCTGTCGCTGACCCGCGACTCACGCTTCCGGCCGCTCAGATGCGAGGGGACGTTTTTCCAGATGTTCGACTACTCGGAGATCACGCGAGAACCGGATGCGGATTTCGCGATCCGATTGACCCGCGATCATGGCGTCGCGGCCATTCCGATTTCGCCGTTTCTCTACGATGGCGAGAAAGCGGGCCCGGTCCTCCGATTCTGTTTCGCCAAGCGCGATCAGACACTCGAGCGGGCCGCTGAACGACTAGTGCGCGTCTGAGGACTGCGGTTTCCGCTGTTCCACGCGCGGGTACACAGCGAGCCCGACTCCTGCCCACAGCAGCGCCCGGACCCGCCGCATCAACGCGAGCGCCCCGCCGCCGCTGAACCCGAGCATGGCGACCGGTGCAGCGTTCGACGCCTCGAGGGCGCCGATGCCGGCGGGGATCGCCGCCGATGCGACGCTGCCGAGCCGTGCGAACGTATCGATGGCGAGCGCTGCGGTCACACCGATCGGCTCCCCGATCACCCAGAGCACGAGCCACACCTCGAACGCCGTCAGCACGTAACAGACGATCGGCAGGACCGTGAGGATGATGAGCCGGCGACGATCGCCTCGAATCAGATCGAGCAGCACGTCCTCCACGTCGAGCACGAAGCGGACGACGCGCGAGGTCTCGAGCGGGCGTCCGAGCAGGCGTCCCAGCCGAGTGACGAGTCTTCCCAGGTAGTCGCCCTTGCGGTGCCGCGCCACCTCGAACACCACCGCCAGCGCGATGACGGTGAGCATGGAGAGGATCGTGAAGAGGGCGTCCCACGCGCCGGGCATCGCGAGGATTCTCACCGCCACGGTCGAAATGATCCCGGCGATGACCAGCGACACGATCGCGAACGCGAGCCGTTCGAGCGTGATCGCGGCAGCCGTCACCGGCGGCGCCACCCGATCGTAGAGGAGCATCACTTTGAGCGGCTCACCGGTGACGCCGCGTATGGTGAAGAAGCTGATGGCGTCCGCGGCCAGCCGCACGCGCAGCAGCCGCGAAAACGCGGGCCGCGCATCGTCGGGAAATGCAATTGACCATCCCCAGGTCCTGAGCAGGTGCCAGCACGCGCCGGGGAGCAGAAGGGCGGGGAATGCGAGGCCGAGGCGGCTGGCGCTCGCTATCGTTTCGTCAAACCCGGTCCGAACGATGGTGATGGCGAAGAGCGCGACCCCGACCAGAAGGGCGATCGCCGATACAAGTTGAGGAACGGACCGAATCACCTATGCCCGATTATTCCTCATCCTGATCGTCGAGGCTTTCGGCTCGCGTGGCGACGTCATCGATCTCGACGGTGGAGTCGTCTTCCAGATCGTCCACGTCGTAGATTCGGCCCCCAGTACGTTCCTTGATCGGTCCTCGAGGTTTGTGTTCCTGCTGCGTGGTCTTCTTGCCGCGCAGCCGTCGCGGCGGCGCAGGAGGACCGAAGTTGGCGCTTCGGTCACGTCCGCCAGGTCCGGTCGGTGGACCGCCAGGTCCCGAGCGTGGACCACCAAACCCTCCGCCGCCGGGTGGACGCGGACCGCCGAAGCCGCCGCCCGGGCGTGGACCGCTGAAGCCGCCACCGCCACCGGGACGGGGTGCGAAACCGCCACCGGGCGGGCGCGGCGGACGATCCTCTCGCGCACGCGCCTCGCTGACGGCAAGGGGACGCCCCTGGAATGGTTGCGAGTCGAATTTGCGAATCACTTCCTCGGCGACAGCGCGATCCGCAAATTCCACGAACGCGAACCCGCGCGGACGACCGGTCTCGCGATCGACCGGCATGGCAACGTGTGAGGGCTCTGCGACGGCCGCAAAGTGGGCTCGCAGGTCCGCTTCGCTGGCGCCGTACGGGAGGTTACCGATGAACAGACGGACTGCCAAGATCTCCTCGTGAAAGACCCCTTGAAGAGGGGTGGCGCTCGATTCTATCGCAAGTCAGCCTGTGGGCTACGGAGTTCGGAGTTCACAACGACGGGTTTGCGGGCCGTGTTCGAAGAGCCGTGCGACCTCCGATGCGCGGATGGACCGGGGCGCGTGGACGAGGCCGGCACGAGATGCCGCCATCCCGATCACATCCCCCGCGGTCATCCCCGCTGACCGCAGTTCGCGCACGCCTGTGTCGCCGGCCGACTTACTGAGCTTCTCCCCACGCTCGTCACAGATGAGCGGATGATGCAGGAAAACCGGAGGAATCCGACGTCCAAGCATGCGGGCAAGCGCGAGCTGACGCCCGGTAGAGGAGACGAGATCACGCCCGCGCACAACCAGCGTCACCCCCTGCCTCCAGTCGTCAACCGTCACCGCGAACTGATAGGTCCAGTGCCCGTCGCGGTCGCGCACGAGGAGATCGCCGCACTGCTCGGCTGGTATCTGCGTCAGCCGACCGAGCAGGCCGTCCTCGAACGGTTCGGGGTGGGGTGCAAGTTGCACACGAATTCCGCGGCCAGCGCCGTCGGCAAGTCCACGCGTGCGGCACCGGCCTTCGTAGCGTTCACCGCCGACGTCTTTGCGGGAGCATTCACACACGTAAACATGCGATGACTGCCCGAGTGCGTCCAGCGCGTGCTGGTAGACGTCGGGTCGATCGCTTTGCCGGAGCACCGGGTGAAGACCCTCGTCGGGTTCGAATCCGAGCCATGCGAGATCGTCCAGCAGCGCAGTCTCGTATTCGGGCCGGCTCCGGATACGATCGTGATCTTCAATACGGAGCAGAACTCGTCCGCCGAGCGCACGCGCGATCCCCCAGACGTAGATGGCGTTGACCACGTGTCCGAGGTGGAGATGGCCGGTCGGTGAAGGCGCGAACCGCGTCAACGGACGGGGGCCGAGGCGAGTCGCGAGCTCTGCGAGATGTGGATGAAGCGGCGGATTCATGACCGGACGCGACAGCCGAACCCAGCCGCGAGACCGAAGCCGGGAGTCGGTGCAGAATCAAGAATACGTGATCCCATTTCTCAAGCATCACGAGCCGTTCCCGCCGGTGGAGCGTGCGCTCAGAGAGCCGAACGGGCTGCTCGCCGCCGGCGGGGATCTGTCGCCGGAACGCCTGCTCGACGCCTACGTCCACGGCATCTTCCCGTGGTTCGGTGAGGACGACCCGGTGCTGTGGTGGAGCCCCGATCCGCGAATGGTGCTGTTCACCGGGGAGGTGCACGTCTCGCGATCGATGCGCAAGACGATCCGCTCCCGCCGGATGCAGGTGACCGCGGATCGATGTTTTGCAAAGGTCATGGAGGGGTGTGCCGAGCCGCGGCCCGGCCAGGACGGGACGTGGATTACCGACGAGATGATGGACGCCTACACGCGTCTCCATCGCATGGGCTACGCGCACTCGGTGGAGGCGTGGATCGATGGCGAGCTGGTGGGCGGACTCTACGGCGTGGCGATCGGCCGCATGTTCTACGGGGAATCGATGTTCAGCCGGGCATCCGATGCCTCGAAGCTGGCGCTGGTCGCTCTGGTGAAACAAATCGGGCGATGGGGGTTCCCATGTGTGGACTGCCAGATGTCCACCAGGCACCTCTCGTCGCTTGGTGCCCGGGAAATCGCTCGCAGCACCTTCGTCCGCCAGGTGCGCACGCTGGTCAGGCAGGCGGGTGTGCCGTCCCCCTGGCAATTCGATTCGGACCTTCTGGCTACAATAATCGGGTAGCGGCCTGGAGCCGCGAGCCGCACGACGGCGTCATAACCTGTGAGCCAGAGCACATCCTCGTCGACCCTGACCGACTCTCGAAGCGACCAGAAGCTCGAGCGTCCGCGGATGTGGCGCGTGCTCCTGCACAACGACGACTACACCACGCAGGAGTTCGTCGTCTGGGTGCTGGAATCGGTGTTTCGAAAGCCTCGCGCCGAAGCCGTCGAGGTCATGATGCGCGTGCACCGTTCGGGAATCGGTCTCGCCGGGGTCTACACCCACGATGTGGCTGAAACGAAACTGAGGAAGACGCGTCAGATGGCCGAGGAGCAGGAATTCCCCCTCCTCGTAACCATGGAACCTGACGCAGGACCCGAACATGAGTAAGACACCCGTCCCGTTCGCGCCCGAAACGCTCGAGACGATCCAGCGCGCCTTCCGCCTGGCCGCCGACCGCCGTCACGAGGAGGTCGCGCTGGAGCACCTCCTGCTCGCGATCACCGACGAGCCCCAGGCGCGTCGTGTGCTCGCCTCCTGCGGCGCCAATCTCGACGTGCTGCGACGTCAGCTCAACGACGTGCTCGCGAAGGCGTTCAGCCCGGTGCCCGGCATGACCGTGGTCGAGCCGGAGCCGACGCTCGGATTCGATCGCGTCATTCAGCAGGCGATGATGCACGCCGTCTCATCCAGCGCCAGGCACGTCGAGAGCGGCAGCCTTCTGGTCTTCCTTCTTCAGGAGGAGGACAGCCACGCCGCATACTTCCTGCGCTCGCAGGGTGTGGAGCGCCTGCTTCTGCTTCGCGTCCTCTCACACGGCTCGAAGTCCGAACCTGCGGCCGCGCCGGGCGGGACTGAGCCGGGTGCACCTTCCGGGGACCCGCTGCAGGCCTATGCCACCGACCTGGTTGCCCGGGCCGCAGCCGGACAGATCGATCCGCTCATCGGCCGCGCGCTCGAAATCGAGCGGATGATCCAGGTGCTCTGCCGTCGTCGCAAGAACAATCCACTGCTGGTCGGCGAGCCTGGTGTCGGCAAGACGGCTCTGGCGGAAGGGCTCGCGCTTCGCATCCACAACGACGAGGTCCCGGACGTGCTGAAGGGTGCGCGCGTGTTCGCGCTCGATCTCGGTGCGCTCGTGGCGGGCACGCGATACCGCGGTGACTTCGAGGAGCGCGTGAAGCAGGTCCTCGACCGGCTCTCGAAGGAAGAAAACGCGATTCTCTTCATCGACGAGATCCACACGCTGGTCGGCGCCGGCGCCGCGTCCGGCGGCGCCATGGACGCCGGCAACCTGCTGAAGCCGGCGCTCGCGAGCGGGCAGCTGCGGTGCATCGGGTCCACGACGTTCAGCGACGTGAAGCAGTCCTTCGATCGCGACCGCGCACTGTCGCGCCGCTTCCAGAAGATCGACGTGCTCGAGCCGTCCGAGGACGAAGCGCTCGAAATCCTCAAAGGGCTGCGACTCCACTACGAGTCGCATCACGGCGTGCAGTACGACGACGACGCGCTCGCCGCTGCCGTGTCGTTGTCGGCTCGACACCTGAAGGACCTTCATCTGCCCGACAAGGCGATCGATGTCATCGACGAGGCTGGCGCTGCGCAGAAGATGCGGCCCGCAGCCGAGCGCACCGGCCGCATCGGCTCGGCGCAGGTGGAACAGATCGTCGCGAAGATGGCGCGCGTTCCGGTGCAGACCGTGTCGAGCGACGACAAGCGGGCACTCGAACGGCTCGACGTTCAGTTGAAGCAGGTGATCTTCGGGCAGGACGGCCCGATCGAGGAGGTCGCGTCGGCGATCAAGCTGTCGCGGTCGGGCCTGCGTGCGCCCGACAAGCCGATTGGCAACTTCCTGTTCGCCGGGCCTACCGGTGTGGGCAAGACGGAGCTCGCCCGGCAGCTCGCCCGGATCATGGGCATCGAGTTCATCCGCTTCGACATGTCGGAGTACATGGAGAAGCACGCGGTCTCGAGGCTGATCGGGGCGCCTCCCGGCTACGTCGGCTACGAGGAAGGCGGGCTGCTCATCGACGCGATTCGCAAGTCGCCGCATGCCGTGCTGCTCCTCGACGAGATCGAGAAGGCGCATCCTGACATGTTCAGCATCCTTCTTCAGGTCATGGATCACGCGACGCTGACCGATTCCCACGGCCGGAAAGCCGACTTCCGGCACGTCGTCCTGATCATGACGACCAATGCCGGCGCCCGTGATCTGTCGGATCGGCGGCTCGGGTTCGCCGAGACCGGCAAGGGCGGGTCCTCGCGCGGCGCCCTCGAGCGCACGTTCACGCCGGAGTTCCGCAATCGTCTCGACGCAATCGTCACGTTCGGCGCCCTCGGCACGAGCGAGATCGAGAAGGTGGTGGACAAGCAGATCGACGAAGTCCGCGGCATGGTTGCCGCCAAGAACGTCACGATTGCCGTCGATCCGGCGGCGCGCACCTGGCTGGCGCAGAAGGGCTTCGACCGGGCGTTCGGCGCGCGTCCCATGGCCCGTCTCATCGAGCGTGTCATCAAGAAGCCGCTCTCCGAGATGCTGCTCTTCGGATCACTCGCCGAGCGCGGTGGAGACGTGCGCGTCACCGTGGACGACGACGCGATTCGTCTGGTTGCCGGCGGCCAATGAGCCTGGCCGATCTCCGGCGCGACTACCTCGGGCAGCCGCTCAGCGAAGTGGAGTCCGATCCCGATCCGTTCGTGCAGTTTGCGCGGTGGTTCGAGCAGGCGAGGCAGACGGAGTTCGATGCCACGACCATGGCGCTGGCGACGGCGACGCGGGAGGGACGGCCCTCCGTTCGAAACGTGCTGCTCAAGGGCTTCGACGGACGGGGGTTCGTCTTCTACACGAACTATCTCAGCCGCAAGGCTCTGGAGTTGGACGAGAACGGCCGCGCCAGCCTCCTGTTCACGTGGCGATCACTGGAGCGCCAGGTACGCGTGGACGGAACGGCGCAGAAGGTGTCGTCGGCTGAATCGGATGAGTACTTCGCGAGCCGTCCGATCGAGAGCCGCTGGAGCGCGCACGCGTCGAAGCAGAGCGACGTCGTGGACAGCCGCGAGACGCTCGAGCTGCTGTTCAACGCTGCGCGGGAGCGATTCGAAGACCGCGTGCCGCGACCCGAATGGTGGGGCGGCTACCGTGTGGTTCCCGACGAGTTCGAGTTCTGGCAGGGCCGTCCGAATCGGCTGCACGATCGGCTGCGGTACCGCCGGCGGAGCGGCACGTGGAGCCGCGATCGCCTTGCGCCCTGACCTGGCTCAACTCCATCTCCCAGGCTCGCCGGTCATCACTCGAGAACTCATACCGGCGATCCCAGCGGCTGGCGATTAACATCCCCCGCGTCCTCGCACCCTCCGCGCTGCGGCCGTTGGGAGTGACGAACTCGTGCTACAGTTGCCGCACACGGCAGCGCAGCGCTGTCGTTCCGGATGCCCGGCAGGTGGCCGGGGAAGGCCAGTATGGCGTTTCAGATCTTCGTGTCGTCTCTCGCCGCCGATCGTCTGGCGGCGGCTCGCGAGCTTCTGCGAGCCCGGATCCCCGCCACACCCGTCCTCATTGTCGGCGCCTCACGCGGTGCCGCTGACGATCTCGCTCGCGACGTCGCTGCAGGTTTGCCCGCCACCTTCGGGCTGCAGCGCGTCAGCCTCACGCAACTGGCCGCCCGCACTGCAGTCGTGGCGCTCGCCCGGGAGGGGCATACGCCCAGCACGTGGCTGGGGGCCGAGGCCGTTGCTGCCCGTGCTGCATTCGATGCCACACGGGAGCGATCCCTCGAGTACTTCGCGCCGGTCGCTTCGACGCCGGGATTTCCGCGCGCGCTCGCGCGGACGCTGCAGGAGCTCCGCCTCGCCGGCGTCGATGCGGCGCGGCTGTCGCGCTCTCCGCGCGGCGGAAATGACCTCTCCGACCTGCTCGAACGGGTCGAGGCGTCGTTCGAGCGCGCATCCAGCGTCGATCGCGCAGAGCTGTTTCGAACGGCGACGCACGTGGTCGGTCGCGCCCACCCTGCGCCGTCGATCGTGCTCGTCGATGTGCCGGTGGAACGGCACGCCGAAGAGGCGTTCATGCGGGCACTCGTGGGCGGCGCGCAAACCGCCGTGGCGACGATGCCGGTTCGCGATCGCGACGGGATTGCGCGGCTGGAAGCCATGGGTGGTGTGGTCGTCGAGCTCAGAGATGAGGGGGCGGGAGATCTTGCGTGCCTGCGCCGCTACCTGTTCGACTCCGAGGCGCGTCCCGTCGAACGGGCGCTGGACGGCTCGCTCGAGTTCTTCTCGGCGCCTGGCGAGGGGCGCGAAGCCGTCGAGATAGCGAGGCGCATCCTGCGGGAGGCGCGTGCCGGCGTGCGGTTCGACGAGATCGCCATCCTGGTCCGGGCGCCACAGAATTATATCGGCCTGATCGAACACGCGCTGCGTCGCGCCGGAGTGCCGGCGTGGTTCAGTCGCGGAACTCGGCGACCGCTGCCTGCCGGCCGCGCGTTCCTCGCACTGCTGGCGTGCGCGGCGGAACAGCTGTCCGCTTCGAGATTCGCCGAGTACTTGTCGTTCGCTCAGGTTCCCGCCGGAGGTCAGGCGGCAGAGCCCGGTTGGGCCGCCCCGCAGGACGAAGCGTTCGGACGCGTTCGGCCCGCTCCCGATCTCGCTGCGGCCGCGGAGCCTGCGACGGCTTCCGATGGAGGCTCGTCACCGTCGGTTCTGGAAGGCACGCTGCGCGCGCCGTGGCGGTGGGAGGCTCTGCTCGTCGATGCGGCCGTCATCGGACGTGATGCGAGCCGGTGGAAGCGCCGGCTGGACGGGAAGCACCACGAGCTGGAGAGACAGATCCGCGAGGCGAAGCGAGACGATGGCGGCGATGAAGCGAGGATCGCCGGACTGCGCCAGGTGCAGCAACAACTCGAGCACCTGAAAGCATTCGCCGTGCCCATCGTGGAGGAGATGGCCGGCTGGCCGGCGTCGGCGACGTGGGGCGAGTGGCTCGATCGATTCCAGGTACTGGCGCCCCGGGTGCTCAAGACACCGGCACACGTTCTGCGGGTGCTGGCCGATCTTCGTCCGATGGCGGAAGTCGGGCCCGTCGGCCTCGACGAGGCGCGGCGAGTCCTGGCCGAGCGGCTGCTCACGATGGAATCGGAGCCGCCGGTGTATCGCTACGGACGCGTGTTCGTGGGCACTCCGGAACAGGTCCGCGGCCGCTGCTTCCGCGTGGTCTTCGTACCGGGTCTAGCCGAACGGATGTTCCCGCAGAAGCCGCGCGAGGATCCGATGATGCTCGACGGCATGCGTGAAGCGGTCGATGGCACGCTGCCCACGCAGCGCCAGCGGCTCGCGGCGGAGCGGTTGCTCCTCCAGCTTGCGGCCGGCGCGGCGTCCGATCGGCTCTACGTCTCCTACCCTCGAATCGAGTTGAGCGAGTCACGGGCGCGCGTGCCCTCGTTTTACGCGCTCGACGTGATGCGAGCGGCAACCGGCCGTGTGCCGCATCACGAGGAGCTCGAGCGGCGGGCACGGGAAGCCGGGGACTCCACGCTCGCCTGGCCGGCCCCCTCGGCGCCCGACCAGGCGATCGATGACCAGGAACACGATCTGGCGGTGTTGCGCCACCTGCTCGACGAGACCAGCCCGGACGCGGTCAGGGGACACGCGCACTACCTCCTGAAGCTGAACGAGTGTCTGCGCCGTTCGATCGTGGACAAATGGGCGCGCGGCCAGCGCCGCTGGTCACCGAACGACGGCCTGACGCGCGTGCAGCCGTACACGAAGGCGGCGCTCGCGGCGCAGCGTCTCGATGTGCGCTCGTATTCCGCCTCCTCTCTGCAGCTCTTCAGCGCGTGTCCATATCAGTTCGTGTTGTCAGCGATCTACCGCTTGCGGCCGTTCGAACCACCGGAGCCGCTGCAACGCCTCGATCCGCTGACGCGCGGGAGCCTGTTTCACGAAATCCAGGCAACCTTCTTCCGGACGCTTCAGTCCCGGTCCGCGCTTCCGGTGACCGCCGCAACGATCGACTCGGCGCGTGCCGTGCTCGACGATGTCATCGAGGAGGTGGGAACACGGGCTTACGACGAGCTCGTGCCGGCGGTGGAGCGCGTGTGGGATGGCGAGCTCGCAGCGATCAGGCGCGATCTCCACGCGTGGCTCGAGCATCTGTCGCGCGACGGCGAGGAGTGGCTGCCGCTGTATTTCGAGCTGGGGTTCGGCGCGGTTCCCGGCGAGCGCGACGAGCACAGCATCACGGCGGACGTGCTGATCGACGGCCGCTTCCGCCTGCGCGGTGCGATCGATCTGATCGAAGAACACGTCCAGCAGAAAGCGCTGCGAATCACTGACCACAAGACCGGCCGGAAGCCGGAGCGGATCGAGCGAGTGATCATCGGCGGCGGCGCCGTGCTCCAGCCGGTCCTGTATTCGATGGCGGTCGAAACGGCGCTCCAGCGCGAAGTGAGCCACGGACGCCTGTTCTACTGCACGTCCACGGGCGGCTTCTTCTCGCATCCCATTCTTCTCGACGAGCGGTCGCGTGCGGCCGGCATCGAGGTGCTCGAGGTCATAGACCGCGCGCTGGCGACCGGCTTTCTCGCTGCCGCGCCGACGGAGGAGGCCTGCGATCGGTGTGACTTCCGTTCGGTGTGCGGCTCGGACGTGTTCCGGCGTGTTGCCCGCAAACCGCAGGATGCGCTCGCGGACCTGGCGGCTCTGAGGAACCGGCCGTGACGCCAATGCCGGACGAGCGCGCGCGTCAGCTCATTCAGGAGGCGATCGATCGAACGCTCGTAGTCGAAGCGGCCGCCGGCACCGGCAAGACGACGGAGCTCGTGCGGCGCATCGTTCGGGTGCTGGCCGAAGGGCGCGCTGACGTTCGCGAGATCGTCGCCGTCACGTTCACCGAGAAGGCGGCCGGTGAACTGAAGCTGCGATTGCGGCAGATGCTGGAGGAGACGCGGCGCGCCGACGCGTCGCCGGAGTCGCGCGATCGCCTCGACGCCGCGGTCCAGAATCTCGAGGAGGCTCACGTCAGCACGATCCACGGGTTCTGTGCCGATCTGCTCCGTGAGCGGCCAGTGGAAGCGTGCATCGATCCGCTCTTCCGGGTGCTGACCGAAGGGCAGGCGGAACGCCTGTTCAACGAGGCGTTCGCGGGATGGTTCCAGGCGGTGCTCGCGCAGCCACCGGAAGGCGTGCGCCGCTCGCTGCGGCGATCGAGCCGCGGCAGCCGTCCCGGCGACGTGGACGATGACGGGCCCACCGAGCGTCTTCGCCGTGCCGGATTCGCGTTGACCGAATGGCGGGACTTCCGCGGACCCTGGATGCGCGAGCCATTCGATCGGTCAGGGGCGATCGCCCGGATCGTCGATCTCGTCCATGCGCTGGCCGACGTGTCGCGGTCGCCGTCGTACGCCGGCGACAACCTGTACGTGGATACCGAGCCGGTTCGCCGGTTGAGCCGCGGCCTCCGCCGGATGACCGCGACCGGCAGCGAGGAGGGTCTCGACGAGCTGGAATCGCTGCTCATCGATCTGCACAAGAACCGCGACTTCAAGCGGGCGCGGAAGGGAAGCGGACCGACATACGCGAAGGGTGTGACGCGGGCGATGGTCCTCGATGCGCGCGATCGGCTCATCCAGGCGCTGAATGAGTTCCAGCTCAGAGCCGACGCGGATCTCGCGGCTCTGCTCCACGAAGAGCTGATGACATGCGTCGACCTGTTCGAGCAGCTCAAGGCGCGGGAGGGCGCACTCGATTTCCTCGACCTGCTGGTGCGGGCTCGCGATCTCATAAAGAACAACGAGGAGGTCCGCCGCCATTTCCAGGGCCGCTTCCGGCGTCTGTTCGTCGACGAGTTCCAGGACACCGATCCCCTGCAGGCGGAGCTGCTGCTTCTGCTCGCCAGCGGCGATCCCACGGAGACCCGCTGGGAACAGGTCACTCCCGTCCCCGGCAAGTTGTTCATCGTCGGCGACCCGAAGCAGTCGATCTATCGCTTCCGGCGAGCCGACGTGGACGTCTACCGGCGCGTGTGCGACCTGCTCGTCGAAAAAGGAGCCGAGCGTGTCGAGCTGCGCCGCAGCTTCCGCAGCGTGCCGAACATCCAGCGCCTGGTGAACGCGGCGTTCGAGCCGCTCATGGACGGCGATCTCGATACCCACCAGGCCAGGTACGTTCCGCTCGAATCGTGGCGTGAGGATCAGCCCGGCCAGCCGTCGATTGTGGTTCTCCCGGTGCCCGAGCCGTATGGGCAGCGGTTCATCGCCGCGCGCGAGATCGAGGCG
>Ga0073934_10009868_pt1 | contig 12054 bp, 8 predicted proteins | sample LarsenN4metaG_FD_76834 | JGI IMG/M metagenome (GOLD analysis project Ga0073934, IMG submission 76834) | Hot spring sediment bacterial and archeal communities from British Columbia, Canada, to study Microbial Dark Matter (Phase II) - Larsen... ... | reverse complement strand
TGATCAGGAACGTTCCGGCCGGCAACTGCTCCACCTGGTCCAGACAACGGAAATAGCCCATTCCCGCATGGAGCCAGTTGCGGTTCTGGAGACAGTAGTCATCCACACCGGAAGGGGTGAAGGAGTCGCCGACGAAGAACGCGCGCCAGCCGCTATCCCGTTCGACCAGCAAGGCATTATGGTGGAGGGTTTGTCCCGGGTGATCAAAGATCGTCAGTTGAAATTCCTTCCACCGCCAGGTATCGCGGTCTCGGTGTGGGGCGTTTACGGGCGTCCCGTTTTTCGTCAGGCAGGGCAGGCGGTAGTCGCCTGGGCGCTCAATCACGTCCACGAGGCTGCCGGTGGCGTGGATTTTGGCCCCGAATTCCTGCACCAGCGCCGCCAGTGCCTCCGTGTGGTCATCGTGGTAATGGGTCACAAACACATGCTCGATGGAAGTTAGCCGGCCCGCCCCGCGGAGCTTGCGCAGCTCCTGGAGAATACTTGTTCCGCCGCAGTCCACCAAAAAGCCGGACCGGTCCGAGGACAGGATCAGCCGCGCATTGGAGATGGCTACGATTTCGGGCGGGAGCGGGAATGTGTTGGCCATGGGCAACCAGTCCACCCGAGCGTCGGGGCCCAAGATCCTGCGCGCCTTGGCCAGGATATGCTCGTCTTTGAAGTACCAGCGCAACGCGTCAATCGAGAGGTAATTGGAATAGACGGCGCGGACGCGGCTGCGCAGGCGCTCGATGGCTACGCCCGGTTGGTCAATTACCGGCCCGCGCGCCGGAATCACGAGGTCGGGCTTGGCCGCCTCCAATCGGTCCAGACTTGTCATCAACTCGCCAAGGCGGCCGGCCCAGCCATGGTAACCTCCGATTTTGGCCTCGCGGATGGCGTCTTGAAAACTGAACAGGTCCTGGAGTTTCCCGTCATCGCGGAGCAAGTCCCCCGTGAATGCGATCCTTCGCCCCTCCAATTCGACCAGATAGCTTACCGCGCCGCGTGTGTATCCTGGAGTTCCGAGCACCTGCCAGGTCAATCCCTGCCATGGGATCGCATCCCCTGGTTTCACGGGGCGGGCTACAGGGAGCGATGCGGTCGGCAAGCGCGTGGATTGTTGTGCGTAGTCGTGAAAACGCTTATCCCGGAAACCTTCCCAGAACTTCTCCGGCTGGTTCAGCAACTCCGCTTCCTGGGCAGGCGCCATCACTTCAGCCCCCCCGCGTGCCAGCCGCTCCGCCGCCCAGGTGACATCCCGTCGAACGTGAGTGATCAGGACGAGAGAGGCGTTGGAGACCGTGCCGCCCGGATCGCCGTATACAACCAGTGTCTGTCCATTTTGCTTGAGGATGGCGCCGTTGACCGGGCCGCTGATGACGCGCAGCGCCGCCGGCGAAACCCCGGTTACCGGCGGCTGCCCGCCACCACGCAAAGGCCAGAGTGCAAGTCCCAGCCCTGCCATCCAGGTGATGAGGCGACGCATGTTGTTTAGACCGCGTGTCACGTTCTGGCATTCGGTTGAATCAATCGTGATTCTGCTCCTTGGTCTCCGTTCATCTCAAACGGGCGCGCCAGGGGGAGCTTCAATCTCTGCAAGCATGGCCGCAATGGTCTCCAGCGCATTGCCCTCCAGGCGATTGTTCACGTAAAGGAATGTTTTGCAGTCCCTGTTCTCCGGGGCGATTCCCTCACGGAGTAATTGCGCTCCTGCTGCGCGGGCCTTCGTGTTTACTTCCAGCGCGCGGGTGTAGGGACTGAATCGCTTCACCGCCTCTGCGTAGCTGCGTCCCGGCGCCAACAAGAACCGGGCTGCCCGCAACCTGGGGTGTGTTCGGCTGCCCGCCATCGCCATTTGTTCTTCCGCCGGCGGCATGGCCGCCCAATAATTGAACACATGCGCCACCTGGTGCCGCGCCAAAGTGGCGAAGTAGTCCCGGTGGAGGAAGTGGCGATTGCGAATCTCCACGCCATAGGGCCATCCCTTGGGCAATTGCTCCAGGAAATTGTCCAGTGCCTCGACAAAGTCACGCCCGCGCTCGAAATCCGCGGGATAGAACCGGGAGAACTCGAACATGAGTAGCCCCACACGCTCTCGAAACGGTTCGCAAGGGCCGAGAAATGCTCTGGCAAACAGTTCCGCGTCGAGGAAATGTGGATTGATCTGGCCAGCGCGTTCTCCAAATCGGGAAAGGTTAGGGAACCGCTTGACCGTGATCTCGTCCGTCACCTTGAAGCCAAACAGGAAATCGGAGGGCGTTTGGGCCATCAGCCCCTCGAGAAAGCCACGGTCTGGGAACCGGTAATAGGCCGCGTCCACGCTGACGGTTTTGAAAACCTCGCCATACTCGCGCAGGCAGTCGCGCTCGAAACGCGACTCGGCCAGCCGTCCTCGGAACCGATACCGCGTCTCGTCGTAAAGCATGCCACGCCACCCTGGATACTTCCAGGATGACGTGCCGACATAGACCCCGCGTTGGGCCAGCCGGGCCGCGTGGGCTTGCACGGCCTCCCGGTTGAAGCGCAGGTGATCTTGCAACGGAATCTCGATGGGCATACTTTACGACAGGTTGGGCGGCCGTGCCAGAGCCCGGCAGCGGGTTTCCGACCTTCTTCAGTTTGATGACCCTGTGGTAGGCTCGTTGTCAGGGAGCCTGAACCACGCCATGGCAGCCTGAGCCTGACAGCGGCATACCGTTTGGCCAGTCCTGAGAGTGGCGCTGAATTCTCCAGTCCGCTGGTTCGTCATTGTCTTATAGCCGTGAGGCCAGCCATTCATCAAACTGCTTTTGTGGAAGAGGATTTGCCGCTTTTGGGAGGGCCTGGAGACAGGCACGCACGCGTGCCGTCATGGGCGTTCACCTTGATCGAGCTGCTGGTCGTTGTGGCCATCGTCGCTCTCCTGGCGGGACTCCTGCTTCCATCGCTGGCCCGCGCGAAGTCGCTGGCGCGGGAGAAAGTCTGCGGCAGCAACCTCCGCCAGGTGTTCCTGGCGCTAGGCATGTATGCAGAAGACCAGGAGGGACTTTTCCCCCTCGAATTGACTGAGCACAACCCCCACCCGCAATTACTATCCACGCTCGAGGCTTTTCAGCCTGGCCTTGCACAGGTGCTCTACTGTCCCCAGGCCCATTTCAGCGAGCCCTACGCCCGCAGCCCAAACTACACCCCGCGAGGCGGGGTGGATTCGGTCATAGACACTTCCGAGAACCGCCAGGCGGGTAATATCTCCTACGTCTATTTCAGCTTTCAAACCAACAAGTTCTCGCCCGGCCCGCCCGGAGGTTATTGGCGCGAAACCGGGAACTTCTTCCCCCGGCAAATCACAAGCTTCGGCGTGGTCTGGTTTGATCCAGCCAGGGCCGCGCCCGACGCGCCTCCCAACGAACGTTGGGTAATGACCGATTTCTTTCGTCAGGGAGCGCCTTTTCCTCATGGCCGCAGCCATGCCCGCGGCATCGAGATTGTTTATCTGGACGGCCACGTGGAATTAATGAAAGGCCGTCCGCGGCAGAACTACCGTTAGCCACAACGCGCGGTTGGGGTAGCGGTCCAGACCATCACCCTCTGCGCGCCGGGGAGATTCAAGGCTCTTGCAAGCGCCAACGGCGGATCATCAGGAGCACCATGGCGGTGGCGGCTGTGGCCGCGAGATGTTTCAGGGTGTGACCGCTTACGCCAGCCAGGGCATAGATCGGCGCGTCGGCCAACTCCAGAACTTTGGCCAAAGCATATAGCCCCAGGCACCAACCGAGACAATGACTGTGCGAGTGGCGCGCCGGGAACAACAGCATCAGCAGCGGCACCAGGAGGATGGGATAGAATTGCAGGAGAGCGTAAGGCCGCAGGTCGCCGTGTCCCGCCAACTCGCTGGCTCGCCAGTGCAGGACGCTTCCCAGCCCGGCCAACACCAACGGTCCCAGCCAACGCAGTCCGGCCTGCGGGCTGATGCGTTCGGCGATGACGGCGCTGATGAATCCTGCAAAGGCCAGCGTCATCGGCAGGCGGTCCCAGACCAGTCGTTCGTCATTGGGTTCCAGGTGATAATAGGCCGAACCCACGCCACAGGCCGTTACGCCGGCAAAGAATACGAAAAATGGCAGCCGCTCGCTGGAACGCCTGAAAGCGTCAATGCCCACCCCGCCTGCCATTCCGCCGCGCCAGCCGGTCAGGAACCACAGGCCCGCCAATCCCACCACTACGAATCCCGCGTTGGAGATGACATCGAGGGCGTTGGCAATGCCCAGCCACACACGCCGATCGGCGAACTGATGGTAGCCAGGTGCCTGCCCGATGGGCGGCAAGGAAAGAACGAGTATCACAACGGCGAGCGTAAAAAAGCTCATGAACCACAGCCGTGTGGCGCGGCTCGGCCCGCGCCAGAAAAACAGGCGATTCTTTTCGACCGAGAGAGACGCTGACGATAGATTGCTCATGGACCCAAGCTAAGTCAGCCGCTTGGCCCGGTGTTAATCGAAAAAAGGGATGACCGGTTCGATTGTCGCAATGGCAGGGATCGAAGGTGGAGGGCACCATTAGTTGCGCGATCCTGGACCTGCGCGGCGCCGTCGCAGCGTCCATGCCAGGGCCAGTGCGCCTGTCAGTGCCAGCCAAATCGTGGCGGGCTCGGGAATGGTGGGCACGGATTGAGGGTCCACTGGTTGAAGGCCCGTCTGGCGATACTGGGCCTGGTTCTCCAGCACGACCGCGCCGCTGACCGGGGTGACCAGTTGATGCGCAGCGGCCAGAGCAGCCGCCTCGGGGATTTTGCGTTGTGTCCGCAAGCGTTGGACTTCCTCCGCCGCCCAAAGCCGGGCCAGATGGAGCGAAGCGGCCGCCGCGTTCCCGCGCTTCGCCTCGGACTCGGTGGGCGCCACTTCACGCCGACACCCCCAGCGCGTGGCGCCGTTTCTTAGTATGGCCGTCAGCGCACTCAGATCCTCCTCCAACATGCCTCGGCGGATCGAGGGAGCGAGCCTGAGTCCATCCAGGTGGTCCAGGACGCGATCCGGCCCCGCCTCGACCTGGAGTTCATGGAAGACCGGGGCGCGCGACGAACGTTCGATGAGTTGAACGAGCGGTTCCACCGACTCCATCAGCATCGGCTGGAGGCCATGAATCCACACAACCGCCCCATCGGGCCCCGCGGTCGCGAATTCCCAGGCGCGCCGCAAAGCGGGGACATTGTCCTGGCCGCCCACGGGTTCAATCCTGCCCCATCCGCTGCCGATGGCCGTACGATCAAGCCGCAGGACCGGATCGCCTCCCTCGGTTTCCCTCGCCACGAAGACCACAATTTCCGTTGAGGCGGGCCAGCCATTAAGGGCTTGGAACACTGTGGCCCAATGCGGTTTCATCGCGGCGGAGCCATCCACTACGAAGGCCACACGCGAGGGTGGGGGCGACGGCTCCGCCGTCACGGTCTGGCGAATGAACAACCCGCCGCCCAGAGTGTTATGGGTCCAGGCATTGACAGCAGACGCGGCGCGTTGCACCAGGATCAAGGCCCCGGGCGAGGACAATTGAGTGTCGTTCAGGGAACCGCGGAGAGTGGACGCACCGGAGGACGAGACTTCAACGGTGACGGCTGTGTTGCTGCTGGTGAGCAGTCCCGGGCTTTGGGCCCACACGGCGTGAGTGAAGCCCTGCCTGATGGAGAAATTGCGCTCGGTCAGGCAAGGCAGGCGTACGATCCCCACCGTGGCTTGATCCAGTGTCAGTGGAGCAGTGATCCCCAGGCGGATCTTCATCAGGCCGCCGTTGGGTGGCACCGGGAAACATTGCATCATGACGCGATCCGGCCCGCTGGTGGTGACGAGCACCGGGTCGCGCCGTTGGCGCACGGCCACCTGCCGATAGGCTTCCTTGACCTGGGCGCGTCCTGAAAACGCCGCCTCGCGCTCTTCGCCGTCCACCCACAGGGTCAGCCGCGACACCACGCCGCCGGGGGGCAAGAGCATTTGCGCGCGTGCCTCGCGCTGGCTGGGAGAGTCGTTGCGAAACTCCATGATCCATTCGGTATAACTCCATGCGGCACCCGGATCGGTCACCAGATCCAGGCGCGAGCTGTGGAGGTGGAGGCCCTTAATGCGTCCACCCACCTTGTCCCCACCGTGGTCGCTGTCCCATGTCCATTCATTGACCTCGGCCCAAGCTCCGCGTCCGGTGCGCAGGCGCGGGGCTGGTTCGAGATTGAATGGCCGGCCCGTGACCCGAAAGTAGATCTCGCGGGCTTTCTCCGGAGAAACACGCGTGCTGCCCGGGATGAGCCACCGTCCCCAGACATCCATCTGGGCGGCGCCTGGTGTCCAGCCATAACACGCGCGCAGCAGATGCTCACGATCCCCCTGGGTCCGCAACAAGCGAAGTCCCCGCGTCTGCTCCATGGTGGTCCCGGAAGTGGCCATCTTCAGACCCACGCGGGTGGCGATATGACCCGATTCAGCCGCCAGCAGAGCCAGCAGTCCCAACACCAGACCCGGCCAGAATCCCCCCCAACGCGCTGAGCCAACGGACACGCTCAGGCGGTAGCAGCGACGAAGGCACAACGCCGAAACCAGCGCCAGAACCGGGGCCAGAGGGAGCAGCCCGATGCCGAACCAGAGGATGCCCAGCACCCCAGGAAGCAGCAGGGGAATGTAGAGCACAGTGTAGTACGCGGCTACCGCCACCGCCGCGCCATTCAGCCACCCCAGGAATCCGGCCCAGGCGGCGTGCTGCCGCCTCCAGGCAAGCCAGAGGAGGAGATTGCCTGCGGGCACAAGAGCAACCAGCAGGACGTGCCACCACGTGGGCAGTGGATCGAAGAACGCGGCCGCGCAAATGCCGCTTAAGCCCTCGGTCAGCAAAGTCAGCGCCGGCACCAGCACCCCCAGCACGAGGAGCGACGCGGGCCCCATCCAACCCCGCTTCGGGGTGTGCCCGTTTCTCATCACAGGCGGGGCCTCGGACGAGGGTGGCGGGTCCGAGGGTACTGGAGGCGGCGGCGCGCCGATCCGCGCCAGCAGGCGGTGCACATCTTCCTCCGTCACCATGCCCAGGCCCGTGGCGGCCACTTCACGTTCCAGGAGTTGTCGCAAGTCCTCGATGACCTCCTCGGGATCAGCCCCATGGGCGCTTAAGCCAGGGCGAATGGCCTGGAAGTATTGTTCGAGGGCGTGGCGGGCGGAGTCAGTCCAGGTGCTCATGGGCGATTGGTTTTGCGTGTTCGTTCGAGGGTCCCCTTTTGCAAGGCGGCCATGTAGTGCCGCATCAGGCGCAATGTTTCCCGCCCGGTGGGTGTGAGCGCGTAGTACTTGCGCGCCGGTCCTTCGGACGACTCTTCGAGGCGTGTGCTCACCAGGCCCTGGAGGCGCAGACGGGAAAGCAACGGGTAAAGGGTGCCCTCGGCCACCCCAAGTCCAAATCGTTCGGCGAGGGCATTGACCAGGTCGTAACCGTAACATTCCTCATCAGCCAGAGCGTTCAGGACACAGAAATCCAACAAACCCTTGCGAACCTGCACGGTCCAGTTATCGAAGTATTCGCTCATGCGCGGGGACGAGGTCGTCAACTACATATATGCGCTAGATACCTTGTAATACAATATACCGTGCCACAACAGTCAAGCGGAACTTTCCGCGCTGAACGATGGTCAGGGCCGGACGATCTCGAGGATGCCCCAGAGGGCCAGGGACGGAATCTCGATCTCCCCCTCGCGCAGGCTCAAGTTCATGGGCTCAGCCTCCGGCTGATGCCAGCGGGCGCTCCGGGCGCCGGCGACGCCAAGAGCCCCGAGATCAATATGCAGGCGAAGATTGGACAGGGGCCGGACGTCGTCTCGCGCGAGGTCGTAATCCCAATTCACCACGTGGATGGCCGCCCTGCCCGGGCTGACCCGAGGCAGGATCCTTGCTTGGCCGGGGGAGTCGAGGCGAACTGCTGGAAGGGTTCTGGCGAAGGCCTCGTCCAGCGTGCCAACCAGACCAGCTTGCAGATCGGGGCTCTGGAGGAGGCGTTGGTCTTCGGGCTTGAATTGGCCCCGCTGGAGGACCAAAAGCCGAGGGGCCTGACGCAGCCCGGATAAGGTCAGCGGATGGTCAATGATATCGTCGCCGCCCAGAGCGATGGCGTAAACGATGTTGGAGGCGGCCAGACGGTTGAGGCTGCGCACGATCGCGGCTGTGTCGCGGCGATACGCGGCGTAGGGAATGGCCACCACCAGGTCGGGTCGGTTCGCAAAACCATCCAGCAACGCTGCGTGACGACGGGCAAACCGATAGAGAGGAGCGAACCGCTCGGTGGGTCCCTGGTACCAGTGGGTGCCTTTTTCGGGGGTGTAACACCATTGACGATGGGGGGCCATGAGGCTGTGCCCCGCTGCATAGCCGAGCGCAATCCAACCGCGGACCAGCCCCGGGAGGTTCTGTTCCTTGATGAAGGCCCAATCCTGGCCGCTCGCCGTGGATGCCAGAGGGCGCTGGACCGCGTCGGCGAGCCGATAAGCCACCAGCGGACTTTCGTCGAAGCGCCGGTTCGAAGCGTGATGGTCAATCTCGGCGCTGAAGAAATCCAGGGTCGCGTAATCCGCCAGGTGAGCGCCACAGAGCAGACCGGCGTTGGCGCTCATGGGCACAGGCTTGCCAGCAACCCGCGCGGCCAGCAAGCGCAGTTCGCCCATGAACGCGGCGGCCCCGCGAAGTTGAAAGGCCTCGAAGGCCGGCCAGAATGGGTGCGACTGAATCTTGCGTCCCGGTCTCTCGTCCCGCCACCGGCGCAGCGTGGCGGTGTCGAACGCGGCGGCATTCGTGATGCCGGCCCGGGCCAGCTCGTGGGGTGGCCAGGACCGAATCTCCTCGCGAAAGGCCGCCACGCAGCGATCGCAAAAACACCCGCCCAGCCAAAGACCGCCGGCCGTGCCAAGGTGGTCGTCTATGTGGACGCCATGGGCGCCGGCTTTGACGGTGTCCTCAACTCGTTCGAAAAGGTATTGCTGGAAAACCGGCTGGCGGGTGCAACACCACCAGTAGGGTACGCCCTTGTGCTGATGGTCGGTGAGCCAGGGGACTTTGTAGGGCTGGCCGTCGAGGTCGCGGCAAAGACCCTGCGTGTAGGTATGAGGAAAGCGCTCGTAGTAACGGGCAAACTCTGTGACCATGCCGACGCTGCCAAAGAAAAGCAGGCCGCTGGCTTGCGCCAGGGAATTCGAGGTTGGCCGCCCGCCCCAGGCCAGCACAGTGGCGTCGTAGGCCTGGTACACTTCCGGCGAGGCCTGGTACATGAAGACCACATCGGAGCGCCGAAGAACGGGGATGGGCTCGGCAGCCGCGCGCGGCTCGCCGATGGCGAGACAAACCATCCCATAGAGCGTCTATGACGCCAGAATGCGCTGGAACCCGGGCAGGATGCCGGAGGCCGGGTTTTTCGTGCCGGAGTTATCGTTCTGGAAAAAGCGTGTCATCCTTCATTGGATGCCCAGGGCGCGTCAGCATTCAAACCTCTCACGGCCGCAAGGCGGGCGGGGCGGGAGCGAACCACCGATAGACGTATCCCTGTGTGTCCCTGGCCAGGGTGGCCACGCTGAAATGGAAATAGCGAGCCACGCGCTCGAAAGGAGGCAGCAAGGTCCAGTCAAACCAGTTGAGAAACCCGCCCTCTTCCCCGGTCTTTGCGCCCACTCTCATGGTTTTGAGGATGGAGATCGCATTCAGAGAATCCTTTTGGGCGGAATCAAAGAACGCGCGCATGGATTCTCCCTTGTTGTCGTAGGTGAAGAAACCTGTGCTCATGCCTCCTACCATGCGGGCGGCTTCGGCCAGGCCCGGCCGTGCGGCCAGGGGGCGTTGATTCGGGGATCCGCCGCGCAGGTAATCTTCCAGCAGCGAGGCATCGTCGGCCAGCCCGACGTGGAAAGGGCCGGCGGCGCAATAATACTGGGTGCCAGGCACGATCGAGCCATCTTCCAGGGTCAACGGCGTTGAAGCCGAATGAATCATGCGGCCGAGAAACTCGCGCTGACGATATCGGGCAATCTCGGGAGGCAACAGGCTGACCAGGGCGGCAGCGGCCTCGGCTGAGGCCTCAGGATTAGGTGCGGCAACCAGCTTGATATTCGCCAAACGCGCCTGGCTGCGCGTGCCGCCCGGGCGCAGGTAACGGTTGTAGCTGATCAGATCGTCGCCGAGACGTTCGACCAGGCGTGCGCGCAGATCAAATGCGGGATCCTTGTCTTTGCCCGCGGTTTCCATGACGAACTTAAGGAAGTTCGCGGCTGGAGGTGAAATCGCGGTCAGCGTGGTTTCGATCTGAGACCAGAGACGAGGCAGGGGCAATCGGAGACGCGTAAAGCTTGCGGCGTCTTCCGGAACGAACGGCGGCGGGCCGGCGTCCTTGGCCGGGAGATTCAGCATCTCAAACAACCCGGACCGTTTGCCGTCCTGCATGGCCAGGCGGACCTCGACGCCGGTGCCGGCGGAGGAGCGGCGGACAGCCGCGGCAAGGCTTCGGGTTTCCTTGAACCCGAGGGCCTGAAGCACCTGGGCCAGGGAGAAAGCGCCCTGCGCCTCCCCCGTCTCGATGGACGGGCGCTCTTTCTTTTGGGGAAGCCGGCTCAGAGTCGCCGGGAGATTGATCCAGGCGCCGACGATGGCATTGCTCAGCAAACCCGCTTGGGCGGTGTAGGTGTCCGTTTGAGTCAAGGGAAGCCGGGCCGCATTTTTTCCGGCGGCTAGAACCTTTTCGATTTCTCGAACCGAGTCGCTCAGAATGAGGATGTTGCCAAACAGTCCCAGCGTCCACTCGGTGCGCGCCGGTGGCTCGCTGGCAGGCGCCAGGTCCGGCGTTGTGCCGTCCGGGTCAGGCAGGAAAAGATTAAGGATGCGTCCGATCTCTCCCGGGTGAACTTTGAAAGCGGTGAAATCCTCATCCTGAATCTTGAGAACCCGGAACTCGCGGCCTGCGAGCGTCCAGTTGGTGTGGAGAGTGAGAAGATTGCTCCGGGCGGCAGCCTGCTTGGAGCCGGTGTCGGCCAGGAGCACGAAGCTGGATTTGCGCTGGGGTTGTTGGTCCGCTGGCGTCGAGGTCAGGGCCAGGGTGAGGCCCCCTTCGATAAGGCGGGACCAGTCTCTTAAGCGCAGACCCAGCTCAAGCTCGAGAGGCGCCACCGCCTCGTTGGTCAAGCTGCGCTCGAAGTCCTCCCGAAACAGGCGCATGGCGGGGTCGTTCCAGAGACGGCCGATGGCGCTGGTGCGCACGGCCTCAGCGGCGCCAGGGACGGAGGCGATGGTGATGAAACCAAGGGTGTCGCCGGGCAGGAGCGATTCCAGCGGAGCGGCGGCCGCGCCCAGCCCGCCGCAGCAGGCCGCCAAGAAAAGAATCCGGTGTATGCGCATGGCGTGCGAACGATAGGCGGGGGATGCCGAATTGCAAGGCTGACAGTCCCTGGCTCGCAGATCATGGCGGCGTGAGGGCAACCCGCGTTCGGGTTGTCGGGCAGGGAAGCGGGGCGGCTCCGTGAAGTGAATCGGAACCGCCCCGCGGGTGCTTGTGTGTGCGCGGGAAGCTCAGCGGGCCGTGACCAGCTCGGCCAGTTTGAAGATCGGCAGGAACATGCAGATGGCGATGCCACCCACCGTCACTCCCAGGAAAACAATAAGCAGCGGCTCGATCAGCGAAGTCAGGCCATTGAGAGTGGTTTCGACCTCCTCCTCGAGGAACGTCGCCACCCGCTCAAGCATGTTCTCGATGCGCCCGGTCTGTTCGCCGGCCGTGATCATGCGAATGATCATCGGCGGAAACACGGGGTGCTTGGCCAGTGAGGCAGAGATGCCCTCGCCGCGTTCGATGTCCGCGCTCGTGGCGCGGATGGCTTCCTCCATCACCACATTGCCCACCGTGTTGGAGACGATGTTCAGCACCTCGAGAATCGGCACGCCCGACCGGACCAGCGAGGCCATGGTGCGGGTGAAACGCGTCAGACAGATCTTATGCGCGATAGGCCCGAAAATCGGGAGCTTGATGCGTGTGCCGTCCCAGAATTTGCGCCCTTTCTTGGTCTTGATGAACGCCAGCCAGGCATAGACAGTCGCCCCCCCG
>Ga0073934_10009867_pt1 | contig 12056 bp, 10 predicted proteins | sample LarsenN4metaG_FD_76834 | JGI IMG/M metagenome (GOLD analysis project Ga0073934, IMG submission 76834) | Hot spring sediment bacterial and archeal communities from British Columbia, Canada, to study Microbial Dark Matter (Phase II) - Larsen... ... | reverse complement strand
TTTTATCCTCAGCTTCAGTCAGCATGTGATTGTCTATTAAAAATTTGCGAAACCGGATGAGTGGGTCGCGCCGGAGCCATCGCTCTAACATGGCCTTGGTGCGATACTTGGCCGGGTCATCGGCAGTAGTATGAGCGCCTAAGCGATAAGTTATGGCTTCAATCAAGGTTGGCCCGTCGCCGGCCCTGGCCCGGGCGATCGCTTCAGAAACAACTTGATAAACCGCCAAAACATCATTGCCATCGACAACGCAACTGGGCAGGCCAAATGCCGGCCCGCGATCGGCCAGGTATTGGGCCGCACTCTGGCGGTAGCGCGGCGTTGAAATCGCCCAGCCATTATTTTGAACGACGAATATCACCGGCGCCTTAAACACCCCAGCAAAGTTGAGGGCTTCGCTAAAATCACCCTCTGAGGTAGCGCCGTCGCCGCAGGCGGCCATCACGATATGTGGTTCATTATTATACTTGATTGCCTGAGCAACGCCAACAGCGTGCAGCATCTGTGTCCCCAGGACGATCTGGAAAGGCGGGCATTTGGTTTCGGGCCGGTAATCGTCGGTGATATAACCGCCCCACTGTTTCATCATCGCCAGCAGGGGCACGCCCTTTACATAGTAGCTCAGATTCTCTCGGTATGAGGCAATCAGCCAATCTTCCGGCTGAAGTGGCGCAGCCAGGCCAACCGAGGCCGCCTCTTGCCCCTTAATCGGCGCAAAAGTGCCCATCTTGCCCTGGCGCTGCATCGCGACCATCCGGTCGGAATAGGCTCGCCCGATTAACATCCAGCGGTAAAGTTGAACCATCCGTTCAGGGGGCAGGTCCGGAACGGGGCCAACAACTTTACCCTCCGAATTCAAAACCTGAAAGACATGATCCGCTAACTTAAAGGCTATCCTTTCCTGAGCGCCTACGCCATTTGTCGCTATAACTGTCATCTTTGATCATACTCCTTTCTTACTTATCCCTTTCTACGACCGTTTCTACTCGTTTACAGGCATCGTCAATATGTTTGGCCAGTAGGCTGGCGGCCAGGTCAGGATTTTGCTGGTCGATGGCCTCGATAATCTGGGCATGTTCGTTCACAAATTTTGCTAAATTTGGGGTATTGGCCAGACTCTGCTGACGAGCCATAGCATACACTTCGACTGTGGCAGTGAGGATGGTCCCCATGATCTCACTTAACAGCGGGTTTCTGGCCGTTTCAACAATCCCGAGGTGAAAGGCCCGGTTGGCCTCAAAGGCCAGGTCGCCTTGCTGCAAACCGGCGGCAAAACGCTGGTTGAGCCGCCGCAGCCGCTGCAAATCGGCCGCCGTCCGCCGTTCCGCGGCCAGCCGCGCCGCCTGGGTCTCGATGATTTGGCGGACCTCGAACAGATGGCTGACCTGTTCCCGTTCTTGATACAGCGCCTGGGTCAGCGACTCGACGGCGCCTTCCAGGCTTGGCTGCCGGACATAAGCCCCATCTCGCGGGTTGATTTCGACCACCCCCATCCCCTCCAGAATCGCCAGGCCCTGGCGGACCGAGGTGCGGCTTACGCCAAGCTTTTCGGCCAGTTCCCGCTCAGGCAGGAGTTGGTCGCCCGGCGCCAGGACCCCCTCCTTGATTAACCGCCGGATTTGCTCAACGACTTGATTATAGAGCGGCGGCTGCCGGTGCTCTCGCTTGAGACTATGGATCACCTGTTTCGTTTCTAACTCCCGTTGAGTCATGATGATCTTCCCCTCTTTCTTCTTCTGGATTGCCATTGGTATTACCAGGGAATGCCAACCCTCTTATAATTATTGTACCCGGTCAAACTCTCGCGTCAACTGCGAGCGGAAAATTTTGCGAATTCTTAAGAGTATTTCATAATTGAAGGTGGGTGGAAAACGATCAATCTCTTTTATGAGGGTAAGATGGATATCAACAGCAGAACCTTCTTAATCAGTGACGGATTATGCCTGATATCTTGATTGAATGCGCCGACTGCCACCGCCGCTTTACCTGGAGCGTCGGCGAGCAGCATTTCTACCGCCAGCGCGGCCTGAGCCGGCCGAGGCGCTGCAAAGCCTGCCGGGAGCGGCATAAGCAAGACCGGGAGCTGAATGGGCCGGCCGCGGCTGAAATACCCCCCCAACCGGATATTGTGGACCCGGCGCGCGGCGCCGCGGCGGCCCAAAAGAGCCGGCTTAAAGCGCTGGCCAAGGCCTTTGATGACCGTCCTCGACCCTGGTGGACGGCCTCCTTTTTCCGTTTTGGGTTACTGGTTTTAGCCACCATGGCCTTAAGCGTCTTCTGGCTCAACCGTTCGGCCAGCCTCCAGCCGGCCGTCGCCTGGCTGCTGGCGATCAATCTGCTGACTCTGTTCCTGTACCGCTATGATAAGTTCAGCGCCGGTAGGCAGCAAGCCCGGATTCCAGAGATCATTCTCTTAGGCCTGGCCTTGTTGGGCGGCAGTCCCGCTGCGTTTGTGGCCATGTATAGTTTCAGGCAGCGTCATAAAACCCAATCATCCGGTTTTCTGTTAGGCTATTGGTCGATTGTAGCTGTCCAAATCCTGGCCCTTATTTTCTACTTTAGCCTTTGATGGGTAGTTGGAGCTTGGTAATTGGTAATTGGAGATTGGCTAATTACCAATTACCAATTACTAATCTCCAATTACCTCCTCTAAAAGGAATGGGACATTATGAAGTTACATTGGGGCGCGATCCCGGAGAATCAAGCCTTTGAGCCTGAGGCCGAAGGTTGGCTGAGTATTCGTGAACCCAACCCGGTTGCCATCCAATTTTTGGCCTTGCCGGTTGCCCTGCTGGTGATGCCGCTTTTAGGCGGCCTCTTTTACCTGGTCTGGCCGGCAGGGTTGGCCAGCTCCTTTATCTGGCTGCTGCTCCTCTTTCTGGTGGGGTTGATCCCGGTTCACGAACTGCTGCACGCGCTCTGTTTTCCGGGTGGGCTAAAATCGCCGCAGACCTTGATCGGCGTCTGGCCGGCTCGATTGCTCTTTTATGCCCATTACGAGGGGAGTATGCCCCGCAACCGCTTCCTGCTGACCTTTGTCATGCCCTTCCTGGTTTTGTCGCTGCTGCCGGTTGCCCTGGTGGGCCTGCTCCAATGGCCGTCGCTGGACCTGCTCTTTCTCTCCCTGGTCAATGGCGCGGCCGCCTCCGGCGATATTATTGGCATTTTTCTGGTGACGCTGCAGGTGCCGCCGGGCGCGATGGTCAGAAACAAAGGCTGGCGCACTTATTGGAAACCGGCCCTTAGCCAATGAGGTGGAACCGGGTCTGCCGCCCGGCCAGCCAGCGCATCTCGCCGCCGCTCAAGACGGCATCCTTCTCCAGCGCAATCCGGACCTCTTGCCCATCCCATTCCGGCGCTGTCTTTACAACTGGCTGATCTATGCCCGCACAGGCTGGCCTTCCGGCGTAACCTCGGTGGTGCAGTGGGCGCAGCGGCGTGCGGCGGCGGGAATAACGCTGAGGCACTCCGGGCAGGTCCGGGTTGGCTGCGGCTCCGGCTCGGATGGCTTGAATCTTTCCATCAGGCGGTTCACCGGCATGACCACGAAGAAATAAACCACCGCTGCGGTAATCAGGAAGCTGAGAATGTCATTGAGGATGTTGCCCCACATCAGGGGGCCGGTTCGTATTTCAGAAAAATCCGGTACACCGCCTACCAGTGCGATTAGCGGCGTGATAAAGTTGGTGGCTATTGAATTGACCACCGCCGTAAAAGCTGTGCCAATGACGACGGCGACGGCTAAGTCCACGACATTGCCGCGAAGGATAAAATCTCGAAAACCCTTAAACATATCCCACCTCTCATTGAAGACGCGATTATTTTACAATGCCTGAGCTTTCAAACGGGCGACAAAATCGCTGTGCCCGGGTGAGTCTAAACCTGTTTGTAAGGTCGCCAGCATGGCTCCTATTTCTCCGGCCCAAAAAGCCGCCGGCTGCAACCACAAACCTGGAAATATTTCACTGCATAGGATATCATCCGCATAAGGCGCTAATGTTTCGTAAACACCTTCACGTAGGATAAACCAATCAAGGCGCTGTTCGTACATCTGAATGACCAGATACTCTTGCACGCCATTGCGCGCATAGACCCGGCGCTTTTCATGCAGATCATAGGCGGCGCTGCTAGCGGCAATTTCCACAATCAACTCCGGCGGCCCCTCAATATAGTCATCTTCCGTAATAACCGAACGGCCGCCAAGCTGTGGCTCCAAACGTAACAATGCATCAGGTTGGACCTCATTTTCGAAGTCAAGGCGCACCGTACAATTGTCGCCGCCGTTTACGCCGGGAGTTGCGGCTTGATAGACGCCAAGCCAGGTAATCAAATTAAAGTGAGGATTGCCGTGCTGGTGGTAATGAACCGGAGATGGCATATAAACAATTCCTTCAATTAATTCGGCTTTTTTAAGTTGAGGCTGCGACCGGTAACGCCGCTCAAATTCGGCCCGCGATAAATGATCGCCGGCATTCAGCGGTGGAGGAAAGTTTGAAGTTGGCCCAACTTCGGCCCGCGATTGGTTGGCTACCTGAAGATTTTGGCTGCTCACTTCTTTAGCTCCGTACAGTTATGCCTTTTCCCTTGATCATTGTAGCCAACCACGACAAACAGTCAAACAGCATGACCTTTTGTGACGACCTGGCTCAGGCTGGAAAACTTTACCAATTCCTGTTACAATAATTCCAAAGAAAGGGGGATTAAATGGATCTGAAGGATGTGATCAAGTCTCAATACCTGGCAGCGCTGGCGATGCTGGAACAAGCCGTTAATGCTTGCCCGGAAGCGTTGTGGGATGATCCGGCGGCAAAGAATAAGTTTTGGCAGGTTGCTTATCATGCCCTCTTCTATACTCACCTGTACCTGCAGGAATCTGAAGGCCATTTTACACCCTGGCCGAAACATCGAGAGGAGGCCAGCTCTATCGGGCCGGAGCCTGGCCCGGCCTACCGCCAGGAGGATATCCTCGAATATCTGGCCTTTTGCCGGAATGAGGTCGAGGCCAGGCTGGCGGAGCTGGCGCTGGAGGGGGAGTCATCCGGCTTTGACTGGCTGCCTTTTGGCAAGCTAGAGCTTCAGCTCTATAACATCCGCCATTTGCAGCACCACGCCGGCGAACTGTATGAACGGCTGGGAACCCAGGCGGCGATCGAGGTTGGCTGGGTCGGGAGTAAACACCCGGCGGGGCGTTAGGTTTGGACCTTTCCCGTTCAGGTCAACATTTATGACTTCTTGCGGCTAACTTGATAACAGGCGAGAATGTTGCCTGAGCCTTGCCAGGTGCGGGTGTGAAGGAGTTTAAGCGAGACGGGTGGGCGGCCGATGAACAGCGGCGTGCCTTCGCCCGCGATCACCGGAAAAAAGGTCAGGTGCAGTTCGTCTACCAGATCGTGAACCAGCAGGTCATTCCAGAGCGTGCGGCCGGCAAACATGAAGATATCCCGGCCCGCTTGCTGTTTGAGGGCAGCAATCTCCCGGTGCGCATCCACCCGTTTGACGATGCGCGTATTATCCCAGGGGGCTAATTCATTCGTAGTCAAATGATCCGAAACGATAACTTTCTCTATGGCCTTGATAAGCCCGGCAAATTCACGCCTGATCACAGTGGCGTTGGGGTCATTCAGCACGCTTGACCAATAATCCTTGTTGCCTAAGAAGGAGGTGCGGCCACTCAACAGCAGGGTATCGGCCGCGCGCATCCGTTCCGTATTATAGTAATCGAACTTCTCGTCGCCGTGGTAATCTTCGTGGTAGTAGTCAAATATTGGCTCGATGCTTTTATCCTTGCCTTCGTAATAGCCATCCAAGGTGACAAAGTTGCTAACAATGAGTTTGCGCATGATGCTGCTCCTTGTTGATGTTTTGTTATGGCTCCGCTCGTTCCAAGATTCTGTTTTGGAACGAGCGGAGCCATTGTATTTTAGAACATATATTCTGTTTGTCAAGAGGGAAATAAATCGATGGGTGTGGTTCAGAATTTTGGGAGGCGGCCAAAGGAAGAGCCCGGATGAGTAGTAAACGGATGCTTGGTATAGGCGATCTGCCCATTCCATCAATCGGGGCTATTAATGCTCGGCTGGTTTAATGCTGTCATCTGGCCTAAATCGTGTTCCGCCACGGCGCCGGGGGATGAATGCCCCCGACTACCCAACAACGCCGGATCAATCCGGCCAGGGTTGAACTAGCCCCAGTTTATAAAGCCCCATTCCTAAGTTTCGCCGTACCGGTACTTGGTGCTTTCTTCAATGATTTTGATTTCGGCGGGGGTGAGCTCAAACAGGTCGTAGACCCGCCGGTTGAGCTCGGTTTCGAGGCGGATGATCTCCTCGGTGTGCTGCTGGTGTTTCGTCCGGCGGGCGGTCAGCCAATCGACCACCTGGGTCATCGTCAGCACCCCGCTCAAGGCCAGCCGAGCCACCAACGCCGCTCGTTTGGCCCGGCGGTAGGCTCGGCCCCAGGCCCGGTATTTGGCTAAGGCCCATTTCTTCCAGCGACACCGGGCTTGCCAGGGAAACAGCAGTCCCGCCTGGTTGTCGTGGGTGACCGCCCTGGCAGTGACGCCGGGTTGTCCGGTTGATACCCTGGCCTGGCAGCCGGTTGGATGAAGAGCAGCACGGCGATGAACCAGATCAGCCAGACTAAAATTAGAAAAATCTGGTCGATTTTCTCTTTATGTAGCTCAACAGTTGGCCAATATGAAGTTCCATTACTCAGCCTGGAAATAGTGACAAGGGAATGAAAGGGTAAAAGCCCGGGAGTAAGCCGGGCTTTTACTTTGTTATTCGTACTTTTATTTAGAAGGTATGAACGATTTTCTGATAATTGGTAGATAAACCGAATTTTGCTTGGGTTCCGAAGTAGGTGTGTCGCCCGGTGCAGAATCAGTTTCTTCTCCAGAAGTTGGAGTGCCGATTGGCGTAGGGCTTGGTTCCTGTTCAGAGGATGGTGTGTTCGAAGTTGGAGTAGATGGAATTAACTCAGAACAGGTAAAGTGTCCTGGATTATCCGGATGAGGTGGATGAGAGTTATTATTGATATCCCTAGGATAGACAATAGCGACTTCACGAGAACCGGAAGAAGCATCAGTTGCTGGGGCAAATGCGCCAGCACCCTCGGCTAGTTGTTCCAGGAACCGGATCATATGAGGGCTATGATTGCGGATAACCACATATCCTCCATAGAGTCCAGGGCATAGATAGTAGACATTATAGGCTCCAGCCCAATCAATCAAGCGGTCACCAGGTACAGGACCTTCATCAGCAATGTCGGCCTGCATAGCATCTCGGTCCCAACCGCCATAAATGTAATCGATTCCCTGGTAATTATCAGGTTGGCTGTAGATAAACCATTCTGGCGGGTCGGCCGGAATTACCCCATTAGAGCCGTCCTGGCCATTTCCATTTCCCCCCTGATTGCCATTACCTTGATTACCGCCACTGTTACCGTTACCATTTCCGCCTTGATTGCCATTACCCCCCTGGTTATTACCATTATTGCCATTCCCGCCTTGATTGCCATTATTTGCCTGGTTATTACCACTATTGCCCGGATTATTATTGCCATTACCTGGGCTGGCCTGTCTTTCTTCTCGGGGCAGTACATCCAGATGGTCATCACCATAGCCACCCCAGAGGTGATCATGGCCGGAACCACCCCACATAGCATCATCGCCATCCCCTCCGAAAAGGTAATCCTCGCTTCCATTACCATTCATCAGATCATCACCGGCTCCGCCATGCATGCTGTCATGGTCATCTCCACCCAGCAGGATATCATTGCCTTCTCCACCATCACCGGCCTTAAAAGTATACAACTTTATCAATCTGGTCAAAGTTCCGGCTTTGAAGATCGTATCTTCAAGGAAGGGAGCCTGGGGTTCAATTACCTCCTCTCGAGAACCATCCTCAAGGCGGCCAGTAATCAGGCCCAAATCACCTACCATGGCGTCTTCACCGGCGTCACCTTCCAAATAATCATCACCTAACTGGCCATACATATCATCATGACCGGCCTCTCCATATATCTGATCGTTACCAAAAGCGCCGGATCGGTCTGGCGTTTGGGCCATCTGCACTGTACGGGCTACAATGTTAAAGTTGTTGCCTTGCAATCTCAGCCAGGCTCCAGCGGCATCAACTGGGCGGGTGATTGTACCATTGTCGCCCAACATGACATCATTATCCGGTCCACCGCGCAGTAGATCATCCCCATCGGGTAAATGAGTGGGATGAATGCCCCGACTAACCCGGCCATCGGGTCCCGCAGAACTACCGCCGATCAGATCATCCTGATCGGCCTCGCCAAATAGTTGATCAAGTCCTGGATTACCTTCTATATAATCGTCTCCCTCGCCACCATAGATAGTATCGTCGTTGCCGCCGCCATACAAATCATCATTAGCTTCATTCCCATACAGTTCATCCGCTCCGCTCACTTGTGAGTTAAATAGAGCTAAATCAAATAAGGTAACCTCTCGAATAGCCGCTCCATCGGCAACATCTATTGTTCCAGGCCGGGTAATAGTACCGTTGTCGCCGATGATCACATCATGGTCAGGGCCGCCAAATAATTTATCTCCGGCATCGGCAGCCGCCGCTAAAGCTGACCCACCCATCAGATCATCCTGACCGTCGTCACCATACATCTCATCCGCTCCGGCATTGCCGTACATTAAATCCTGGCTACCGTCGCCGTGCATCAGGTCAGCCCCGTCGTTACCCTCCATGTGATCACTATTGTCGCCGCCATTCATCGTGTCATCGCCAGCGTTGCCGTACATATCGTCCTGACCGCTGTCGCCATACATCGTGTCGGCATCGTCGTTGCCTTCCATATAATCGTCGTCGTCACCACCGTGGATTTCGTCATCACCGGCGTTGCCATTCAGTGTGTCCTGGTCACCATCGCCATAGATTTCATCATTGCCTCCGTCACCTGAGATGGTGTCATCTCCCTCGTCGCCGTTTAGAAGATCGTCATCATCGCCGCCGGAAATAGTGTCGTTACCGGTATTGCCGTTTATGGTATCACTGCCGCCATCGCCGTTGAGGTTGTCATCATCGTCGCCACCGGAGATAGTATCATTGCCGCCATTGCCATTGATGGTGTCACTGCCGCCGTCGCCGTTAAGGGCATCGTCACCATCACCGCCATTGATGGTATCATTGCCGCTGCCACCATTGATCTCATCCTGACCCGGACCACCGGAGAGGTTGTCGTCGCCGTCGCCGGATTGGATTTGGTCGTCACCGCTGCCGCCGGACAGCTCTGCCGGGGCGGTGACATCTACTAGTTCAATGACATCATCTCCATCGTCGCCATCGGCCAGAACGTCGGTCACGCCGGTGAAACTCTGGGTCAAGCCAAAGGCAGTTACGGAGAAGTCGCCAGGCAACTCGGTACTCAGTTGTTCGACTACAAACTCTTCATTGATTTCATCTTCTTCAATATTCCGTGCATTGCGTCGTTCTTCTGACCCCATATTGAGTATCAGGGTACTACCTTCTACATAGGCTAACTGAGGGGGTGGGGGCGGTGCTTCAAACGCAGATGAGAACTCCAAAATCACATCTTCTCCCCCAGGTGGAATATCGAAACCAAACAAGCTAACTTGCCAATCACCAGGCTCTGGATTCAGAACAATATACGTTTCAAATGTAGGCCCCAATGAGTGGATAACATCCGGGGCAATTGTATCTCGGCCAATAACACGTCCTGAAGGTGTGGTCAGTGTCATAACCACATCACTACCTGGCCAGTTAGTTGAGAATGTGGCTTGGGCTTGGTCTGGAAGGACATTAAAAATTAAATCTCGAGACTGTCCGAGAAAAATCTTTATGTATTTGATAATACTAATTTCTGAGCCTGGCGGTGCAGTGTTGCTCTTCAAGACAGCAATTGTCTGCGGTATTGTTCGATCTGGATTATCTGAACTCTCTACATAAGATTGCCCCTCGCATATTAGCTGTGTAGAGCCACCACCATCAAGCATCATCACTTGATCAGCACCAAACTCCTTCAGCAGAGCAGCAGCCTGGGGCTGGGTAGAGCTGCGCGAATTAAGAATTAAAACCTTATTATTCCCATCGACGCCAATAAAAGTTCTTCCAACTTGGTCATTTACCCCTTTGTTGACGTCCTCAGTCAATCCTACAATAATATTTGGGGCGCTGGAATTCTGTAGAGCACTCTCTGAAAAGGTGGTTATATTTGCGCTATCTGACCAAAGCTCCAACATTAATTTTTTGCCTGGAAACTCTAGACTGCCATGAATAGAACCAGTACTTATAATTATCCCATTTACTTTCACAGGGTATGCAAAGTTGGTGGGGTCAATAATTGTTCCATCTTCGTGGCGATGTCCAAAGAACTGACCATTAGTAACACAGAATGCCTTACTATTCGATGCGGAGAACTCATTCCATACGTCGGTTAGTGATTGCCGCACAAAAAACGGGTTAACTCCTCCATAGGGAGCGGGTGCTGGAGGTATATTTTCATCTATACCTCCATGCAAAAGCTTAATTGAGGCGCCTTGACCAAGATCTACAACCTGAACAAAATTTGGTCCCTTTGTATATAGCTTAACCCCCGCATCCTCTCGTACTGTTAAAAAGTCGTTGAATTTGCTGAATTCACATGTAATCCAGTCATCACCTTGGCTAATACTTTCTGGAACACATCTCTTATGTTCCAGGTCGCCATCAGTGTATCGGATCCAGACAAAAGGTGATATATTATCTGAAGAAGGATATTCGCTTTCATTACAAAACAGCAAATACCAAGGGCAATACCACTTAAATCGCCACCACCAGTTGTCAATTGATTTTTCTTGTAATGTACTACTTTCTCCGAAATCCTGTTCCCAGGTAACAACTTCATTGTGCTGATTTACCCCGATAACCGTGATGCTTTTGATGGAGGATTGGGTAATAATCCTCAATTGGGCCAATCCATCGGCAGCATGAGCAACATCCAGTCCACCTAGCTGGTCAGGTAACGGGGAAGGTGTAAATATAAGTAGCAGCATGAATATAGGCATGAGAATAGATAAACGTTTAGTTGTACGAATCAATGGGAATTTTGGAAAAGATTGTTTCTTCATGTTGACCTCCAGTTGGCAATAATCCGGGAGAAATTAGTTGTGTTTATCTAATAGGGTTGATTTCAGGCAGCCAAGTGTTGCCTTCTGAACTTGTTACTTGTAATACAAACTGCAGGAGCTTTTATTTGATCAACAGATAGTATCTCTTCTCAGTTTATTTTAGAGGATACAAATCTGACCGGTATCGGAGTTTTGTTAGAAAGTAGTTTGAATTGGTTGTTTCATTCAGCAGTTGGGTTAGCCGGCGCTTTGTTTTGACTCACGGATAGAAGGGAATACAGATGGATATAATAAGGGAACTCATCCGTGTTCTATTCTGGCGGTGAGTTCCCCTTTCCAGGCCCGGCGGCTTAAGCCGGTTGAGGATGGGTGGCGATGGTATCATCGCCGCCAGCTAAACAGGGACGTTTTTAGGTCCGGCCTTTTTTCTGGAACGCAGAGCGTTCCGGCGATGGTCCCACGCAGAGCGTGGGAACCAGTTGAAAACAACAGCGGATGGGGGAATGGTATCGTTGGCGCCGGCTAGAATGGAACTGACTTTTTCCACCATCTTTTGAGCAGATCGATCAAGCTTTTGTTGAGGCTTGGTGATTGTTTTTTGGGGATGGGGCGATCGGTGAGCTTTACGCGGACGGGGATCGACGCTGAGCCTCCGTTCGAGACTAATCGTACCGCTTCTGGGATGATAAGCTCATCTGCGGCAGGGTTAGATGGCCGTTTTGCGGGGGGTGATTTTGAGGCATCTTTCCGGATGGCTTTGAATAATTCAGGCGAATTGAGGTTGGTCTTGAGTGAAAGGGTGATACTCTTGGTCTCGCCAGGCGTGCAAATGAGCCGGACCGGGCTAACCGCCAGCCATAGGACCAGGGGCGTTGCCAGGATATGCAATGAACCGGCGCCGGTATTGGTGATTTCGAGGGTCTGGCTTTGGGTTTGTCCGGCCCGGATTTTG
>Ga0073934_10009865_pt1 | contig 12058 bp, 10 predicted proteins | sample LarsenN4metaG_FD_76834 | JGI IMG/M metagenome (GOLD analysis project Ga0073934, IMG submission 76834) | Hot spring sediment bacterial and archeal communities from British Columbia, Canada, to study Microbial Dark Matter (Phase II) - Larsen... ... | reverse complement strand
CCTTCCTCCTCCACCGGGCCCTGGAGAAGAAGCTCAAGGCCGCCGGGCTGGACCTGTCGGCGACCGAGGCGTTGCAGGCCCTGCGCACGGTCCGGGTGGTGGAGATCCAGCTCGGCGACGGGCGCACCAAGCGTTCGGTCACGCGGGGCACCGCCCGGGCGGCCCGCATCCTCTCGGCGCTCGGCATTACAGACCTGGAGCCTCCGACCCCGCCCAAGGAGGTGTCGAGGGCCATGTAGTGACAATCGACGAAACCGACCCGAGGAGTTTCAATCAGTTACAGCCAAAAAGGTCAAACATGGGCTAGTTACGGCTCATCCACCCGTTCCTCGGCCGAAGAGATCTATCTGAAGTACCTCCCCGCGGAGCGGAGGCTGAGCCGACCTCGGCTGGCCAGCGAATCTCCCGCCATTGCCTTTCGATCTGTCTCCGAAGTTTTCTCCTGAATATCGGGGGCCCGACGGTGGAATCCATCCCTGGCCTCCTCTTCTCCTGTGCGCTGGCCGGCAGGCCTCCACGTCACGGAACTGCCGCTCGCCGGATGTTCATCACGTTGCGCACGGTCAGGAAATGCTCGGACAGCAGCGCGGAGATGACGAAGAGCAGGAGGATGACCCCGACGTTGCTCCAGTTGAGGATCACCTGGGCCCACGTGCGGCGAGGCGCCTCCTGGAGCGGCCGGGGAGGCCTCACTGCCGCCCGCAGGGTGTGGTCATGCAGCGCAGCCGCCTGCTGATCTTCTCGTCCGTCCTTCACACCGCGCCCTCACGTCGCCAGCGGTCACAGCGCGCCCGCCGTGCGCAAGGCCTCGATCTCCACGGGGCTGAGGCCAAGCCATTCCGAGAGCACTTGCTGCGTGTGTTCCCCCAGGCGGGGCGGTCGTCCGCGGGACGGGCCGCCGTCCCCGTGCATCCGGATCGGGGACGCCAGCACGGGGATCCGGCCGAGGGGGGGGTACTCGACCTCCACCACGGTCCGGTTGGCCCGAAACTGGGGATCCTTTACGAGGGTCGGGATGTCCAGCACCGGGCCGCAGGGGATCGAGTGGCGCTCCATGCTGGAGACGATCTCTTCCGTGCTCCGGGTCCCCATCCAGGCCTGGATTTCCTGGTCCAGGGCCTCGGCGTTCTCCTGGCGGCTGACCACCGTGGCGAACCGGGGGTCCCCGATCAGGTCCTGCCGCGCGATGGCCCGGGCCAGCTCCTCCCACATGTCCTGCGTCAGGACCTCGATGTTGACGTAGCCGTCCCGGGCCCGGTAGATGTTGCCGGGCGCGATGAGAGGATTGCGGTTCCCCTGACGCCGAGGCGCCTGGCCCGTCATTAGGTACCGAGTGACGCTGGTATTCAGGATGGAGATCAGCGACTGCAGCAGGTTGGTTTGCACCCACTGGCCGCGGCCCGTCTGCACCCGCATCTGAAGTGCCAGGAGTGTGGCGACCGCCGCATACAGGCCGGTCACGAAATCGGCCACGTAGGTTCCAGTGAGGGTGGGGGGGCCGCTGCTCTCGCCCGTCATACTCGCCAGGCCGCTCATGCTTTGGATGATCTCGTCGAAGGCGGGCCGGCCGATGTACGGGCCCTCCGTCCCGAAGCCCGAGATGGAGACCATGATCAGGCGGGGGTTCTGGTCCGCCAGGGTCTCGTACCCGAGGCCCATCTTCTCCATCGTGCCCGCACGGAAGTTTTCGACCACGACATCCGCATTGCCGATCAGTCGTCGGAGCAGCGCGAGTCCCTCCGGCGAGCGGAAGTTGATGCTGATTCCCCGTTTGCTCCCATTGTAGGCGATGAAGTACAGGCTCTCGTCCTGGACGAAGGGGGGTAGATGCCGGGCCGGCTCGCCATCCGGTTTCTCGACCTTGACGACGTCGGCCCCGTTGTCTCCCAGGATCTGGCAGCAGAACGGGCCGGCGACGAAGCGGGACAGGTCGAGGACGCGGATGCCGTTCAGGGCCCTCACCGGAAAATTCTCCTGACGGAGTTACTGTCCGTGCGCTGCCGGCTGCCGGCGCCTCCCATGGTTGCCGAGAGGCGACCTACATGCTCCTGGAGCACCTGGACGAGTTCGAGAGCGTGGTGCTCGCTAAATCGGGGATCCGGGCCGGAGATTCCCAGGCTTCCTATGACGGTCCCTTCGTGATCGAAGAGGGGGACCGCCACCCCGCGGGCGCCCAGGTACATCTGCTGGAAGCTGATGGCAAACCCCTTCTTCCGAATCCCGGCGAGGATGGTGCGCAGCGCCTCAGGCTCGGTGATCGTGTAGGGGGTCACTGCCCGCAGGCCGTTTTGGGCGATATAGGTAGTGAGGAACTCATCCGAGAGGAAGGCCAGGACCGCCCGGCCGGCCGCCGGCGCGTGCAGGGGAAGGCCCTTCCCCTTCTCCGGCATGAAGCGGATCATGTTCGGACTGCTGATCGCCTCGGCGCAGATCACCTCCGCCCCCTGAAGCAGATAGAGCTGAGAGGTTTCCCCGGAGCGTGCCGCCAGCTCCTCGAGGTGGGGTGTTGCGATCCTCGTGATATCCAGATGCGCCCGGATGGCGGCCTGAAGCCGGAGGAGGCCGGCATCCAGGGCATATTTCCTGGTTCGCGGATCCCGGACAATCACGTTCTTCTTTCGACAGGTGGCCAGCAGCCGGTACGCACTGCTTTGGGGGATAGCAAGCGCATGTGAAATCTCGTGAAGTGAGAGGACCGGCCGATCTCGTGAGAACAGCAAGAGAAGATCCAATCCCTTTTCAAGAGATTTGAGAGTCTTAGTCGCCATAATGTGTTCTCACAGTGTAAGAACTACCTTTCGCATTCTGCGAATACTATGAAGCATCAGCCAGTGTCAAGGAAAATTTCAAGGTCTTTCCCGAATCTTTTGCAGCTTCGAATTGGAAGTTCGTGATAAGTTGCAGAGATCCGACTTCTCTGAACACTTTCCCGAGTTTGGTGCAGGACCAGCACGGGACTGTTCCGGTTCCAGGCCGCCAGAGCCGAGCGGGGGCCCCCGAGGGCACTATTGGGGAGTGCCCGGGGGCTGCCCGCGCTCATCGCGTCTCCAGAGTTGCAAAAGATTCGGGAAATAGTCAAATTTCAAATAGGACAAAGGCCATAAAAACGTTACGCGAAGTGCCCCATTACCCTGCATCAAATCAAGAGATTCCTGGAGATCGCCGGTGACTGCGGGTTGCCAGGTGGACCTGCGATATCAAGGGAGAGACTTAGATCATTTCAAGGGAGACGGCTGGAATTTCTCGGTCGGGGCGGAAGGGGTCGAGGGGGTGGATGAGGGCTGCCCCAGGACCATCTCATTGATCATACGGCCCGTTAGGGGACCAGGAGGATGCCGCTCCGGTAATGGCCGGTTGCGACGATCAGCCCGTCAAGGGCGGGATGGCGGCCGATGAGAGAGAGTTCGTCGGATATGGCGGGTCTGAGGCCTGCCCACGTGCGGAGCATGGTGGCGAGGCCGATGGACAGCACAACTTCCGAGACTGCCCGTAGGATCGATTGGATTCCCGAGTTGGTCGAGCGTTTTTCGTAGCCCACGTAATCTACCGTGGTCCCCAGGATTGCCTCTCCCTGGGGCGTCGGGATCAAGTACGCCTCTCTCGAAAAGAGGGCCGGGCGGCCAATGATTGCTCCGGCCTGACCAGCAGCAGCTCTCACTTGGCCGGGGACACGGGAATCCGGAGGCCGAGACCCTCCCCGAGAAAACCGCTCCATGAACCGGCTGCCAGGACCACTGTTCCCGCGGTCACCCTTCCATCTGCTGTTCGGATCCCCACAACTCTGTCTCTCTGTCGAATGACGGAGGCAACAGCGCAACCAGCGACTACACGCGCGCCGTGCCCGGCGCACAAACCAAAAGGGCGGTAAGGCAACATGGAAAGGACCCCTTTGACCCTTCGAGCGCTACCCGATCACCGGATCCCCTCGATCTCGCCGACCAGCCGTTCCGCGTACTCTCGCGAGCGCTTGATCTCCAGGATCTCCTTGTTGCGGTGCTCGGCCGGGTCGGTCCAGTTGTAGCTCCCCAGGATGACCACCTCGCGGTCAATCACTGCGAGCTTCAGGTGCATGATCCCGCCCCGGGGCCAGCCTGAGAACGCCTCGCTCACCCGCACCTCGATCCCGGCCACCCGCAATGCCTCCAGACGGTCTACCTGCTTCCTGGCGGTCTTGTTCTTCGAGTTACTCTGGCTGCGATCCACAACGACGAAGACCTGGACCCCCCGCCGGTGGGCTGCCACCAGCGACTCCGCGAGCCGGGGGTTATTGAATGAGTACATCGCCACATAGATGCTCTCACGGGCCCGGTGTATCTCCCGCAGGATGGCCGTCTCAGCGCCTCCATCCGGGGACAGATAGTACTCCACCCTGGGACTATCCAGCGTGGCAAGCTCCGCGACCGCCGAGCCGGCGCCCAGCAGGAGGGCCAGGAGTATGATAGCTCGGAGTGCCCTGCGATGCCGCCCCGACCCGCCTATCACCGCTGACGCTCCGGGAACTCGTAGGGCTCGCCCAGCAGAGAGGCGATCCGACTCTCCAGGACGGAGATCTTGTTCTCGGCCTCGAGGAATCTCAGGCGAGCCTCGATCAGCCCCCGCTGGGCAGCCACAACCTCCACCCGGTCGGCCTCTTGTATGGCATAGGCTACCTTGGCTTTGTCATAACGGACCCCAGCCAGGCGGACATCCGCCTCCGCAAGCTCCGTTGCCAGGACTGCCATCTCGCGCTCGTTGTAGAGGCTCCTGAGATTCCGCATCTTGTCCCGGATGAGCTTGGCGAATTCCAGCTCCCGCCTCTGCCCCTCCAGATCGTTCGCACTCCGCAGACCCGGGAGGATCGCCTCCAGGGGAATCGAGAGCGACAGCCCCACGCCGGCATACGCCCGCCCAGATGCCACCCCGCCCCCCTCCGTGACGAACACCGCCTCCCCCCGGGTCAGGCCCGCCGAGGCGGAGAGCCGCACATGATGCAGAAGGCCCGATTTGAGCCTGGCCTCCTCGTTCTCCAGCCTCTTGATCCGAAGGTCGTAGCTGCTGGCAATCTTCGCCTCCAGCTCCTTGAGCGGCGGATATGGATAGCGTCCCTCCGCGCCTTCAGCCCTCCCCAGCATAACTGGGGCCAAGACCATAGCGAACCAAATTGAGATTGCAAGACCTACAACTGACAGAGAACACTGGCACGGGATTAGGCTTCCGCGGCTACAGATCCCATGCCGCCTTCTCACTGTGGGTTGTCCGTTTCCCATTGCCAGCTTTCCATCGTCACCTCCTGGGTGAACGTCCGCAGTGTCAGGTGGACCCGCACATGCCGGTCCTCGATGGCATGCTGTAGGCTCAGGACCTCTCCCGCCACCTGCGCCCGCACCTCCAGTTCATTCCGCTTCTTCGCCAGGCGCTCCTCCAGGTGTCGGATCTCTTTTTCAGCCTGACGCGCCGCCACATCTCCCTCCCGCCTGAGCCGCTCCCTCTTCAATTCGAGCTCCTCGGCCCGCCTTTCCTCTGCCACCAGCTTCTCCCGCGCCACCCTGGCCTGCCTGGGGAAGAACTCTGAATTCGCACCGTACCGCTCAGCCTCGCCTCGTACCCGGGCGAGGTCGTGCCTAGCCTTCGCCAGGTCTCCGTCAGCATCCTGGAGAGCAAACCACCGACCCTTGGCCTGGATCAGGGCCTGCTCCCGCCGTACCGCAAGGTCCGCCACCAGGCTCCCCACGTCGGTGTCCTCTGCCCGGTACGCGAGAAGAGCCCCCTTCTCAACCCTGTCCCCGACCCTCACCAGGATCGCGTCGAGGCTCCGCGCGGTGAAGCTGAGCGTCACCACTTCCCCTGCGATGCGCACCGGCTCCACGATCGGCCTCGCCGAGACATCCACGTACTTCACGATGAGGTCCCCCGCTGCAATCGGTAGGTCCAGAGCTCTGGCCTGCACAAGCTCCGCCCAGGTGGCATAGGCCAGCGTGAGGCGTCGCTCGTGCCGGCGCACCGTGGCAAACTGGTCCCGCCCCAGCGTGCTGGCCGGGGTCTCCGGAAGGTGAGGCGCCAGGGCCAGCTCCCCGAACAGGTAGGCCCGCCGTCCTTCGACGAGGGATCGGACATCTCCCAGAGTTCTTCCGCCCATCGCCACCCTCTGGACAGTGATTACGTGCCGCCGCGTCGGGCGGACCCAGACCCGGTGCGGCCGCATGTGTGCCTCCGCCCCCTCGGCCAGGAGACGCGACCGGCCCCGATCCTCCACCAGGAGGGCCAGATTGCTCGGTGCCCCGATGACAGGAAACACCCCCGAGGGCTTCTGGCCCGAGATGGCGTCCACTGCCCCCGTCACCACCGCCTCCACGTCCCAGTTCTCCTCCAGCTCCCGGAAGTCACTCACGGCGCTCTGGACATCCCCCAGGACGTAGTGCAGCGACCGCTTCAGGCCGACCGCGGCCATCGGGTACAGGCTCACCGTGACCACCACCAAGACGCACAGGAGCATGTACTCCCCGTTCCCCCCAACCACCATCCGATACCGCTCGTTGAGGAACAGGACTGCCCGGATGCGGGCTGGCCACAGCAGCTCCACACCCATGACGTTCTGCTGGTCCAGGAGGACATGAGAAGCGTAACCCAACAGGAGGGCCCCATACGCACCCCGATAGCCCACCGGGTAGTAGAGGGGAAACGCCAGGGCTGCGAAGCTCAGGATTCCCAGGAGACTATGCGTGAATGTCCGATGGCCCAGGAGTCTGTTGAGTCGCTGCGAGACCGGCATGATTGTCCGCCCAATCCCCGATGTCGGGACGTCAACATCCGGAAGCAGCGAGGCGAAGCCGGCCGCCGCGAGCAGCTCCATCCGCGGCGGCGCATTTGCCAGCGTCGTCGCCACAAAGTACCCCAGGGCACTGAACGCCAGGTGCGTCGATGCCGTCATTTTTACCCGGCCCCCTCCTTCTTCGCTCCCGTGTGTCTGATTTCATCCTCTGCGTACCCTCGAACACCCGAATCACCGAACCCTCGAACTGCCGAACGCTTCTCATCAGCTCCGATTCGCCCTCCGCACGAAGTATCCCACCAGCATCATGACCAGCATCATCACCGCCCCGATGATGAAGCTGTCCCGGTCGCCGATCCCGCGCCCGATGTAGCGCACCGCACCGAAAAGGACCATCAGGCCAAAGAGCCCCCAGCTCGTGGCGAAATACTTCGCGGTGACCTCCAGATCGAGCTCCCGGATCCCTTGCCGATCGAGCCGCCGCTCCAGGCTGTGGTCGGCCAGCATGTCCTTGACCCTCTTCGGGTTCCCCCCCGAGGCGTGGTACAGGGTCCGGCGGTAGTGCTCCGGATCCTGAACAGCTACCGGGACGATGGCGCAGCAAGCCTCGATCATTCGATATGTCTCCTCCCGGCTCAGCGGGGGGACCTCCACCTTCGCTGGGATCCGCTGGAGGAAGCCCCGGAGTGACCTCGCCTGGGCATCAGCGGTCGCCACGATCACGGTGGCCACGTTGACCACCTGGTTCAACCAGGCCTCGCCTGTGGGCAAAAGCCGCTCGAGCTGATCGAGCAGTACCAGGCACCGCCTCCCTTGCATCGAGGCGATGACCGCGCGCGCCAGGTCCGGCACGCCGAGCCCGCGGACCTTGGGCAGGAGCTTCCGCCAGGTCATGCCCCGGACGGCCCCATCGCTCAGGTGCGGGTGGGAGAAGAGGCCGTACGCGTGAAGCTGCTGGGCCAGCGACATGAGGATCGGCTTGAGGTTCCGGCTGTCCTCCACGAACAGGACCTTGACCTCACCCCCCTCCCGCAGACCCCGATATAGCCGCTCCAAGATGGCTGACTTCCCCATCCCGTGTTCGCCCCAGAGGAGGGTGTTCCGCCCCTTCAGGGCCAGCTCCCACAGGGTCGAGAGGATCTCCTCCCGGCCCACGAACACCGGCTCGTACAATTCCCGCGAGGACGCCTCAGCCATGCGCAATCCGCTCCATGTACGGCTGGACCCGAATCGTCGCGTACTGCTCCTCGTCCCCGAAATTGATGAGCCCCACTCCCGGCGCAAGGAGCATCACGAGCCTGTCTCGCTCCGCCATGAATCGCCGCGCCGTGGGCGGGATCTCGATCTTGTCGGTCTTGAGCAGCACCTTCGCAAAGCAGTTCATCAGGATGTCCCTGGACAGGTGCCCCGAGTACTGGCTGGCCACAATTAGGCCCAGGCCGAACTTCCGCGCCTCCGAGGCGATCCGGTTCAGGATGGCGTGCGGGTCCTCCTTTCGCGTCGGCATCATCAGCTTGGCCTCATCTACCACCAGGTACATCCGGGGCTCGGCCTCCCTCGGCCCCCGCATCTGGAACCGCCGCAGGAGCTGGCGGCAGAGGGCATCGGCCGCGATGTACTGCAGCCCCGATGGGATCTTGCTCAGGTCCACCCGGGTCACGCCCGTCTCGGCGAGAGGGACCTGCGGCTTGGTGAAGATCCGGTACCCGAACATCGGCCCGACCTTCGCCTTGACCGCAGCCGGCCGTCTCTCCTTTCCCGCCGCCGCGATCATGCCATCCAGCGCCTCCTCGAGATGGCGAAACGTCGGCGCCTCCCGCCACCACGTGTCGTACTCCTCCTGGAGGATCCCAGCCGTCCGGTAGGTCTCCTGGATCGCCTGGTCCAGGATGGCGAGCTGGTTCCCACCGAGGGGGGCGAAGGCCTCTTTGAGGCTTCGCAGAACGATGAACCGCTGGGGGTCCGGGCCACCCCCGTCCGGGTCCATGTCTACGACCAGAGGGTTCACCCCGAACCGGCTTCGCATGGAGATCTCGTACGTGACCCCGCCTTCCACGTCCAGGTCACCATGGAGGTCAATCGCCACCACACCGAGGCCCCTCCGCCCCAGCTCCCACGCCAAAGCCTTGAGGGTCTGCGTCTTCCCCGAACCTGAACCGCCCAGCACCAGGAAGTGCGGGTTCGGCAGCCGCCAGGGATCCCACCGGATTTCTCGCGCCGTCTCCGCATCGGAACCCAGATAGATCGGGGATGGGTCTCGAGGAGAAGAAGCCTGCCCTGCGGGACTTGCTGTCGGCGCCCCCTTCGGTCCGGCCCCCCGCCCCTCCGTTCTCCAGGACGGAAACTCCAGCGCCCGCCGCACCCGTGCCCTCCGCCGCAGAATTCCCACCTGGGCCCACCCCAGCAGCAGGAGGAAGGCCCCCGCAAGGATCAGCACCACCAGGCTCACCGCGACACGACCCCCGGCGCGAGCCGCGCCGCCGTCTCGCGCAGTACCCCGGCAAGCCACCCCACGACACCCCGCCGCATGCCCGCGGCTTTCTGTGGAAGCCCACAGCCCACGGTCCCTCGCCCCTCCGAGGGTCCGCCGCCTTCCTCCTTCACCAGCCTTACTCTCGTCGAGACCACATCCGAGAGGCTCCCCCGCACGTCGAAGTAGCCCAGCAGCCCCGCCACCTCCAGGACGCGCCGCACCTCCTCTCTGACCCCTACCAGGCTCATTCGCCTCCCGAGCGATGCCACTGAGTTCCGCGCCTTGATCAGGATCCCCAGGCACGAGCTGGCCAGCACCCCCACCCTGCCCAGATCCACGATTAGGTGGTGCACGCTCTGGTCCGCCACCAGGGGTGTGAGGCAGGCCGCGAGGAGCGATGCCACCTCCCCGTCCAGCTTGTCCGTGGCCACCACCAGGAGGACAGCCCGGTCCCCGAGCCGCCGCACATCCGCCACTCGGGCAATCCCCTCTGTCTGCTCCTCCCCCGCCTGGCTCTCCGCTCGGGGCGGCTTCGCTCTGTCTCTGGCCGGCTCCGGCGGGCCGCCCCGGACAGAAGCTGGCTCTCCGCCCGCGCGAACCTCACCCGCCGACGGGCCACGCCACCGCATCGCTGTGACAAGGCCGGTTGCCCCACCCGCAACGAGGACGTCCTGCAGTAGGCCCTTCATGATGGGAAGCCCCCGCCCGCCATCACGAGGGAGTTCCCCATTCCCGTCGCCCGATTGCCGACCAGCCTCGGTGCCCAAGATCCGGAACGGATCAACCCGGGCGGGCACCGAGATCGCCACCACAACCTCGCCCCTCGTCTGCTCGAACGCCAGCCCGAAGGATTCCCCGTCGGAAGAGTGCTCGACGGCGTTCCGCACGGCCTCCTCCACCGCGGTCTCGAACAGCGCGGCCTGATCCCGGGCCAGGCCGGCCGCCTCCACCTCCCGGATCAAGCTCTCCTTGACGACCGCGAGGCTCGCCGGCAGGCACGGAAATCTCAGCTCTTTCCGCCGGTGCCCATTCAATCCCGAGGGTCTATCGACCGCCAATAGGCCACCGGGCACGCTCGCAAACAGGTATCGGGCCCCTTTCTCGTCCCGGCTTGCCCACTCGATTCGCTCTCGTCCTCCCGACCGGCCATCCAGGCTCGCAAAGACCCCGGCCGCAGACCTGGAAAGCTCTTCCGCCAGCCGATCGGTGAAGGCAGCCAGGTTAAGGCTCACACACACCGGCTCCTGCACCGAAGCCTCGCGTGAACCTGTCCCATCCACGCAGTAGCCGGGCGAATCCCGGGCCTCTCGTGTGCCTCGCTCCCCACCTCCTCCCGGGACCAATCCGGCGGGAGCACCCTGCCTACCCTCCGTTCCCCCGAGATGGCCCGCTCCTCGCCGCGGCAGGTAGGCCAAAAGCTCCCGGCCCACATCCACGAGTTCCACCACCGGCCCCGGTCCGTTCGGCTCCACATGGGGAACCTGAGGCTCCCCTGTCGCGGCCGGCAGCGGACTCGATGAATCGCCTTTCCTCACGGTCCCGGCCGTCCTCTCAGCCCGCGCTCCTGGGCCCTCGGGGGCGTCATGCAGGGCTCTCTCCGGTTTCTCCCTGGTCTTTCCACCAGTTCGCCGTCGCACCCGCCTTCCTTGACCTCCTGGCACCTCTGGCGGCCTTGGCGTCGTGGCGTTCGCGCCATCCCCAGCGTCTTTCTTCCGGCCGTCTTGGCTCATGGTGCGCTCGGTTTTGTCCAACGCCTTGTCGCTTTGCAGAGATCCGATCCCCTCGCGCACAGCCTCATTCCCCGTCAAGGACCGTAACCACGCAAGAGACCATAGGGTCGGCGGCCCTGACCCCGTGGAGATCCCTGGGCGGCCGGCCTACACAAAACCACCCTTTTGTAGAGCCCGCGCACCCGCCGGCCGGGCCTCCAACCGGAACGTGCAGTAACAGAGCGCTGAAAACTCCACGGTCCCAATTCATCCACGGATGGCTCGCGTGCCGGGACTCGCTGCTACGGCAGCGCCGCCACGGCCCGCTCCCGGTCACGCATCCGGATATGCACGTACACACGCGTCGTGTTGAGTGAGGCATGCCCCAACAGGTCCGCAACGATCGTCACGTCCACGTCGGCCTGGATGAGGTGGCTCGCAAAGGTGTGGCGCAGCTTGTGAGGCGACAGGCGACACGAAAGCTTGAGCGCCCGGGCCAACCTCTTCAGGATGTGGTTCACGTCCTGCCGGCGAAGCCGCTCCCGTGTCCGCAGGGAGATGAACGCCGCCGGGCTGAGGGCCTCCGGCCGCGCCTCCAGGTAAAGCCGGTAGGCCTCCTCTGCCCCGGGCGGCAGTGGGACGAGGCGCTCCTTGTTCCCCTTGCCACGGACTCGGATCACCGGTCTCCCTCCCTCCCCCGGCCGGATGTCTTGGAGGTTCAAGCCGATGAGTTCCGAAACCCGCATCCCCGTGTAGTAGAGCATCGAGACAATGGCGTGAATCTGTCTTCCTCGAGGGGAATTGCACAGCGCCCGCGTGTAGGCGAGCAGCCGCGTCGCCTCGGCCTGGCTGAGATAGATCGGCAGGCTCTCTGGGACCTTGAGGCTCCGGAACGCCTCCATCGGCGACTGGTCCACATACCCCTTGGCGAACATCCACCGGTAGAAGGACTTCAGCGCGGCGATCTTCCGGTTGACGCTCCGGGGTCCCAGGCCCCGCTCCTCCTTGAGCAGCCGAAGGAACGTCGAGACCTGCGCCGGCCGCACCTCCTGGAAGCCTCCGTACGGGCTCATCGCCTCGGCGAACAGCCGGAGGTCCCGCGTGTACTCCGTGATCGTCCCGGGGCTG
>Ga0073934_10009864_pt1 | contig 12058 bp, 10 predicted proteins | sample LarsenN4metaG_FD_76834 | JGI IMG/M metagenome (GOLD analysis project Ga0073934, IMG submission 76834) | Hot spring sediment bacterial and archeal communities from British Columbia, Canada, to study Microbial Dark Matter (Phase II) - Larsen... ... | reverse complement strand
TAAAAATTATGGTATAATATTTATAACTAATGGCGGTCAATGGAGTAGCGGTAATTATAGCGGTTGGTATAATGTCGAAGAGGATGTTTTTAATTCATGTTATAATCACATTGATAGCTTTCTTGTGAAAACACCTTCATCTGTTACTAAGATACACGAATTTCATCTCGGACAAAACTATCCAAATCCATTTAATTCAGAAACATATATTTCTTTCAGAATACCCGCATCAAATTCAATATCCGCTCATCTGTATCTTACCGAATTAAAAATATTTGATATTACTGGTAAAGAAATTCGTACATTATTAAATAAATACTTATTGCCCGGATTTTACAAAATAAAATTTAATTCTGGAGAACTTTCAAGCGGTATTTACTTCTGCAGATTAAATTATGGGAACCTTTCAGAAATTAAAACTATGGTTCTCCAAAAGTAATAAACTTATTGCTAAAAATGTGTTCTTTAAATAATTTATTTTTACCTTATATTTTAATTAAATGATAGTCATAGACCTAATTTACAACTTATCCGTGTTGGTGGCTTTAAGCGTAATCTCCGGGTTTATTAGTAATCGGATAGATAAATTTTCTATAAATGGAAAAGTTCTTCAGGGCTTATTGTTTGGAATTGTTGCTATTGTTGGAATGCTGAATCCTTTTGTGCTTACAGAGGGAATTATTTTTGATGGACGTTCAATAGTTATCAGTCTTTGCACACTTTTCTTCGGACCGGTGTCAGGAATTATTTCATCAACTCTGACTGTTCTTTTCAGAGTTTTCTATATAGGCGGCGGCGGTGCTCTGACCGGAAGCCTTGTTACTGCTTCATCATTCGCAATTGGTCTTTATTACTTTCATTTAAAAAGGAAAAACAGATTCAAATTATCAAAACGTAATCTTTATTTCTTTGGTCTGATAGTAAATGGAGTGATGATGATTCTAATGCTCACTCTTCCCGGTAAATATATGAAAGAAGCTTTTCAAATTATTACTCCCACTGTTATCGGACTTTATCCTCTGATTACAATTTTAATAGGTAAAGTACTTTATGACCAGGAAGACCTTTTTGAAAGAGAAAGAGCATATAAAACTTTAATAGGAAATTTGCCTGGTTTTGCTTATAGATGTATAAACGATAAAAACTGGACTATGATTTATATAAGTGAACAATGTGAAAATATAACCGGATATAAACCTGATGAATTTTTAAATAATAATATAATTGCCTATAATGATATAATAAAAGAAGAATACAGAGAATATATATGGGAAAAATGGCAGGAATTACTATTACAGAAAAAAATCTTTGAAGAAGAATATCCTGTAATTACTAAATCTGGTGTAGAAAAATGGGTTTGGGAAAGAGGAAAAGGAATATATTCTGATAGCGGCGAGGTATTATATCTTGAAGGATTTATTTTCGATATTACAAAAATTAAAAGAGATGATGCTATTCAACTAATGCAATACTCTGTTGCAAATGCAATTGTAAACTCTAAATCTATTAATGAGCTTCTTAATGTTGTTAAAATCGAATTAACTAAATTGATAGATACAAGCAATTTCTTCGTTGCCTCTTATGATGAGAAAACCGATACTCTTAAACAGCTGATATGGATTGACGAAAAAGATCAATACAATATATGGAAAGCAGAGAATTCTTTATCAGGACTTGTTGTAAAGAAATCAAAAACATTATTGTTAAATAAAGATGAAATACTTCAATTAGCAAAAGATAATAATTTAAAACTTCTGGGTACTACTGCAGAATGCTGGCTTGGAGTACCTCTGAAATCAGGTAATAAGGTTCTTGGGGTAATTGTTGTCCAAAGTTACAATAATAAAAACGCATTCGATAAATCAAGTGCCGATTTACTTGAAATACTTGCAAATCAGATAAGTATTTATATTGAAAAGAAAAAAGCAGAAGAAGAGCTGATAATTGCAAAAGAAAAAGCAGAAGAAAGTGATAGACTTAAAACGGCATTTCTTCAGAATATGTCACATGAAATAAGAACTCCTTTAAACAGTATTCTCGGATTTTCACAGTTGCTTAATGAAGAAACTTTAAAAATCGAAGATGTTAAAAATTATTCCGGGTATATTCAATCCGGTGGTAAAAGATTGATGAAACTTATTGATAATATTATTGACATATCAAAAATTGAAAGCGGAGAAGTCAGTATCGATTATTCTGCTGTAAATATTCCTAAACTTGTTGACGAAGTATTTGATCAGTTTATTATTGCTGCACAATCACAAAATATAGAGCTAATTCATACAAATCTTACAGGAAATAAAAACTTACAAATTGAATCAGATTCATTTAAGCTATATCAGATTTTAACAAACCTTGTTGGCAATGCTCTGAAATTTACTAAAAAAGGATCTGTTGAGATAAAATATAAATTTATAAATAATGATATAATATTTTCAGTAAAGGATACAGGTGAAGGAATATACCAAAAGCACATTGATAAAATTTTTGAAAGATTTTATCAGGCAGATATTTCTTTTTCTAGGGGGTATGAAGGTGCAGGGTTAGGACTTGCGATCTGTAAAGGGCTTATTGAAATATTATCAGGCAAAATATGGGTTGAATCTGAAATCGGGAAGGGGACAACATTTTATTTTTCCTTGCCACTTAAAGAAGTAGTTCAAAATATAAAAGCTAAAGAACCAGGAGATATGAAACCGTTATCCGCCAAAATAATTTTAGTTGCAGAAGATGATGATTCAAGTTTTAAGTTTATAGAAATGCTTCTGGAAAAAGAGAAAATTAAAGTATTAAGAGCTGTTAACGGAATTGAGGTGCTGGAAATCTGTAAAAACCGTAATGATATTTCGCTTATTCTTATGGATTTAAAAATGCCCCAAATGAATGGTATTGATGCAACTAAAGAAGTAAAAAAACTTTATCCTTATATACCAATTATTGCTCAGACAGCTTATGCATTCAGCAATGATAAAGAACTTGCACTTGAAGCGGGTTGTAACGATTATATAACAAAACCAATTGATAAATCTAAATTATTTGAATGTATTAATAAATACAAATAAATTTATTTTTAAAAATATATGATTATATTAGTTGATATGGACGATGTCCTCGCTGATTTTGATGGTGAAATGTACAGGCGGTGGAAAGAAAAACATCCGGACAAGTTCATTGTTCCACCGTCCGAAAGAACAAAATTCTATCTCAGGGAAGAAATGCCGGAAGAATACGGAGATTTGATAAAAGAAATATATTCATCGCCCGGATTTGTAGAAAATCTACCTGAAATACCGGGAGGTATTGATGCAGTAAAAGAATTCAGCGATCTGGGGCATCAGGTATTTATTTGTACAAGTCCACTGATTCTTTACAGAAATAATGTGCTTGAAAAATACCTTTGGGTTGAAAAACATCTTGGAACAGAATGGACTCAGAGATTAATTCTTACAAGGGATAAAACTTTAATAAAAGGTGATATTCTGATTGATGATAAACCGGAAATAACAGGTTCAAAAACTCCGGAATGGGAACATATAATTTTTGACAGGAGCTATAACAGGTATGTTAAGGATAAAAAAAGAATGTCGGGCTGGAAATCTAAACAAGAAGTATTAGGTTTTTGAAATCAGAGGAACATAAGTCTGTTTAATAAAATCAATATGGTATCTTTCGTGTCCAGCTAAAACAAACAGTATTCCATGAACTGTTATTTCGTAATCATTCACATATCCTCTTTGCATCAGGTCGTGATCATCAAAACTTTTAAAAAATAAAATATTAGCTGCCCTGAGCAACAATAACTCTTCCTTTAATTCTTTAAGCGGACGTCTGAAAAATCTTCCGTTTTTTACATAATCATCCTGGTCGTATCCGGGAAGCATTTGTTTATCGCCTCTTGATATTCTTAAAGCCCTTGCAACAAAGAGTCTTTCATTATCTATAAGGTGACCAACTAACTCCTTTAATGTCCATTTACCAAAAGCATATGTCTTATCTGCATCTTCGTCTGAGAAAAGGGACAGAGTCTCCTGTAAATCCTGAGATTGTTCGCTTAATATTTCAATTATATTACCTTCCCTGACAAGATTTATATACCCTTCGAAAAACTCCGGGTATTCTTCTTTAAAAGGTTTTCTGTTTAGCATAGGCAAAGTTTATTTACAGTAAAATAAAACATTTTTTATTAAATATAAAGTTATCATCATTATTTTTTTCTGAACAATAATGAGCTGTCTCCATAGCTCAGAAATCTGAAATTATTTTTGAGTGCATAGTTATAGACTTTTGCCCAGTCTTCCCCGATGAAAGCGGCTACTAATAATAATAATGTGCTTCCGGGCTGATGAAAATTAGTTATCAGTATATCAACAACTTTAAATTCATATCCCGGCAATATTATTATCTGTGTCTCCCCGTTTAAAGTATCAAGTTTGTTTTTAAGCATGTAATCATAAATAGCTTCAAGAGATTGCTTAATCGGTATTTTTGTCTTGTCAATATTATAGGGTATCCATTGTTCAATAAAAAAATAATTTCCTTTGACATTTCCGCTCAGTATTGCAAGTCCAACATAATATAGCGATTCAAGTGTCCGCATCGTTGTAGTTCCTGTAGATATTATCTGTCTGTTGCCTTTATTAATTAAAGAGCAAATTAATTCTTTAGCGACAGAAAAAAATTCAGGATGCATTTTATGTTCTGCAATATTACTTCCGCTAATTGGCTTAAATGTCCCTGCACCAATATGTAATGTTAAAGGTAAGATTTCTATATTTTTTTCTTTTATCTTGTTTAATAAATCGCTTGTAAAATGTAATCCCGATGTCGGAGCGGCTACAGAACCATTTACATCTGCATATATTGTCTGATATCTAACGGCGTCTTCTTCTTCATCTTCTCTTTTAATATATGGCGGAAGAGGAACCTTACCAGATGATGATAAAATATCTCCGAATGAAAAATCTTCAGGCGACCAGGAAAACTCAACAACAGAATATTCTCCTTCTTTTTCTCTTTGAGCAGTAATTATTACAATTTTACCATTAATTTTTATTTCTGCCATTAATTTACCTGTCTTCCATTTTGATGAATTGCCTATCAGACACTGCCATTTAACACTTTTTTTCTGATTTAAAGATTTTTCTATATTGTAAAGCCCGTCAAAAGGTTCAAGGCAAAATATTTCTATTTTAGCACCAGTCTCTTTGTAAAAAATTAATCTTGCCCTTACAACTTTTGTATTATTAAAAATTAAAAGAGAATCTGTCGGCAAATGTTCGTGAATATTTGCAAAAAATGATTCAGTAATTTGCTTTTCTTTATAGATTAATAACCTGGATTGATCCCTGTTTTTTAAAGGATACAGAGCAATTTTGTCTTCCGGAAGATAATATGTGTAATCTTTAATGTTTAACATAATGTAAACTACTGAATTTTACATAAATATTAAACATATAATTTGCTATTGCAGATTGTTTTTATATACATTATCTTTGAATGTACTTGATTTTTGTTCTTTGGTTTTTAGTTTTACTTTTCCAGATTTAACCCCCTCATAGGAGGCTCCTGCAAGTAACACAATCCAATCCAAAATTTCGTAGTGCATGTTCTTAAAATATTGTTAAATTAACACAAGAAAGGAATTTCTACAAAATGGAAAAAGGAACTGTTAAGTGGTTCAACAGTACCAAAGGTTTCGGATTTATTACCAGAGAAGGCAAATCCGACGTATTTGTTCACTACAAATCAATTATCGGTGAAGGCTACAAATCTCTTAATGAGGGAGATAAAGTAGAGTTTGAGATCGAAGACGGTCCCAAAGGTCCCCAGGCAGCGAATGTTACAAAAACAGCATAGTTTTTCTTGGACTTTTTACTATTTAATAAGGTCGCCACGGCGACCTTTTTTTATTTAAACGCATTTTTACTTTTTAACCAAAATCATAAATAACTCACGCCCTGCCCTCGGCTTTATGGAATTATAGCATAATTCCATAACTTTTATATTAAAATATTGCTCAAAATATTTTATATATTCTTCCCTTGTGCCTCCATAAGGAGGTGATTCATTTCCAAACTCGTGATTAAACAAAAGCCCAACTAACTTTCCGCCCGGATTTAATAAATCAGCGGATTTCTTAGCATATTCTAACCTCATTTTACGGTCAATTGCACAAAAAAATGTCTGCTCTGCTATCAGGTCATATTTCCCTTTATGATTAAAATAATCTTCACATATCAGATTCTCTTCCGGGAATCCCGGCTCCCTTCTTTTAAACGATTCCAATGCCTTCTCTGCTATATCCAATACATATACGTTTTTAAATCCCTTTTTGTAAAGGTATTCTGCCTCGTACCCATTTCCGCTGCCGGGAATAAGAATTTTTATCGAAGTATCTTTCAGTCCGTCAAAATACTCTTTCAAAGGAGGTGAGGCATATCCGATATCCCAACCGGTTTCGCCTATATGATATTTATTTTCCCAGTAATGTTTGTCAAGTTTCTTCATACAGTAAAATAACAGATGTGAAAATAAAAATCATTACAATTTCCTTGACATTGCAAAATATACCATATATATTTATGGCATAAATAATAATAGTATGTCTAAAACAAGTTCATATTTCTTTATCCCGCGTGAGGGGACTGATTACGCCGATATTTTCAGGCGTGTCAGAATTATGCCCCTTTATTCCTTTCCGCATTTTAAGGATTTTAATCCGAAAATAACGGTTCATAAAAACCGTTTCTTTGTTCATATTGATTTTGATGCATTCTATGCTCAGGTTGAACAAAGAGACAGTCCGAAACTCCGCGGGAAACCTGTTTCTGTTGGCGGTTCTCCGGACGGCAAGGGTATAGTAATGACGGCTTCTTATGAAGCGCGTGCGCTTGGCATAGATACTGCGATGAGCGTATGGCAGGCAAAAAAAATCTGCCCTGAACTTATTTCTGTTCCCTGCTATGGTCCTAAATATGAAGATATTATGGAAAACATTCAGGATGGTTTAAAGCAGATTGTCCCGGAAGATTGTATTGAAAAATACAGTATTGATGAATGCTTTGTTGACATTACTCCTGTAACAAAAAATTTTGACGACGCTATGAAAATTTGCAGGGAAATTAAATATTCCATTAAGCGTAAAGAAAACCTCACCGCCTCGGTCGGATGCTCATGGAACAAGAGTTATGCTAAAATGGCAACAAAGCTTGAAAAACCTGATGGTCTTACTGTAATTTCACCCGAATTTCAACACCGCCTTCTTTCTCTTCCTGTGAAAAAGCTATGGGGAATAGGAACTCGCATTGAAAAACGCTTAAATGTAATGAATATCTTTACTGTTGGTGACCTTGCCAAAGCAGATGAATACCGCCTGAAAAAAGAGTTCGGAATCAACGGAGTTGTATTCAGAAAAATGGCTCGGGGCGAGGATACATCTGAAATCTTCAGAAAAACCGTTCACGAAAAATCATTAAACCACCACCATACGCTTTCTGAGAGTATCTATAAAAAAGATGATGTAATTGCAGAGATACGCCGTATCGCAGAATATATCTGTAGAAAACTCCGTTCAAAATCTCTTGTCGCCGGTGCATTATGGTTTGTAATCAGATACAGCAACCTGAAATATGCCGGAGGGGAAATTAAACTTCGCTCTTACACAAACGACGACAGGGAAATTTTTGCACACGCATTGGAAATTTTCAAATCACTTCCCCACCCGAATGAAACATACAAAGCACGTATGTTCGGAATGACAGTATTCTCTTTACACCAGGATCCTATGAGGGAAAATCTCGACCTCTTTGAGAAAAAAGTTCATCTTCCGTACTATGCCCTCGATAAACTTAAATATAAATTCGGAGAAGGAATTATACGCGTAGGAATTGCAACTTAGAAAGCATTTCCATTTATAATTATCATAGTTTTGATTAATTTAAAGTATGGAAAAATTTGATTATAGTATCGGTTATGGTTATGATGTTCATAAACTTGTAAAAGGCAGAAAACTCATACTTGGTGGAGTTGAAATTCCACACTCCAAAGGTCTCGAAGGTCATTCCGATGCCGATGTTCTTTTGCATGCAATCTGCGATGCATTGCTTGGTGCTGCAGGTCTTAATGATATAGGACACCAGTTTCCAAATACAGATGATAAATATAAAAATATTTCAAGTCTTGTTCTTCTTGAAGAAACTTATAAACTAATTTCAAGGGAAAAATGGAAAATTGTTAACATTGATGCTACTATAGTTCTTGAAGAGCCGAAAATTTATAAATTTACTCCCGAGATGAAGAAGAATATTTCAAAAATTTTAAAACTTAAAACAATTTCAATTAAAGCAACTACAGCAGAAGGACTTGGTTCAATAGGTAAGAAGCAGGGATGTGAAGCAAAAGCAGTAGCACTTTTACAGAAAAAATATGCTTGATTTAATACAGTATATAGATACTCAGCTTTTCTATTTTATAAACGTAACATGTGCAAATCCGGTTACTGATTATGTTATGCCGTTTATAACAGATACAAAAAACTGGCATATTTTTTTCTTCATTATGTGGTTTGCTATGGTTTTCAACGGAGGTAAACGCGGTAAAATTGCTGCTGTTATGATTATTATCTGTGTTATAGTTAGTGACCAGACTTCAAGCACACTTATAAAAAATCTTGTTGAAAGAATTCGTCCGTGTAATGCATTACAGGGAGTTCATCTTCTTGTTAATTGTACCGGCTCCTTTTCATTTCCTTCTTCTCACGCAGTGAATAACTTTGCAGGAGCATTTGTGCTATCACATTTTTTTAAGGAATATAGATTTGCAATTTATCTCTCTGCAACTTTAGTTGCACTTTCAAGAATTTTTGTTGGAGTCCATTATCCTTTCGATGTTTTTGGTGGGATGATTATAGGTACCGCAATTGGTTTTATTCTGATTTATCTATGGAAATCTCTAAATAAATATCTTAAAATTGACTACCAGAAAAAGCAAGTTTAATATTTTTTTAATAATAATTTCCGGTTTATTTATCGGGCTGGCTTTTCCACCCTTTGACCTTTTTTTTCTTATATTTCCCGGGTTTGCAGTTCTGATTTACAACATTTTTCATGCAGAAAAACTTGCAGAAGTATTCATACGGACATACATAATTCTGCTCTCTGCTATGTTGATTTCGATTTCGTGGCTCCCTTTGAGCGGACTGCGGGAAAATGCAGATAAGTTTCTGATTGTAGGCGGACTGCTCACAATTATCCTCTATCCGGTCACATATATGATTCCGGTTTTTTCCTTTTACTTTATAAAAAACCAGATAAGAAAATTATTTCCTGAAAATATTATTATTCCACTGCTTATTTTTCCTCCGGTATGGATTGGCTTTGAATATCTTATGACACTTACTGAGGTCAGTTTTCCATGGCTTACCGTTGGAAATGCTTTTACAACACAGATTGATAAAATTCAATTTATAGATATTACAGGAGTATTCGGCATTTCTGCATGGTGCTTATATATCAGCGTGTTTTTATGTCTGCTTTATATATCTGCAAAAAAACAAAGCGGATTTAATTTCAGAAATATTGTTTTCGCTTTAATAATAATTCTTCTTTATATATCTCCTGATTTTTATACTACACTTACAGGCAGTAAATCAAAATATTCAGCTGATTATAATAAGGATACAGTTAAAATCGGAATTCTTCAGCCAAATATCAATCCCTGGAAAAAATGGGGTGGAAAACAAGGTGACCTCGTTAAAGATTATCTTAATTCTTTAAACGAACTTTCATTCCGCAATCCTAAACCTGATTTGATTATAATGCCTGAAACCGCAATGCCGTTTTATTTTCTTCACCCTTCTTATGACGACAGATTTCAGCTGTTCAAAAAACTTGTTGATAGCTCCGGAGTGCCTGTGCTTATAGGTACCCCTGATCTTGAAACATATACTAATCCTGAAGATGTCCGGATTGACTCAAAGGAATTTTCTGACGGGAAAAAATATGATGTTTTTAATTCTTCAATTCTTTTACAGAAAAATTCAACCCGTGAAAATATACAGAAGTATGATAAGATTAAACTCGTAATAGGAAGTGAAAGAATGCCTTATCAGGAGAAGCTTAATTTTCTCCAGAACCTTATAAAATGGAGTGTAGGAATCAGTTCATATCAGACCGGAAATGATACAGTAATTTTTAAAACAGAATCTGGTTTGAATTTTAACGGAGTAATTTGTTACGAATCCATTTATCCGGAATTTTTTGCAAATTTTATAAAAAAGGGTGCAGAATTTTGTGTCGTTATTACAAATGACGGGTGGTGGGGAAAACTTCAGGGAACATATCAGCACAACCAGTTTGCTGTGTTAAGGGCAATTGAAAATCGCAGATGGATTGCAAGATGCGCTAATACCGGCATTTCCGGAGTATTCGACCCCTATGGAAATAAATATGACCAGACAGAGATAAACGAAAAAGCTCTTTTTGTCAGCAAAGTTGGACAAAGAAATGAATTAACATATTACACTTTACATGGTGATTATATCGGAAAGATAACTATGGGAATATGGCTTGGATTTTTAATTTCCTGATTTGCAGTAAAGATGATAAAAAAGAAAAAACAAAATTAAGGATTTTTCTGTTCTTCAACCGGTTGGTTTACGTTTAATACTGCTTTTTCAACAAAAGATTTATACATAAATATTCCGCCGATAATTATTGTAAGAATAATTATTGCGGATATTATAGCATATAAAGGTAATCCTAAAAATTTCTTTTCTTCCTTTACCTCTTCGTCCCGGAAAAGACTTACTTTTTCCGGAGGAGTATTGCTGAATACTTTTTGTCTTTCTTCTTCTCTTACTTTTTCAACTTCTTTTACACCAGGGTCAAATGGTTCATATTTAGGCGGTGTTGTTGTTTCAAGAAAATCATCAAGACTCTTTGGCATTTCATTACTTACAGGGGTTTCTATATTAGTTAGTGTCGGTTCTGATGTGGTTGGTGGAAACGGTTCTGTACTTAATGAATTAAAAAAATGCTTGAACTCTTCTTCAAATTTTTCACTTGCTCCCGGGGGAGGCATTATTTTTGTCTCGGATAACTCATTCATTACCGGAGGTTTTTCCGGCTCAGTTTCTATATCTTTATCTTCAGATTTTAATTCAATTATATTTTCTTCTTCTTTATCCTCGGAAGTGATTTCGTATGATATTACATTCTTTGATTTATTTTCAGTATCAACAATTGTATCATCTTGCTTTGTTGTTCCTTCTTCTTCTATAACTTCTTCTTTTTGTGAATTATTCGAATCACTATTTCTGAAACTTTCTCTTAGTTTTTCATACATATCTCCGATTGAAAGGGTCTCTTCTTCTTCTTTTACAAATTTTATCTTTGCATCTGGAGTTATAAATGTATCCTGCTGTGGTTCCTCAATTATACTCGGTTTTAACTCAGTTATTTTACTTTCATCTGAACTGATATCTGTTATCTCAGAATCTAACTTTGGAATTTCAATTTTTTCATCTCCAAAAAACGGAGGAATTACTAATTCACTTAATTCAGAAGATGGCTCATTACTTTCTGTTTCAAAGGGATTCTTCATTATACCGGAATCATTTAGTATAGAAGGTCTTTCAATACCTTCTATTAACGGCTTTTCTCCATCTTTTGTTTCATTGAACGATTTTATAAAATCATTCTTTGACATTTCATTTTCGATTCGCTTTAACTTCTGCTCAAATTCATCTGCAATTTCTTCCGGAGTCTTTAAATGTTCAACCGGTTCAAGTTTGTTATCTAACGGCTCTTTTACTTCGTGAGATTCAAATACTTGCGGAGTTAAATCCGGTATCGGAGGAATTGTTTCTTCGAAATGAATTGTATCAAATTTTCTCTCTGCTTCTTTAAAAAGTTCTGTTCTTCTCTTTATCTCTTCATTAATATCAGTAATATCTTCAATTGATTGTATTTCTTCAACAGCTTCATCAACTATTTTATCAACTTTTACAGAGCTGTCAATCCCGCTATCACTATCAATTACGCCAGCACTGTCAATTCCG
>Ga0073934_10009863_pt1 | contig 12059 bp, 7 predicted proteins | sample LarsenN4metaG_FD_76834 | JGI IMG/M metagenome (GOLD analysis project Ga0073934, IMG submission 76834) | Hot spring sediment bacterial and archeal communities from British Columbia, Canada, to study Microbial Dark Matter (Phase II) - Larsen... ... | reverse complement strand
GATCTGGCGCGCGCGACGACGGCGGCTCAACCGCACGGTGGCGCTCAAGATGATCCGCGCCGGGCTGCTGGCCACGGAGGCGGACCGAAAACGATTTGCCGCCGAAACCGAGGCCGTGGCCAATCTGGAGCATCCGAACATCGTTTCGATCCACGAGGTCGGCGAGTGCGACGGGAACCTGTTCTTCTCCATGCGGCTGGTCGAGGGTGAGAGCCTGGCGCAGCGGCTGGAGCGAGGGCGGAAGGCGGCCAGGGACGGCGACAGTTCACCCGGCAGCTTTGACGCGGCGGCGGTGGCCCGCCTGGTTTCGACCATCGCCCGCGCGGTGCATCACGCGCATCAACGCGGCATCCTGCACCGCGATCTCAAGCCGGGAAACATCCTGCTCGACCGCGACGGCCAGCCACACGTCACGGATTTCGGCCTGGCCAAGCGCGCGGGCGAGGAGAGCGACCTGACGATGAGCGGGGCGGTGCTGGGCACGCCCAACTACATGGCACCGGAGCAGGCGACGGGCCGGAACCGCCACCTCACCACCGCCGCCGACATCTACAGCCTGGGCGCGATTCTCTACGAATTGCTCACGGGTCGGCCGCCGTTCCAGGGTGAGACCGCGCTAGCTACATTGCAGAAGGTTATTGAAACGGAGCCGGCCCCGCCGAGCAGCATCAATCAACGCACAGACCGGCAGTTGGAAATCATCTGCCTCAAGTGCCTGGCCAAGGAGCCGGCACGCCGCTACGCGACGGCGGCGGAACTTGCCGATGACCTGGACCGCTGGCGGCGCAAGGAGCCAATCCAGGCGCGGCCCGTTTCCAGCGGCGAACGGCTGGTCTTGTGGGCGAAGCGGCGGCCCGCCGTAGCGGCGCTCTCGGGACTGGCAGTGGGGTTGTTTGTCATCGGCGTGTCGGGGGTGGTGTGGCAGTGGCGTGAGGCCAGTTCCAAGGCGACCGCGCTGGCCCAAACATCAGCACATTTGCTGGCGGAGAAGAACCGCACGGAGGAAGCCTTGTGGAAGTCGCAGTTGGCGCAGGCGCGGGCCGTTCGAGAGAGTCGCAAGCCGGGCGGTTCGATGGAAGCGCTGGCGGCCATCGCGGAGGCGGCGCGCCACCGGCCTTCGCTGGAATTGCGAAATGAAGCCATTGCCAGTCTCTGCGCAGTGGACGTAGGAACCGAAGAAACTTTCCGGCCCGTGCCCCACGCATCTGGAGACGCACCGGGGAACCCCTGGCGGCTTTCGATTGATCCAACGCTTCGCCATGTGACCGCTGTGGCCGGGGATGGAAGCGTGGTATGTCTGCGCGTGTCCGACGGCGAGGTGGTGGGGAAATTTCCGGCCGCGGACGAGCAGGTGGAAAGCCCGGTGGTGTGGAGCCAGAGCGGAAAGCACCTCGCCATCGGTTATCAAACGAAGTTGCGGGTCTTTGAACTGGAGAGTCAGCGGCTGGCACTGGAAATCACAGGGCAACCTTGTCTTGGATTGCGCTGGCCGCTGGCGATCTCGGCCGATGAGCGGCTGGTGTTTGCCTGGGTCAATGGCGAGGGCGTGATTTATGAATTGAACTCCGGGCGCGAGTCAAAGCGCCTTGGCCCCGTCGCTGAACTGCGTCATGCGGCCTTCCACCCCCGCCAGCCCTGGGTTTCGCTGGCACTGGAGAAGAGCGTCCAAATCTGGAACTGGCAGACGGGCGATTTGGTGGACACCTTCACTGTCAGCGGCATCGGCGCTCGTCTGAATCATCACGCCTGGCGGTCGGATGGGCGGGCGATGGCAGCGGCTTTTGATGATGGCGCCATTTTTATTTTGGATGCGACGAGCATTGGGCACGTTCCGCTCCGGCAGCATTACTTGCGAGGACACATTGAAGCGGTGATGCACGTCGCATTCGATCCTTCGGGCCGCTACCTTTTGTCCTGCGCCAAAGGGGGCAACACAAGGTTGTGGAACGCGTTCAACTGGTCGGGCGAAACGCTGCTGACCCGCACGCGCGGCTATGGTGTGCAATTCAGTCCCGACGGGAAGCGTCTGGCCTTTCTGCGGGCGTCGGAAGGGGTGGACATCCGGCCTGTGTTCACATCTCCAGCGATGCGCACGCTGGCGGGGCCGGTGGGTTTTGCCTACGGCCTGTGGGATGTCAGCTTCAGCAACGATGGCCGCTGGATGGCCGGGGGCGGCTGGGATGGCCTTTTTGTCTGGGACATGCAAGCCAACTGGGTGATCGCGAAGGGCCGGAACATGCAGGCGCGGTCGGTCATCTTTGCTCCGGACGACAAGTTCATCTTCACCAGCGGCTCTCACGGCGGCGTGATGCGCTGGCCTTGGAATTGCACGACGAATGAGGCAGGCGTGGTCAAAGGCAAGTTAAGCGAGCCTCTTCTGCCGGTGCTGCCCTCGGATGCCAGGGCATCCCAGGCCAGTGCCCGCCCGGCGGTCAACCAGCTTCTCGTCGGCACGGAGGCGGGGCAATTGCTGTTGTACGATTTGTCGGAGCCGAAAGAACCAGTCGTTTTTCCGGGCATGTCCGGCGTGCAATCTCTGGCCTTATCACCTGACGGAAAGACCATTGCCACTGGCGCGGCATCGGGCGGTGGCACTTGCCTGTGGGATGCCGGAAACGGGCGTTTGCTGCAAAAAATCGCCGGGCCGGAGGCCGAAGTGGGGTTCAGCCCGGATGGAAAATGGCTGGTGATGAGCCGCGTGGCTGAACATGCGCTCTGGCACACCGCCTCCAACGCCGTCGTCAAAACGATCCCTCGTGAAAGTGGGAACGAATCCATGGGACGGCATGCCTTCCTGCCTGATGGACGCACCCTCGCAGTGAACTGGTCCACCTCGGAGGCCAGACTGGTGAACATAGACACACTGGAAATGCTGGCGACTTTCACCGTACCAAACCAAGAGCGTATTGAGCGCGTGAAAGCCAGTCCTGATGGCCGCTGGCTCGCCCTGGTCACCACAGGCCGCTGCTACCTCTACGACCTGCCGGCTTTGCGCCGAGAACTGGCGACCCTGAATCTGGACTGGTGAACCTTTCGCTCCGGGAACCGGCCGCCGGTGCCCGGCCTTGGATCCACCCATCATGTAAGCCTGCTGTTAACAGCCAGTTGTGTTCATTCATCAGGCTCGTCCCAGGCATGGCGCCCATGCCGTTTTCATCTGATTGAAGATTCATTGTAAGTTGGCGGAGGGAATTCCTCAGTAATGGAAGTAGAGCGGCTTGGCAGGCTGCTCACAAAGCGACTTTATGAAATCACGCACGCACTCCACCCGGCCTTTGCTTTACTTCTGCTTGATCTTGGTTTGCGCATTGTTATGCACCCTTGCGGCGCGCGCGCAAACCACGGAGTTCACCTATCAGGGACGCCTCACGGACAACGGTGCGCCCGCCACCGGGCTCTACGACGTGCAATTCACCGTCTTTGACGCCCTGACCGGCGGCAACGCAGTGGGCGAGCCGCAGATCGGGGTCGCCGTGCCGGTCACCAACGGGGTGTTCTCCGTGACGCTGGATTTTGGCGCGGGGGTGTTCACTGGGGCCAACCGCTTTTTGGAGCTGGCCGTGCGCACCAACACCAGCCCCAATCCCCACGCCACCCTGAGCCCGCGCCAGCCGGTGACCTCCACGCCGTATGCCATTCAGGCTTTGCGGGCGGCCACGGCGGATTCCGTGCCGGCCGCGAATGTCACCGGCACGCTGAGCGACGCCCGGCTTTCGCTCAACGTGCCGCTCCTCAATGCGGTCAACACGTTCACCGGCACAAATCTCTTCGACGGCTCCAACCTTTTCACCGGCATGGCCATTGTCACCAATGGCGGCAACGTGTTCAAGGGCACCTTCTTCGGTAATGGCGCGGGCCTGACCAACCTGCCGGTGGCCAGCCTCGCGGGCATCCGCACAGAACCCAACGTCGCCAGCGGCGCCCCGAACATCATCAACGGAACGGCGGCCAACTTTGTGGCGCCCGGCACCGTGGGCGCCACCATCAGCGGCGGCGGCACCACGAACTATTTCGGCGGCGTGTTCAGCAACAGCATCACCGGCGACTTCAGCTTCATCGGCGGCGGCTATGACAACGCGGTGAGGACCGGATTCGGCGTCCTCAACGGCGGCCGGTTCAACGCCATCGAATCCGGCGTGGGGGAAGGCGTCATTGCTGGCGGCATCCGCAATCAGATTGAGGCCAACGCCACCCGCGCGGTGATCGGCGGCGGCGAGGAGAACAAGGTCCAGAGCAACGCGGGCTGGTCCATGATTGGCGGCGGGAGCGCGAATACGATCAGTGCAACCGAGGCCACGATTGGCGGCGGTTTCAACAATCTGATCGGCGCTCAGCAAGGCACCATCGGCGGCGGGTCCGGCAACCGGATCCTCATCACCGCATCCGGGGGCGTGATTGACGGGGGCTACAACCACCTAATCGAGGGCAACGCCTATAGTTCCACGATCGGGGGCGGCAACCGCAACACGATCCACACCAACGCCCACAGTTCCACGATCAGCGGCGGTGATCAAAACACCGTCCGAACCAATGCCAGCATCACCGTCATCGGGGGCGGAGCCAACAACACCATCGAAAACAGCGCGCAGGCGGCCACGATCAATGGCGGGTTTAACAACACCGTCCGAGAGAACGGGCAAAGTGCCACGATTGGCGGTGGCGGGAACAACAGCATCCAGACCAACGGTTTCTACGGCACGATTCCGGGCGGCCGACAGAACCTCGCCACCAATTACGCCTTTGCCGCCGGCCGCCGCGCCAAGGCCGTGAACACCGGGGCCTTCGTCTGGGCGGACTCCACGGATGCCGATTTTTCCTCCACCACCAACAACCAGTTCAACGTCCGGGCCAGCGGCGGTGTCCGGATGGAGACCGGCGGTGCGGGCCTGACGGTGGATGGTTCGCGCGTCCTGACCGAGGCGGCTGGCGGCGCCGTCAGCGGGTTGCGGACCTTTGTGGATGCCACCAGCGGCTCCTTCAACATGCTGGCCGGCTCAGGCGCCAACCGCATCGACCCGGGTGTCCTGGGGGCTTCGATCAACGGCGGAGCGGCCCTCTATAACGGCCTCGCCCGATCCAACGTGGTCACCGGCGACTTCGGAACGGTCGGCGGCGGCATGGGCAATGTCGCGGCGTTCGCCTCCACCACGGCGGGGGGAAATGGCAATCTGGCCTCAGGCGGCGCGGCCAGCATTGGCGGTGGCGACGGCAACGTGGCCAGCGGGATCTTCAGCACGATTCCTGGTGGCCGCCTGAACACCGCCACCGACAACGCCTTCGCGGCTGGCAACCGGGCGAAAGCCATCCACAACGGCTCCTTTGTCTGGGCGGACGCCACGCCGCAGGGCGACTTTTCCTCCACGGCCGCGCATCAGGTGCTGTTCCGCACTGCCGGCGGCATGGGGATCAACAAGAACGACCCCACCAGCGCCCTGGACGTGAATGGCACGGTGACGGCCCTAAATTTTGTCGGCTCTGGCGCCGGCTTGACCAACATCACCCTCGACAATGTCGTCAGCGGGACCATTCCGGACACCAGCCTGTCAACCAATGTGGTGCTGCGGAGCGGCAACCAGACCTTCAGCAATCGCGTGATGATTGGCACGGGCAGTTATGTGGCTCCCTTCTCCGTGCAGAGCGACGGCACCGCCAACGGCGGCCGGTCCGGGCAGAATGAAGTGACCGCCCGATTCCGCAACACGGCGGGCGGCACTTCGGCCATTTCGATTGATGCTCCCACCGGACAGGACGCCGCGCTCTACCTGTCCGAAAACAATTCCGCCCTCTGGAGCTTGCGCCATGACTCGTCTGACTTTCAGAAGTTTAACCTGCGCTACCACGGCGGCGGCGTGGATAACACGGTGTTGACCGCCCATTCGAGCGGCGAGGTGAACATTGGCAGCAGCGCGGTCTCCGGCAGCCTGAGCATCAACAGCACGGGGTCTACCTTGGCCACGCTGGACAGCTCGGACACCACCGGCACCCGCCTCAAACTGAGCAACACCTCCACCGGCGGCAAGGAGTGGTCCGTGCTTTCGACGGGCAACTCTCATTCACAGGGGGCGGGCAAACTTGTCTTGAGCGCTCCGCAAGGTTCCTCACCCCAGGCGACTCTGGACACTTCGGGAAATCTGAGCGTGGCAGGAAATCTGACCGCAAAAAATCTCCCGGCGCTGGCGTATGCGCAGGGGGACACTGGCCCGCCTGTATTTGGCGAGGATTACACGTCCTTGCCATTTCCATCCACAAACACAATTGATGAGATTACCGTCACTGTCCCCCGCAATGGTGTCTTGATGCTTCAAGCTCAAATGCTGCTTGGTGGTATTATGCTTTCTCCAGGGGCAACAGCTTATTTCAGTCTCGAGAAAGTTCCAAGCGGTGGCGGATCGCCCGAATATCTGGTCAACGACACTTTTAATCATGTCGGTGGAGGTATCGTGAGAAGAGACAGGCATTACGAAAAACTCTCGTGCCAGTGGGTACTTCCGGTAACTGCGGGAAATGTCACCATCAGGGGCAGCCTTGCCATTTTTGCAGCCGAAGGTTCGACAGTGTGGGTGAAGTCGCACAATTTGACCGCAGTTTTCTTTGCCGTGTCGCCGTGAGCGGAATGACGCGTCCAGGGCCTCATTTCAACCACAACAAAGCCATGACAACCGAAATCAGCAACTGCAAATCGGAAAGGTGGAACATCACTCATAAGGCTGTTGATGCTCACATCTGCGGCTTGAACTTCGTCTGGGCTTTGCCTCTTTCAACACGCACCCACTCCTGTAAGCATTCACAAGGCAGCAGCCATTTGAAAGGGACCGAGACATGGCAGCGGATCTTCGCGATCATGTTCCTGTTGGGGTTAACGTGGTCAGGAGCCGCGCAGAACTACGCCATCACCGGCTCCGTCATCGTGGGCGGCGGCAGCACCAGCACCAATGATGCTTTCGCCGTTACCGGCACCATCGGCCAGCCGGATGCTGGGGCGAAGATGAGCGGTGGCAATTTCTCCGTCGAAGGCGGCTTCTGGCAGGCCATCACGCTCGTGCAGACGCCCGGCGCGCCGCTGCTGCAAATCACCCGCAATGGCACACAGGCCACCATTTTCTGGGACACGGCGGTCACAGGCTTCATCCTGGAATCCACCACCAGCTTGAGCGCGCCGATCAACTGGCAACCGGTCAACGGCGTCACGGGCAGTCAGGTGAATGTGCCGGCCACGGCCGGGGCGATGTTCTACCGCTTGAGACAGGCACCGTAGCGTCAGCCCTCGTCCTTCCTGCCCATGATGCTGGAGACCGGCATGAGCTACTTGATCCAGGAGTCCACCGATTTGATCACCTGGACGACGCTTCAGGCATTCCTCGCCTTCGGCAGCGCCATTGAATTCGTGGACACCGAGGCGGGAAATTATCCGGGGCGCTTCTACCGCATCGTGCTGGTGGAGTGAGCCGTTCCGACTTGAATCGTCTTTTCTTTCCAACGTCTGCGGACCGATGGCGATCAAAACTTGGTGCGCGAATTAATACGTGTGCATTCGCTCGCCCACCATCGGCAGCGCCCGCTGGGGCTTTACGATGACGATCGGTCAACCCGCTTACACCACCTTGATCTTCCCGCCATACACCGCGTTCTTCCCCAGTTGCTGCTCGATGCGCAGGAGCTGGTTGTATTTCGCGGTGCGGTCGGAGCGGCTCAGGGAGCCGGTCTTGATCTGGCCGCAGTTGGTGGCCACGGCGATGTCGGCGATGGTCGCATCCTCGGTTTCACCGGAGCGATGCGAGAGGACGCTGGTGTAGCCGTTGACATGGGCCAGTTCCACGGCATCCAGCGTCTCGGTGAGCGAGCCGATCTGGTTCACTTTGACGAGGATGGAGTTGGCAGTGCCGGTTTCAATGCCTTTGCGCAGGAACTTCACGTTGGTCACGAACAGGTCGTCGCCCACAAGCTGGACGCGGTCGCCAAGTTTCTGGGTCAGGAGCTTCCAGTTGGCCCAGTCGCCCTCGGCGCAGCCGTCCTCGATGCTGATGATCGGGTAGAGCTTGCACAGTCCGACATAGTAATCCACCAGTTCCGGGCCGGTGAGCTTCTGGCCGGTGCTCTTCTTGAAGACGTAGTTGCCGGTGAGCTTGCCGTTCTTGTCCTTCTCGACGAACTCGCTGCTGGCCACGTCGAGCGCGAGGAAGATCTGCTTGCCCGCCTTGTAACCGGCGGCCTTGGTGGCGGCGAGGATGGACTCGATGGCGTCCTCGGCACTCTGAAGCTTGGGCGCGAAACCGCCCTCGTCGCCCACGGCCGTGCTCAAGCCCCGCTTCTTTAGCTCGCTCTTGAGCGCGTGGAAAATCTCGGTGATCGCGCGCAGGCCTTCGCTGAAGGTGGGCAGGCCCACGGGCATGATCATGAATTCCTGGAAGTCAATCGGGGCGTCGGAGTGCGCGCCGCCGTTGATGACATTGGCCATCGGCACGGGGAGCGTTTTGGCGTTCGGCCCGCCGAGGTACTTGTAAAGCGGCTGGCCGAGTTCGGCGGCGGCGGCCTTGGCGGTGGCGAGGGAGACGGCGAGAATGGCGTTGGCGCCGAGCTTGGCCTTGGTCTCGGTGCCGTCGAGCCGGAGCATGGTGTGGTCCACCGTGAGCTGGTCCTGGGCGTCGAGGCCCTGGAGCGCGGGGAGAATCTTGCCGGTGACATTGGCCACGGCCTTCTGCACGCCCTTGCCCAGAAATCGTTTCTTGTCCTCGTCGCGCAGTTCCAGGGCCTCGTGCTCGCCCGTGCTCGCGCCGCTGGGAACCGCCGCGCGGCCCGCCGCTCCGCTCTCGAGGAGGACGTCCACTTCAACCGTGGGATTGCCGCGCGAGTCGAGAATTTCACGAGCCTGAATGTCTATGATGTTGCTCATGGTCAGTGTCAGTTGTTCAGTTTGCTCCGAAAAGGCGCGCGCATCATAGGAGGGGGCGAGGGTGCGTCAAGGCACAAGCCGGTCCCTGTTTGGACACGCACGAGGGCGCACATCTGAGCCTGGCTGGGTGACGACTCAGCTCTCAGGCCGACAAGCTGCGTTTGGGTTCTTCGGAACGTTTCGTTCCCACTGACCAAACGTTGGCTTTTTCAAAGGCTAATTGGGTGGTTGAAAAGGGTTCCAGTTGTTCCAGTTGGCCGTTTTCAAGCTCGGCTGAATGGCGCATCAAGAATGTGATGACATGTCGCTCGCCCGGGCCGGGGTGCCTCACGCCGTTTGATACTGGTTCACGCCTTCCTCCATCTTGCGGTGGAGTTCGTCGTCCCAGCCATCGGTGAGCAGGCGGAAAATCCATTTCTTGGATTTCTTGATGCGGTGATAAGCCTGCTTGAGGTCGAGCACGAGGGTGATGCGACGGTTGGGGCAGTTCAGTTCCCCGGTGTCGTGCGTGGCCACGGGCACAAAGCCCATGACGCGGGTGTGAAAGTCATAGGGGCTGTGCTTCTCCCCCTCAAAGATGTCCGTGACATAGTGTGTGAAGCCGCGCCGCACGGTTTCCTCGCTCGCTGCGCGCATCAACGCCCCGGCCACGAACGGGAAACGCCGGTGCTCCGGCACCACGGCGAAACGCCCGATCTCGGCGATGCGGTTTTCGCGGATGAAACGGTCGAGGTCCAATCCCTTGACGATGACCTTGAAGCCGTATGCCTTGTACAAATCCAGCGGCGGCTCATAGAGAATACGCAGCACGCCCACCGGCCGCCCCTGGCGGAACGCCACGAACCACGAGACCGCGTCGTTGGTGAGGTCGCCCGGCTCGAAGACCTTCTCCACGTCGGCCACCCAGTGCTTCTCCTTCAGATAGGTGGCTTTGAGAACCTCCATCGCCGCCGCGCGGTCGGCTTCGTTCAAGATGCGTCGAACTTGGACTTGTTCCAACGGGCTCATCGTTCAGTTCGTTGCGCTGCAGCCTGCCAGCTTTTCTCGGACAAGCGAGCAATTTCCTCCATCAGCCGCGCGTGCCACTCCCGCACACGTTCCCGCGACGGCTCCGGTACGGCCTTGCCGGGGACCAGCGGCGCGCCAAAACGCACGGCCATCGGATCGCGCTCGCGCACCCGCCCGCCCGCCGCCACTGTGGGATACACCAGCCCCGCGGGCACCATCGGCACACCCGTGACCAGCGACAACCAGGCCGCGCCGGAATAACCCTTCAACAGCCGGTCGCGATGGCGGTTGGTTGTGCCCTCGGGGAACACGCCCACGCTGTCGCCTTCGGCCAAAGCCTGCCGCGCGCGGTCGAATCCGCTGACCTTGCTCACGAACAAGGGCTTGAAAACGTTGAGGAAAGCGGGCTTGGCCGGCTTGCGGGTAAGCGTGATCACACGGCCCGCCCGATAAATGAGCGCCACCGGCGGAAATAACGCCGGATTCCAGTCGGCCAGGAAACGCACCCGATGCCCGTGACGCAGAAACGCCAGCACCGCCGGCAGCAACACGGCCTCGGTCCACTGATTGTGATTCGCGGCGACGATCAACGGCCCGCGTTCCAAGGCAATCTGCTCCGCACCGCCCACGCTGAGAACGCGCCCTTGAAAAGCCAGCAATACCCCGCGCAACAGGAGCCGCGACACCGGATCGCCCGCCATGCCGGGCAAAGGCTGCCGGATAATGGAGCGTGGCGGCCAAACCGGCGCGGCGGGCGGGGCAAACTCAATGAGGGCGTTCACCGGTGGGGAGCGTGATTGAAGACTTTGGAAACGGCGTTTGAAAGTGGCTGACCTTGATCCCGCCCGCCCGATTCCTTGGTTCCTTGGTTGCTCATCAGGGTCTGGCGCGGTTTTCGTTGTTCCCAAAGCCGTCAGCGGCGGCAAAGAATGCGGCGTGGCGACGCCCTCACTCAAGCCCAAGCTGCTTAAGCTTGGCCTCGTCTCAGCCTGTTCCGCGCTGTTGCTGGCGGTCGTGCTGGCGCGGCTGGACCTCTCGCGGTTGGGCGCGGCGCTCGCCCGCGTGCAGCCGCTCTGGCTGCTGGCGGCCGGGGGCGCTTTTCTGGGCGGGCTGCTCTGCGGGGCGGTGCGCTGGAGCGCGGCGCTGCGGGCAGCCGGCGTGTCTGTGCGATCCGGGCCGCTCGTGCGCGCCTGTCTGGCCAGCCACCTGTTCAATGTCCTCCTCCTCAGTCCGGCGCTGGGGGATGTCGCCAAGTCCGCCCTGTTCGCCCGCTGGCATGGCGAGCGCGCCAGCACCATTTACGCGACCACGCTGCTGGACCGCGCGTTCTCCGTTGGCGGCACGATGCTGTTTGTGGGGCTCGTGCTGGCGCTGTTCCTGCACGGCCCGGCAATGGATGAACTGCAATTCCACGGCGGGAAGAACTCCCTTTGGCTTTGGGTGACCCCTTTGCTCCTGGCCACCGTGCTCCTGGTCGTCTGGAAGGCTTCCCCCCGATTGCGCGAACTCGCCCGCAATGTCCTGGACAGGCTGCGTGTTTCGTCACTGCAACTTCGCGAGCGCCCGGCTCTTGCGGCGGCTGGCTGCCTTGCCGGGCTGGCCGGCCAGACTTGCAACACCGCCATCCTGCCCTTGTGCCTCGCGTCCGTGAGCAGCATGGCGGTGCCATGGAGCGCGGTGATGTGGACTTTCCCGCTCATCGCGGTTGCGGCAGTGCTGCCGGTCACGGTCGGCGGCGCGGGCGTGCGCGAGGGTGCCGCGCTCCTGCTGCTTTCACGGCATGGCATCCCCGCCGAGGATATCGTGGCTGCCGGCCTGCTAACGTTGAGCGTGTATCTCAGCTGGGCGCTGGCGGGAGCGGCGGTTGGCTGGCGGGAGGAACTGGCCTTCCTGCGCGGTCAGGAACAAGCCATGTGACGGAACAAGGCAAATACCACCCCATAAACGACTTCAGACTGGCGCGCCTTAGTTGGCCCGGCCCGGCTAACGGCTTTCAGCGCTCCCTACATGCCACCCCTGCCAGGCTCGGCTCCATCACTAAACTTGGCCGGGAAAACAAAAACTGCGGAGCAGAGGGAACCTCTGCTCCGCAGCGCGATAATCCAGTCTCAGGAGGAGGAACCGCTCAGTCGTTGGCCAGCAGCGTCCACATGCCCGACTG